>Ga0209069_10000301_pt1 | contig 21746 bp, 21 predicted proteins | sample Str013_2_FD_187202 | JGI IMG/M metagenome (GOLD analysis project Ga0209069, IMG submission 187202) | Freshwater sediment microbial communities in response to fracking from Pennsylvania, USA - Straight Creek_MetaG_SC_2013 (SPAdes) (version 2) | ecosystem: Environmental > Aquatic > Freshwater >...
CAGCAGTCCTGCGCGGTCCGCGGCCCACAGGCGCAGCGCGTAGCGGTTCAGTATCTCTTTGTTGGCTTCCAGAAAATCCACCAGCAATCCCGGAGCGAGCAGTTCAAACGCCCGGATGACGTTCACCGTGCTGGCCTTACCGTTCTTGTCCGAACCGGCCCAGTGGCGCAGTTCAGCCATCACTTCAGGCTTTTCAAGGTTTTGCCGAACGAAGCTCTGCATTTCGTGCATGAGCGTGATGCACACATTGTCGTTGGGTTCGCCAATCATGGGGGAAAAACTCCTGGCGGTTTCCCCGGCTTGCGCCGGGGGCCCGTTTGATAGGGAGGGCCGCAGAGATGCATTCTCGGATAATTGCCTTAGAAGATCATTAGACTTCGATTAAAGAACCTAACGCTTAATAAAATATGCCTTTGGCAGGCTTTAGAAATGAGCAATTTAGAACACATCGGGGATTGCTAAAATTGGAGCGTCAAATCGACGTCGGCTGAAGCTCATTAGACCTAAGACCTACGAACCGCCCGCCTCTGCCGCTTTCCCTTTCGCAATATCTCCCAGCACCGCTTCAGTCACTCGCACATAATCATCCGGCCTTAGGAAGATCTGCGTCCCGCGCACGCCGGCGGAAATTGAAATCACGTCCCAGAGCTGGATGGTTTCGTCGGCAAAGACCGGGAATGATTTTTTCGCGCCCAGCACCGTCACTCCGCCCCGGATATAGCCGGTAAGCGGCTGCACTTCTTTCAATGGGACCATTTCCATCTTGCGATTGCCAGACAGCGCGGCCAGGGCCTTCAAATCGAGTTCGCAATTCCCCGGAACCACGGCAAAACACGAACCTTCACGGTCGCCACGCGCCACTAGCGTCTTAAACACCTGTTCTGGTGGTAGCCCGACTTTGGCCGCTACGGACTCCGCCGCCAGATCTTCGGGGTCCACTTCATAGTCGCGCAGCTCATAGTGCACGCCCAGGCTTTCCAGCAGGCGCACGGCGTTGGTCTTCATTTTGAGCCCCAAGTTTATGCGCTAAGTTCCTGGTTCGGCCACCCACAAAAGCAGCGGATTTTCGACCTACATCTCGACCTAACCCATAACTCGTTGAAAAGTAAGCGAATGTTTTCGGGAAAACTCCCTTGACAAACTATACTGTGTGCAATACAGTATGTGGCATACACTGTATGGCGAACAGTATCGTACCCACCGAGCTCCTCGAAAACCTGCGGATGGAACTCCGCCGCGGCTGCCTGATCGTAGCCGTTTTGGCGCAGCTTCAGAAGGAGCATTACGGCTACACGCTACGCAAAGCTCTGGACGATCAGGGTCTGGCCATTGACGAAGGCACACTGTATCCCCTGCTGCGCCGGCTGGAAAGCCAGGGACTGCTGGTGAGTGAGTGGCGCGAGGAAAACAAACGCAACAAGCGGTTTTACCGCTTATCGCCCGAGGGCGAGCAGACGCTGAAGCAGTTGCTGGAAGAGTGGCACACCATCAACGCATCGCTCAGCAAGATTCTGCAGGAGGCATGAACATGTGGTCTCTGTATCTGAAAATTCTGGCCTTGAACATCGGCCTCTCAAATTTCATTGTGCTGGTGGCGGGTTTCGTGCGCGGGCAGGCTTTCAAGTCCGGCGACTTCCTTTTTCCGGCGACGATTCAGTTCCTGTTGCTTTCGGTCATCTTCCTGGTGCTGGACCTGGTTCGAATCCATGACGCGAAATCCGGCGGAAGCTCTGAACCTCCGTCCTTGCATCCGGTGCCGGTGCCGGCAACTATCCAGCGCCCACGCCGCGATTTTGGCGGCTCCAGAAATCACAACACTCGCGGAGAAAACATATGGAACTCCTAGAACGTTACTTACAAGCCGTGCGCGGCTACCTGCTACGCTGGCGTCGCGACGACATCATCAAGGAGCTGGGTGACAACATCCTCTCGCAGATGGAAGACCGTGCCACGGAACTGGGCCGTCCGCTTTCTGAAGCCGAGCAGGGCGAAATTCTCAAGCAGCATGGCCATCCCGTGGTGGCCGCGGCGCGCTACCAGCGCTTGCCCATGCAGCACCTGATCGGACCTACGCTTTTCCCGCTTTACTGGTTTGCCTTGCAAGCCATGGCCGCCATGATTGCCTTGTTTCACGGAGCGATGTTTCTGGTGTTGGTAGCCAAGGAGCACCTGATACCGGAAGCCATGGTCACCACTTGGGCTTCATTCTGGCTGTGGATCGTCGGTGCCGTCGGCATCCTCACCATCGGCTTCGGCCTGATGGAATATTTCGGCAAAGGCCGGATTCCACTGACCGACCAATTCGATCCGCGTGAACTGCCTGGCCTGAAAAAGAAATCTCCGCAGGGCAATGCTATCGCTGAACTCATTCTGGGCAGCCTGTTGATTGTTGGCTGGCTTATCTTTCTGCATGCGCCCACGCCGGTATTCGCGGCGCTCATTCCCTTCCACCTGGCGCCTGTGTGGTGGCGCTTTGAGTTGCCCATGCTGCTTTCGGTGGCTCTGGGAGTTGCGGCGGCTTTCGTCCGTTTATACCGCCCGGGCCGGCCGCAGCTGCGTGCAAGTCTGCGCCTCACCAGTGATGTGGTCGGCGTCATTACTCTGTATCTGTTTCTCGGCGCTCGCGAATTCATTGTGCTGAGCCAGCCGGGAACGATGAATGACGTAGTGCAGCTCGGCCGGCATGCACTGACCACCGCGCAGATCGCCAACTATTCCGTGGCTTTGGGACCGGCGATTGCTCTGGTCGTTTTCTTGGGGGACGGCATCGTGGAATTGGTGGGCCTTCTCCGCCGTCGGACGCCGCCGATGGCTTCATCGCAACCCATGAGCGGCATTCTGTAAGGCCTGCTCGCGCGACTTTGGTATCCAGGAGTTTGTCATGGAATTACTTGACCGTTATCTACAGGCTGTAAAGTTCTGGCTGCCGTTCGCGCAGCAGAAAGACATCATTGAAGAACTCCGCGACGAACTCCAATCGCAAATGGACGACAAGGAAGCCGAATTGCGCCGTCCGCTGACCGAAAACGAGGTCCAGGACATCATCCAGCGCAGCGGACATCCTCTGTTGGTGGCCAGCCGTTATTTGCCTCCGGGACAGTTGATTGGGCCGGTGCTCTTCCCCATCTACGCATTCATCTTGAAGATGATCACATTCTGTTATCTGTTGCCCTGGCTGCTGGTGTGGCTGGTGATGGTGACCTTCATGCCGTCATACCGCGCGGCCCACCCGGGCCTGGCTCTGCTGGGTACACTCAGTACTCTTTGGAACCTGGCATTCTATGCGTTTGCCTTAGTGACGCTGGTTTTTGCGATATTTGAAAGAGTCCAGAAGAAAACCAAATGGCTGGAGAACTGGGACCCGCGCCAACTGCCGCCGGCTGCCAAGCGCGAGTTGCGCAAGCAGCGCCAGCCACGTTGGGAATCGCTCACCGGACTGGTCTCCAGCATTCTGATGCTCATTGCGTGGCTGGCATTGCCGCAGTTTTCACGGCAGTTGTTTGCCCCGGCCAGCGGAATCCTGGCGTTGGCGCCGGGACTACGCTCGTACTATCTGCCCATCCTGCTGTTGATGTCGGTTGAAATCGCGCTGCACGGAATCATGTTGTGGCGTCCGAGTTGGACCTGGCTTCCCTCCGCGGTGAGGCTGGTCACCACGGCGGTCACGCTCAAACTGGTTATGTCCGCGACGCAGTTCTACCCGTATATCGTGTGGGTGACTCCGGCTACGCGTTCAGCCCACGATTTGGCAAGCGTCAACCAGCTCAACGAAACCATCTTGATGTTGAACATCACTTTCAGTCTTGGGATTGCGCAGATAGTGGCGCTATGCGTCTACGCGGGCCAGAGCGCGCTAAGGCTGTGGCGATACTTGCAGCCGCGCTTTGCCGGTCCGGGAAATCCAGGTGCGCTCAGCCGTTCGCAGTTGTTCTAGACGCCTTTTTTCCCGTAGCTTATTTTGCAGGCCTGCACAAGCCAGCCGAGCCTTCGGAAGGTGCCTTGTACGGCTAGAAACCTCGCCTGCAAGCTCTTTCCCTCTCCACATCCCCTTCAACCGCCCATTATTAAGCTTTTTAACTTCGTTCTAATCCATCAACAAGAAAAAGCCGTGATTATCTAAAGTAAGTAAGAAACGCCAACTAGTCGACGGCGAACCCCCGCTTCTAACAATCCCCAGTTGAGGCTAAATGCCGTGAATTTGTTCAGAATGCTTTTTCAACCCTTCGTGCGCTGCTGGCACACCCGCCGCGGACCCATACTAACTTGCCGCACCCACCAGGAACGCTCCGGTAGCTCGCCACAGACCGGGACCTACTGCGTGTGCATGGATTGCGGAAAACAGTTTGCTTATGACTGGCAGCGGATGCGGTTCGTGGACGAGGAAAAGAGCCGCTTCCAGATGATCGCCAATAAAGCTGTAGGGATGTAAGGAAGAAATCGCCAGGGCCCGGCTCTTCAGAGATCCGTCGGTTCGTACCGCGGATCCTGCGCCCTAACTAGCGCTTGCCTTTTTTCTTGCCTGCCGGCTTCTTGGGTGCCGGTTTCTTCGGCGCGGGCTTTTTCGCCGGTTTGGCCGGCTTAGCGGGTTTCTTGGCAGCGGGCTTTGCCGCGGCTTTCGCCGGAACAGCTTCTTTCTTTCCAGCAGGTAGCGCGTCTTTGGCCGCCACAACGGGAGCAGGTTTCCCGGCAACAGGTTTTCCGGGTACTGGCTTTCCCGCAACTGGTTTTCCGGCAATCAGCGCAGGCTTGCCGCCTGCTGGTACAGGCGCGGGAGTTCCCGCCGCTGGAGTGCCCGCAACGGCCAAAGCATTTTTGGGCTTGCGTCCGCGCTTCTTGGGTCCACCTTCAACCACCGCAGGACCAGCCGCAACCGGTGCTCCGGGACCAACTTCTTTTTTCGCTCCACGTCCGCGACGCGGCGGAGGTGGTGGTGGCGGTTCCGGCGGCGAATACGGTGTAAGGAATTTTACGATTTCGGTATGCGAGCGCAGTTTTCCGTCCAGTAACAGAAGGAAAGCTTCGTCGTGGATCTTCTTCCAGTCAGGATGTTCCGGCGTGATTCGCAGTTCCGGCATTTCCGGGAATGGCAGCTTCTGCCGTACCAAGGGCCACTTGGTAAGGAAGTTTTTGATCTTCTGCTCAACCGCGGCAGGTCGCGACGTAATTGCCGTGAATAACAACGTGTCCGGACGGCAATTCATAAAAAACTTCCATGCCTGTGACGGTAAGACCAAGTCTTTGGCCATAACGCGCTTGGCAAAATCCTTGGCTTCGTCTTCCAGTTTGCGCCAGCGTTCGATGAACCCCTTGTTGGGGATCTGCTTTTGCATGGCGGAGACATCCTTGTCCGCCAGCTTCTTGGTGAGGAAGTGCATCACGATGGTGCCAGCGTCAGGATTCAGGCCCACGTCCTGCATCTGCTGTTTCACCTTGAACATATGCGCCAGGCCGGAGGAATCCGCCTTGGCCACGGACATGTGAGGAACCAGCACCTTCAGCCAGTCTTCTTTTTCCAGCGTTTTCAGTACTTCGATCGGGTTCTCTTCGTGCGCCAGTTGTTCAATTTCATGGCCTAGCGCGCGGTCGGAGATATTTTCGACGTAGTTGTTTTCTTTCGCTGCGTCGTAACGCGCCTGGGTGCGTTCTTCCAGCGTCCAGTGGAAACGCGAACACAGCCGTGTGGCCCTGATCAGCCGCGAAGGCTCTTCATAAAAAGCGTAATTGTGCAGAATGCGCAGGACTTTCAGTTCAATGTCCGCAACGCCGTTGAAGGGGTCCGTCAGCAGGCCGCGTGAGCCGGGATTCAATGAGAGCGCCATGGCGTTGACCGTGAAATCGCGGCGGCGCATGTCGTCATAAATCGTACCGGGTGTAGTCTCTGGCGGTTTGCCTGGTTTGTCGTATCGTTCCGAACGCGTGCTGGTAACTTCCGCGCGGACGTTGCCTCCCAGCAGCAACATGATGGAGCGCGTGGCCTCGTCCGTGCCTTCCATCACCACGCCGGCTTTTTCAAAATCTTTTTGCAGCTTAAGGGCGTTGCCCTGCACGGCAAAGTCGAGATCGCGGATGATAAAACCGCTAATGATGTCACGGACCGCGCCGCCCGTGAGGAAAACGTTCATTTCATGGGCGCGTGCGATGTCCGTCACCAGCGCCAGAGCGCGCTGTTGATCCGGCGTCAGCCGGGTTTCCATCAGATATATAAAGTCAGCCATCAGGTCAGAATTACACAGACTACCCGCCCGGCCTTAAAGCCGGCCGGTTTCACGCTTTCCTGGATTCTCCGTAAGTTGCACTTTATACAAGGCTTAGACGGCCACCGCAGGACCTGCACAAACTCGAAACAATATCACAAAGGTTAACCTTTTGGCTACCCGCACCTTAGAAACCCGCGTTGGCGTCTTTGATGCCTCTGCAATCGGTGCGAGAATCATTCTTCACACATGCCGTCCACGCATAAGAAGGTCATCGTAAGAAAAACCGGACGCGACTCGCTCAGCGGGTACGTGGCCCCGGCCAATTTCATCGTGGAAGGCCGTCTGGAGCTGCTCAATCCCGCGGGAAAAGTCGTGCTGATTGATTTGGATGAAATAAAAAGCGTGGATTTCGTCCGCGACTTTGGCGATACCGCCAGTTCCGGCCGCAAAACATTTACTTCGCGTCCGCGGACGGAAGGCCTTTGGGTGCGCTTGCGGTTTAATGACAACGAAGTTCTGGAAGGTATGATGCCCAATGACCTCGTGCAGGTGGCGCCGGAAGGATACTTGATCACGCCGCCGGATACACGCGGCAACATCCAGAGAATTTTTGTTCCTAAGACGTCGCTGGCGGAAATGAGCGTGCTCGCCGTGATCGGCCAGCCGGCATCGCGCCGCAAAGCAGCGGAAGATGCCCGCCAGGAACAGTTGTTCACGGAACAACCCTAATTTCTTGGAAGCGGGTAAGTCTGCTGGAAATAAACAGGGCTGATGCGAATCTTCATCGCTATAGCGCGATAAACGTCTGCCCGATTTTTGCGCATTACACTCTGCTCCCAGCCTTTACAATCACAGGTTCGGATTTTTTGGCGAACGCTGATGGCCTAATGATGCAATGATTTTGATGGCCAGGACTTTGATGGCCAGGACAACGATGCGACCGATGCAGGACATGAACGCAGGACATCAATAACGCGGAACATAAGTAACGATGAAGCTTAAAGACATTGCCGGACGCATTGGAGCACGGCTTGACCCGGCTGATGCTGACGCCGAGATCACCGGCGTGGGACCGATTGAATCCGCCGCGGTCGGCGAGATCAGCTTCATCGCGAACATCAAATACGTTGCCTTCGTGAAGACCACCCGGGCTTCCGCCCTGATTGTTGACGAAAAGTTTGAAGCGCCACCGGGTAAGCCATGCCTGCGCACTAAGAATCCGCACCTGGCTTACGCCCGCGCCATGGAACTTTTCTACCAGGCGCCCGTTTATGAACGTGGCATCCATCCAACGGCTGTAGTGCATCCCACTGCAAAGATTGGAGCCCAGGCATCCATCGGCGCGCATGTGGTGATTGACGCCAATGTCGTCGTCGGCGACAACTGCACCCTTCTGCCGCATACGGTGGTCTATCGCAACGTAACAATCGGCAATAATTTTTTCGCCCACTCGCATGTATCGATCCGCGAGAACTGTGAAGTGGGCAAGAACGTTCTGCTGCACAACGGCGTAGTCATTGGCTCAGACGGTTTCGGTTTCGCCAAGGACGACCAGGGCCGCTGGCACAAGATTCCGCAAACCGGCAAAGTAGTGATTGAAGATGACGTGGAGATCCAGGCCAACAGCTGCGTTGATCGCGCCAGTCTGGGCGAGACACGCATCGGGCGCGGCACCAAAATGGACAACCTTGTCCAGGTCGGCCACAACTGCATGATCGGTGCGGATTCTCTGCTCTGCGCGCAAGTAGGGTTGGCCGGGTCCACTGAGCTCGGCAAGAACGTGATCCTGGCCGGACAAGCCGGCGTGGCTGGACACTGCAAACTGGGTGACGGCGTGGTGGTCACCGCGCAAAGCGGCACCCACGGGGACATTGAGGCGGGAGCAGTCGTCAGCGGCAGTCCGGCGTTTGATAACCGACAGTGGCTGCGCAGCACCGCGATGTTCGCGCGCCTGCCGGACTTTGCCAAGACCCTGCGGGAGATTGCTGCGAAGGTGGCTAAAGAAAAAGCCTAAGAAGCAACGATGGAAGCTAGCAAGAAACCAATCCGCGTGCTGTTGCTGGACGACCGCTATGACAACCTCATTCTGCGGGCGGCCATCCTGCGCCAGAACGGATATGAAGCCATCAGTTCCGCGTCGGTGGAAGAAGCCGAAACTCACCTGCACGAAATTGACATTGCCGTACTGGACTACCACCTGGGCGCCGGCAAGTTTGGCACGGAAGTCGCGCAGTCGCTCCGCGACAAGCGTCCGGAAGTTCCCATCATTATCCTTTCCGCCACTCTGGAACGTAAATTCGGCGGCGTTGAAGACATGCACCTGCTCAAAGGCTACAGCTCCGTCGACGATCTGCTGGCCGCGCTCCGCTCCTTTGAAGCTAAGCGTCGCGGCAAACCCGTTGTGGTGGACGCGCGCGCCTTTTTCTATTCCCGCATCGCCATGGCCATGGGCGATGACGTGGTGCTGGAAGTCCTGGACCGCGACGGCAACTGGCAATTCGTCAACGAATACTTTGCCCGGCTGTACGACAAGAAGGTGTCGTGGTTCATCGGGAAAAATCGCTTCGAAGAATTCCCCGAGCTGGGCGGCGAGTGGAAAGATATTATCCGCACCGTGTCAGACACGCGCGAAACGTACGTGGACCGCAGCTTCCGCGGACTGCCGCCTCTGCCTACAAAAAAAAGCCAGCGCTGGAACTGGAACATCCTGGTATTCCCGCTTAAGCTGCACGACAACCGCAACGGCGCCGTGCTGAGCGCGCGGGTGATTGAAAAGAAGTAAGAAAAGAAATAAATGAAGAGATTATTCTTTGCTTTGATCCTGGCGTTGGCGATCACCGGATGCGGCTCGCACGTCGTACAGATCACGCTAGTCAACGCCAGCCAGCAGCCGATCAAGACCATTATTGTGGACTACCCCGGCGCTACCTTCGGCAAAGACTCACTGCCGCCCGGCGGAAAATTTCTTTACAAGATCAAACCGCAGGAAACCGGACCAATTAAGATCCAGTTCAATGACGCACAGGGCAACACGCACAACTACACTGGTCCAATGTTGCACAAGAACGACGAAGGTGGGTTTGAGATCAGCTTGACCCAGGATTCAGCAAACGCGACACCCGCTAGTCCCAGCCGCTAAAAACCCTCGTATAATGATCGCCCATGAACTTCCCGTGATCACGCTGCTGTTTGCATTGCTCATTTCAGCCAGAGCGTCTGATGACTCCCTACCTAAGGTTTCGCCAGAAGAGGCCGCTAAACATCTTTTGAGCTGGGCAAAGCCTAAGTACCCGCCGCTGGCCCAATCGATGCACCTTCAGGGCATTGTTGAGGTTGAGATAACAATTACCGAGTCAGGAACTGTTGCGAGTCCGAAAGCTATTTCTGGCAGTCCCATTCTTATGGTCGCCGCTCTGGATTCCATCATGGCGTGGCGCTACACGCCGTTTTTGATCGACGGGAAACCAGCTGCGGTCAGAACTACGCTCAAGATTCCGTTCGCGCTTGACGAATCCACTGACGAGGCAAAGCTCAAACAAGAAGCAGAGACCAACAACAAGTACTTCGCGGCTGAGGATTTGTGCCGCAAACAAATAGAAAAAAGAGATCTTAGAAGCGCAGAAAGCAACTGCGGGCGGGTGGTTGCCCTGTCCGCGGAACTGCATCCGGCTCGCAAGCTGGAGCGAGTGATTGCATATCGGCTGCTGGGGAACGCTCTTTTTCTCCAGAAGAAATTCACCCCGGCGTTGGAGAACTACCAGAAAGAACTGGAACTCAGCGAACAGATGGGCAAGCCGGATGGCGATGATCTTGCCGCCGCGCAACATCACGTAGCCAACGGACTTTGGGCAACAGGCCGACGTGGAGAAGCCGACGCTCTCTATTCCAAATCAGAAGCCACTTACCGGCGCGCTCACGAGCACATTGATTCCGAGTTCCTCAAGAACGAATATACAAAGAACCTCAAGAGCATACTGATGGACCACGCGGCCCTTCTGCGCGACATGGGAGACGCCACCAACGCCGCAGTGCTTGAGAAGCAGGCATCTGCGTTGGTGATAAAGCCCGGATTGCGACCCGACTAAAGATTTTATTCCGCTGCTGGTTTTGCCGGCGGCTGCATCCCCAGAAACTTCATCACCATCTGCAAATCTTTCCAAGCTTCCTTCTTCTGGCGCGGATCACGCAACAAATAAGCCGGATGGTACGTCACCGCCAGTTTGCTTCCCCGGAAGTCATACCACTGGCCGCGCAGGTTGGCCATGGAATCATTGATGGCCAATAAGTTCTTGGCGGCCACCGCGCCCAGCGCCACAATCACCTTTGGGCGGATCACATCAATCTGCCGCATCAGAAACGGCGAGCAAGTATCGCACTCATCTTTCTCCGGCGTGCGGTTTCCCGGAGGACGGCACTTGACCACATTCGCAATGTACACGTCCTCGCGCTTAATGCCCATGGCGGAGATCATGTTGTTCAGCAACTGTCCAGCGCGACCCACGAACGGTTCACCTTGCTGGTCTTCGTCGGCACCCGGGCCTTCACCCACAAACATGATGTCCGCGTTAACGTTGCCCACGCCGAAAACAAGTTTCGTGCGTCCGCTGTGCAGGCGGCAGCGCGTACAGTCGCCAATGTCTTCGCGGATGAGAGTGAGCGCCGCCGGCTTGTCCTTATTTGAGGATGAATCAGCCGTTGATACCGAATCAACCGGCGCCTTATGGCCCATCGGCTGATCTGCAATCACAGGCTTCTTCTGAGCGACTTGCCTGGACGAGTCTTCGGTAGCCGACATTCTCTTCCCGGCTGCGCTTATGCCCGCGTCAACAGTCGCGGCCGCTTGCAGGACTTCCGCCGGAACGTGCGCGACAATTTCCATACCCTCTTCTTCCGAACGGCTTTGCACCGGACGGCGGTAAAAGTCGTAAATACCCATCTCGCGGTAATAGTTCACGCGTGCGGCAAGTTGTTTTTTGGTTTCGGGATCCAGTGGCTTGGGCATCGAGGAAACAGTCTACCGGAACCGCCGGTTCCGAACAAAAGATAGGCAGGGCTGGCCTCTGCGAAATGGCTTAGCGGCGCGACGCCTGTTGCGCCCGCTCTGCCTTAATCTTGACCACGGCGTCCAGCACACGATGCGCGACTTCCCATTTAGACATTTCCGGAACGTCTTCCGCGCCACCGGGCGTAAGGATGGTGACAGCGTTGCGTTCAGAGTCAAACCCGATACCGGCGCGGGACACGTCGTTCAATACGATAGCGTCCAACGATTTGCTGACCAGCTTTTTACGCGCATTTTCCAGCGTGTCTTGCGTTTCAGCGGCAAAGCCGATCACGATCCGCGAACCTTTCTTTGCGGTCACTTCCGCCAAAATGTCGGCCGTGGGCTGAAGTTCCAGTGTCATAGGTCCTTTGCGTTTGATCTTCTGGTCGGCGGCGTTGCTCACGGTGAAGTCGGCTACAGCAGCGGCTTTGATGACGATGCTTGCGCGGTCAAGATGGGCCATCACGGCGTTGCGCATTTCTTCAGCGGTCTGGACAGGAACAAACTCCGTGGACGCCGGCGGCTTGAGTGCCGTTGGTCCACTGATGAGTACTACTTTCGCGCCGCGACGCACCGCAGCTTCGGCCAACGCGTATCCCATCTTCCCGCTCGAGCGGTTGCCGATGAAGCGAACAGGATCAATCGGCTCACGCGTCCCGCCTGCGGTGATAATAATAGTTTCACCAACCAAGTCGGGTACAGCGCCCAGTGCGGACAAAACGGCTTCCACAATCTTGTCATTGGCGGCCAGGCGTCCGGCGCCAATCATGCCGCAGGCCAGGTACCCGCTGTCTGGATTCACAATCTTCACGCCGCGTTTATGTAGCGTTTCGATGTTGGCTTGCGTTGCCGTATGCTCCCACATGTTCACGTTCATGGCGGGGGCCACCACGACCGGAGCGGTCGTCGCGAGAAAAAGCGTCGTCAAAAAATCGTTGGCTTCGCCGTGCGCGAACTTAGCGATCACATCGGCTGTTGCGGGCGCCACGACCAGCGCGTCAATGGCCTGGGCCACGGCAATGTGCTCGACGGCTGAATCGATATTCGGCGGCTCAGCGTCTGAGCCAAATAAATCTGTAATAACTTTTTCGCCGCTGAGCGCAGCAAAAGTGAGTGGCCGGACGAACTCCTGGGCGGCGCGCGTCATGATGACCTGCACGCGAATTCCGCGGTCTTGCAACAGGCGGACAAGTTCCGCGGCTTTATACGCTGCGATTCCGCCGGAGACACCCAGAGCGACCTTCATAGAAAGATTGTAATGCGTTGGATGCAGGACGGGGTGTTGTCGTTTCAATCACCCAGGACATCAAAGGGAAAGGACAAACTCCCTCACGCTGGCGGCAAGCAGCAAGACCGCTATAATCACGAAGATACGGCCTTCCTTGGGAGTGATGGAAGGCTCATCACCGTCCATGGGTAGATTCCGCAGCGCGGGGTGTAGTCCCACCACGAGAAAACCAATTGCCAGCAGACCCACCACCACTGCCCGGGTCAGATGTGAGCCCTGCTCAGAGAGCAACACCAGCAAGGCCATTTTCAACGCCAAAACTAGCCCTTGGGAGGAACCAAGGGATTGGTCTCTCCGCCTTTGGCTTCTTCGCCCTGGATGAACTGCACCTTGCCGGCGTCAATTTCTTCCTGGGCAATCTTCGTCACTTTGCGGGTGCTGGTGCTGACCAGCGGAGGAGATCCACCGGAAAGCTGGCGCGCGCGCCGCGCCGCCACCAGGACATAGCGATAATTGCTGTCAAAGCCGTCTTTGGGTTTCATGGCCATATCATCACCTCTGGCTGAAAATCATGCGCGGGGAGCAGAGTTGAAGGATTCCAGAATACCTTTGATTTCCAGTTCCATTCTGGATTTCAAACATTTCTCCGCGGCCTCCAGGTATTGTTTCTGGTCAGGCGCCAGGGGTTGCCCTGAGCGCCGGGCCCGCTCACCCAGCACGATCGCCACTAACGTGTCCAGCGACAGCTCCAGATGGTCATTCACCAAAATATAATCGTAATTCGGATACTTCTCAATCTCCCGCCGGGCCTCGTCCAGCCGGCGCAGGATCACTTCTGGTTTCACGTTTTCACTGATGCTTCGTTTACGCAGGCGTGACTCCAGTTCGGTGCGGCTGGGTGGCAACACAAAAATGCTTACGGCGTCGGGCATTTTTTGCTTCACTTGGCGCTCGCCCTGCACGTCGATGTCGAGAAGAATGTCGTTGCCCCGGCGGGCGGCTTCCACCAAAACGCTGCGGGCCGTACCGTAGTAGTTGCCGAAGACTTCCGCAAATTCCAGGAAGCCCTCCGCGGAGATCATGCGTTCAAATTCCTGGCGCGTGGTGAAGTGGTATTCGCGGCCATCTTCTTCGCTGCCCCGCGGCGGACGCGTGGTGTACGAGACGGAGAATTCCAGATCCTTGACGTATCCGCGCAAACCCGCCACCAGGGTGGACTTCCCCGAACCAGAGGGCGCAGAGATGATGAAAAGGATTCCGCTCATTCCAGGTTTTGCACCTGCTCGCGACATTTTTCAATTTCTGATTTCATCAGCAGTCCCAGCTCGGTAATGCGCAGGCCTTCGCCGGTGACGCCGGACGTCTTTGAGAGCATGGTGTTGGCTTCGCGATTCAACTCTTGCAGCAGGAAGTCCAGCTTCTTGCCCACTTCCCCGCCGCCATCCAGCAACTTGCGGAAGTGTTCAATGTGCGTTTGCAGGCGGACCAACTCTTCCTGCACGTCACTGCGCTCAGCCAGCAGAGCCGCTTCCTGCAATAGACGGTCCTGGTCAAAGCTGCTGTTTTCCAAAAGCTCTTTCATGCGGCCGCTAACTTTTTCCATTACCGCGCGGGTAACAGCCGAACGCATTTTGGAAACTTCGTCGCCGGCCTGTTCCAGTACTTTGAGCCGCTTGTGGAGTTCCGCGCCCATGTCATGACCTTCATGCTCGCGCATTACATTGAGCTTTCCAACCGCTTGATCGAAGGCAGTCATCACGGCGGACTGGAAATTGCCGTCCAGGCTGGCGCCCTCGCCCAGAGCGCCAGGCATGCGGAAGATCGTGTTCAAGTCCGGTTCGCCCACGGTCCCAAATTCTTTTGCTGCGCGACGAAATGCCGCCACGTATCCGCCAACCAGTTCGCGATTGAACTCAAACCCTTCGGTCGACCGGCGGTCAATGGCCAGCGTCACTTCCACATGTCCGCGCGCCAATCGTTCTTTCAGAGCGCGCCGGATCTTCATCTCCAGTTCGTCCATGTCTGGAGGCAAGCGGAGTTGCGGATCAAGAAAGCGGTGGTTCACGGACTTCAAGGACAGAGTGAAAGAAACACCCTCCCCGGCCTGGGACTTCACTTGAGCGAACCCGGTCATTGAGCGTATGGACATGGATGGACTAGAACGAACCTGTAAGGATACAGGAATTAACTGCGAATGCCTTCTTCCGCAGACATTTTCGGCTCTAATTCCATAAACTGCAATTCATATAATTTGCGGTAGGTCCCCAGTCGGGTAAGCAGGTCTTCGTGCGTGCCGGAATCGGTGATGCAACCGTGCTCCAGGACGACAATGCGGTCCACGCGGCGGATCGTCGCCAGGCGGTGCGCGATGACGAACACCGTGCGTCCGGTCATCAGGTTGTGCAACGCGGCCTGGACCAAGGATTCAGATTCGGCGTCCAGGGCGGACGTAGCTTCGTCCAATATTAGGATCGGCGCGTTCTTGAGCAAAGCGCGGGCAATGGCGATGCGCTGGCGTTCGCCGCCAGAGAGGCGCACGCCTTTTTCACCGATCATGGTGTCGTAGCTGTCCGGCATCTTTTCGATAAAGTCATGGGCCATGGCGGCTTTGGCGGCAGTGATCACCGCGTCCTGCGTCACGCCCGGCTGGCCATAAGCAATGTTGTTGCGCACCGATTCATTGAAGAGGATGGTCTCCTGGGTCACAATGCCCACTTGCGCGCGTAAGGACGACAAACTGACGTCGCGGATATCAATGCCGTCAATCTTGATGGCACCGGACGTAACGTCAAAGAACCGCGGAATCAACTGGACCAGCGTGCTTTTTCCCGCTCCGCTGGAACCTACAATGGCCACCACTTCCCCGGATCGTACTTCGAGATTGATTTCTTTTAGAATGTCCGGCTCGTTGCCGTTAGCTCCGGCATAAGAAAACTTGATGTTCTCAAACCGCACGCGATCGCGAAACGCAGGCAGCGCAATGGCGCCCGGCTTTTCTTTGATTTCGTCCACTTCATCCAGGAAACGAAAAACTTCAGACGACGCGCCCAGCGCCTGCTGGAAACTGTTGTTGAAGAACGCCATCTTACGGACAGGGTCATAAAGCCGAAATACGGTGATGACAAAACCGAGGAAGAAACCCGGCGTCATGGCTCCGGACTTGACCTGCGCGCGGCCGACCACGAGCAGAACAGAAACCGCCACGGCGCCAAGAATATCCATGAGCGGCGAACTGATGGCCTGCGCCGCCACCGATTTCAAATTCGCGCGGATCAGCTTTCTGGCCGCCGACCGGAAACGGTCGCTTTCCCAGCGCTCCATGGTGAAGGCTTTTACAATCCGATGGCCGGTGATGGTCTCGTGCAAAATGTTCTGAATGTCCGCCAGCTTGTCCTGACCTTTGCGTGTTGTGCTGCGGACGCGGCGGCCGATGCGCCCAGCCGACAAAATGATGAACGGCACAAAAATCAGCAGGATGATCGACAGTTTATGTCCAAGGACAATCACCACGCCCACCATAAAGATGAGAGTGAAAAATTGCTGGAGAAACTCCGCCAGCGCAATGGTCAGCGTAACCTGGACTTTTTCAATGTCATTGACGATGGTGGAAACCAGAGTTCCAGTGGCGTGGCGCGAAAAGAACGCGGTCGAGCGTTGCAGGATCCGGTCATAGAGAGCGTTGCGAAGATCGGTGATCAGTCCAAAGCCGGCCATGTTCACCAGATATGTGCCGGCGTAATCGCAAATTCCCTTGATGATGGTGGACCCAATCAACGCCACCACCACTACAGTGAGAGCATTGTGAAAATGGCTGGGAATAAATTGCTGCAGGTAAACCATGTCCTTGGACCCCAGTTTGGTGAACAGGGCAATTCCCTGCGTTGGCGAATTGGGGTTCAAGACCTTGTCGATGATCGGTCCCAGCAACAGAAGACGGAAAGCTTCCAGCGCGCCCACGGAGGCCATGAGCAGTATTGCGGAGATAAATGGAAGCGTGTAGGGGCGCAGGAATCCGACCAAACGAGTCAGTTGCCGCATACGCCTCCCAGTGCTTCATAAAGCATTCCACTCAATTCTAATGGAGCAGAAGCAAATACGGCCTTGCCGATAATCAAGCGATTGTAAATTCTTGTTAATTACTTAGGCGCATCGCGATGGACGACCTTTACGCGGTATCCGGCTTTGGCCAGACGCTTCTTCACGTCTTCGGCAATCATCACCGAGCGGTGCTGTCCGCCGGTACAGCCAAAGCCGATGGTCAGGTAGCTCTTGCCTTCGCTCACGTAGTGTGGAACCAGGTAAATCAGCAGCTCAGATATACGGTCAATAAATTCCTGCGTCTGCGGAAACGAGCGTATGTACTTCGCAACTTTCGGATGGCGTCCCGTAAACGGACGAAATTCCGGAACAAAGTGCGGGTTGGGAAGAAAACGCACGTCGAAGAGCAGGTCAGCATCCACGGGGACGCCGGCTTTGTAGCCAAAGCTGACCATGGAAACCAGAATGTCTTTGTCCGTGCTGCCGGACGTGAACTTGTTGGTGATGTGCGAACGCAGCTCGTGTACGTTGAAGCGCGAGCTGTCCACCACGATGTCCGCCATTTTTCGGATGGGCTGCAGCATGCGGCGCTCTTGCCGCAGCGCGGACTTTACCGTGGAATCCTTGCCCAGCGGATGTGGACGGCGCGTCTCGCTGAAGCGGCGCAGCAGGGATTCATCCGATGCTTCCAGAAAAAGCACTGTGGTGTTTACCTGGCGCTTGAGCGAATGGATAATGTCCGGGAGTTTTCTTAACTGCTCGCCTTCGCGGATGTCCGTGACCAGCGCGGCCTTTTCGATTTCCGACGACTGCTTGACCAGATCAGCAAAGCGCGGGATCAGTCCGATGGGCAGGTTGTCCACACAGTAGTAGCCCAGATCTTCAAACGCCTTGAGTACAGACGCCTTGCCGGAACCTGACATGCCGGTGATCACCACCAGATGGGCGCGGCGTTGCGGAGGCCGTGCTTTTACACCGCCCCTGCGTGGAGTTTTCCGTGAGGGGGACACACAGCGATACTAACATGAGATTGGCGGCAGGAATTCGCCGAGCCCGCTGTTTCCGAAAGACGATATTTCCAGGAAGATGTTAAGTCAGGAAGACGAAAGCTCAGTTTGTGGGACCGACTCTTCCATCTGTTGCGAAAGCGAATACATCGTGCGCCACGCCCGGGTGAGCATGCGTGATTCCATCTGGTGTTTCCATTCCTGCACGCTTTTCTCGGCCAGTTCGCGCGAGGCCGACTCCGGCATTAGTTGCAAGAGCCGGAAGCATCCAGCCATTTTTTCCCAGGCATCAAACAGCCGGCCGTCGGCCCATAAAAGCGCCACATTCAGGCGCTGCTGTTGCAACGGCGCCAGCTTGCGTCCGCGCAAATGCGTTGCCCAGGAACGGGCTTTCACTGGATTGTCCCTAAACCACGCCTGGAACACCGCGGCTTCCACAAACAATCTGTCGCGCAGCCCGGCTGACGAGGTGCGTGGAGCGGCCAGCGCATCTTCCAGATATCTGGTTGCCGACGTAATGTCCTGCCGCTCAGACGCCCAGAGATAGGCCAGCCAGTTGGCCGTAACGGCATCACGCGAACCGTCACTCACGGCGGTTGCACGGGCCACCGAACTCTGGTTCCACTGGCGCGGATGTTCGCCGCGTCCCAGGGCCATCTGCAATTCAATGATGGCCAGCCAGCGTGTCGCCAGCTCGTCATGCTTGGCCAGCATGAGTAAACGCGCGCCGTCAGAAAAGTTTCCACGACGGCTCACATCCGGCATCAACGCCGCCAGTCCCCAAAGCACGGAAATCGCGGAAAAAACATGGACCGCGTATTCCAAAAGAAAGTTGGCGCCCCTTGCATACGTGGACGCTTCCAGCACGGCCGGCAATAACAAATTGGCCAACGGTCCGCCCAGAAGAAGAGCGCGTAAGCGGCGGACCAGATGGTCCGTCTTGCCCGGCTCCAGCACAAGAACCCCCAGGGGCAGCACACGGCATGCATGAAGCTTTTGCCCGTCGTGGCAGTTTTCGCTCGATGCGGAACGTAGATTCAGTTCCGCAAAACGGAAACCGGCAAGTTTGCCGGCCACCAGATGTCCGAGTTCGTGGACCAGCGCAGCCAGGCCCAGGGCGCATGCCGGAATTGCCAGTACGGTCACAAAGAACGCAATAGGACTAAGCGAGATTCCATTCATTACCAGGCGCAAGATCGGCATGCTGATCAAGGCCAGAATGATGAGGCTGCTGAAGAAAAGATATTCGCCGGAACTGAGCTTGCTTGAGACCTCACGCGGCACAGGCCGGATCATGTCCAGGATAGGCGTGGACGTGGGCGAGTACTGAGAAATCAGTCTTGTGTCTGCAGCAAGTTCCATGTTTGGGGAGTGGGCCGGAAGCCCCTGCCACCCCACATATTAATGTTGTTCTGGCCACAGACACACGGGGCTAAAGGAGATGGCCTTTGGTCACCCGGTTGGGTGACTATAGGAAGGCGGAGAAATGGACGATAAGGGGCGACAAAGTTGACGGTCACGACCATGTCGGCCCCATTTCTCCTCCACCACCTGTCATGTTGAGCGACTCCGAATCCGCGCTTTGCGGACGAGAAGGAGTCGAAACATCCCGACAACACCTCGGATGCCCGTGAAGCTTCAGGGAGTTCTCTTAAGACCAAGTGGCGGCCGGGTTTCGGACCCTTCCCGATTACGGCGATTTGGCCCTACGCCTCCCCCTTCATCCCAAGGACTAAAGGACTTAGCGAATTCATCCCAAGAGACCAATTTTGTGGAGCGCAGGCGCTGAGGTGCACCCTTAGAGTGAGACAGAATGAAAATCCCACTTATGTGATTTTGAAGGGTGAACCCCTGGATTGAGACAGTGAGGATTGTCAGTGTATCCCCTCCTTCTTCATCCCAAGATCTAAAGGACTTAGCGAAATCGTCCCAACGAACCGTTCCCGCTCCGGTTTTGGGGCTGCTTGATTTTCAAAGAACTATTCCCAGCCGCCTGGGCGACCGGCTTTGACTGCAACTTGCTAGATTATTTTTCCTATTTTAACACTTTTTGTTCGCCAAAGCACGCGAGAAGAAGTACATTGTCCCAAGCCCCAGGAACGACTGAGAATAGCCCAGTACGTTCCCGAGTCCCGGCGTACAGCTTTCCGCGTTTAAAGAAGGATACGTCGCGAATCCACCGGAGTGGCACCAGGCGGGAGACCATCCCGTAACCATCACCCTGCGCCGTCAACCTCACCGCTGATTCACACCGACAATGACTTGATCCGTGCCCATCCGTGCAAATCAGCGGTAAGAAGCTTTACTTCCAACTCTCTCCGCCCAGCCTGATCTTCATTCCTGCCCGGAAGGTCAGCGGCAACGCCGGGAATCCCGGGATGCTTTCATAGTGCTGGCTGGTGAGATTCTGCACGCTCGCAAAGAAGTCCAGCCGGCGGGTGAAGTGGTATGTTCCGCCGAGGTCGATGCGGTGGTAGCTGGGAGCCAGGTTGCGGTTTGGCAACAGCAGCGTTGAGCCAAAGTTGACGTCGCTCAGGAACGTGCTGCCATCCCGCCGGCTCACGATGTTGCCGGTCGCCGTGAGTGTGTACTTGGGCTGCGTGTAGCCGAGCGCAAACGCTCCGCTATGTGGTGCGCGGTTGAACGGACGGTTTCCCACCAGCGGCGAGAACGCTCCAATGGGAATATTGGGAAACGCCGGATTGAAAGACGGAAACAGTTCGTCGCTGGAGAATGACCGTTGCACCACGGCATCCAGATATGTGTAAGACGCGCTGGCCGTCAGTCCGCGACCGAGGAAAAGTTGCAGCTCGGTTTCCGCGCCCAGCGCGCGTGTGGTTTCAGAGTTCACGGTTGCGCCCAGCGGGGTGTTGTTCACGATCGGCTGCGGCACTCCTAGAAGAATGAGGCCGCCGCCGCTTACGTCTTCAATTTGATCGGCGAATTTGCTGTAGAAGAAATTTACGCCTAGCTTGGCGCGGCTGTTCCAGGCAAACTGGTCCACGCCAACATCAAAGCTGCGCGAGCGCTCCGGACCAATTGGCCGGACGTGGGACTGCGTGATCAGCTGGTCGCCTCCGGGAATCTGCGACAGCAGCGCGAACAGCGAATTGGTTTGCGAGAACGCGTCCGGTTCCTTGATGCCCTGTCCGTAGTTGGCTTTGAGCCGCGTGCCGGTCAGCCGTCCCGACGCCCGCGGACGGACCAAGTAGTACGCCAGCGATGCCCGCGGCGAGGCCACGGTACCGAACAGTCCGCTGTTTTCCACTCCGACTCCGGCCGTAGCAAACAGCCGGTTCCATAAGCTGCCGTGGAGTTCTCCGGTGTAACTGAAATTGCTGCGCTCCAGTGTGCCCGCGCGTTCATTGTCATAGCGGAAAGCAAACAGTGCGGTCACATTGTGATTGAACGTGTAGTCGGACTGAACGGCAACAAAGTCACGGTTGGTAAGCGAGAAAAATTGTTGTGGATACGGTCCGCCAAAATCCAGAATTGCCTGGCCGGTAGCGCTAAAACCGTTGGCGCCGCGGATGGTGAGCGTGTCCCCCAGAAAGTTGCCAAAGCCTAGTGTGTCCGGCGTACCGGTAGGCGAGGGATTCACAAATTCAGAATCCAAACGGACGGCGCCATAGCGCACCGAATTGTGCCAGTGTTCGGTTGTGCGGTTCTGCAACGCGGCGCTGATGTACGTGTTGTGCTGCGACTGGAAAGAATCGTCGGCAATGCCGAAGTAGTCAATCGCGTTGGGCAGGCCAACCGTGGCCGCCACGCGCCGCACTGTTAGGCGCAGGTCCGTGGATGCCAGCGGCGTCCAGCCAAGGTTGCCGGCAAAGGTGGAGTTGTGGAATGTGGCGTTCGGCTCGGCATTGCGCGTGTCAAAGCGTGAGAACTCGGAAAAATAATCCAGTTGATGGAAGGCGCCGCCAAGGTCCACATCATGTTGCAGCGAACCAAAATTGCCGGCGTCAAAGGCGTAACTGAGCTGCGGCAGATGCGTGGACCCGCGCCGCGTGGTCATGTTCACCACCCCGGCCATGGCATCCGACCCGTATAGAACGCTGTTGGGGCCGCGCAACACTTCCACGTGGTCAATGCCGGTGGCGAACACGCCGCCAAAATCCACGCGGCCGCCAATTTCATCCGCCGGAATGCCATCGAGCAAAAACTTGTTGGCCGTGCTGTTGCCGCCGCGGATGAACAGCGACGTGTTCACGCCCCGCTGTCCGCTCTGC
>Ga0209069_10000302_pt1 | contig 21686 bp, 16 predicted proteins | sample Str013_2_FD_187202 | JGI IMG/M metagenome (GOLD analysis project Ga0209069, IMG submission 187202) | Freshwater sediment microbial communities in response to fracking from Pennsylvania, USA - Straight Creek_MetaG_SC_2013 (SPAdes) (version 2) | ecosystem: Environmental > Aquatic > Freshwater >...
TGACTGTAAGACCCTATCATTTTACAATACCAACAGCCAGGAGATAAAACTAAATTATGAAACAGTCCAGTAAAATGAACCATATAAAAAAAACAGCCCTCACCGGATTATTGATTTTGTGCTGTTGCACTAACTATGCCCAGAATTGTACCGATGCCAATGTAGCCAGTTTACCCGGAAAATGGGAATTATTGAGCAGTTGGCATGATTCACAAGATACAAAGAGTGATGTTTTGAAAGAGAAACCCATTGCAGATGCAATAATCGAAGCAATTCGAAAAAACTTTCCCTGGTCTGTGGTAGGCGGCCGTATTGGTTATGGAACTTTTGGGTCAAATGATCGTAGGCCAATTCCACTTCAGAAATTATGCAAAGACTATTCTGGTAGAATCGGTTTTAATGCTTATGGTTGCAGTGCCGGCAAGACTTTTATTTTAGAAAGCCCTAGCGGATTGTATGTCAATTTCAATGGCTTGCCTTTTGAATTTGATCATAGCTTTTATATGAGTGGCCCCAATGCTACTGACATGGATAAGGATCCCGAAACAGACACCTATGCAACGCTTCATTATCTACCCGAAGTTAAAGACGGATATTTTGAATATAAAAAAGAAGGGGGGGGTGGAGCACCTCCTCCCACAACAGGCTTATTACGCAGATACCGCACCATCATTAAGCCCGGAAAACTCCCGTATAGCCTGATGAGCAAAAAAGAATATTATGAAAACTGGAAAAAGAAAAACCTTGCCGAAATAGCTGTTCAGGAAGCGGGGAAAAAGAGTTTTGAAAAAAGCTTTGCAGGTGATCCGCAATTACCTGCTATGGTAAGTCAACAGGTTCAATTAATAGCCATTTACCAGAATTACATTAATAAGATAGATGTACTATTAAAAAATAAATCAGCCGAAGAACTGGCTCAGCCTGCTTACGCAGGAGATGAGCTCGGAGAATTCTACGAAAGCGTTGAAGCCACTCCGTATAAAGCATATATTGTAAAACCCAATATGGCCTACTACAACAAGAACATCTCCAAGAACAGTCCCCAGGTAATCACCATTTGTCAGGTATATGGTGTGGGCTTAGATAATGATGGCAATAAAATATATGACGATGAAAAATTTTACAATGCTCTGGAAAAAATGAAAATATTTGATTTTCTCACCGAAAAATTAACACCCTTGATTGTGCAGTAATCAATTCACTCAAAAAAAAATCATCATAACCAGAAATATAGGGCATGGAATGAGCATTTATCATTGTACGATACCAAAGAACAGGGACTAAAATTAAATCATGAAACAGCTCAATATTATTAACCGCCTAAAAAAAATATTGCTTACCGGATTATTGGTATTGTGCTGTTGCACCAACCACGCCCAGAATTGTACCGATGCCAATGTAGCTAGTTTACCCGGAAAATGGGAATTAAATAGCAGTTGGGGATCTTCAAGTGATACCAGGAGTGATATATTGAAAGAGAAACCGATTGCAGATGCAATAATGGAAACCATTCGAAAGAACTTTCCCTGGTCAGTGGCAGGTGGACGCATTGCTTATGGAACTTTTGGGTCGGCAGACGATGGCCGGCCTATTCCTATCCAAAAAATATGCAACGACTATTATGCTGATATCAATTTTAATGCCTATGGTTGCAATACTGGCAAGATTTACATTGAAGAAGGACAAAGTGAATTGGATATCAAATTTAATGGCTTGCCATTCCATTTTGAACATAGTTTTTATGATTCTGGTCCCAATTCTACTGACGTGGATAAAGACCCCGAAACTGACAAATATGAAATCCTTCATTGGCTGCCCGATGTTAAGGATAGCTATTTTGATTATATAAAAGATGCTGTTGATGGAAAGGGCACCAAACCTGGTTTAATATACCGATACCGAACGATTATAAAGCCCGGAAAGCTTCCGTATAGCCTGATGAGCAAGAAGGAATTTTATGAAAAGTGGAAAAAGAAAAACCTTGCCGAAATAAGAGATCTGGAAACAGGAAAAAAAAATTATACCAAGGAGTTGGCGGGTAATGCGCTTTTGCCAGGTATACTAAAGCAACAGGATCAATATATAGCCATTGACCAAAATTACATAAATAAGATGGATGGTATTTTAAAATCAAAATCTGCTGAACAGCTTGCTCAGCCTGCTTATGAAGGCGAACAGGAAGGGCTCTACTTCGAAAGCCTCGAAGCTTCGGTTTATAAGGCTTATATCGTTAAACCCAATTTAGCCTACTATAACAACAAAGTCTCAAAGAATAGTCCCCAGGTAATCACCATTTGTCAGATCTATCGTATGGGCGTCGATAATCAGGGTAATAGAACTTATTCAGATGAAAAATTTTACAAGGCCCTGGAGGATATGAACATATTTGAACTACTTACCCAAAAATTAAAACCACTGATTGTGCAGTAATCAATTCAAAAAAAAATTCAATCAACAAACTTAAAAATACATAACATGCCATTTGCTAAAAAAATCCGCCACATTTCAATAATTGTATTGATTGCAGCAAGTCATCCCGTTGTATTACACGCACAATTGCTTAAAAAATTAAAAGACAAGGTTAACCAAACAATAGATAATAAAACCAATAAGGCGGTAGACAATACGGTTAATGGCGCCGATAAAAAAGTTGATGATACCGTCAATAAAGCCCTGGGGAAAGACGGCACTACGCCTTCAGACAATAAAACAGACAGCAAACCAGCTACCAGCACAGCTTCCACATCAACACCGGCAGCCGGACCAACCATTGGCGCTTACAAAAACTACGACTTTGTACCAGGCGATAAAATCATTTTTGAAGATCATTTTGATACGGATGAGGAAGGCGAATTTCCAACGCACTGGCACTTATCGCAGGGGCAGGGAACCGTAAATACCTTTGATAACCACAAGGTTTTTTTACTAACAGCGAGGCAAACCAAAGCAACGCCGGCCATCAAAACAAAAGCCTATTTAACAGATAGTTTTACGGTGGAATTTGATACCTACTCCAGGGAAGATTTTCGTCCTGCCATTGGGTTTTATACTGCTGAAGGCGATGCACAGGGTGATAATACAGAGTTGCTTTCAATCGTTTTAGATGACCGTCATGGAAGCCTAAGAATAATACCTAAGGATGGTAAGAACCAAATGATATTTCAATATCCACCCGCCATCTCATCTGACAATTACAATAATAAATGGCACCATATTGCCATTGCGTATAAAAATAAACGCCTGAAGATTTATGTGGATGAATACCGGGTAGTATCTATTCCTGAAATAGCCTTGAATGCAAATGCAATCTCCGTTCGTGCAGATGATCCCTCACCCGAAAAACCCGTAATGGTAGCCAATTTTAAACTGGCACAAGGCGCAGGCATTAAAACGGCGGACACCAAATTTACCGATACAAAAATTGTTACCCACGGCATCAATTTCGACATCAACAAAGCAGATATAAAACCGGAAAGTATGGGTACCATCAATGCCATTGTGGGCATTTTAAAAAACAATCCCGAATTAAAATTTGAGATACAGGGTCATACCGATAACAGTGGCAATGCAGCAAGCAATCTTAGCCTTTCGCAAAAAAGAGCCGATGCGGTAAAAAAGCAAATGGCAGCATTGGGCATTGATGAATCAAGACTTACTACCAAAGGATTGGGCGATACCAAACCCATTTCAGACAATGGTACGCCGGAAGGAAAAGCAAATAACCGCCGGGTGGAATTTATAAAATTATAGTATAGAAAAAGCGTTGTTGATTGTGCATTAAAAATAATAAAGCAAAAAAATCAACCACTACAAATAATGTTTTACTGAAATAAGCAACTAAAAAATAAGTATGAAAAAATGTATTTTCATTTTGCTGGCGCTTGGCGTATTACAAACAAATGCGCAACAAACTTCGCCAAATAAAAACCCGCAGGTGCAACTGACGCCTCAGCAAATGAAGATGCTGAAACAAATGGGCATTAATACCACCGACCCTAAAAAGGCGGCGGAACAAATAAAGCAGATGAAACAAAATGGGCAGCACCCTGATTTTAAAGCGCAGGGGCAAAAGATGGTGGGCGATATGATGGCCAATTCAAACAATATGCCGCCGGCTGCTGAAGGTTATTTTACCAGCAATACATCGCTGGTACCGGCACTGGATGTAAAACGCATCAACAGTATTTCAAAAAAAATATTTTCTACTGCCGAAATGCTGAGCAACACCCATGTGCTGTACAGCAAGTTGATGGCTAAAATACCCGCCGCCGAAAAAACCATTATTAGTACAGTTACAGCCCAGCAAACGGCCGCCGGTGCACTAAACAGTGCAGCGGTTACTGCTATGTTGCAGGGGCACCCGCAGGCAGCAATGGGGCTTGCCATGCAGGCGGTCATTGCAAAACCCGCCGACCTCAACTGCCAGAATAACCTGGCAGCCCTGTTAAACCAAAATGGCTACCCCGAAAATGCAATGCCTTATTTAAATACGCTGCTGCAGCAGGTTCCCAACAACAGTACGGTGTTAAACAACCTGGGTTATACCTGGTTCAATTTGGGGCAATTGGATAGTGCTCAACGTATTTTAAGAACGGCCGGCAAGATAAATCCGGAAAATGCAGAAACCAAGGTGGGCGAAGGTGTTATTGAAGAGAAAAAAGGAAACAAAGAAGAAGCCGGCAAAAAATATGAAGAAGCAATTGTGGAAGCTCCATCACCATTTATTTTAAATTTATTGGATAATGCTGGCAGAGCCAATCCTTACGACAATAAAACCTTTGATGAAATTAAAAGCAAAATAACCATTTATGAATATTTTAAAAAAGATTGGATAACATATCCCGACTTATCGAACAGTGTGGACGGCTATCAATCTGATATTGCCATAAAAAATGGGTACCACCAAATGTTTGAAAATCTTCAGGATAAGTTGACAGCGATTGAAGATTCAATTAAAAATGCAAAAGATGGAGACCTGTTTATTCCGACTAACAAAGGGGCTGTTAATGGGCGTATTCTTATTGTAATCAGTAATTATTTTGGCGTGTTTATAGGGGAATATAATGAGGACGCAGCTGCATTGGCGGATTATGTAAAAGGTGTGGAAGAAGATTTTTATAAACAATCGGGAAAAATTGATCCCTATGATCCCGCCAGATGCCAACTCGAGCATGACCTTTGGAATAACTATCTCAAGGATGTAAATCCGCCTATAAAAGAATTTTATCTAAAAAAACAGGAAGAATTCCGTGTTTGGATAAATGCGTTCATTACCTATTCTTTACTTACCAATCACCAATATAAAAAACACCTGCTGAGCGTAATATATTATGTGAGGCAGTATATAGGGCACGAAGACGATTTAATGGCTGAGCTAAAAAATTTGTCACCAACCTGTGGCCATCAATCCTACAATCAAAATGCCATAACTAAAGTAGATGACCGCCAATTGCCCAAATTACTTTGTCCTGTAAATATAAACGCCCAATCGACTTCTAATAATACGAATACCAATATCAGTAAATCTGCCACCTGCACGGCACCCAATGCCACAGTAGCAATCGGCTCCACTGAAGGAGGGATAGCAGAACCCGGAAAAGCAGGAACACCCTCTGTAAGTTCCAGCCAGGGAGAGACGTGTAGTACAGGAATTAATGAGCAGGACACATATGGGAGCGTTGAAAATGCAGTTGCCCAGGAAAAAACAAATAGTGAAATTGAAGCAGCAAAGAATGATGAGGTAAAGCCAGTACCAGAAGCAATCACAAAACCTGATGCGGGTGCTTTGCCTGCCAGTGCAAAAAACCTAAAGGCGCAAGAAGATGATGACCTTGCCCCACTTACAGTTAGTCCTACAAAAGAATATAAAAACACCCTAGATGACTTAGCCCCTTTAGCAAAAATTGTTGCAAAACACCATCTAAAAAAATGGTTACAAGACAAATTGGGAACAGACTGTGATGAGCTGAAACAAATGGATCAAACCCCACAACCATCCAATAAAGATATTAAAACAGATTTAGACCAAAAAGCAAAGGATTTGCAAGAAATAAAAGACAACCTTACCAAGGTAAACAACCCTGCCAATGCAGAAAAATTAGAATCTGTTAAAAGTTTATTGGAAGACATTCGAAATGCTCAACAAAGTTGTGAGCAAAAAATTCAAACCGACCCGGGCTGGCAGGATAAAGTTATTGGCCCGGTGCCAACCATTGTTAATGGTTTACAGACTCCTGGTTCCAATAACGGTTTTATAAAGGGCTTGTTTAATTAAGCCAGTTAAACTTTAACCGGGTAAAGGAGTAGTCTCATTTTTGCCCTTTTTGTGTTTACAACATACTCAAATAAAATTAACATACTATTTCAAGGTTCGCTATCTTCTATACCACCCACAAAAAAGCCCTTGATAAATCAAGGGCTAAATAAAAGTGGAGCCGGGGAGGGTCGAACTCCCGTCCAAACACATTCGCCGAAAGCTTTCTACATGCTTATTTCTTAATTATTTGTCGGCTTTGCGCAGGAAAAGAACACACCAACGCAAAACTTAGCTGAATGGGCTTAAGCTACCATCACAGCCTTTGGTAGCAGCATCCTGTATTTGTTTTTAGTCGGCGGCGGGGCGGGTAACAGGCCAACCTGCCCGGGCGGCCCTAATGACTACTTAATCACTGATTAGGCAGCCATGGCATACTGAGTATTGCCATTTGAAGTTTGTGCGTTCAAGATTAAAGTGCTGATCACACAATGCACTGCATGCTTACACTCTCAAAGATCTGTGCTGTCAAAACCAATACGGCCCCATCTATATAAAAAAGTTGAGCAACAATTTTGAGACCAGCAGTATAACACTACTTATCATCCTTGTGTCACTCCCTTGTACTTTCTATTCTCTGTTCTGCTTCAGGCGTATAATACAACAGCCGGTAAAAATACAAAAAAATTGCGAGTATTGTATCCCTTATCACAGCGTCCTTTTAAAACTGGCAGCATGTGCTGTAGGGCCCTAAAAGCCCTAAGCTGTATTGCTTACCACTCATCGTCTACCCACCCTGATTCCAGATTCCTGGCAACCAATTCCCGATTTGGTGTAGTTTAGCCACATGAACCACAAAAGTTTTCCGCTGGCATTGTACAACACAGAAATTGAGCGGCTGACCGGGCTGCTGCTGGGGCTTAAAAAACGAAAAAACAGCATTGCATGGACCCGGTTTGCGCTTGTGCTGCTGCTGATAGCTTCCCTGTATTATTTATACCCGCTTGGCCTGGCATTAACGGCTATTGTTTCAATAATATTGATTGCTGCTTTTTTCCGGCTCGTTGTTCTGGCCGTCAACAACAACAATTCCATCGAAAACCAGCAGCGGCTGATCAGCGTTTGCCAGGCAGAAATACAAATTGCAGAGGGCCATTACCTGGAGAACGCAAACGGCGCCCGGTTTCTTTCGGCCACACATCCCTATGCCAACGATCTTGATATTTTTGGAACCGCTTCCCTTTACCAGTATACCAACCGCACTACTTCCGAACAGGGCAACCTGCAATATGCCTTATGGCTGCTGCAACCCGCGGATGCAACACAGATTGCTCAAAGACAGGAAGCCGTTAAAGAACTGTCTGCGCAATACCAGTGGCGTCAGCAGTTGCAGGCACATGGCATGGAACAGGCCATTACCAGCTCAACAGAAAAAAAAATCAATGCATGGGTGGCCGAACCCGATACTTTTAGCAACCAGTTAAAATGGAAATGGATCCGGTGGATTTACCCGGTTGTTGCCATCGGCACCCTGCTCTTGTTTTTATTGGATGTGATTACAGGCCCGCAATTTACCGTTGCGTATCTTTTATTTTTTGTGGTTTCAGGATTTGTTACCAAACAAATCGCTTCGCAATACATGCAGCTGAATAAAATTGTACCCGAAGTAGACATTCTTTCCAAAAGCGCCGCCTGGATAGAAAACATTTCATTTCAATCTGCTTTCCTGCAACAACTACAGACTCATTTTACAGGAGACAGTCCTTCATCAGCAGCCATCAGGAAATTAAAAAACATTCTCGACCAGTTTGACATGAACCTCAATATGCTCTTCCTTATTTTTATCAACCCACTTTTATTATGGAACCTGCAGGCCATTTTTGCACTGGAGCAATGGCGCCGCAGCAACAAAGCAAAAACAGCGCAATGGTTTGCCGCCCTGGGCGAAATGGAGGCCATGTCTGCACTGTCCAATATTCATTTCAACCACCCGCACTGGGTTTTCCCGGAAATTGATACTCATCGGCACGGCACACTGCAAACTACCGCTGTTGGTCACCCGCTGATACCTGAACACAAATGCGTGGACAATGATTTTTCAACCGCAGGTGAGGCACAGATTGCACTGATTACCGGTTCAAACATGGCCGGTAAAAGCACTTTTTTAAGAAGCATTGGTGTAAATACCGTGCTGGCCATGGCAGGCAGCGTTGTTTGTGCAAAGCAGATGAAGGTTTCGGTAATGCGCATCATCAGCAGTATGCGCGTGGCCGATAACCTGCAGGAAAGCACCTCTACTTTTTATGCAGAATTAAAAAAATTGCAATCGATCATTGCCGATGTAAACAACCACGAAAAAGTATTTGTGTTGCTGGATGAGATTTTACGCGGCACCAATTCGCTGGACCGGCATACGGGTTCAAAAGCACTGGTAAAACAACTGATCAGTAAAAATGCCGTCGCCATGCTGGCCACGCATGATGTGGAACTGGCACAGCTGCAAACAGCCTACCCCGCCAATATTCACAATTATCATTTTGACGCGCAGATAGCCAATGAAGAACTGTACTTCGATTACAAATTAAAAGAAGGCATCTGCCAGAGTTTGAACGCTTCTATACTGATGAAGAAGATTGGGATTGAGCTGTGAGGAAAGTTCTAAGTTCATCGTTCAAAGTTCTTAGTCCCATGGAATCTATTTTTGCGCTGTACGAAGTCTCCGATCACAAGTGTTCGAAACATGTTCCGTAAGAACATTTGCTGGGTAGAAAAATGAGGCAGATGAATATCGTTCCGTAGGGCCGCTTGGTGCAAAAGCATGGTAAAAGTGAAGTTTCGAACAGTTATGATCTCCGGCTTCGTACAATCTATATTCTTACCGAACGCTGTTCGGATGATGAACAGGATGAATGCTGACACAAATAAATTATATAGCAGAGAATATCAGCGTAAAGCTGTTCAATAAAGCTATTCTGTAAAAGTGAGTGACACAACCGGAGCTCAATAGAATTCCTACTGCTGGCGCAAAAAAAATGCTCAATGAAAAAATCATTGAGCATTGAATATTGTTTGTTGAATATTTTTTTAAGGAGATTAAATCTCTGCTACAGTTAGCAGCTCTTCAAAAAAGCGCCTTACAGCTTATGCCATAAACCTTAAACCCTATTTAAACATCCTGAATATATCCAGCCCCAGTGCATAGGCCATTACGCCCATCAGCAATACCATACCGGCTGTTTGTGCATACTCAATAAATTTATCGCTGGGTTTGCGGCCTGTAATCATTTCTATCAATGTAAACAAAGCGTGGCCGCCATCCAGTGCAGGAATGGGTAAAATATTCATCAGCGCCAATACCAGCGAGAAGAAAGCCGTCATGGCCCAGAGCGATTCCCAATCCCAGGTAGGTGAATACATTTTTGCAATACTGAAAACACTGCCCAGAGATTCAGATGTTTTCACGCCGGGCGAAAAAATCAGTTTTAACTGCAGCCAATAGTTCTCCAGCGTTTCTTTGCTTTTGGTAAGCCCTGCCGGGAAAGAAGCTGCCAGCGAATAACTTATTTTTTTCTCTTCAAAAGGTTTTACGGACGGTTCTTTGGGCCAGATGCCTACAATGCCCGCATCGGTAATAACAGGCTTTATGGTAACTGTGTCTTTTCCGCGCAAAACCAGCAGGTTAATTTCTTTTCCTTTGTTTTCTTTCACAAATGCTTTAAAGTCGCTGTAAAAAACACTTTGTATGCCATTGTAAGAAAGAATTTTGTCATTCTTTTTGAGGCCTGCTTTTTCTGCAGCTCCCCCGGGTTTCAAAGAATCCACGGCTTCAAACGGAAAACGGTAATCAATAAAATTTATGGCTTTAAAATGTACCAGTGTGCTGGCAAAATTTTCAGGCACATCAATGGTTTTCTTTTCGCCATTGCGGTCTACTTCAATGGTCTTTGCATGCTTCAGGATAACGTTTAGGGCAATGGCTTTGAATTTTTCCACGTACTTGCCATCCACCGACAAAACCTGGTCGCCATTTTTTAAGCCAATCGACTGGCCAAGCGAATCCACCGCTATGCCGTATTTTAATTTATTGGTTGGAACATATTCTTCGCCCCAATGCCACAACATCATGGCGTAGATAAAAAAGCCGAGTACCAGGTTTACAATCACACCACCCACCATGATGATCAAACGCTGCCAGGCCGGTTTGCTCCTGAATTCATAGGGTTTGGGTGGCAGCTTCATGGCTTCTTTGTCCATGCTTTCATCTATCATACCCGATATCTTTACATAGCCGCCAAAAGGAATCCAGCCCAGGCCCCATTCGGTTTCACCAATTTTCTTTTTTACCAGCGAAAACCAGGGATTGAAGAAGAGGTAGAATTTCTCTATCCGGCAGCCAAACCATTTGGCCGGCAGAAAATGCCCCATTTCGTGCAAGACTACAATGATGGAAAAGGAAAATATAAACTGTGCTGCCTTGATGCCTGTTTCCGCCCAGTTAATTGCTAATAATGTCATAATTCGTTCACCACAAAGGCGATGGTTGTTTTAATTGATAAGGATGCAAATATCCGCCAAAAACGGTTAGTGAAATGAGAAAATTTATGGCCCCGCGTCCCGGCTGTCTGTGAGGCAAACGGGACTGATCAGCGGGCTTACATGTGTATCAGCGAGGCAGCAAAGCTCCGCGCCTCACCGTCTGTTTCAAAGTATTCTTCCAGTGTTGGGTTTTGTATAAAAGGGATTTTGTTCATGGTTTTTTCAATCAGGTCTGTCATATCCAGAAAGCCCAGCCTGTTTTTCAAAAAAGCATACACGGCAATTTCGTTGGCGGCGTTTAAAATACAGGGCAGGTTACCACCTTTAAAAAGCGCTTCGCTGGCCAGTGCCAGGTTCCTGAATGTTTTTACATCCGGCTCTTCAAAAGTAAGCGCATTGGGTTTTTTAAAATCGTACCGTGGAAAGGTATTGGCAATACGATGCGGAAAAGCCAGTGCATACTGAATGGGTAATTTCATATCGGGCAATCCCATTTGCGACTTGATGCTGCCGTCTTCAAACATCACCATACTGTGGATAATACTCTGGGGATGCACCACCACCTGCACCTGCTCCGGTTTCAGGTTGAACAGCCATTTGGCTTCTATCATTTCCAGGCCCTTGTTCATTAGGGTGGCAGAATCGATTGTTATCTTAGCGCCCATGGCCCAGTTGGGATGCTGCAATGCATGATCCCGTTTTACATTTACCAGGAAATTGGGTTTTTTTCCTAAAAATGGCCCACCCGATGCCGTTAGTATAATTTTTTCGATACGGTTCCTGGTCTCTCCTACCATGCATTGAAAGATGGCGGAATGCTCACTGTCGACCGGTATTACAGGCACCCGCTTTTCAACCGCCTTTGCCATTACAATATCACCTGCTACCACCAGGGTTTCCTTATTGGCCAGTGCCACCATTTTACCATTTTCAATGGCTTTCAGTGTGGGCCTGAGACCGGCAAAGCCAACAATGCCTGCCAGCATCATGTCGTAGCAATCCATGGCAGCCACTTCTTCCAGGGCTTTATCTCCGGTAAATACTTTTATTAGGGTGTGGGCAAGGGCTTCTTTTACCTTGCTGTATTTTTTTTCGTCGCCAATTACAACAATATTGGGATTAAATTGCAGGGCTTGTTTGATGAGCAGGTCATCATTGCTTTGTGCTGTTAGAATTTCGGCGGAGAACAAATTTTCATTGGCGGCAATAACGCTCAATGCCTGCGTACCAATGGAACCTGTTGAGCCAAATAATGCGATGCGTTTTTTGATTGATTCAGCCATGCGTTATAAAATTCCATTTTACCGTTTATTAAAAAAGTAAAAAAACAAAAGTCAAAAACGGCTGGGCCGCAGTATTTTTTTACGGTTGACTTTTACCTTGTACTATCCGGCAATTTAGGACAATAATTGCTCCAATGCATGTGCAGTCTTACTAAAATTGAACCCTTTTACGGCATTTTGCATCATTCCCCTGATTTCTGCGGTACACAGGTTTCCGATTGAACCTTCGTGTGTATGCTGCACCGTTGTACTGTATTGAAACTGGTTTGCCTCTATGGCAAGGCCCACTTTTTTATAGGCATCCCTGAAGGGCAGGCCCTGTAAAACCAGCTTGTTTACTTCTTCAACGCTGAACAGGTATTTGTATTTTTCATCCTGCAGAATATCTTTTTTCACTTCCACATTGCTGAGCATCAGGCCCGCCATTTCAATACAGTCTTTGAGTGTTTTGAAAGAAGGAAACAGGTGCTCTTTTAATAGCTGAAGGTCGCGGTGATAGCCCGATGGCAGGTTGGTGGTCATCAGCATGATCTCATTGGGCAGTGCTTTGATGCGGTTGCAATGCGAACGAATCAGCTCAAAAACATCGGGGTTCTTTTTATGCGGCATAATGCTGCTGCCCGTGGTTAGCTGTGGCGGAAAACTGATAAACCCAAAGTTTTGGTTCAGAAACAAACAGGCATCCATGGACAGCCTGCTGAGCGTATCGGCCACATTGGCCATGGCCATGGCTACTATCCGTTCTGCTTTACCACGCCCCATTTGCGCATACACCACGTTGTAATTAAGATCTTCAAATCCCAATAAGCTGGTGGTAAGCTTTCGGTTGATGGGGAAGGAAGAACCGTAGCCGGCGGCCGAACCCAGCGGGTTTTTATTGACCACTTCATAAGCTGCTTTCAGTGTGGTCATATCATCTACCAGGCTTTCTGCATAGGCGCCAAACCAAAGCCCGAATGAGGAGGGCATGGCCAGCTGCAAATGCGTATAACCGGGCAGCAAATCATTTTTGTATTTTTCGCTTTGTGTTTGCAGCAGCTCAAACAGGGGCTGAATGGCCATTACCAGCGCTTCCAGCTCATGCCGTAGAAATAATTTTACGTCCACCAATACCTGGTCGTTCCTGCTGCGGGCACTGTGTATTTTTTTACCGGTATCGCCCAGTTTTTCTGTCAGCAGCAATTCTATCTGTGAGTGAATGTCTTCAACATTATCCTCCAGTACAAAATCGCCGATCCTGATTTTTACATAGATTTCTTTAAGGGCCGCGTGCAAAGCTTCCTTCTCATTTTTTGTGAGCAGGCCGATGGTTTCCAGCATTTCGGTATGCGCCAGCGAACCCAGCACGTCAAAAGCTGCCAGGTACAAATCCATTTCACGATCGTTGCCCACCGTAAAATTTTCCACTTCTTTTAGCGACGCAATATTTTTCTGCCAGAGCTTCATCTGCTAGTGTGTTTTAAAGTATGTGTTCCAGGAGTTTTATATAGGTTTCAATGCCTTCTTTAATTTCTTCAAGATAGATAAATTCGTCGGCAGTATGACTGCGGGCACTGTCGCCAGGCCCCATTTTCAAGGCCGCAAAAGGCATCAGGGCTTTGTCTGATGTGGTGGGCGACCCGTAATAACCCTTCCCCATGCTGATACCGGCTTTCACCAGCGGGTGGCCCAGAGGTATGGAAGTGGATTTCATACGCGTGGTACGGGGCTTGTACTGGCTTTTAAGATTGTCTTTCAATGCATCCAGTATCTCGTCGAAAGTATACAATTCATTTACGCGTACATCAATCACATACTTGCATTGAGAGGGCACCACATTGTGCTGTTTATTTTCTGTTTCAATAATCGTTACCGTCATTCTCGATTCGCCCAGCAGCTCGCTTACTTTATCAAAACGGTAATTTCTAATCCAGTTGATGTCATCAATGGCTTTGTAAAGGGCATTTTCGCCTTCGTTGCGTGCGGCATGGCCCGACCGTCCGGCGGCGGTACAATCAATTACCATCAGGCCTCTTTCAGCCACCGCCATTTCTAATTTGGTAGGTTCGCCCACTATACCAAAATCAATATTACCAAGATAGGGCAATACCAGCTCAATGCCATTCACCCCGCTGATTTCCTCTTCTGCACTGGCGGCAAAAACTACATTGTGGTTAATATCGGCCCGGTTGTAATAATATAAAAAAGTAGCCATCAGTGATACCAGGCACCCCCCCGCATCATTGCTGCCAAGGCCAAACAATTTACCGTCTTTTTCTATCGGGGTAAAAGGATCCATCGTATATCCTTTGTTCGGCCTTACGGTATCGTGGTGTGAGTTTAAAAGAACGGAGGGCTTCTTTTCATCATAATGCGCATTTTTGGCGTACACATTGTTGCCAACACGCTTGTATGCAATGCCATTCTCCTGCAAAAAACGGGTTATCAGTTCAGCCGTATCATTTTCTTCTTTTGAAAAAGAAGGTGTGCTGATCAGTTGTTTTAGCAAAACAACTGCTTTTTCATACAGTGCATCCATTGTGTGGTTCATGGTAAGAGTATTGAGTATATCGTATTACGTATTCAAACTTGGTGTTTCCATTTGCAGTTTGTGAAAGACACTCCACGTCCACAGACTTCGCATTTCTCTCATCACACCTCTTCACAGCAAACATTTTTTATTTGATCAAAGTGCCCAGCGTATTGTCCGTTGTATTTTGCAAAAGATCTTTTGCATCGCCAATCAATACTTCCTGCACGCCGTTGTTGATGGCTGCAAATGCATTGTCAATTTTTGGTAAAATACCGTCAAACAATCTTTGCTTGTCCAGCAGTTCTTTGTAAATATCTTTTGTAATCAGGCGTATAACGGAATTATCATCCTCTACGTTTTCAAGTACCCCTTTTTTCTCGAAACAATAAATGAGCCGCACCTGGTAGCGGGCCGACAATGCCACGGCCAGCGATGAAGCAATGGTATCTGCATTGGTATTCAGCATTTGTCCTTTACCATCGTGCGTCAACGGCGCAAATACGGGCGTGAGGCCATTTTCCAGGAAAGACGCAAGACTTTTGACACCCAAATCATGACTGCTTACATCGCCCACAAAACCATAATCAATTTCTTTTACAGGCCGCTTTATTGCCGGAATAATATTGGCATCGGCGCCCGTGAGTCCAATGGCATTACATCCTTTTGACTGCAGCTGCGCCGTTATTTTTTTATTGACAAGCCCTCCGTATACCATTGTTACCAGGTCGATGGTAGCGGCATCGGTAATGCGCCGGCCATTTACATAGTTGGGAGCAATGCCCAGCTGCTCTCCTATCCGGGTAGCAATCTTTCCCCCTCCATGAATTAAAATCTTCATTCCTTTTATGGCCGCCACGTCCGTTAAGAATGCCGAAAGATTTTTTTCATCGTCAATTACGTTGCCACCGATTTTTATGATAAACAATTGCTGCATTGGGTCTTTTAATTACAAACTGTTCAGTATTTCGCTCAGTACGGCTTGTGCTGCCCATACCCTGTTGGCCGCTTCCTGTGTTACAATGCTGTTGGGGCCATCCAGTATCTCGTCGCTCAGTTCCACATTTCTTCTCACCGGCAAACAATGCATTACTTTGGCATTATTGGTTAGTTTCAGTTTTTCATTCGTCAGCATCCAGGCCGGGTCGTTGCAATAGATTCTTCCGTAATCGTTAAACGTGCTCCAGTTTTTTACGTACACAAAATCGGCATCTTTCAGCGCCTCATCCTGGTTGTGGGTAATAACAGCGCCTTTTGTAAAGGCCGTGTCCAGTTCATAGTCTTCCGGGTGCGTAATCACAAAATCAGCCTCGCCCCAGGCGTTTACCCATTGAGAAAAACTATTGCCCACACATTGCGGCAATGGCTTTACGTGCGGCGCCCAGGTAAGTACAATTTTTGGACGTTTACTCCCAACTCCTAAAGGGGATCTAAGGTTTTCCGTTATGGTAATAATATCTGTAAGGCTTTGCAACGGATGCAAGGTTGCGCTTTCAAGGCTTACCACCGGAATGCCTGCATATTTTATAAACTGGCGAATGTACAATTCACTGTAATCATCCTCCCTGTTTTTCAGCGATGGAAAAGTGCGGATACAAAGGATGTCAAAATATTTTCCAAGAATGGGCGCCGCATCTTTTACGTGCTCCACCGTATTGCCGCTCATAATGGCTTCTTCTTCAAACTCCAGTGCCCAGCCATCCTGCCCTACATTAAATACAATTACTTCCATGCCCAGGTTTTGCGCCGCCAGCTGTGTACTTAAACGGGTACGCATACTGGGGTTCAGAAATAACAAACCAATGCGTTTGTTATTGCCCAGCGCTTTGTCTTTTAAAGGATCCGCTTTATAAGCAAGTGCCTTCTGCACCATGGCATTGATGTTGGTAACATCCTGAACGGAAATAAACTGTTTCAATGTTTATATTGTTTTTTATTGACCAGACTAATGAATGCTATACGGCTCTGTTGCGTCGCTCTCTTTTACTCTTTGTTCTTTGCGCAACGCTGCCTTACTAATTTTTACATATGCTAATATCAAATTCAATTTCACTTCCTTTATGCTATTCGCAATCTTGTATTGGGTGGAGCATCAGGCGTTCCTGCGGAATTTAATACAATCAACTAAACAATGCCCTTCATTATGAAAATTGGGCGCACACTCTATCCCGCAATCGCTTTTTCTTCGCTGCCCTTCTGGGGCTGGGCGTTAATTTCAGCAATCGCTTCCTGCAAGGCTTCTAAAAACTCATCGGTTTGTTTTTTATTGATGGCCAGCGATGGCAATAAACGGATAACATTGGGCTTTGCTTCACCGGTAAACACATTGAAATCTTTGAGCAATTTCTTGCGCAGATCTTTTAATACGGGCGGCACATCAAAACCAATCATTAAGCCACGGCCACGGATATTTTCAATGCCTTCAATTGTTTTGAGCCTGTTTTTAATATACATGCCACGTTGTTTGGCCATTTCAATAAGGTTCTCTTTTTCGATTACTTCCAGCACTGCCAGTGCCGCTGCGCATGCCAGTTGGTTGCCGCCAAATGTGGTGCCCAGCATGCCATGTTTGGGCTGTATGTGCGGCGCAATTAAAATACCCGCCACCGGAAATCCATTGCCCATGCCTTTTGCCATGGTATAAATGTCGGCGTTTACGCCTGCGCAGTCGTGCGAGAAAAACTGGCCGCTTCTGCCATAACCACATTGTACACTATCAGCAATATACACGGCATTGTATTTATCGCAAAGACTGCGTATCAGTTGCAGAAATTTTTCTTCTGCTACGTTGATGCCGCCAACGCCCTGTATACCTTCTATAATTACCGAAGAAATTTCCTTTCCGTGTTCGGCGAAGATTTTTTCCAGTGCCTTTTCATCGTTGAACGGGCAAAAAATCACATTCCCGGTTTCATTGATCGGCGCTATAATTGCCGGGTTGTCTGTAGCTGCTACTGCCAGAGAAGTTCTGCCATGAAAAGATTTTTTAAAGGCCACCACTTTTTTCTTGCCGTTGTGAAAGGAAGCCAGTTTCAGTGCATTCTCATTGGCTTCGGCGCCGCTGCTCAGCAAAAACAACTGGAAATCATCTTTGCCACTGATCTTACCGAGCTTTTTTGCCAGTTCCTGTTGCAGGGGTATGTGCACAGAATTGGAATAGAATGCAATTTTATTCAGCTGGTCTTCTATTCGCCTTACCCAATGCGGGTGTGTATGTCCTATACTGATGACAGCATGGCCACCATACATATCCAGGTACTGTACGCCATTATCGTCCCACACATAAGAACCCTGGGCTTTTACAATGGTAATGTCGTTAAGCGGATAAACATCAAACAACTTCATAAGTTCTAAATATTAAAATCAAAAAAAATAAACAAGGCCGATTATTGTTACTATAATTACCCTGTCTCGGCGGGGGGCATTTGGCAGGTATTATACAATCAAAATTACAGTATCGTTCCGTAGAAATCCTGCATTGGCGGTACTGCATTTTTCCTGAAGAAGTACAAAGTGTTCCTAAGGCACACATTCCAGATTCATACTTAATTTCTATCCTGGAAATGGTCCAAAGAAACATAAAACCCCCTAGAAATAATTCGCCTTTAATCGCAGTCCTGCGGTTTCTTCTACTCCAAACATCAGATTCATATTCTGTACGGCCTGCCCGCTGGCGCCTTTTAATAAATTGTCGATAGCAGAATGGACGACCAGTTTTTTGCCGGATTGCTCCAGTTGAATGACTGCTTTGTTATTGTTCACTACCTGTTTCAGGAAAATGGGTTCATCGCTTATACTTGTAAATGGCTGATCGGCGTAAAAATCCTTGTACAGTTTTGTCAGTTCATCCAGTTGCAGATTACAGGCAAGTGTTGAACTGATAAAGATACCTCTTGTAAAATCGCCCCGCCAGGGTACAAAACTAAGATCACCCCCAAGTTCTGAAGGAGCGCCTGGAAAACCGGGTTGCAACTGCTGCAATGATTGATGAATCTCTCCAAGGTGCTGGTGCGTTAATGTTTTGTAGGCTTGTATATTATTGGCCCGCCAGCTGAAATGAGAAGTATTGCTGAGCGACTGTCCGGCACCGGTAGAACCCGTGATGCCGGTAGTATACACTTCATTCAGCAAACCTGCTTTGGCTAGTGGCAATAGCCCCAGCTGTATGGCAGTTGCAAAACAACCAGGATTGGCAATATTATGGGCTAATTTTATTTTCTCCTTATTCAATTCTGGTAAACCGTACACAAAGCTGCGGCCTTTAAACTGTGCGTTGTGTGCCAGCCGGAAATCCTGCGAAAGATCTATCACCTTAACATTGTCTGCAATTGGGTTGGCGTCCAGGAATTTCTTTGCATCGCCATGTCCCACGCATAAAAACAATACATCGATGCCGTTGTGCAGTTCATCAGAAAATTTCAGATCTGTTTCACCAATCAAATCCTGGTGAATTTTGGATACCGGGTTACCTGCATTGCTTTTACTATTGATAAAAACAATGGCTGCATTGGGATGATTGATCAGCAAACGGATCAGTTCGCCACCGGTATAACCCGCGCCACCTATTATGCCAATTTTTATTTTTTTCATGTTAACTGCAATTAAACCTGTCGTTATTGGTTGAAGGCTGGGAGCTCAGTATAAATTCCAAATCAGCGCCGGTTTCATTCAGAATACGGTGTTTTTTGCCAGCTTCAATATAAAAACCTTCACCGGCTTTTACTGAAAACTTTTCAGCTTCCACTTCAAAGCTGGCACTTCCTTTTAAAATAAAAAAGAACTGCTGCGCCTGTTGGTGATAATGCCACGCTTCCGCTGTATGGGGCGGCATCTTTTCCTGTTTTACGGACAACGCATGGCTGTCTACCAGTATCCATCCATAGCAACCATCGCCCCAGGTATATTGCCCTTTGTTGCTGCCGGTTGAAACGATGCTCATTTGGCAATGTCTTTTACCTGGTGATAAATCATGGTCTGGTTGCCAAATATTTTACTGAATCCTCTTACGTCTTCACCGCTCCAGCCATTGTTCATTTCTCCGTATTTGCCAAACCGGCTGCTCATCAAATCAAACGCAGAAGATATGCCGGTTACCACAAAACGGTAAGGATGCAATTGCACAAACACGGTGCCGGTCACGTTTTCCTGGCTATTGGTAAGATATGCTTCAATGTCGCGCATCACGGGATCCAGTATTTGTCCTTCGTGCATCCAGTTGCCATAAAACTGCGACAACTGGTCTTTCCATTGCAACTGCCATTTGGTAAGCACATGCTTTTCCAGTGCGTGGTGTGCTTTTAATATAATCATCGGGCCGGCCGCTTCAAAACCCACACGGCCTTTAATGCCGATAATGGTATCGCCCACATGTATATCCCTGCCAATGCCGTAGGGGCCTGCAATGCTTTGCACTTTCTGTATGGCTTTTGCCGGTTCATCAAATTTTTCGCCATTAACAGTAAACAATTCTCCTTTTATAAATCCCAGTTCCAGCTGCCCGGTTCCGGTTTCGGTTACTTGTGTGGGCCACGCTTCTTCGGGCAGCATGCCGTTGCTGTTCAGCGTTTCTTTACCGCCCACACTGGTACCCCACAATCCTTTGTTGATGGAGTATACCGCTTTTTCAAAATTCATGGCTACGCCTTTTTCTTTCAGGTAAGCGATTTCTGCTTCGCGGCTCAGTTTCAGATCGCGGATGGGTGTTATAATTTCAACACCCGGAATCATGATATTGAAGATCATGTCAAAACGCACCTGGTCGTTGCCTGCGCCCGTGCTGCCATGTGCCACGGCATCTGCATTCAGTTTTTTTACATGTCCGGCAATGTGCAGGGCCTGGCTCAGTCTTTCTGCGCTTACACTTAAGGGATAGGTATTGTTTTTTAAACAATTGCCAAATATGAGGTACTTGACAATGCTGTTGTAATAACTGTTTACTGCATCTACCGTAGTATGCGTTTTTACACCCAGCTTGTAAGCATGGGCTTCAATCTTTTTCAAATCATCTTCGGTAAACCCGCCGGTGTTTACAATTACGGAATGCACCTCGTATCCTTTGTCATCGCCGAGGTATTTTACACAATAGGTAGTATCGAGTCCGCCGCTAAAGCCAAGTACTACTTTTTTTGCAGCCCCGGTTACTGCCGGGGCGTACTGAAACTTGTTGCTGTTATTGAAATTCATTTCGAATTATTTTTTGCCTGATAAGTATAAGGTAAGATGGGCGAATGGCTGTTTCACCTCCGGGCCTTTGCCGGCGCAAAGATGAAAAAGCTTTTATAAATTGAAAAAATACTGCAAAATGGATCGTGATTTGGCTTTGTTTTTACCATTGCTGTGGGCGGTAAAATCTTTTTTTGTAAGCCATTGCAGCAGCCTGCTCTGCTTTATTTTCATAAAACGTTCGTACAATTTGGAATGCGTAGAAAAGTCTTCTGCCGTTTCCTGTGGTTCAAAATGATCTTTTGGATCATAAAGCATAGCCGTGCACATACAGTTCTTTCTTTCCTTACTCACCAGGATATCGTAGTTCACACAACTTTTGCAGCCTGCCCAAAAGGCTTCGTCCTGTGTAAGTTCGGAATAGGTAACCGGTTCGTAGCCCAGTTCCGAATTAATTTTCATAACGGCAAGCCCGGTGGTGAGGCCAAAGAGTTTGGCTTCGGGATATTTCTCGCGGCTTAAATCAAATATTCTTTTCTTGATGCCTTTGGCCACACCGCTTTTCCGGTAGTCGGGTGCCACTATCAAACCGCTGTTGGCCACATATTCGCCATGGCCCCAGGTTTCAATATAACAGAAACCCACCCAGCCACCGTCTTTTGTGTGGGCGATGACGGCTTTTCCTTCTTCCATTTTTTCCGCAATGTATTCGGGGCTGCGTTTGGCGATGCCGGTACCACGGGCTTTGGCACTGCTTTCCATCTCTGCGGTTATCGTATCTGCATATATCTTGTCGGCAAGGGTGGCTACCCTGATAATGATCTGCTGATTGTCCAATGTATGAGTAGTATTAAATAACAGGATGACCAATCCATGTAAATAGTAAAAAAATCCGGGGGATATTTTCACTGATAGGGGCCTGGTGAACGGCTCGTCCTATCAG
>Ga0209069_10000304_pt1 | contig 21672 bp, 19 predicted proteins | sample Str013_2_FD_187202 | JGI IMG/M metagenome (GOLD analysis project Ga0209069, IMG submission 187202) | Freshwater sediment microbial communities in response to fracking from Pennsylvania, USA - Straight Creek_MetaG_SC_2013 (SPAdes) (version 2) | ecosystem: Environmental > Aquatic > Freshwater >...
ACCCTCCCTTGGCATGCCACCGTCCTGACGCTGTTCCCGGAGATGTTCCCGGGGCCACTCGGCGTGTCGCTGGCCGGCCGGGCGTTGGCCGACGGGCTTTGGTCGCTCGATGCTGTCGACATCCGCGGCTTTGCCACCGACAGGCACCGCACGGTGGACGACAAGCCGGCCGGCGGCGGCGCCGGCATGGTGATGCGCCCCGATATCACGGCGCGGGCCATCGATTCTGCCAGGGCTCTGCATCCAGGACTGCCGTGCGTCTATCTCTCCCCCCGCGGCGTGCCGCTGACGCAGGCGCTGGTCCGCGAATTCAGCGCCGGCCCCGGGCTGATCCTGCTGGCCGGCCGCTTCGAGGGGCTCGACGAGCGCGTGATCGCGGCCCGCCAGCTCCGCGAGGTTTCGATCGGCGATTATGTGCTGTCCGGCGGCGAGCTGGCGGCGATGGTGCTGATCGATGCGGTGGTGCGGCTGATCCCCGGCGTGGTCGGCGCGGCCGCCTCGATCATCGAGGAAAGCCACGAGACGGGGCTGCTCGAATATCCGCACTACACCCGTCCCCGCGAATGGGAGGGCCACGCCATCCCCGACGTGCTGCTGTCGGGCGATCATGCCAGGATCGCAGCCTGGCGGCGGGCGGAGGAGGAACGGATCACCCGCGAGCGCCGGCCCGATCTGTGGGCACGCCGGACAAAGCCGTCAGAATGAGACGGCGCACGCGCGACCGATGGCGCATTCGCATATCGACAAGCCGGGCCAATTCCGCTAGAAGCGCCAAACGAATTCCCGAAAAACCGGGTCGCCGAGGCGCCGCAAGTCCGCGGTGCCCACGGCAGTTATTTGATATTGCGGTCAGATTTCTGCCGGAACGGCCCGCAGGCGGAGTGAAAGCCCATGAACCTCATTCAACAGATCGAGCTCGAGCAGGCCGAAAAGATTTCCGCCGTGCGCGCGGTGCCGGAGTTCGGACCCGGCGACACGTTGCGCGTGATGGTGAAAGTCATCGAGGAGGCCGACAGCAAGGAGGCCAAGGCGAGGGCCAAGGCCAAATCCAAGGACGGCAAAACCGAGGAAAAGACGGTCCGCTCTCAGGCCTATGAAGGCGTTTGCATCGCCCGGCAAGGCACCGGCGTCAACGAGAGCTTCACCGTGCGCAAGATTTCCTATGGCGAGGGTGTCGAGCGCGTGTTCCCGATCCACTCGCCGATCATCGGCGCCATCGAGGTGCTGCGCCGCGGCAAGGTGCGGCGGGCGAAGCTGTATTATCTGCGCGGGCGCCGCGGCAAGGCGGCCCGCATCATCGAGCGCACGGATGCGCGGGCGAAGAAACTGGCAGCGGCCTGGAAAGGCTTCAAGAAGCCGAAGGGCGAGGCGGATGATCTGAAGAAGATCAACGGCCTCACCGAGGCGATGGAGAAGCAGCTCAACGCGCTCAACGTCACCAAATACGAGCAGATCGTCAATTTCACCGACGAGGAGATCGCCCGGGTCGACGAGGCGCTGCAGCTGAAAGGCCGGCTCGAGCGCGACGACTGGGTCGGCCAGGCGACACGGCTGCTCGCCGAGACGACCGTCGGGGAGGTCCCCGCCGGCGAGGACGCGGCCGCTGGCGCTGACAAGGCCTAAACCGGCCGGCGCCGATATCGCCCGTTTTCAACGCCACGGGAGTTGGCTCAGGCGGTTGCGGTGTGATCAATTTTTCGTGATTGCGCCGCGAAGCAAACGCCCGAACTCTCGGCGAGTGCGGCCGGCAGACTTGTTGTAGCCACCCCCGTGCACCATTATGGTGGGGACGCGAGGGAGTCTTGCGCCTTGCAACAAGCGAGATAAGAACGCGCATCGGCATCAATGCGGTGGCGCGCCGTAAGAGTTGATTGCGAAGCCTATTCAGAGTGACGGGCCCGTTCGCCCGGACTCATCAGACATATCAGGACCTTTTGCAGCTTGAAATCGGCTCGCGTGCCTCAGGGTCCATCTAGCTCTGCGCGTTGTTCGAGGATTGAATCGCATGTCAGCTGGTGAGCGTGATCCCGAGATCCGATTTGAGGGCGCACAAAATTCGCCTGAACTAACAAAGGCTTCAGAACCCGAGCTGGATCGCAAACAACTCGAAAAGCTGGGCATCGAGCTGGCGCCGCTCGCGATCTTCTTCTTCGTCAACTGGAAGTTCGGTATATTTTATGCCACAGCGACATTCATGTGTGCCACCGCGGTGGCGCTGGCCGCAGCGTGGATCCGGCACCGCCGGCTCCCCGTCATGCCGCTGGTGACCGGCGCCTTCGTGCTCATTTTCGGTGGACTGACACTCTATTTGCAGAACGAAACGTTCATCAAGCTGAAGCCCACGATCGTGAACTTGTTTTTCGCGGCCGTGCTTTTTTATGGACTTTGGGCGAATAAACCCCTCTTGAAGTTCGTTTTGGGTGAGGCGATATCACTCTCCGAACAAGGCTGGCGACTGCTCACCTGGCGTTGGGCGTTATTTTTTGTCGCACTGGCAGGATTGAACGAATTGGTCTGGCGGACGTTCTCCACGGACACCTGGGTCAGTTTCAAATTGTTCGGGATTATGCCGCTCACCTTGGCGTTCGGAGTTGCGCAGATCGGATTGATCCGCCGGTATACGGTGAATAGCGTTCAGACCGAACCGACTTGAGGGTTTCGCGGCGTGTTGAATCGGTGCCCCGGCAGGATGCGTTGGGTCCGGGAACCGCGTGGGGTTTCAAACAGTTAACGGGTCGTCCGAAATCCGATCATCGGCATTGCTGCGATACCTCTCATTTTTGTAGCACTGTTTTTCTATTTCGGCTAAGATGGGCCCAGGCGAGGAGTTCAAATGTGGAACCGGCAGTCGTGACCGCACGGACGATCGAAGGCATGAAAAAAGAACCGACACAGGCTCGCCTGGAGAGGTCAGCGGTGCATCTGCTGCATCGCGCCGGCCAATGCGCCGGTGACATTTTTGCGGCCGAGATGAGCCGTGAAGGTCTGACCCCACGGCAATATGCGGTTCTGGTGACCGTCGCCCAGAATGAAGGTGTCAGCCAGACGGGGCTTGTCGAGCGCACCGGCATCGATCGCTCAACGCTGGCGGACGTCGTGCGGCGCATGCTGCGGAAAGGCTTGCTGCAGCGGCGCCGGACCAAGGAGGATGCCCGCGCTTACGCGGTCAAGCTGACCGAGGAAGGTTGGCGGGTGCTGCGCAGCGTCGAGCCGAGCGCCACGCGGATCGATGAGCGGCTGCTGTCCGTGCTTCCCGCCAAGCAGCGCGAGCAATTTCTCGAGAGCTTGTCGATGATGATCACGGCCTTCGCCAGCGAGGCCAGCGCCGCGGCCAGCGCCACCGCCCGCGAAAAGCTCTAATTCGCCGGTCCCCCACTGCTGAGTTTCGGCGGCGTTCAGCGCGCCGCGCCCGATCGGGTCGCCGACGCTCCCCGTCTCACTCTGCCGCCGCGCGCTTGTTGCCCAGCAGTCCACGCTTGATCATCAGCTCGGCGATCTGTACGGCGTTCAAGGCAGCGCCCTTGCGCAGGTTGTCGGAAACGATCCACATGGCCAAGCCATTCTCCACCGTCGCATCCTCGCGGATGCGGGAGATGAAGGTTGCATCCTCGCCGACACACTCCAGCGGGCTGATGTAGCCGCCGTTCTCGCGCTTGTCGATCACGACGCAGCCGGGCGAGCGGCGCAGGATGTCTCGCGCCTCATCCGCCGACAGGGGTCGCTCGAGCTCGATATTGACGGACTCCGCGTGCCCGACGAACACCGGCACCCGCGCACAAGTCGCCGTCACCCGGATTTTCGGATCGAGAATTTTCTTGGTCTCCGCCAGCATCTTCCATTCCTCCTTGGTGTAGCCGTCCTCCATGAAGACGTCGATATGAGGAATGACGTTGAAGGCGATCTGCTTGGTGAACTTGCTCGGCACCGGCTCCTGATTGACATAGATGCCCTTGGTCTGCGTCCACAGCTCGTCCATCGCCTCCTTGCCGGCGCCCGACACGGATTGATAGGTCGACACCACCACACGCGTGATGGTGGCCGCATCGTGCAGCGGTTTGAGCGCGACCACCAACTGCGCGGTCGAGCAGTTGGGATTGGCGATGATGTTCTTCTTGGCGAAACCCGCGATCGCATCGGGGTTCACTTCCGGCACGATCAGGGGCACGTCCTGGTCATAGCGCCAGGCCGAGGAGTTATCGATCACGACGCAGCCGGTCCTGCCGATCTTCGGCGACCATTCCTTGGAGATGGTGCCGCCGGCCGACATCACCGCGACATCGCACTTGGAAAAGTCGAACTGCTCCAGATCCTGGCACTTGAGAGTGCGGTCGCCGAACGACACCTCGACGCCCATCGACCGGCGCGAGGCGATCGCGAACGCCTGCTTCACCGGGAACTTGCGCTCGGCGAGGATATTCAGCATTTCCCGGCCCACATTGCCGGTGGCGCCGACGACGGCGACGTTGTAGCTCATTGGTCTCTCCTCAACCGACTTGGGCAGCCCGGCTCGTGGCCTGTCTCCAAATTACCGTCCCCTGACAGACGGACATTGCCAGTTAAATCTATGGATTTATTGATGAATTAATGGCGCCCCGTAGGGGTTTCGAACCCCTGTTCCCAACGTGAGAGGCTGGTGTCCTAGGCCACTAGACGAACGGGGCAGCGCCGCCCGGTTTGGCCGGACGCGACCCACCCTATATCGTGCGCAAGCCGGACCGATCAAGCACTTATTGCGATCCCAGAGCGATTCAATTCAACCGTGGCAACTGTAAACTCCCCTCACCTGTCGCTGCCGCGACATCCTCTCCCAAGGGAGAGGAAAAAAAGAGCGGTCGCGACGTGGTATGCGCCCCTCTTCCTTCTCCCTCGGGAGAAGGTGCCCCGGAGGGGCGGATGAGGGGTCTGTCGCCGACGGGTGAGACGCCGAATTGAATTGCCCTGATTGCGATCCGAGCACCGCGGTCTTGCGTTCTGCGCTCCTGCGGGGCATGACGGCTGTTCGCCCCTGCCGGTCACCGTCATGTCCCCGCTTGCCGCATTCTTGATGCTGATCGCCGCCATGGCGATGGTCGGGGCCAATGTTCCGATCGGCAAGCACATTGCCGCCTTCGTGCCGGTCGAGCTGTTCCTGCTGTTTCGCTTTGTGGTGGCGAGCCTGGCGCTGGCGCTGCTGGTGCGTTGGGACGGCGGGCGCCGGCTCGGCGCGCTTGGGTTGGCCGATTGGGGCCGCGTCGCGCTGATGGCGCTGATTGGCATGGTCGGTTTCACTCTCTTCATGATCGAGGGAGTGAAGCGAACCTCCGGCATCGATGCCGGTGTCATCACGGCCACGTTGCCGGCCGTCGTCACGGCATTAGGCGCTCTGCTGTTCGGCGAGCGGCTCGGCGCCGCGCGCCTGGCGGCCATCGGCATGGCTGCGGTAGGCCTTGGCCTGATCGCAACCGCGCATGGCCCCAGCTCCGCGAGCACGCTGGCAGGCAACGTCCTGGTCGGATGCGCCGTGCTCTGCGAAGCCCTGTTCGTGATGCTGGCGAAACGGCTTGCCGCCGACTTGCGCCCGATCCGCCTCGCCTTCGCCGCCAACCTCGCCGGCATCGCCATGAGCGCGCCGCTGGCGGCGCCACGGCTCGCCGGCTTCGATGTAGCGCTGGTTCCGCTCGCCGTCTGGGGCTTGATGGTCTGGTACGTGCTGGCCGCCAGCGTGTTTTCACTCCTGTTGTGGTATCGCGGATTGCCGCACATCGATACCTCCCTCGCCGGCCTTGCAACCGCCGCCCTGCCGCTCGCCGCGCTGGCGGTCGCGGTGCTCGGGCTCGGCGAGCATTTGAACCGCCATGAGGACATAGGAGCGCTGATGGTGCTGGCGGCGATCGTGATCGGCGCAAGAGGACTGAGGCACCCTCCTCTCCCCTAGCGCGGTCCCGCGCCCCGGCAGGGTTGGCACGATTTGCTTTTCCCTATACTGGAGCCCTGCCGGGCCCACCGAGATACACAGCGCCGCCATGCCTGCTCCGCGTTTCACCACCGAGGACTACGCCCGCGGCGTCAGAGCCCGCAACCGGGCGATGCTGGCGCGGGCCATCACGCTGATCGAGAGCCGCAAGGCCGAGCATCGCCGGCAGGCGCAGGCCCTGTTGCAGATGCTGCTGCCCGACACCGGCTCCGCCCATCGCATCGGCATCACCGGCGTGCCGGGGGTCGGCAAATCGACCGCCATCGATCAGCTGGGCAGCAATCTGACCCGTGCCGGACACAAGGTGGCGGTGCTGGCGGTCGATCCGACCTCGTCTCGGACCGGCGGCTCGATCCTCGGCGACAAGACTCGGATGGCCCGCCTCGCGGCCGATGCCGACGCCTTCATCCGTCCGTCGCCCACCTCCGGCACGCTCGGCGGCGTCACCCGCCGCACGCGCGAGACCATGGTGCTGTGCGAGGCCGCCGGCTTTGATGTGATCCTGGTGGAAACCGTCGGCGTCGGCCAGTCGGAAACCGCGGTCGCGGAAATGGTGGATTTCTTCCTGGTGCTGCTGATCGCGGGCGGCGGCGATGAGCTGCAGGGCATCAAGAAGGGCGTCATCGAGATCGCCGACATGATCGCGATCAACAAGGCGGACGGCGACAATCGCGACCGCGCCACCCAATCGGCCGCCGACTACCGCGCCGCGCTCAACATCCTGACGCCCGCAAGCCCCAACTGGCAGGTGCCGGTGCTGACCATCTCGGGCCGCGACAATCTCGGGCTGGACCAGATGTGGGCCCGGATCGAGCAGCACCGAACCCTGCTGTCGGCTTCGGGCGAGCTCGATGCGCGGCGGCGCGCACAGTCGGTCAAATGGATGCACGATATGCTGTCCGACGCCATGATGGCGCGACTTGGCGAGCACCCGCAGGTCGCGGCTGCGCTGCCCGGCATCGAAGCCGACGTCCGCGCGGGTCGGCTGCTGCCGACGCTGGCGGTCGAGCAGGTGTTGGCTCTGCTCGAGCGGTAACGCAAGGAGATTGCATGCCGGGACGCGTGAGAGTCGGTATCGGCGGTTGGACCTTCGAGCCCTGGCGGGGGGTATTCTATCCGCCGGGGCTTGCCCATAAGCGCGAGTTGGAGTTCGCGTCACGGACGCTCACCTCGATCGAGATCAATGGCACCTACTATTCGACTTTCAAGCCCGACAGCTGGCGCAAGTGGCGTGAGGAAACGCCCGATGGCTTCGTGTTCGCGGTGAAAGCCTCGCGTTTTTGCACGAACCGAAAGGTGCTCGCCGAAGCCGGCGCTTCGATCGAGCGGTTTGTCGCACAGGGCCTCACCGAGCTCGGCGACAAGCTCGGCCCGATCAATTGGCAATTTGCCGCAACGAAGAAATTCGAGCCGGAGGATTTCACCGCGTTTCTGACGCTCCTGCCCAGGCAGCGGGACGGCGTGGCGCTGCGTCATGCGTTGGAGGTGCGCCATCCCAGCTTTGCCTGCCCGGCGTTCTATGATCTGGCCCGCGGCCATGGCGCTGCCATCGTCTATGCCGAGGAGGAGACGTTCCCGAAGATCGATCAACCGACCGCCGATTTCACCTATGCACGGCTCATGGCGAGCCGCGAAGACCTGGAGACCGGCGTGACCGAGCAGGATCTGAAGCGCACCGCCAAGCAAGCCCGGTCATGGTCGAAACGTGGTGACGTCTTCGTATATTTCATCGGGGGTGCGAAAGTCCGCAATCCCGCCGCTGCGCAATCCCTGATGCGAACGCTCGGCTCGAGATAGCATTTGCAGTCCGCCGCCGATGCACCGTTCAGCCGGCAGTTCTATGGCGGGCGTGGGGGTTGGCGCGAAGGAAGTGATGCAGCACGTGCAGCGTGGTGCGAACGTGGTTCGTATCGCCTCGCGCCTGGGCCCGACGCACATCATCGACGATCATGTCGCGGATCTGCTCGACGCCATGCTGCTGGTCCAAAAGATACTGCGCCAGCGCACAAGCGGTGATCTCGGGAATGTGCTCGTGCTCGGCGATGGCGAGCACGACCTCTTCCGGCAAACCGCACAGTGCAATGCAATCCTCCAAGCTGATCATGACACCGGCTTCCGGGAATGGATCACGTCGATGAAGCTTAGGATATCAATGCAGAAATGTCCTGACTTTTCTGCATTCGCATCCCGCGAAAGACCAGGACTACCAGCCCGGCAGCAGCGAGCGGATGTAGCAGGTGTGCCTGCCCGTCACCCAACGCAGCGGGCACTCGCGGCGTGACCCGGTGCTTGCAGCAAATGCATCACATTCCTTCAGCTTTGCCCAACATTCGCCGAACAATTCCTGTTCTGGAATATTGCTGATAACAGTCACCACCTCATCGGACGGCCCAAGGGTCAGTGATATGCGCCGGGATTTAGCGAAAGTGATCGTCGAGCGGCCCCGCCCGGGCAGCTCCCGCCATGTCGCGCGTCGGTTTTGCCGGATGGACCCGAAGTCCATCGCCCTCACCGAAGATGATTTCGACGCATTTCCAAGCCGAATTGGTCACAAGCGCGCGGCCGTGCTCGCCGGTGATCGCAAATCACTCAATGAGAATCTCGCGCCTCTCCGTCGCTTCCTGGGTAAGCAGGTGGGACGTCCCTGGAACAAGGTATGGGCCGAGCTCAGCGCCCATATCCGGCCTGAAAACATTGTGCAGCAGCACGTTCGCGACCACGTGAAGGATTTTGTTGCGTATCGGACATTTGCAAAAGGGGGGCAGGTTTTCATCATTGGCCGGTTTGGTGGCCCACAACCGTTGTGCCAGAGCAACTGGCCCGAACTTTACGTCGATCCGATCACAGGACTGTTACGCCGGAATAACGCCAGGCAAATCTCGCGTGCTCGGCAGCGCAGCTTCAAAGCCGATGCCGCGCGGCAGGTTGCTCAGCGCATGCGCACGATCTCTCCAGATCGCCAATTGCATCTTCTTTGCGATGGCAATTGGTGGGAGGTCGTGCTTGCAGGAATACCGCAAGTAAGAATGGTTGCTGCGTCCGGGGCGCAACGGTTTGTCGATCAGCCGGTGGTCGATGCGATCGACCGTGCCGGACTCTCGGAGTTACCCCTGGCGGAGCGATACCAGCGCCCTGGTGTCTTTGCCGTATCAAAGCGCCCGCTGTCACGCAAGGAGCTCAAGTCCTTGAAGCTGCGGAGCTGAGTGGCTTGCGGTTTGCACCTGACTTGGGTCATCCGGAGCCCCCCCAGCCTGGCCCTCCCCCTCGAGGGTGGAGGGCCGGGGTGGGGGTGAGACAAGTTGCGATTCACACCAGGTGGAAACCGCTCTAGAATACCGAGCCGTCGCTGACAATCGTGAGCGGCGGGCGGCCGTCGGCGCGTTTCTCTCTCGCGATCCGACGGCCAGCCGACCAGGTGCCGCCTTCGAGGATCGACGCGAGCGGCATGCGTGCGGCATCGACGCCGAGCAGTGAACGGACGTGCGGGGCGATCGCATCGAGCAGCGCCACGGTGAGCGCGCGCCACTCCACGATCGGCTCGTCGGCGGGGGCGAGCGCTGTTGCGTAAAGGGTCGGAGAGCGCGGCTTGAGCACGCCCGTATCGATGAAGAGTCCGCCATTGCGGTATTCGGCAAGGCCGGTGAGACCGTCGATATCGGTGACGACGATGCCGGCTTCCTCGAGCGGCTCGATCAGCGAGTAGCTGAGCCATTGCGACAGCTTGTGGAACGGCACCAGTCCATTGGTCGGGCCTGGCACGTCGATGGCGGGATGCCGCCAGCTATCGCCGAGATTGATGCCCTCGATCACGATCCGCCCCGGCCAGATCGGGCCGAGCGCTTCGAGAACCAGCGCCAGGATCGCGGGGGCGGCGATCGTGGGGAGGGTGTCAGACCCTCCGGGTCTGACACCCTTGCGCCCAACGGCGCGCCGCTGCAGCGCGTCGAACAGGTTTCCAAGCCGGCCTTCGCTGCCGAACAAGTCGGGCCGCGCAGCTATGGTGTCACCCAGCCGGTTGAGCAGGTCGACGCGGCCTTCGAGTCCTTCGAGCGGATTGTCCGGCGAAACGAGGAACGCTTCACCGAGCGCCTCGGCCGAGAGCGCCTTGAGCGCCGCGCCGTCGGCCCGAAATCCGCGCCGGCGGTCGCTTGCAAAAAACCGCGCCACCCAGGCGTTGAGACTCGCCAGAGCGAGGCCCTCCGAACGGCCGACCGGCCTGGTTGCGAATTTGCCATCCTCGACCCTGACCGGCCTCACCGGCTCCTGCCAGCGCCATTTGGGCCCGGCGCCGGCATCGAGCAATACACTGATGATGGCCAGCTCGAAGCGCTGGCGGGCGCGCTCATTGGGTTCCGGGCTGAATATGCCCTTGAGTGCCGCCTCGGCATAACGATCCTCGCCGTCGATGACGAATTGCCGCCAGCGGGCGTGCGGGGGCACCTGCAGGGAGGGATAGTTCCTGCGGATGGTCTCCGCGACATACTCGGCCGCCCCATCGAGCGCGGCCAGATCGACGGCAAAGTGCTCGAGCCGCCCGGCGAGCCCCGCATCGAGCACCATGTGGCAGCGGCTGCGCACCGCCGCCGCACACATCAGATCTCCGGCCGACGACGTCATAGCGAATCCGATTGTTTGCTTCGCAGGCCGGGTCGAGCCCTTCGCAAGTCCCGATGGCCGGCGATGGAGCCCGTGGCCGTCGGGTCGCGTTCCTCGACCCGGCCTACGTGTTGTGAATGGCTCAATACTGGTCCAGCGTGCGGCCGGTGGTCTTGGTCAGATCGTCGGGCATCGACACGGTGTCATCGGTGAAGTAGCCGGCGGCCTTCTTGGCGTCCATCTCGACCCGCGCGTCGGGCGGGATCAGCTCGTCGGGAATCGGCACGCGTTGGATGATCTCGATCCCCTGCGCCTTCAAGGCGTCGAACTTCATGTTGCTCATCGAGATCCAGCGGTCGATCCGCTTCATGCCGAGCCAATTGAGCACGTCCGGCATCAGATCCTGGAAGCGCATGTCCTGCACGCCGGCGACGCATTCCGTCCGCTCGAAATAGCCGGCCGCGCTGTCGCCGCCGGGGCTGCGCTTCCTCGCGTTGTAGACCAGGAACTTGACCACCTCGCCGAGCGCTCGGCCCTCCTTGCGGTTGTAGACGATGAGGCCGGCGCCGTCCTTCTGCGCGGATTTGATGCACTCCTCGATGCCGTGCGTGAGATAGGGCCGGCAGGTGCAGATGTCCGAGCCGAACACGTCCGAGCCGTTGCATTCATCGTGCACCCTGCAGGCGACCTCGCCCTTGCCGTCCGACAGCCGCTCGACGTCGCCGAACATATAGAGCGTGATGTTGCCGATGGGGGGCAGGAACACCTTGCGGTCGGGCCGGGTGATGAGCTCGGAGAACATGGCTCCGGTCTGCTCGTAGAGCGCGCGGCGCAGGTCGTTCTCCTTGATGCCGAGCCGGTGCGCGATGCCGGGCAGGTACCAGACCGGCTCGATTGCGGCCTTGACGACGCTGGCCTCGCCCGAGGGCATCAGCACGCGGTTGTCGGGCCTGAGCCGTCCGGCCGCCAGCGCCTCGCGGATCTCGGGCATTTGGATGCGCGCCTTGGTGATGGCGATGGTCGGGCGGATGTCGAGCCCGGCCTTCAGCTCCTTCGCGAAGGCTTCGGCGACGCGATGGCCCCAGGGATCGAGCGAGATGATCCGGTCGGCATCGAACCATTGCGGAAACGGGCCGATCTCGACCGGCGGAAACGTGTTGGTGAGGTCGGGACGGTGGATCGGGTCGAGCTTGCCGGCGGCGACCGCGAGTGCGCGATAGAGGCCGTAGGCGCCGGAGTGCACGCCGATCACATTGCGCTGCGCCGGGTTCTGCAGGCTGCCGATGATCGGTCCGCGCTCCTTGGCGGTCGGCGCACCCCACACGATCGCCGGCCCCTTCGGGCCGCCCTTGGAGGGGTGCGAGGTGAGGACGATGTGCTTGGAATCGCTCAAGGGTTCCTCCGGGTCTGGCCCCCAGAAAAACCAACAGTATCGCACAATACGGGCGGAGCCGTCGAGAACTCCCCGGCCAAGCGACCGGTAGCAATCGTGGCCGGCGCCCGAGGTCAAGCTGCCGCTGCACGCTATTGGGAGGCGGTCCCGCTCGGCGCCAGCTCGGGCGGCGCGGTCATCCACTGGTAGCCCCGCGCGGCCTGCCCGTAGCCGGTCTGGAACAGCTTGCGCATATAGTCCTTGTCGAACGGCTCCTGGCTGGTCTGCACCGCCGTCTCCGGCTTGGCCGCCAGATAGAACTCGGCGCCGTCGTTCTGCGCGTTGATGTAGATCTTGAACAGGTCGCCCGCCGCCTGCGCCTTGATCAGGGTATAGATCGAGCGGGCCGCGATGGCGACCGCGGTCGGCTGCACCACCTGGTACTGGGCCTTGATCGGGCCGTTCTTGATGATGTAGATGCGGCGCACGGGCGTCGCGGGGTACAGCTTGTCCAGGTCGTGCATGGAGAACTGCGCGGGCGTCAGGAACACCTCGCGGGAGACGCCGCCATCGACATGCATCTCGTCGTGCATCTTGCCGTCCGCTTCGACCTCGATCTGCACCGGCGGGAACGCGCCCGGTATGGCGGAGGAGGCCAGCAGCACGTTGCGGAACAGCTCGAGCGCCTTGGGGTGGCCGCTGGCGGCGATCTCACCCATGTTCCAGATCACCGGCCGCTGCGCATCGAGGTTCGTGGTGCCGACCAGCAGCAGCCGCCCCTTGCGGTATTCCGCGGCGATGGCGCGCAGCATGCGGGCGTTGACGTAGCGGTCGAGCAGATTGGACAGGGGCGTCACATCCGCCAGCGCCGGCCCGCCGAGGATGCCGTTGAGCGGCTGCTTCACGATCAGATCGTCGGTGCCGTAGTTGGTCCAGATGTCCTTCAGCTGCCGGTCATAGGCGGGGCCGAGGAAGGCGAACGGCGCGATCAGCGCGCCGGCGCTGATGCCGGTCACCACCTCGAAGCGGGGGCGCTTGCCGGTCCGGCTCCAGCCGACCAGCAGCCCGGCTCCATAAGCCCCGTCCGCGCCGCCGCCCGACAGGGCCAGGAACTGCACCAGCGGCCGCCCGGTCTCCGGGTCGGTCGAATAGGCGGCAGGGCCGAGGTTGGGCATGCGAGAGCGGATCGCGGCAGCTGAGTTGTGCGGCACCACATCGCCCCAGAACCGCACGTAGGCCATGCCCGGCAGGGTGGCGCTGTTGGAGGCCGCCTGCGAGACGGCATCGCGCGGCAACAGAGTCGCGCACCCCGCCAGCAGGCTTGCCAGCAAGACCGCCGCCATTGCGCGTACGCTGCTCCCCGAAATCCGCACCTGCACCACGCCACTCGACATGCCCCGGCCGCACCCCGGCCACCGGGCGATAGCTAGCATATTATCAGCGGGGGCGGGTGGCTGCCGGCGCGCCGTTCAGGGACTCCGCCGCTGGCCGTTGCCGGTTTGTCACTGCCGCGGCAGGGCCGCCCCGCGGGACGGCCCTCGTTAGGTTTGATTGCGGGCGCAAACGCGTTATTTCGCGTGGCCCAGCATCTCCTCGACGTGCTCCCAGTTGACCAGATGATCGACGAACGCCTCAAGGTACTTCGGCCGCGCGTTGCGGTAGTCGATGTAATAGCTGTGCTCCCACACGTCGCAGCCGAGGATCGGCGAGGCGCCGTGCATCAGCGGATTTTCGCCGTTCGCGGTCTTGGTCACCTCGAGCTTGCCGTTCTTGACCGCGAGCCAGCACCAGCCGGAGCCGAACTGCGTCACGCCGGCATTGATGAAATCGGCGCGCATCTTGTCGTAGCCGCCGATGTCGGCGACGAGCTTTTCAAGCTTACCGGGCAGCTTCTTGCCGCCGCCGCCCTTTTTCATCCATTGCCAGAAATGGGTGTGGTTGTAGTGCTGACCGATGTTGTTGATCAGCGGCGCCGCCTTCTTCTCGAACGCGGCCTTGCAGATGTCTTCCAGGCTCTTGCCTTCAAGGCCTGAATCCTTCAGCGCCGCATTGCCGTTGGTGACATAGGCCTGATGGTGCTTATCGTGATGAAACTCCAAGGTTTCCTTGGACATGTAGGGCTGCAGCGCGTCGTAGGCGTAGGGAAGCGGGGGGAGCGTCAGGGACATCGGGGTACTCCGTTGCGTGAGGGGTGCAACCAGATCGAGCTGAAAGGTATACGTAGCCACTCGACGGGACCGAGGCAAGGGCGGCCGCCTCACAGCCCCCCGAGGTCCCAGAGCTTGAGGGTGTTGTCTTTACTGCCGAAGCGAACGCCGGCTTCACTTGTGGGTCGCCAGGACTTTTTGCACCCGCATGGCGTCCGCATCGATCCGCTCGAGCAGCGACAGTGCCGACCCGTCTTTAACCCGGCCTTAACCAATACTGACCATAACAAGACCTCATCAAGACCCGGAAATTGCCACCATTTGCGGGTCTAGTCCCCGCACTGGTTTTCAGAACCAAGTGTGCGTAGACGGGGGTCAAGCGTAATGGGTTCTCGCGTGTTGCAACGCCTTGCGCATGGCGCAAGGCGGGCGAGTGTTGAGTGTTGCTTGCTGGCGTTGCTCGGCCTCGCGCCGACCGAACGAGCCGCAGCGGCCGACTCGGCGGCCGTCGTGCCGGCCGTGATGGTTGCCAAGGAGCAGGCGCCGCCGGTCGACGTGATGCGCACGCGGTTCATCATCGGGCTCGAGCAGCAGGTGGCGTTCCACACCTTTGCGCTCGCCAATCCGTACCGCCTCGTCGTCGATCTGCCCGACACCAAGTTCCAGCTCCCCGATGCGCGGCCCGGGCACGCCACCGGCCTCGTCAAGTCCTTCGTCGGCGGCCTGGTCGCCCCCGGCAAGGTCCGCATCGTCATCGAATTGTCAGGCCCGGTGCTGATCGAGACGGCCGCCATCGAGACCCTGAAGGACGGCAAGCAGCCGCGGCTGGTGATCGAGATGCTGCCGACCGACGAGCGCACCTTCGACGTCGGCCAGACCCGCCGCCCGCTGTTCGCCGAAGCGGCCTCCATGCTCGGCGGCCTGTTCGGCGGCGATGCGGCGGTCAAGGACAGCAAGGTCAAGTCCAAGCCCTCGGGCAAGCCCGTGATCGTGCTCGATCCGGGACACGGCGGCCACGACAGCGGCGCCTCCCGCAACGGCGCCGTCGAGAAGAACATCGTGCTGGCGTTCGGCCTGATGCTGCGCGAGAAGCTCAAGGCCACCGGCAAATACGAGATCCGCATGACGCGCGAGGACGACACCTTCGTCGAGCTCGACGAGCGGCGGGACTTCGCGCAGCGTCATCAGGCCTCGCTGTTCATGGCGATCCATGCCGACAGTGCGCACGGCGGGGCCCGCGGCGCCACCATCTATTCACTGCGCGAAGGCGTCGCCAATACGCTGTCGCGTGCCCTCAAGCGCAATGCGTCCGAGGTGGAGCTGGACAAGTACGTGGTGGAGGCCGCCCAGCAGTCGAAATCCAGCCTCGATGCCATCAAGAGCATCCTGGGCGATCTGAAACAGCGGGATCTGGAAGCCACCAAGTCGCGCACCGAGGTGTTCTCCAAGACGGTTGCCGAGACCATGTCGGAGGCCACCACCCTGAAGCCCGATCCGATCCGCGAGGCGGCGTTCCGCGTCCTGAAGACCGCGCAGGTGCCTTCCGTGCTGATCGAGCTCGGCTATGTCACCAACCGCGAGGATGCCCAGCTGCTGCAGTCGCAGGAGTGGCAGGACAAGGTGTCCGATTCGATCCTGGCCGCCGTCGACAGCTATTTCTCCAATCCCGACGTGCGCTTCCCTCACTGAGCGCACCGCGCCCTTGGTCTCAACGAATTGAGGCCGGCCCGATGGAGCCGGCCTCCGATCTTGTGCGCCCGACCGCTGTGCTTTCAACCAAGCCGCGGGCGCTCCGCCTCACTCAGTGCCTACATGGAGGAATGAGGCGGCAGGACAGCCAGAACAGATCGACCTGAGAGGTGCTGCCCGCCCGCGAAAGACGGCCACGGCGCTTGCCGTCGCCCGGCTTGGGGCGGCGTGCGAGGGTTGCGGTCGTGATCCTGGGGTCGAAGCGCTTCAGCATGTGCCGCTCCATCTGTTCGAGGTGATCTGCGCCAGTTGATGGCGAATCCCTGCCCTCGCAAAACATGCGAAGACGCGGGTCGGTCGACCCGAACCTTGCATGTTGAGCTTGCGAGCAGGGATATGGCGCAGTCGGCTGGACGAATGGCCGGGATCGCCTCCCGGCTATGGTGCTGTCAGATTGGCCCGTAGGGGATCCGTCCACCCCGGCGAGCCGACGCAAAGCCCGATATTTCGAGCCGAGCATCGTGCCTCCTTCGAGCGGCCAAAGCCGCTAAGGAACGCCAGCACTGTCAGTTCCGGGCCCGTGCCTGCGCGTGCCGAAACGAACCGGGAGCGGCCTCATCGACCGCACATCGGATTGTACGTGATTCTGTTGACATTTTGTTAACAAGATTTCACGAGGCGCCGCTACCTGGCCGTTAATAGCACTCGAGTGTTGCGGGATATCCGGTTGCTCCGAGCCGTGGCCCCGTTCCGTGCTCATATCATCACCCCTCTGGCCTCGCGGCTGAAACGGCGCTATCAGATGGCCCGGAATTTCGTGGCCCCGAGCGTACCGGGTGCGCCGCGCGTCGGATCGCAACAGCACATTGCCCGCAAAGGAGACCATCCATGACCCAAACGCTCGAGGCCATCGCTGAGGCTATGGTGGCGCCCGGCAAGGGCATTCTCGCCGCCGACGAAAGCTCCGGCACGATCAAGAAGCGGTTCGATTCGATCAAGACCGAGAATACGGAAGCCAACCGCCGCGACTACCGCGAGATGCTGTTCCGCTCCACCGATGCGATGAAGTCCTGCATCTCCGGCGTGATCCTGTTCGATGAAACCCTCCGCCAGAAGGCCAAGGATGGCACGCCGCTGGTCAAGCTGATCGAGGCGGCAGGTGCGCTACCGGGCATCAAGGTCGACGCCGGCACCAAGCCGCTGCAGTTCTGCCCGGGCGAGGTCGTCACCGAGGGGCTCGACAAGCTGCCCGAGCGGGTCAAGGAGTACGTCGGCCTCGGCGCCAAATTCACCAAGTGGCGGGCGGTGATCGATATCGGCAAGGGCATCCCGAGCCACGCCTGCATCCACGCCAACGCGCATGCGCTGGCGCGCTATGCCGCGATCTGCGTGGAAGGCGGGCTCGTGCCCATCGTGGAGCCGGAGGTGCTGATGGACGGCGATCATGACATCGCCACCTGCGCGCGGGTGACCGAATGGGTGCTGAAGGAAGTGTATCAGGAGCTGTTCTATGCCCGCGTGCCGCTGGAGAGGACCATCCTCAAGCCGAACATGGTGATTTCAGGCAAGAAATGCGCGAAGCAGGCGAGCCGCGAGGAGGTCGCCCAGGAGACTCTCAAGGTCCTCAAGCGCTGCGTGCCGACCGCGGTGCCGGGCATCGCGTTCCTGTCGGGCGGACAATCTGACGAGGACGCGACCGCCCACCTGCATTACATGAACGCGATGGCGCCGCTGCCCTGGAGGCTGTCATTTTCCTACGGCCGCGCGCTGCAGGCAGCCGCGCTGAAAGCATGGATGGGCAAGGCGGATAATACCGCCGCCGGCCAGCGCGCGTTCGCCCATCGCGCCAAAATGAACGGGCTCGCCGCGGCCGGCAAGTGGAAGCCGGAGCTCGAGAAGGTAGACTGATCGCCGCTCACTGGATTTTGCCGCTCACGCACTGTTATGCACCCAATTCAACCGCGGCAACCGTGAGCTCCCCTCACCTGTCGCTGCCGCGACATCCTCTCCCAAGGGACTCCCAAGGGAGAGGAAAAAATGGGGGCGGCCGCCACGTGTGCGCCGCGCCCTCGCTTGCTTCCTTCTCCCTTGGGAGAAGAGCCTGCCCCGGACGCGTTCTCAGGACGCGTTTCGGGGTGCCCCGGAGGGGCGGATGAGGGGTCTGTGGCAGGGCTCGGCCCAGCGGAGGAGTTCATGTCCATTGCCCGCATTCTCGATCGCGCCGCGCAGATCGCTCCTGCGGCGAGCGCGGTCGCGTTGGGCCCGCACCAGCTGCACTCGTTCGCGGCGCTCAAGGCGCGCAGCGAGGCGATTGCCGGGTTTCTGAGGCACACGCTGGCGCTCGGCCCCGGCGAGCGGGTCGCGGTGGTGATGAAGAACGTGCCCGAGTATATCGAGGTGCTGTTCGGCATCTGGAAGGCGGGGCTCGCGGCGGTTCCGATCAACGCCAAGCTGCACCCGAGCGAGATCGCCTACATGCTGGAGCATGCGGGTGCCAAGGCCGCATTCATCACGGCGGATCTTGCCGGGGCACTCGGCGAGGCGGCCCGTTCCGCGCCCGATCTCAAGCATGTCGTGGAAATCGGCAGCCGCGACTATGCGCGGGCGCTGTCGTCCGAGCCGATCGCCGGCCGCAACGCCGCCGCTCCGGACGACCTCGCCTGGCTGTTCTACACCTCCGGCACCACCGGGCGGCCGAAGGGCGCCATGATCACCCACCGCAACCTGCTGGCGGTGGCGACCAGCTACTTCATCGATATCGACCCGATCGCGCCGGGGGATTGCATTTTGCACGCCGCGCCCCTGTCGCACGGCTCGGGGCTCTACATCTTCGCCCACGTCATCGGCCTCGCGGCGCAGGTGATCCCCGAATCGGCGGGCTTTGATCCGCTCGAAATCCTGCAATTGTCGCAGGCGCACCCGGGCCTCGGTATGTTCGCCGCGCCGACCATGGTGCACCGGCTCGTCAACCATCCGGCCACCGGCAGCTTCGATCTGTCCGGCCTCAAGACCATCGTCTACGGCGGCGCGCCGATGCTGGTGGAGGACGTCAAGCGCGCGCTCGACGTGCTCGGGCCCCGCCTCGCCCAGCTCTACGGCCAGGGCGAGGCGCCGATGTGCATCACGGGGCTCGCCAAGCGCTTCTATGCCGACCGCTCGCATCCCCGCTGGGAGGCGCTGATCGGCTCGGCCGGCTTTCCGCAGGCCGTCGTCGATTGCGCGGTGATGGATGCAAACGATCAGCCGCTGCCGGCCGGCGAGATGGGCGAGGTGTGCGCCAGGGGCGAATCGGTCTTCTCCGGCTACTGGCAGAACCCCGAGGCGAGCGCCGCCACCTTGCGCAACGGCTGGCTGCATACCGGCGATATCGGCGTGATGGATGAGGACGGCTTCCTGACGCTGCTCGACCGCTCCAAGGACCTGATCATCTCGGGCGGCAGCAACATCTATCCCCGCGAGGTGGAGGAGGTGCTGCTGAAGCACGCCGCCGTCAGCGAAGTCTCCGTGATCGGCCGCCCGCACCCCGAGTGGGGCGAGGAGGTGGTCGCGTTCATCGTTACCAAGCCGGGTACTTCGGTGAGCGAAGCCGAGCTCGACGCCCTCTGCCAGCAGCACATCGCAAGGTTCAAGCGCCCGAAGGCGTACAGGTTTTTGGCCGAGCTGCCGAAGTCGGGGGTGGGGAAGATATTGAAACGGGAATTGAGGGGGATGGTGTAGGGGGTCAGGTCAGCTTATACCGGTGGCGATTTTCAGGAGCGGATGTCGCTGAGCGTGAAGTTGGGTGTTGGCGCGCCCAAGTGGACCACTCGCACCATTGAGAATAGATTGAGCCTCCTGAGATCTCCTGAAGCCGGCACTACATGAGCATTTGACGTGGCTCTGCATGACCAATCGCGATACCTCGCTCGTGTCGAAGCCAGCTGTACAGCGCTTGCAGTTCGATCGCTTCGTGTTGGATCTAGCGCGCGGCTGTCTGCTGCTCGACGGGGCGGATGTAGGGCTGCGACCAAAAACTTTCGCGGTGTTGCAGTTCCTGGTCGAGAACAGCGGCCGACTTGTTACAAAGGACGAGCTGTTCGCGGCAGCCTGGCCGGAGGTTACAGTAACCGATGACGTGCTTGTCCAGAGCATCGGCGAACTCCGTCGAGCGCTCGGCGATAGTGGGCCGCATGTCATCAAGACGGTTCCACGTCGCGGCTATCGCTTCGAGGCGCCGGTCTCTCTGATTGAGCCGGGACGCGCGGCCGCGGCAGCCGACCCCACGGGGTCAACCGCCAGTGCCGACGCTCGCGAAGCTCGTTCCCCACCTGAACGGGATCAAGACGCAGGGGCCGCGCCAGCCGGTGCAGCAACGGCAGGCAGTTTGGAACGATATCCCACATCGCTTATCGGCCCGGCACTTTTGACAATGGACTTCTGGCGCAAGACGTCGAGGCAGCTGGCGGCGGCCATTGGCAAGGTCTTCAACGAGCGAATCGGTCAGCGCATCGCCGCGATCGCCATCTCAGCGATCGTCGTCGCACTCAGCGTCGCCCTGTGGACCGGCCTCAACTCGGGTCGCAGGCATTCCCCGACAACAAGCTCCGCAATGCAAAAGACCAATTTGGCCGTGACCAGCATCAGGCCAGCAATCGCGGTGCTGCCGTTCGCGAACCAGAGCGACGATCCAACACGCGAATACTTTGCCGATGGCGTAACGCAGGACATCATCAATGCGCTGGGACGGTTCTCGGCGCTGACGGTCATGTCCTGGAACGCGGTTCTGCCACTCAAGGGCAAGACAGCCAGCCCGGGAGAGGTCACGGGAAGCCTCGGCGTGCGCTATCTCGTCGAGGGCAGCGTCCGTCAAGCCGGCGATCGTTTGCGCGTGACGGCACAACTGGTTGGTTCCGACGGGCGCGTGATCTGGTCGGACAAATTCGACGAGGCACTTGCCGATGTGTTCGTCCTCCAGGACAAGATCGTCGGGTGGATCGTAGGGGCGCTCGCCATTCGCGTGACCCAGACCGAGCAGCGGCGGGTGCGGTCCAAGCCGACCGATAGCCTGCTGGCCTACGACTATGTGCTGCGTGCGAGACCTGCCTTGCAGCGGCCGGATCGCGCCCGGATCGTGGAAGCTCGCAGCTTCCTGCGGCGCGCTATCGAGCTCGATCCGGATTATGCGGAAGCGTATCAGGCGCTGGCAGAGACCCACCACATCGACGTCTCGTGGGGATGGGCGCAATCTCCGGCGGCCACCTTGCGGCGCGCAGAGGACGAGGCCAATCGCGCGCTGCGCCTCAACGATGGCGAGGTTGGAGCACACATCCTGCTCGGCCGCGTGCATCTCTTCTACAATCGTTTCGAGCAGGCGAAAGAGGAGATGGACCGTGCCATCGCGATCAATCCGAGCGATGCGGCCGGCCTCGGCGGGCGCGGCAACATCCTCATGTGGCTGGGCGAGACCGATGCTGCGATCGAGGCGCTGGAGCAGGCGCAGCGGGTCGATCCCGATCTGAACGCCGTCGATCGCTTCTCGCTGGCGATGGCCTATTACTTGAAACGGCGATACGACGCGGCGATCGCGCAGGCCGAGCTAAACCTGCGCAACTCTGCAGATTCGGTGTTCAGCTACGTCGTGCTGGCGGCAGCTCTTGCGCAGCTCGGCCTGGACACGGAAGTCGCTCGCGTCTCGACGAGGATGCGGCAAGCCTACCCGGCATTCGACGCCCAGGAGTTCGGAAGCAAGTTCCGCAAGCCGGCCGATCTCGCGCACCTGCGCGACGGACTGCGCAAAGCCGACTTGTCGCACGCCGCCGGGGCACCGCCGGCAGCCGGCAAGTGACGGCTATTTCTTCCGGATCAGCGGGCGGTTGGCCTCGGCCTTGGCGACATTCTCGTTGAACGCCTTCTGGAACAGACCGGGTCCGATGGGC
>Ga0209069_10000305_pt1 | contig 21633 bp, 17 predicted proteins | sample Str013_2_FD_187202 | JGI IMG/M metagenome (GOLD analysis project Ga0209069, IMG submission 187202) | Freshwater sediment microbial communities in response to fracking from Pennsylvania, USA - Straight Creek_MetaG_SC_2013 (SPAdes) (version 2) | ecosystem: Environmental > Aquatic > Freshwater >...
GCCCAGCCGACGCGGCTGATTCCGGCTTGGCAGCCAACTCGCCCTTCTTCTTCGGCTTTTCCGGTTTTTTCTTTTCTTCCACTTTTTTGGGCGGTTCTTTTATGCCGGAAAGTTTTCGCAGAATCTTGGCGTGATCCTCGGGCTTTCGCGCGCGGCCCATGAGCTGAGCGTTAAAAAAGTCCTCGATCACTTTGTCGAATTTGGCGCCGTGTTCCATTCCAATTAATTCCAATTCCAGTGCGACGCCCGGCAGTCCCTGGCGCAGGGGTTTCCACTTATGTAGATAGCTCTTGATCTTGCCAACCGCTTTGCCGTTGGACGATTCGGCCAGGATGTAGGCCTGCAGGTCGAGTGGTGTTTTTTCCAGGAACGCATAGGTGTCGGGGACGGAAGCTGTCTTGGGCCCGGAGAGAAGTTTGGCAATCTTTAAAGCTTCCGCCTCCAGTTGCTGGATTGCATGTAGCTCCACCGCGCGCAAGGACATCCGACTGAGTACCGTTGTGCGCTCGCGATCCTTGAGCCGGCCAACGATTGCCAGAGCCACGGGAGCGAACAGACGGGGTCGAAAGCCTGCCGATACCATGTCGTCCCGGACTCGAGTGACGCGCTGAATCGCCTCATAATCCGGATGGCGCCTGGCCAGCAGCGGGTGCAAAACTCCCATCAGTCCGTGCGCTTCCCACGCTTTCAGAATGGCGACTGGTTTTTCCTCGCGCGCCGATTGCCGAAGCTCGCTGCCGGCGTCTTCCGTGGAGATGGTTTCTTGCAGCTCACGTTCCAATGCCAGCTTGAACCACTCCGCGGTCCGCGAATCCAGCTTGAAGTCCATGCGAGCCGCATAGCGCAGCGCGCGCAACAGGCGCGGCGGTTGATTCGTGAAACTGTGAATGGACAGAGCGCGGATTTCCCGCCGCTCCAGATCGGCCAGTCCGTTGGTGGGATCCAACAGCAATCCCCGCGAATTGGCGTTCAAGGAAATTGCGATGGCGTTGATGGAAAAATCCCGGCGCCGCAGGTCTTCCATGATTGTCGAAAAACGAACTTCCAGTTTTGCGCCGGGGCGCGCATAGAAATCTTCCCGGGCTGCCGAGATGCTAGCCTCGACTTCGCCGGTGAGAATTAATTCCGAGACGCGGAAGGCAGCATTTTCGCTGACGATCTGAGCGCCGCCTTTTTCCAGCTCCCGAATAATTCTCGCGGGGTTGCCTTCGATGGTGAAGTCAATATCGCGAATGGGCATTCCGGAAATCAGGTCACGGACCGCTCCGCCGACGAGATAAAGATTCATCTCCGCCGCGGCGGCAAGTTCCTGGATGCGGACCAGGCCCGCCCACTGTTCGGGCGAAAGCCGGCTCTCCAACTGGTACATGTAATCAGGCATGCGAATCCCGTCCTTGGCCGGAGGCGCTTTTTAATGGTTCGCGACCCCGCACCCGGTTGAATTTTTCATGACACGAAATAAATTCCGTGAATTGATGGTTAGCCTTCACGCGCGCGGGTGATGCGCCCGATATACCTGCTTCAAGCGCTCCTCCACCACATGCGTGTAAATCTGAGTCGTGGCAATATCCGCATGGCCCAGCATGAGCTGGACCGAGCGCAGGTCCGCGCCACGTTCCAATAGGTGCGTTGCAAAACTGTGACGCAGTTTATGCGGAGTAAGGCGTCCGCGCAAACCCAAACGAACTCCGTAGTCGTGCAGAATCTTCCAGATGCTGACGCGACTGAGCCTCCGGCCAATTCGGGTGAGGAAAAGCACCTGATTGTGCGGAGGGGGGCTTCCCGGCCTGGCAAATTGCGGGCGCGACAGCGCCAGGTATTGCTCCACGGCGGCGATGGCCTTGCGCCCGATGGGGACGAGGCGTTCCTTGTTCCCTTTTCCGACGCAGCGCACGCAGCCCAGCCGCATATCCACGTCTGAAAGACGCAGGTTCAAAACTTCCGATACGCGCAACCCGGTGGAATAAAACACCTCGAGCATGGCCCGGTCCCGCAAACCGATTGGCGTGGAGACGTCGGGGGCATCCAGCAGACGGTCAATTTCTTCCACGCGCAAAAAGGTCGGAAGGCTTTGGCGGATTTTGGGCGAGTCCAGATTCTCGGTGGGATCGATGTGAACAAGTTCCTCCATGATGAGGTATTTATAAAGCCCGCGGATGGAAACCAGGAATCGGGCAACCGACCTGCTGTCCAATTTTTCCTTATACAGGTTGGAAAGAAAATCAACCACGTCATCGCGGGTGACTTGTGCCGCTTCCTTCTTTTTTCGTTTGGCGACAAATGCGTCGAATCTTCTCAAGTCCCGGCCGTAGGCAAGGATGGTGTTCTGCGCCAGTCCCTTCTCGACGCGCAGATAGCTCAGAAATACGTGAATCGTAGTATCCATCATGGCTAGCCGTCCAAACCCGTTCCGCCGGCCTGGGCGCGGTCCCTGTGAAACGCGATGCCGTATACTTCGCCAATCTCCTCGCAACGCAACAGCCAGGCGAGCCCCAGGTAGGTCAGTGTCGCGGAAAAGATCAAGCCCGCGAAGACGGCCAGCCTGGGAAAAAAGAACTGGATCATGTCAAAGCGCGAGTATTGCAACGCGCTCCAGCACACCACGCCCATTACAGCGGCGCACAGCGCGATCTTGCCCACCGACAGCAGTACCTGCCAGGTACCCAGGCGGCCAAAGCGCAGGCGGAAAATAACGAATAATACCAGAACATTGAAATAGGCCGCCAGGGCGCTGGCCAGCGCCGGGCCGCCATTCTTGAACTTCGCAAAAAAGTAAAAAAGAAAAACAACGTTCAGCACAACGTTGACCAGCAGCGTGAAGACGGCCACGCGCACCGGAGTGCGCGTATCCTGCGTGGAATAAAATGCCGGCACGATCAATTTCACGGCGGCAAACGCGGGCAGCCCCATCGAATAATACAGCAGGGCGCGCGCCGTGAGGCGCGTGGACTCCGCCACGAACCGGCCATGTTGAAACAAGACTTGCACGATTGGCTCTCTCAGAATCACCAGGCCCACCGCCGCGGGAATCGTAATGAACGAAACGATGCGCAGCGAAAAAATAAATGTTTTCTTCATTCCTTCGTGATCGCCCGCCGAAGCCTGGTGCGACATCATCGGAAGTATCGCCGTGGCGATGGCGATGGCATATCCGCCCAGAACCAGTTCGGTCACGCGGTCCGCCACATACAGCGATACCAGGCTGCCTTCCGGCATCACTTTGGCATTCGCAAATACCGTATCCACCAGCAAGTTGATTTGCGCGATTCCGATTCCCAGAAATCCCGGAACCATCAGCCGCGCCACGCGCCGCACACCCGGATCGGAAAACGATACCCCGAACTTGAAATCCATCCCGCGATGCACCAGTTGCGGCAACTGCAGGAAAAATTGGAGGATCCCGCCGATTAGTATGCCCACCGCAAGGGCCGCGGCGGGACTGGAGAAATGCTTCCAAACAGCCGCCGTCGAAAAAATAATAAATGAAACATTCAGCAAAATCGGCGTGGCCGCGGGCATTCCAAAAATATGAAAGCAATTCAGAATAGCCATCGCCAGCGCCGCCATTCCGATAAAAAGAATGTACGGAAACATCAGGCGATTCAAATAGACGGCTTCCACCTGAATCTGCTGTTTGCCAAATATCGAAAACATGCGGACGATCAGTGGAGAAAAAATAACTCCCAAGACCGTCAGAGCGGCAAGGACCACGGAAAAAGTCCAAAACAGGCGGTTCGCAAACGCCCAGGTCTCTTCCCGGGTGCGGTTGCGCATATAGTCCGTGAACACCGGAATGAACGAGGCGGTCATTGCCCCTTCCCCCACCATGCGGCGAAGGATGTTCGGAATCCTGTAGGCGAGAACAAAAGAATCGGCGACGCCCGAAGTGCCCAGCAGCAAAGTTAGGCGCTGATCGCGGACATACCCTAGAATTCGGCTGATTACCGTGATGACGCTGATGATCGATGCAGACTTGAGAATCTGCTTCTTGTGCGCGACATTTTCGGTCAAAAAACGAGGCCTCCGGTTCTAGCCCCTTCCCCAACTCACCCCAAAGCAGCCCTAAGCCTTTGATAAATATACACTTGACAGTTAAAGAATGCTTAACATAACATACCTAGCGGTGACTCGCAAGGCCTGTGCCGCGAGTCCTTCCTCCGTGAAACCACTCGCCCCAGCCTCTACCCACAAGAAGGTCGTCGTACTCTTGCTCAACCGCTCCTCCGTTCGCGGCTATCTGAACCCAGGAAAATTAGGTGCGGCGGATACCCTCGACCTGTTGACCTCGGAAGGAACGCATCGGGAATTCGCCGTGGAAGACGTGCGGAGCATTTACTTCGTTCGCGAATTCACGGATGATTTTGAACCCGAGCAAAAGACGTTTCTTTCCCGCCCCAAGCTCGATGGTCTCTGGGTGCGCCTGAAATTCCGCGACGGCGACGTCATCGAAGGAGTTGTCCCCAATGATCTGCTTTCCCTGCTCGATCGCGGCGTGCAAATTACTCCGCCCGATTTGCACGGCGCCACCATTAAAATTTTTATCCCGCGCACCGCGCTCTCTGAAATGACCGTGCTTGGCGTGGTGGGAATCGCCCGGCGGAAACCCGCGGCTCCGGCGCAACCCCGGCTTTTCAGCGAGTAACTTGGGTTTTGTTTTGCGACCGCTGCGAATTTCAGGTGCCACCGGGAATGTTGTAAAGTGAGCGTCTGGGTTGGCTGCACCCGCGGGAATATCTTTATCTTTTACGAAGGAGACGTGACGATGAAACTCGGCGAACTGGCATCGCGGCTGGGCTGCAGGCTGGAAGGCGACGAGCAGGCCGAAATCCACGGGGTGGCGGGCATTGAGGATGCTCGCGCCGGGCAAGTCACGTTTTTATCGAATCCAAGATATTCCCGGGAATTGGCCCGTACGCAGGCCTCGGCTGTGCTTGTGGATGAAAAAGCTGTGCTCGATCGAGATGCGGGACTGCCGCGTCTTTCGGCGCTGCGTTCCGGGAATCCGTATCTGGATTTTGCGCGCACCATCGAATTTTTCCACGAACCTGCGAAATATGCACCGGGGATTCACCCTACAGCGGTTGTCGCGAAGACAGCGGTGATCGGACAGGGTACGCATATCGGACCGCACTGCTTCGTAGACGAGGGTGTAACGATTGGCAGGAACTCCGTGTTGCACAGCCTGGTGACGATCTATCGAGACACTCACATTGGCGACGATTTTCTGGCGCATTCCCAGACCATCGTGCGCGAGGGCTGCACGATCGGCAATCGCGTGATCCTGCAGAACGGCGCCGTCATTGGCGGCGACGGATTTGGATTTGCCAAGCGCTCCGACGGGCATTGGCACAAGATCATGCAGCAGGCGCCCGTGGTTATTGAGGACGACGTCGAGATACAGTCGAACTCATGCATAGACCGCGCGAGCGTGGGCGAAACACGCATCCGCAGGGGCGCAAAAATTGATGATCTGGTTTTGATCGGTCATGCCTGCGAAATCGGTGAAGACGCGATTCTTTGCGGGCAGGTTGGGCTTGCGGGATCCACGCGCGTCGGCAACCGCGCCATTCTGGCTGGGCAAGTCGGCTCGGCGGGACATCTCGATATCGGCGACGGCGCGATTATTACTTCGCAGAGCGGAATGCATTTGGATGTGCCGCCCGGCGCGGTTCGCTCTGGCTCTCCGGTGATGGAGAATAAAGTTTGGCTGAAAGTGATTGCGGCGCTCAAGCGGTTGCCGGAGATGCAGAAGACTTTGCGGCATCTGGCCGCGGAAAGCGAACAGCGCAAGGCCGAGGGGAAATAGGCGTGGTGGCACGGGCAGATTAGCTGTGCGCTCTGTATAAGTTTTGCAAAACCGTACAGGTCCGCCGCGGCGGATGCCTGCGCTGCTTAGACCTGACTCGACCCGCGCTATGCCGCCGGCTTCTGCTCGTCAGGTAATTCCGCCGCGATGGCATCGTGTATAGCCTTCGCAAGATCGTCCCGCTGTTCGATGGCGTATGCGGAAGCATCAATGGGTTTTCCGAATCGCACCGTGACGGTTCCCGGATGAATCACCAGGGAATTTTTGGGCATGATGCGGTGCGCCCCCGCGCATGCTACCGGCACCACCGGTACTCCCGCCTCGATAGCCATCACGAAGGAACCTTTCTTGAACCGCGCGAGGCGGCCGGTCGGGCTGCGGGTTCCCTCGGGATAAACCAGGAATGACGACCCGGTCTTCATATATTCGACGGCTTGCTTGACGCTGTTGAGCGCGGCGTCACGATTGCCGCGGTCCACGGGAACAAATTTTGCCAGGCGAAATGCCAGGCCGACAATGGGAATATCGAACAGCGATTTTCTTCCGAATATCGCGAGCCTGCGGGGAATGGCGCCCACGATGGCGGCGGCATCGGCGTTGCTCGTGTGGTTGGCGGCAAACATGCACACCCCGGCGGGAATATTCTCCAGCCCCTCGACGCGCACGCGCAGCCCGGCGATATGCGTAATGAACACCACGCCCTTTACACCCACCCAATACATCAGCGTCGCCGAGCGCGTTGCCAGCGTCAACAGAATCAGAGGCGGACCCAGGACAAGGGTATATAAGCTCAAGAACACCGCGACAATGGTTGTGCGAATCATCTCTAATTTTCGGTCGTGCCGCGCAATAGCCCGTCCCGTATGTGGCGCTGTTGTTCCGTGGCGCGGGGCAGTTCGCTGATCTGATAAATTGCATCCGTCATGCGCCCGAGGGAAAACGAAAATTCCCGTATCTCTCCCGCACGGCGGATTTTCACGGTGACGCGTTCCTCGGGCTGGCGATCGCGCAGCCAGCGCTCCAGTGAGCGCGGAACGTCCTCGCCATTTATCGCAATCAGGACATCTCCGTCGTTCAGGCCCGATTGACCGGCCGGGCTTTCCACGTCCAGCGAAGCGACGCTATACGCCCCGCCCAGGTCGCGAATGATCGTAAACCCCAGAGAGGCGCGACGCTGCGCCGTATCCCGAATGGCGAGCCCTGCGCGCTCAAGAATACTCGAAAATGGAATCTCCGCGACGCCGGAAACGTATTGCGCGAAAAATTCCGCCAAATCCGAGTTCGCGCCGGGAGCTTTTTTGCGGATCGCATTTTCCGCGACGGCGCGGAGTTCTTCGCTCTCGTTATAAAACCGTCCTTGTTGCGCATAGTCCTTGTTCAGTGCGCGCAGCACGTCGTCAAGGCTGGCGCGATTTCCGGTGCGGTCCCGGATCGCGATATCGAGCGCCACGCCCACCAGTTGCCCCTTGTTGTAATAGGAGATGCTTTCCTCGGGCCGCGTGTAGAGTGGATATTTTTCCTGCCACGCGTCCATGCTGGATTGCTCGACGCTTTGCCAGCGGTGCGCGGGGCGCGACTCGAGTTCATTGATCTGCGCGGCAAGATTGCCGTAAAACTGTTGCGCCGACCAAAGCCCTGTGCGCACCAGCGTGTACGCTCCATACGTATTCGTGACGCCCTCGGCAAACCAGAGCGAGCGCGTCGGCATCTCTTTCGTGTAATTCACCGGCTCGAGCGATTGCGGGCGGATGCGTTTCACATTCCAGGAATGAAAAAATTCATGCGCGGAATAGCCGGGCAATTGCGCGGAAATGTCCGCGGAGATGGAAGTGCAGTTGGAATGCTCCATTCCGCCGCCGCCGAAATTCGGCCCAACGTGAAACAGGAACAGGTATTCGCGAAACGGCGCGCCGCCCATCAGCGAGACTTGATAATCAACGATGCGCTTGAGCGCGTCGGTAAGCTTGGCGCGGTCACCCGCGTCTCCGTGAACCGCCACGCGAATCGGTCTGCCGCCGGCCTCGAAACGAAACTCCTCGAATGCGCCGATCTCCACGGGCGCGTCCACCAGCGCGTCATAGCCGGGAGCCACGAATGCGCCGGCAGGGCCGCCTGTGAGCATTCCCGCCGGTTCGAGTTCGACCGCCACGCGCCAGGACTCGGGCACGTCCTGGAATTTTATTCGAGCGTCCTCGGCGCGGCGGTCCGGCGCGTAAAGCAAAATCATAGCGAGATTCAAAAATGCGTGATCCGGATTGAGTTGCGAGGCGAAGGGGCCGGGCTCATCCCAATAAATCGGATAGGTGATGGTGAGCGTTCCGCTTGCGGATACCTGCCAGGTCTGTTTGTCGATTTTCACGATGGGCAGCGAATGATTCTGCTCGTCGCGCGCGCTCACCTGCATCATATGCGAGGAAAAATCGCGAATTTGATAGAGCGCATTCCAGACAGGCATTTGCAGAGTCAATCGATCGCGCACGCTGGGAACGCGCATGGTAACAACGAAGATGTGCTTGTCCGGATGAGCGACCGATACCGTGTAGTCAATGGTGGCGTGCGCGGGCCGCGCGATAAACAGCGCCGAAAACACCACGAATCGCAGCAGGCTTCGGCCGCTTGCAATCATCCGTTGGACTTCCCTGCCGGCGCTCCGCGTTCCTGCAGTTTTCCCAGCAGCTTGCCGCAGAGCCCGTCAAAGCTGCCGTTGGACATCACCAGGACCAGATCGCCCGGACGAGTTTTTTCCGCCAGAAATTCGGAAATTTCGGCGGCGGTTTCAAATCCTTCGGCATTTTTTCCGGCGGAGCGAACAGTTTGCAGAACGCGATCGGGAGACAGCCGTTCTTCATCGGCAAGCAGATTCGCGCGGTTTACGGCGCCCAGCACGACAGCATCGGCGGTGGAAAGCGCGGCAGATAAATCGGATTCAAATACGCGGCGACGCATGGTGTTGGAGCGCGGCTCGAATACCGCCCACAACCTTCGACCGGGCCAGCGATGCCGAGCCGCGTCAATGGTCACGCGAATCGCGGTCGGATGATGAGCGAAATCGTCAACGACGAGGACACCCGACGATTCGCCCTTCACTTCCAGTCGCCGCAGAACTCCTTGAAATGTGGCCAGGGCCCCTTCGATTGCTTCTCTGCCAACGCCGCGGCCATGCGCGATGGCAATGGCGGAAAGCGCATTGAGCACGTTGTGACGCCCGGCAATTTGCGTCCTGATCCGGGCGACTTCGGCTCCCCGGTATGAGACGCGGAAGCGCGTTTCGCCTTCGGTAAATTCCACGTCGCCGGCCAGCCAGTCCACGCCGGGCGTGAAGCCGTAAGTTTCCACAGGACAAAACGCCTTGGCCACGACGCCGCGAACCGTTTCGCTCTCTCCCCAGGCCACGATTCGTCCGCCGCGCGGCACCAGATTCACCATGCGGCGAAATTGCAGCTCGATCGCCGCCAGGTCCGCGTAAATATCCGCGTGGTCAAATTCCAGCGAGGTGATAATTACTTCGCGCGGATGATAGTGAAGAAATTTTGGCGCTTTGTCGAAAAACGCCGAGTCGTATTCATCCCCTTCCAGCACAAATTCGCCGCCGCCGCCCAGGCCAAAGCTGCGGCCAAAATTTTCGGCCACTCCCCCGATCAGAAAATTCGGACGCCGCCCCGCATGGTGGAGAATCCAGGAAAGCATGGATGTGGTGGTGGTTTTTCCATGCGTTCCCGTGACCACCAGCGCATCGTGGCCGGGCAAAAAGAATTCCTCGAGTGTCTGCGGCAGCGAGCGGTACGGTATTTTCCGGTCCAGTACAAACTCCACTTCAGGATTTCCGCGCGACAACGCGTTTCCCAGCACCACGATGTCCGGCGCGGGATCAAGACTTGTTTCCAAAAATCCGTTCGTCCATCGAATGCCCAGGCTTTCCAGCAGAGTCGAGGCGGGAGGATATACGCCGGCATCCGAGCCAGTCACTCGATGGCCGCTCTCGGCCAGCATTCCGGCCAGGGGAGCCATGGCGGCTCCGCCGATTCCGGAAAGGTGAAAATGCAACGGGCGGCTCACGCGCGCACCGCCGGTTCCAGGAAATCCAATCGCCCTTCGCCCGTGGCGTGAAGGCGAGCGCGAATGCCCAGCGGCAACGTGAGCATCGGCCGCGGCGTGTGGCCAACGGGCGCTCCATAGAGGATCGGAATTTTCAGCGGACCGAGTATGCGCTTGCAGACTTCGCCGATCGTCATCGTGCTTCCCTCGGGCGGTTCGGATTCCGGAAATTCGCCGAGAACGATTCCTTTCACGCCCTTGAATTTTCCAGCCTGCTTCAGGTGGAGCAGCATACGGTCGAGTTGGTAGGGTTTCAATCCTCTGTCCTCAAGCAATAAAATACTGCCGCGGGTATCGAGTTCCCACGGAGTTCCAATGGAGGTTTCCAGCAGCGTGATGCAACCGCCGAGCAGCGTTCCCGTGGCCGTGCCGCGCGCCAGTGTTTCCCCGCGCAGCGGCGTGGACCATCCGCTGTTTGTCGCCGTCATGGCGCACATGAACGTATCCGGATCGTACCCGCCGGTGGCGTTGGCGCCCGCGTCAAAACCGCCGGCGACCAGCGGTCCGTAGAACGTGACCCAATGGAGTTTCTGCCACAGGAAAATATGGACCGAGGTCAGATCGCTGAAGCCGCAAAATATTTTTGGACGCTTCAATCGCGCGGTTTTTAGATTTTCCACGAGCTCCGCGCTGCCGTAGCCGCCGCGCGTGCAAAATACTCCTCGAACATCCGATCGAGTCAACGCCTTCTGCAATTCCGCCAGCCGTTCTTTTGCGGGGGCGGAAAAATAACCATGCGGCTTTCGCTGCGCCGTATTTTCCACCACGCGATAGTCAAGCTGGGTCAGGTTGTCGCAGCCGCGCTGGATACGCTGCGCCTTGGCGCCGCTGGCGGGAGCGACAACGGCAATCGTGCTTCCCGGGACGAGCGCCAGTGGCTTGAGAGGTCTGCGCATAATAGAGGACTGCAATGCCGGATTATATAACGCGCGCGCGATGGACGCGGACTGCCGAAGCGTCGCCTGGTGTCCTGCCTACCAACAATTTATTCGACAGCGCGGGCGACCTGCAGCCGATGCTAAATCGAAAACTGCGTCATCTTTTGAAAATGTTTCGCCCGGGCGGTGATTTCCGCGCGCTTCAGGGTACGCAGCCGCTCCAATCCGAATTTTTCCACCGTAAAACTTCCCATCACCGAGCCATAGACCATCGCCCGGCGCAGTTCCGCGTCGCCCACGCGAGGCACGCTGGCCAGATAGCCCATGAATCCTCCGGCAAACGTGTCGCCGGCCCCTGTTGGATCGTGAACCTGCTCCAGCGGGAATGCCGGAACCTGAAAGGTGCGATTCTGGTGAACCAGCATGGCTCCATATTCGCCGCGTTTGATCACCAATGCTTTCGGGCCGAGCGTGAAAATATGCCGCGCGGCGCGCAGTAAATTGTGTTCGTTCGATAGCTGGCGCGTTTCCGAATCGTTGATCATTAAGATGTCCGTGTGCTTCAATGTTTCGCGCAATTCCCTGGGCGCGCGTTCGATCCAGTAATTCATGGTGTCCAGAGCAACGACTTTGGGCCGCTTGGATACCTGGTGCAGCACTGAACGCTGCAAGGTCGGGTCGATATTTGCCAGGAAGACGTGCGTGGACGACTGGTAAGGCCCCGGCAAGCGCGGCTTGAAATCGGCGAAAACATTCAGTTCCGTCGCCAGCGTGGTGCGCTCGTTCATGTTTTCGCTGTACTTTCCCGCCCAAAAAAATGTTTTCCCGTCGGCGCGTTCCAGGCCCAGCGTGTCCACCTTGCGCCCCTTGAAAATTGCCGCGTCTTTCTCGGTGAAATCTGTTCCCACGATTCCAACCAGATTCACGCGCGTGAAAAAACTGGCCGCAACTGAAAAATATGTCGCCGCGCCGCCCAACATGCGGTCCACCTTGCCGTGAGGAGTTTCCACGGCATCAAACGCCACCGATCCAACAACGAGTAAGGACATTTTCAGCGGGCTCCAGGATTGAGATATTTTCCAGCGATGACGTTGAGGCGCTTGCGGGCCGCGGCGGGAATCACCGCAGGGTCGGTGATAATTGCGTGAGCCAAGGCCGAGCCGCATTTACAGGCCCGCTCCTGCGGCAAGGAACGCACGGCTTCGCGCAATACGTTTTGCGCGTTTTCGGTATTCTTATTCAGATTGGAAATAATTTCATCGAGCGTCACGGAAGTGTGATCCGGATGCCAGCAGTCGTAATCGGTGATCATGGCGACGGTGGCGTAGCAGATTTCCGCTTCGCGCGCGAGCTTGGCTTCGGTCACGTTGGTCATGCCAATGACCTCGAAACGCATTTGCCGGTGCACATGCGCCTCGGCCAATGTGGAAAACTGCGGGCCTTCCATGCAGATATACGTTCCGCCACGGTGGACGTGCACTTTCGCCTGGTCGCAGGCATTTCCCAGGACTCCGGCGAGATGTCCGCACACCGGCTTGTCAAATCCGACGTGGGCGACGACTCCGCCGCCAAAAAAAGTGGAAATCCGGTGGCGCGTGCGGTCGAAAAACTGGTCCGGGATCAGGAAATCCAGCGGTTTCAAATCTTCCTGCAGCGAACCCACGGCGCTCACCGAAATAATTCTTTCCACGCCCAGCTGTTTCATGGCGTGAATGTTGGCACGATAATTAATTTCCGAGGGCAGGAAACGATGGCCGCGGCCATGGCGCGCCAAAAACGCCACGCGCCTGCCTTCCAGCGTTCCCACGACCAGGGCGTCGCTGGGATCTCCAAACGGAGTCTTGACGCGGACCTCGCGCGTCCGCTCCAGGCCCGGCATGGTGTACAGGCCGCTGCCGCCGATGATGCCAATTGTTACTGCGTCCTTGCGAGTGTCCCGGACTTTTGCCGGGTGCTTCTTCTTTGGCATCGAATAATCCTCATGAAAAATTTAAACGTCAACCAGTACCGGTTCGAGAATGTATTTTCCCTGGCGCTCGATCAGGTAGCCGGAAGGGGTGCGCGCTTCATGACCGAAAATAACCATCCAGCCTTCGCGCGCCGCCAGAGGAATCCATTTCTGTTTATTCTCCAACGTTGTGAGCGGATATAAATCGTAACCCATGATCCAGGGATACGGGACATGCGCCGCCGTGGGCACCAAATCCGCAAAAAAGAAAACCGTTTTGTCGCCGCCGGTCAGCCGCACGCACATCATGTCGCGGTTGTGCCCCGGCACACGAATCAATTCCACGCCGGGAACGACCTCCGCATCGCCTTCCAGCAGCGACCACTGCCCCGACTTCTGCATCGGCATAAAGTTGTCCGGAAAATAGCTGGCGCGGTCGCGATCGCTGGGGGCCTGGGCATGTTCAAATTCGGCGCGCTGGACGATATAGCGCGCATTGGGAAAAATGGGAATGGCTTCCCCGTTCACAATGCGCGTATTCCATCCGCAATGATCAAAATGAAGATGCGTGTTTATGACAATATCGATTTTTTCCGGAGGCGCGCCGTGCGTGACCAGCCTGTCCAGCAGCCTCGGCGCCGCATCGAAGGAATAAATTTCCGTCCGCTTCGCGTCCCATTTATCGCCCGCGCCGGTTTCGATCAGAATCCATTTTCCCGCCGCGCGAATCAGCAAGGAATTCATGGCCATCAGAATTCGATTGCGTTCATCCGGCGGCGCGACGCGCTCCCACATGGGGCGCGGAATCACGCCAAACATCGCTCCGCCATCAAGGCGAAAAGTGCCGTCGGTAATCAGCCAAAATTCCAGGTCGCCGAGTTTCATTCGCTTTTCCTTGACGCTTCCGCTTGCGCCAGCAATTCGCGTGCGGCTGCGTAGGGGTCCTTTTTTCGGCTGGCAACCTCGTGAGCGAGGCCCTCCAGCAAAGCTGCTCCTGCGCCGGCGGAAATCGCGCGCCGCATGAATAAATCCTCGGCCAGCGCGAGAAGCCGCCGTTTCCAGTGCTCAATCTTTTTCTCTTGCCGCGCCGCGCCGCTATCGAAATGTTCACGGTACTGTCCGATTGCCAGGGCCAGCTCGTCCACGCCCTTATTTTCGGTGGCCACGGTGCGAACGATTTTAGGTTTCCAGCCATCGCGCGCCGGGGCCAGTTCCAGCATTGCCGTGAGTTCCGCTTCCAGGCGCTCCGATCCCTCGCGGTCGGATTTATTCAGGACAAAAATATCGGCTATTTCCATCAATCCGGCCTTCATGTTTTGCACGTCGTCGCCCAGGCCCGGAACCAGCAACACCAGCGTGCAATCCGCCAGGCGAACGATGTCCACTTCATCCTGGCCGACGCCAACGGTCTCGATCAAAACAAATTGCTTGCCCGCCGCGTCCAGAACCAGAGCAACTTCCCCCGTAGCGCGCGCCAGACCTCCGAGATAGCCGCGCGTTGCCATCGAGCGGATAAAAATTCCCGGGTCGCCCGCGCGTCCCTGCATCCGTATGCGGTCTCCCAAAATTGCGCCGCCGGTGTAAGGGCTGGTGGGGTCAACGGCGATAACGCCAACCTGTTCGCCCCGGCCGCGGTAATAACCGGCAAGACGATCCACGAGTGTACTCTTGCCCGTCCCCGGCGCACCGGTTATTCCAATCGCGAAGGCGCGGCCCGTGCCTGGAAAAAGTTGCCGGATGAGTTCCTCGGCGAGCGCGTCATGGTTCTCGACGGCGGAAATGGCGCGAGAAATTGCGCGAATATCGCCACTGCGAATTTGCCTGGCCCAGGTTTCGACGTCGGCGGGCATGATTGGCGCACCAGGGCTCACGAAAGATCACCAGTTAACAAGGATTTGCGATTGCCAAAACGAAACAAGAAATTTACCACGCCCTGAAAAAAGACCCTACACAAAACCGGGGCACGGCAAGTAGTAGGACAGGCTTTAGCCTGTCTGGTTTAGAGTAAGCCGGGCTTCACAAAGACCAGACAGGCTAAAGCCTGTCCTACTTTGACTCGCCATTCGCGCTTTTGAAACAAAATAACGGATAGTCATTCAGCGGCTTTCCAGAATTTGCCGTGCGATCACCATGCGCTGCATCTCGCTGGTGCCTTCGCCAATCGTGCAGAGTTTTGAGTCGCGATAAAATTTTTCAGCCGGATAATCCTTCACATAGCCGTACCCGCCGAAAATCTGCACGGCTTCATTGGCCACGCGCACGCCCACTTCGCTGGCGTAGAGCTTCGCCATGCTGGATTCCTTCGTGAAGCGCGGGCCTTTCTGATCGGCCAGCCACGCGGCGCGGTAAACAAGCCAGCGGGCAGCGTCAATTTCCGTGGCCATATCGGCCAGTTTGAATTGGATGGCTTGAAATTCGCTGATCGCCTTTCCGAATTGCTTTCGTTGCCGGGCGTATTTTGCGGCGGCTTCATACGCGCCCTGCGCCATGCCGAGCGCCAGAGCAGCAATCGAAATTCGTCCGCCATCGAGCACTTGCAGCGTATTTACGAATCCCTGCCCTTCAGCGCCCAGCAAATTTTCATCCGGCACGAGACAATCGCTGAAAACCACTTCGGAGGTGTCGCTGGCGCGCATGCCCAGCTTGTTTTCTTTTTTGCCCGCGCTGAATCCGGGATTCCCTCTTTCAATAATAAAAGCAGAAATGCCCTTTGCGCCCCTGGATTTGTCGGTCACGGCCATGGCCACGCAAACGTCGGCGTAATGGCCATTGGTCGTGAATGTTTTTGCGCCGTTTAGGATCCAGCCGCCGTTTTTGCGCGTGGCCACCGTCCGCGTTCCCCCGGCGTCGGACCCGGCTTCGGGTTCGGTCAGCGACCAGCAGCCGAGTTTCTTGCCCGTGGCCAGGGGGGGCACGTATTTCTTGCGCTGTTCCGCATTTCCAAATTTGTAAATGTGATTGGTGCAAAGCGAGTTGTGCGCCGCCACAATCAAGCCAATCGAGCCATCCACGCGGGCCAGTTCTTCGATAACGCTGGCGTATTCGATATAGCCGAGTCCCGCCCCGCCGAATTCTTCGGGAAAAAGCACGCCGAGCAAACCCATTTCCGCGAGCTTGGGAATTAATTCCACGGGGAAACGCGAAGCCTCATCCCATTCCATACTGTGAGGGGCGATTTCAGACTCGGCGAATTCGCGCACGCTGCGCCGAAGCTGTTGCTGTTCGTCAGTAAAGGAAAAATCCACGAAGCCTCGGATAAGCTGAAGGTGCTATCGCGCTCAATTCTTTTATAGCACAGACCCAGTGGCGCGGGCTTCAGCCTGCGCCACCAACTTGCTAATTCCAGTCCACTCTATGGCCGGCGTTTTGTTCATCCAGCCATTTCTTGAGCGGAGCAAAATAATCGAGCATGGCCGTGGCGTCCATTTTGCGTTGTCCAGTGATCGCTTCCAGGGCTTCGGGCCACGGGCGGCTTTCCCCCATTGCCAGCATCTTCGCGAGTTTCGCTCCGGCCGCTTTGTTGCCGTAGATTGAGCAACGATTGAGAGGTCCGGTGTAACCGGCTTCCTTGCACAGGGCGCGGTGAAATTGAAATTGCAAAATCGTGGCGAGGAAATATCGCGCGTAGGGAACATTGGCGGCGACATGATACTTCGCGCCGGGATCGAAATCGGATTCGCTGCGGGTGACGGGCGGGGCGATACCCTGATATTTACGGCGCAACTCCCACCACGATTTGTTGTAATCCTCCGGCTTGATTTCTCCTGAAAAAACTTTCCAGCGCCACTGGTCCACCAGCAGGCCGAATGGAAGGAACGCGACTTTATCGAGGGCGCGATCGAGCAGGATTCCGATATCGGCCGATTCAGGAGGGATGCTATTGATCAAGCCAATGGTTTTCAAATATTCGGGCGTAACGGAAAGGGCAATCGTATCGCCGATGGCTTCGTGAAATCCGTCGTTCGCGCCGTTTTGAAATAGCGGAGGCAGCGTGTTGTAGGCGCGCTGGTAGAAATTGTGACCTAGCTCGTGATGAACCGTCGTGAAATCCTCGGCGGTGGGATCGATGCACAATTTGACGCGCAAATCGTCCTTAAAATCAATGCTCCACGCGCTGGCGTGGCACACCACGTCGCGGTCGCGGGGCTTGGTAAACAGCGAGCGTTCCCAGAACGTCGCGGGGAGCGGCTCGAATCCGAGCGAAGTGAAAAATCCCTCCGCGGCATGGACCATGCCTTTCGCGTCCATGTTTTTCGCCCGCAACGCCGCGGATACGTCCGGGCCGGATTCCAAATTAGCCGGGGCGAGCAGCGGAGAAATGTTGTTCCATTCCTGCGACCACATGTTTCCCAACAGGTGAGCCGGGATCGGCGCATCTTCGCTGACAACCTCCTTGCCGTATTTTTCCGCCAGCTTCCACCGTGTGTAGGCGTGCAAGGAAAGATAGAGTGGGCGCACCTGATTCCACAGGCGGTCCAGCTCGGTCGCGAATTCAGCGGGCGTCATGTCATATTCCGAGCGCCACATGGCGCCCACGTCGGCAAAGCCCATTTCCCTGGCACCCTCATTGCCCAGTTGCACCAGGCGGGTGTAGCGCTTGCGCATCGGCGGAGCGATGGCGTGCCAGCCTTTCCATGCCGCCAGGAGTTCCTTGGGATCACGGCTGGTCGCGAGAATTTTTTCAATGGCCGTCAATTGGATGCAGTTTTCTTTTTTATCGTCCGGGCACCAGGTTCCTTTTCCGTATTCGGAATCGAGCGAAACGGCGATTTTGGAAAGCTCGGCCTGTGCGGCAGGGTTGCGGGGCGCAGGAATATCCACGGACAATTTCAGCAGCTTGAATTTTCGCGCCACGTCCGGCGGAAGCTGCAGCTTCTCGAATCGCTTGGCTTCGTTGGCCAGTTGCGCGGTGGCAGCCTTGACGGCTTGATCGGCGTCCGCCGAAATTGCTTCGGTATCGTCGGTGATGAAATTTTCGCCAACCCAGGAAGCGCGCCCGCCTTTGATCCACAGCTCCAACAAGCGGGTTTCCGCCTGTATGATGAAGTGCTGCGCTTCTGCTACAGTGGGGGCCGATGTGGCGGTCTTGTGAACAACAGCCGGCGTTTGCGCCTGCGCGACAGGACCAAACAAAATAGCCGCCATGAAAAGCGACCCAAACATGCCAATCGTAAACAGCTTTTCGCTGAAAATTCTTCCGCGCATGTTGCCCCCCTTTACTGGTCCAATAGATTTACGAATACTTCATTTGAAACAGCTAGACGATCCGGAGCGAGCCGAAGCATCGCGCCATGCCATTCCAGCAGTCCTTGCGCACGCATATCTTCAATGCGCGGACCGAGTTTCGCGCCGTATTTGGCCTCGATCGCAGCCAGGTCTATTCCGGCCAGTTGCCTGAGGCCGAGAAATAATTCCTCTTCGAGAGCCTGCTCCCGCGATATGCGCTGAATTTGTTCCACGGGAAACAATCCTTGTCCCGCAGCGGCAGCGTAGGCGGCAGGATCGTGAGCGTTGGCCCAGCGCTGCGTTCCGTTGAACGAGTGCGCGCCCGCGCCAAAGCCGAAGTACGGCTGGCGGCGCCAATATTTGAGGTTGTGGCGCGATTGGAAACCCGCGAGGCCCCAGTTGGAAATTTCATAGTGGTTATACCCGGCAACAGCCAGGCGCTGGCAGGCACGCTCGTAAAATTCCGCCATCGCGTCATCGCTGGGCAGAGCGGCGGCGGAATAGCGCGCTCCGCCGTTCAACACTTCGAGCCCCAGGCGGCTGCCCTCGTCGATTTCCATCAGATAGATGGAAATGTGTTCCGGGCGCAGCGCCAGCATTTCGCCGACTGACTCGTCCCAACTCGCATCCGTCTGATGGGGCAATCCGGCAATCAGATCGGCGCTGATATTTTGGAATCCGGCTTCGCGTAGAATGCGCGTCGCGTTGAAAATATCTTCCCGGCGGTGCATGCGGCCGGCGGCTTTTAATTCACCGTCATGGAAGGATTGCACGCCCATGCTGATGCGATCGAAACCGGCCTCGCGCCATGCGGCGGCTTTTTCCGGCGTGATGGTTTCCGGATCGGCCTCCAGCGTCACTTCTTCAAATTTGCAATTGAATCCAGCGCGCATCGCGCCGATCAGGTCGCGAAGACTTCTCGGATCGAGAAGGCTCGGGGTTCCCCCTCCCACGTAAACCGTGTCGATAACCACTTCAGGAATTTCCGAGATTCCATTTTCGCGAAGCAGGCAAGGATATTCCGCGATCTCGCGGACCACGGCGTTCACGTAGGGTGCGTATAATTCATGGGAAAACACACCCGTGTGGAAATTACAGTAGGTGCATTTGGTCTGGCAGAACGGAATCTGAACGTAGATGCCGGCATTCATGGTTTGGCCAAACTCCTATCGGACGCCACACCGGCTGAAACTTTAGCATAGGAGCGACTGACGATGCTCATGGAGAAGATTTCCGGATTCGACCGGGGAAACCCCGGGTCTGAAGACCCGGGCTTCAACAATGTGCCCGATCTCGCAATTGCCGGGGCCATTGCTGTAGCCCGCCTCTTCAGAGGCAGAGGGTGCGCTGGGGTAAAGACATTTGCAACGCGTCGAAAACTCCAGGGCAATGCCAGCAAATTTTCTTAACCCAGCGCCGCTGCGGAGGTCACACCGTAAAATGAAAACCACGGTTTCGCTGCGGTCAGCCGCCCGTTCACATTCTTGATGTTTTTCACGCCCTGGTCGCTGAGCCAGTCTTCGAGTGCCTTCGCGCCGTGCTTGCCGTATACGGGGATCGCGTCTTTCCATGTGGCGCGGCCGCACAGCACGCCGGAAAAATTAACGCCGGTTTCAGCGGCCAGATCGAGCGTTTCGGTGAACGTATCGTTGCTCACTCCGGCGGAAAGGTAAATGAACGGTTTTTTTGCGACCGCCGCAGCCTTGCGGAAATGTTCCTTGGCTTCATCGCGCGTATAGGCGGAATCGCCCTTGCAGGAACTGGTGCCCTTAACGAACGCCATCGTGACGGGCACCTCGACTTTCAGCACGTCCACGGCATATTGCGGCTTGCTGAATTCCGCCATGCTGCCGGCGACGACCTCGGGTTTTTTCTTCGCGAACTCCAATCCCTTTTCGTCCATTCCATCCTGATAACCCACGAATTCCAGGAAGAAAGGAACGTCGGCGGCGACGCATTCCGCGCCGATGCGCTCGACCCAGGCGTGCTTGGTGTCATTGATTTCGGCGGGATCAAACGGCGTGTAGTAGAGCAGAATTTTTACGCAATCGGCGCCATCGGCGACCAGTCGGCGCACGGAGTAGTGGTCCAGCAAATCGGGAAGGCGTCCGGGGCGCGTGTTGTCATAGCCGCTATTTTCATAGGCCAGCAGAAGGCCGGCATTCTTGGCGCGCTGTTTCGCCGCCGAAAGTCCATATTCGGGATCCAGCAGAATGGCGCTCGCGTGCGGCGTCAGGACGCGCACCACGGCTTCCTTGAACTCCGCCATCATTTCTTTCGTGACCGCTTTCTTGTCGATGCCTTTGTCCTTGGCAATGGCGCTCATCAGCGATCCGCGCTGATCCATCGCCGCCGCGCCGATTATTCCGCGCGCGTCCGAAACCGCTTCCATGCCCTTGCGTTTTCCAGGGGTGACTTTCATTCACCGATCCTCCGGCCATAGTCTGAATCATGCAACCGTTGGAAATAGTACCACGTCAATTCAAGAGAGCAATTCTCACTTCAAATTGCGCGGGGAAATAAACCATTGGTCCGCTAATTCCGGATCGCTTCCGGCACTGGACCATTCGTCGGGTTGAGTCCCTCGATGCTCAGCGATGCCCTCAGCGTTCTTATCGGCAGCGCACTCGTTTCAACCACTTCGGCGCTGAAAGCGCCGGCGGTGGCTAGCCCGGGGCAACGCCCCGGGTTGACGTCCAATTGAAAATAAATACCGCCTGAAGGGGCGCGGGAGCACTCCACCCCTTCAGGGCGGGAATCAATAATATCGAGGGCCATACCCGGGGTGTTACCCCGGGCTGGTTACCTTCGCGCCGTTGGCGCGAAAGCGTGTTCCTGTTTTCCGCGTTCATGAATGAAAAATGCCCGCGTGATTTGACGAACCTTGTGAACTATTTCTTGTTTGCGAACGCGACTTATCAAGTTTGTCTTGTTATTTATTAAATCGCGAAATAACTTAAGAAAAGTTCAGGGAAATTTGGGCCAATGAATTCATCCCTTGGACCCCAAATGGATCACGCAGTGCTCGCCGGTTCCTGTTTTGATGCAGCTTTCAAGAAGATCAAGGAGTTCCCTGCCCTCGGCGGCCAGAAATGGCAACAAGCACAGCGAACGCTCCTGCAGCGAATTGTTTGGCAGCAAAGTGCCGGCGATTTCATTTTCGTGCGTGTTGAGGATGCCGGTGCGAAACCCCTCGGCTCGCCCGGCTTTACTTCGCAGCCCGTTAAATTGATACAACATCTTTTCGGAGGCTGTATCGAGCGCCCCTGTAAGCGTCTGATCCAACCGGGAAAGCGACTCTCGCAAATTTTCCATTAGTTCCTTGATCGCTTTTTCGCCATCTTCAAATCGCGCGAAAAGAGCCTGCGGCAGGGCTTCCGATTCCATTTTTGCGCGGAGCTTGTGGCGGCCCCCCAGGATATCCCGGGTTTCCAGGCGATATTTTTTAAGCAAGTTCGAGACGTGCGCGGGAATCAGCGTGAATCCGGCCCGCGGCAAAATCGCAGGCGCCCTTCCCAGCAGCCGTTGATATACCACCGAGGTTTGCGCCTGATAAGCAAGCTCCGCGGCCCCGCCGATGTAGGCGACCGTTGGAAGTAGCGTATCCTGAATCACCGGGCGAAGCAGCGCGCTGGGGCTGAATTCCTCGGGATGCAATTCCATTTCGCGGAGCGTATCTT
>Ga0209069_10000309_pt1 | contig 21481 bp, 16 predicted proteins | sample Str013_2_FD_187202 | JGI IMG/M metagenome (GOLD analysis project Ga0209069, IMG submission 187202) | Freshwater sediment microbial communities in response to fracking from Pennsylvania, USA - Straight Creek_MetaG_SC_2013 (SPAdes) (version 2) | ecosystem: Environmental > Aquatic > Freshwater >...
GTGCTCGACAGGGACAGGACGTCGAGCATGGACGTGGAGTTCCGCGGCAGCTACGTCGCCATCGGCGCCGCGCTCCTCAACGCCCGCGTCGCGGCGTCCGCGCGCGGCGTGCTGGGAAGCGTCGACTACTTCCCAGACGGCGACGACCCGGATGTCGTCGGTGCGCTGACGTTCGGGAGCGGAACCGAACCGGACCTCGCCCGGCAGTACGCCGGGATGCTCTCCCGGAGCACGAACAGGCGCCCCGGCCACCCCGCCCCGGGTGGGGTCGCGCAGCACGTGCACCTGCGGTACCGCGGCGAGCAGCCCGGCCACCATCGTGTGCAGTGGCGCCGAGTCGGTCTCGACCGTGGTACCGAACTCGATGCCCGACCGTACGCTCATGATCGCCACGCCGTGCTCGCCGATCGGCCCCGACACGATCACCACGTCACCCGGGCGGGCCCGCTCGGGGGCGAGGTCCACGCCGGCGGGGATGAGTCCGATGCCGCTGGTGTTGACGAACAGGCCGTCCGCGTGGCCGCGCTCGACCACCTTGGTGTCGCCGGTCACCAGCGGTACCCCGGCGGTACCGGCGGCGGCCCCCATCGCCTGCGCCACCCGGCCCAGCACCGCCAGCTCCAGCCCCTCCTCCAGGATGAAGCCGGCCGACAGCGCGACCGGTACCGCCCCGCTCATCGCCAGGTCGTTGACGGTCCCGTTGACGGCCAGGTCACCGATGCAGCCGCCGGGGAAGAACAGCGGGCTCACCACGTAGCTGTCGGTACTGAACGCGAGCCGTACCCCGCCGGCGTGCACCACCGCGGAGTCGCGCGGCGCCGTGGCCGGACCGGCCGCCCCGGCGCCGAACGCGGGCAGGAACAGGTGCTCGATCAGTTCGCTGGACAGCAGCCCGCCCCCGCCGTGGCCGAGCACGATATGCGTACCGTCCCGCAGCGGCACCGGGCAGGTCCAGACGTCGACGTCGGCGATCTCAGCCACCACTGGACCCCTTCGACCCCGCCGGCGCGGCGAGCCGGCGGAACTGGTGGTACGCCGCGCAGGCGCCCTCGCTGGACACCATCGTCGCGCCCAGCGGGCTGCGCGGGGTGCACCGGGTACCGAAGGCGGGGCACTCGTTCGGCTTGATCAGGCCCTGGAGCACCGCGCCGCTGTGGCAGTCGGCCGACTCGGCCACCCGCAGCCCGCCGACCTCGAACCGCTCCTGCGCGTCGAAGCCGCGGTACGCCGGGGACAGCCGCCAGCCCGAGGCCGGGATCTCCCCGATGCCGCGCCACTGCCGGTCGCACACCTCGAACACGTCGGCCAGCACCGCCTGCGCGGCCGGGTTGCCGGCCGCGCTGACCGCCCGGGGGTACGCGTTGTCCAGTGTGGACTGTCCACTTTCGAGTTGCCGGACCGCCTGCCGTACCCCCTCCAGCAGGTCCAGCGGCTCGAACCCGGTCACCACGATCGGTACCCGGTAGCGCGCCACCAGCGGCTCGTACTGCCCGGTACCCATCACCGTGCAGACGTGCCCGGCGGCCAGGAACGCCTGTACCCGGCAGCCGGGCGAGTCCAGGATCGCGGTCATCGCCGGCGGTACCAGCACGTGGCTGACCAGCATGGAGAAGTTCGCCAGGCCGCGGCGCGCCGCGGTCAGCACCGCCATCGCGTTGGCCGGCGCGGTGGTCTCGAACCCGACGCCGAAGAACACCACCTGCCGCCGCGGGTTCTCCTCGGCGATGCGTACCGCGTCCAGCGGCGAGTACACCACCCGGACGTCGCCGCCCCGGGCGCGGACCGCGAACAGGTCCCGCTCGCTGCCCGGTACCCGCAGCATGTCGCCGAACGAGCAGAACGTGACGCCGGGCCGGCCGGCGATCTCCAGCGCCCGGTCGATCATCTCCAGCGGGGTCACGCACACCGGGCAGCCCGGCCCGTGGATGAACTCCACCGCGCCGGCCAGCAACTGGTCGATGCCGTTGCGGATGATCGAGTGGGTCTGCCCGCCGCAGACCTCCATCACCGTCCAGGGCCGGCCGGCCCGGCCGGTGATCTCGGCGACGAGGGTACGGGCCAGCGCCGGGTCGCGGAACTCGTCGAGGTACCTCATGCCGGCTCCCCCCGCGCGGCCGGGGTACCGGCGGCGGTACCCAGCTCCCCGTCCAGCAGGCCCAGCTCCGCGAACATCGCCAGCGTCGCCCGCGCGGACGCCTCGTCCAGCCGGGTCAGCGCGAAGCCGGCGTGCACGATGGTGTAGTCGCCCACCGCGATGTCGGGCAGGTACGCCAGGCACACGTCCTTGACCGCGCCGCCGAAGTCGACGTACGCCATCCGGGTACCGCGGTCGTCCCAGATCTCGGTGATCCTGCCGGGGATGCCCAGGCACATGTCGGTCAACCCTTCCCGGTGTCCAACGCCAGCGCGGCGATGACGGCCTGGCCCAGGGCCAGGCCACCGTCGTTCGGCGGTACCACCCGGTGCACCAGCACCTCGACGCCGGCCCGGACCAGCCGGTCCCGGCAGCCGCGCAGCAGCGTCACGTTCTGGAACACCCCGCCGGTGAGCCCGACCAGTCCGGTCCCGTACCGGCCGGCCAGGTCGGCGGCGGCCACCGCGACGGCGTCGGCCAGCACCGCGTGGAAGCCGGCCGCCAGCGCGGCCGTACCGGTACCGGCGGCCAGCCCCGCGACCAGTCCGGCGAGCACCGGGGCCGGGTCCAGCACCCCGTCGCGGTACCCGAACGGGGGCAGCGGCGCCGGTACGGCCGCGGTACCGGCCAGCGCCTCCAGCTCGATCGCCGCCTGCGCCTCGTAGCTGACCGCCTGGCGTACCCCCAGCAGCGCGGCGACCGCGTCGAACAGCCGGCCCGCGCTGGTGGTCGGGGTCACCGCGAAGCCGGAGTCGAGCTGCGCGCGCAGCATCCGTACCTCGGCCGGGTCGGTACCGGCCACCGGCGGCAGCCACGGGTGCCAGCCGATCCCGGCACTGTCCAGATGCGACAGTGCCACCCGCCACGGGTACCGGACCGCGGCGTCGCCGCCAGGCAGCCCGACCGGGCGCAGGTACCCCACCCGCTGGTACCGGGTCGGGTCCGCCCCGACCAGCAGCAGCTCGCCGCCCCAGATGGCGCCGTCGGCGCCGTACCCGGTGCCGTCGAACGCGACGCCGAGGCACGCCTGGCCGAGCCGGCCGTGCTCGGCCAGCAGCGCGACCACGTGCGCGTGGTGGTGCTGGACCAGCCGTACCGGCCGCGCCCCGGCGTGCCGGCGGGCCCAGGCCCGGGTGGCGTACCCGGGGTGCGCGTCCGCGGCCAGCGCCACCGGCGCCACCGCGTACAGGCCGGACAGGTGCGCGGTGGCCGCCTCGAACGCGGCCAGCGTGACCGGGCTGCCCAGGTCCCCCAGGTGCGCCGACCCGAACGCGTACCGGCCCGTGGTGAGGCAGAACGTGTTCTTCAGCTCGCCGCCCACGCCGAGCACCGCCGGCACCGGCCGGCCCAGGTCCACCGGCAGCGGGGCGTACCCGCGCGAGCGGCGTACCGGCAGCTCCCGCCCGTCCACCAGGCGGACCACCGAGTCGTCGCACGGGACGTGGATCGGCCGGTCATGGCCGAGGAACGCGTCGGCCAGCCCGGCCAGCCGGTCCAGCGCGTCGGCGTCGGTGTGGCAGATCGGCTCCTGCGCCAGGTTGCCGCTGGTGAGCACGATCGCGTCGGGTACCGCGGCGGTACCGCCCGGTACCGGCGCCAGCAGCAGGTGGTGTACCGGCGAGTACGGCAGGAACACGCCCAGCAGCGGGTTGCCGGGCGCGACCAGCGTGCCCAGTGCCGGGCCGGTACCGCCACCGGTACCGCGCCGGGCCAGCAGCACGATCGGGTGCGCCGGACCGGACAGCACGGCCGCCTCGGCCGGGTCGAGCACGGCCAGCCGGGCCGCCACGTCGAGGTCCCGGACCAGCACCGCGAACGGCTTGTCCGCGCGACCCTTGCGCCCGCGCAGCCGGGCCAGCGCCGCGTCGTCGTACGCCGAGCAGGCCAGGTGGTACCCGCCGATGCCCTTGACCGCCACCACCGACCCGGCGGCCAGCGCCGCCTGCGCCGCGGCCAGGCACGCGTCGGTACCGGCGACCCGTACGTCCACTGTGGACTCCTGGTACCACAGCCGGGGCCCGCAGTCCGGGCAGCACACCGGCTGGGCGTGGAACCGCCGGTCGGCCGGGTCGTGGTACTCCGCGGCGCAGGCCGGGCACATCGGGAACCCGGCCATCGTGGTCGCCGGCCGGTCGTACGGCAGCGCCCGGATGATGGTGAAGCGCGGCCCGCAGTTGGTACAGGTGATGAACGGGTGCCGGTGGCGCCGGTCGGCCGGGTCGAACAGCTCGCGCAGGCAGTCGGCGCACAGCGCGGTGTCCGGCGGCACCAGGGTACGGGCGCCGTCGCTGGGGTGGCTGGCCGCGATCCGGAACCCGTGCCGGCCCGGGTACACCGGGCGCGGCCGGGACCGCACCGTGGCGACCCGGGCCAGCGGCGGCGCGTCGGACGCCAGCCGGCGCAGGAACTCCGCCACCGCGGCCGGGGTGCCCTGGGCGTCCACGGTGACCTCGGTACTGGTGTTGCCGACGGTACCGGACAGGCCGAGTTCACCGGCCAGCCGGTACACGAACGGGCGGTACCCGACCCCCTGCACCACGCCGCGCACGACCACGGACACCCGCACCGGGGTACCGCCGGCGCGCGGTTGCGCTGTGCTGGCGGTGCTCATGCGTGCCCCCGATCGTGATCGGCATGCCGCACGGTCGACCCCCAGTCCGTCCCGGCAACCCCTCGGGTGTCCCGGCCGCGCGGCGTGACCGGGCTCGGGCCGCCGGTACGACAGGGTTCCCGGTTCGGATCCTGCCGCAGCGTGTCCGGACACACGACGGTCGAAGGTCCCGAACCGTGACCCCGGTCGGCGGCACCGGGCAGTGCGCGGCCCGCGGTGGTACGGCCGCCGGGCGCCCCGGTGGGGTACGGTCGCGCCTGGGACGGTCCCGCCTGAGACGGTCGCGCGTGGGAGGTCGGGGGTGCACGAGCTGTCGCTGTGCCGCGCCATCGCCGGCATCGCGCGCCGGCACGCCGGCGGCCGCCGGGTGCACCGCATCGGGGTACGGGTCGGCGCGCTGCGCCAGGTGGTACCGGAGACGCTGGTGTACTGCTGGTCGATGGTCAGCGACGGTACCGACCTGGCCGGTAGCGTGCTGGACGTGGAGCCGGTACCGGCCCGGCTGGCCTGCCGCGACTGCGGCCACGAGCAGGAGCTGGCCGAACTGGTGATCCGCTGCGCCGGCTGCGGCGGCGACCGGGTCGCCCTCGTGGCCGGTGAGGAGTTCCTGCTCACCACGCTCGACCTCGCGGAGGCATGAGATGGGCCGCTTCCACCGGCACGCCGACGGTACCGGGCACGACCACGACGGGCCGGCCGGCCACGCGCCCGCCGGCGACATGTCCGGGTACGCCACCGGGGTGCAGCGCATCGAGGTGCTGGAGCGCATCTTCGCGGAGAACGACCGTACCGCCGCGGCCAACCGGGCCGATTTCGACGCCGCCGGGGTACGCGTGGTGAACCTCATGTCCGGCCCCGGCGCGGGCAAGACCACGCTGCTGCGGCGCACGCTGGCGGCGCTGGCCGGTACCCGGGTGGGCGTCATCGAGGGTGACATCGAGACCAGCCTGGACGCCGACCGGCTGGCCGGCCTCGGCGCCGAGGTGGCCCTGATCAACACCGGCCACGGGTTCGGCGGCGAGTGCCACCTGGACGCCCCGATGGTGCGCTCCGCGCTGCCCCGGCTGCCGCTGGCCGACCTCGACCTGGTGATCATCGAGAACGTCGGCAACCTGGTGTGCCCGGCCGAGTTCAGCGTCGGCGAGCACCGCCGGGCGATGGTGTACGCGGTGACCGAGGGCGAGGACAAGCCGCTGAAGTACCCGGTCATGTACCGCTGCGCCGACCTGGTGCTGATCAACAAGATCGACCTGCTGCCGTACCTCGACGTGGATCTGGCCGCGTTCCACGCGAACCTGCGCGCGGTGAACCCGGCCGCGGCCACGCTGGAGATCAGCGCCCGGACCGGGGCCGGCGTGGACGCGTGGTGCGCCTGGCTCACCGGTACCGGCTGAACCCGGTCCGGTCAGCGGCCCGGTCAGGTCAGCGGCCCGGTCAGGTCAGCGGCAGCGGCGGCTGCCACCACGGCGGCGCGGACGACACCTCGATCCGGTCCACCCACTTGACCCACCAGTACCCGCGCCGGCCCGGTACCACCAGCCGCGCCGGGTACCCGTGCCCGGCCAGCAGCGGGCGCCCGCCGTACCCGGTGGCCAGCAGCGCGCGGTCGGCCAGCGCCAGCGGCAGCCGGATCCGGTACCCGGTGACCGAGTGCACGTACAGGCTGCGGGCGCTGCCCCGCTCGCGCAGCAGCGCGGCCACCGGTACGCCGGTCCAGTCCTGCACCGCGTACCAGCCGGAGGTGCAGTCCAGCAGCGCCCGTACGGTGGTGGTACCGGCCGCGGCCAGGTCCGCCAGGCCCAGCTCGTACCGGCCCGCGGCGTCGACCACGACCAGCCGGTACCGGGCCGGGTCGAGCGCCGGTACCGCGTCGTCCAGCCAGATGTTCGCCGGCATCGCCTCCGGCGCGTCGGTCCCGGCCTGGTACGAGCCGGTGAAGCGGCGCCGGGCGCCGGGCAGCGCGGCGGCGGCGACCACGCCGGCCAGCCCGGCGTACAGCGCGCCGGCCCCGGCGCCGAGCAGCGCGGTCCGCAGCACCAGCCGCCGGGACAGGTCGGTACGCCGGGGCCGGCGCCACCGGGTGACCAGGTGCCACCCTGCCAGCGGTACCAGCACCAGCGCCAGCGCCACGTGTACCCACATGCCGGGCAGGCCGCCGACCGAACGGACCAGCCCGGTGGCGTACCCGAGCCCGAACCCGACCGTGGTGAGCACGAGACCGGCCAGCAGCAGCGAGGGCCAGCGGCCGTACCGGTGCCGGGGCAGCCCGGCGCGGACCACCCGGGACTTCCACGGCGCCAGCAGCAGCAGGCCCAGCGCGGCCACGCCGTGCCCGACCACGACGAGGTACCCGCTGCCGGTACCGGTCAGCACCGCGCCCAGACCGGTACCGAAGACCAGCAGCAGCGCCGCGAACAGCAGCAGGTTCGTCACCCGGGCCGGCGGCGGGCGCAGTGCGGGGCGCAGCGAGACGCGCATGTGACCTGTGTAGGCGCTGGTACCGGTCGGGGCAAGGCGCGTTCGCGGACCGTAAGAAGCCGGCCTACGTTCCGTCCTTCAGCGCAACTGTCCACGGGACCGGACCGGCGCCGGGCCCGCACAGCGACGTCCGAAACCCGCGAGCGCCCGGCCCCGCCAGCGGGCAGTATTCAAGCGTGAGCCTCCCCCTGGACTTCGAGCGCTGCTACCGCGCCGTGGACAGCCGCGACGCCCGGTTCGACGGCTGGTTCGTCACCGCGGTGCGTACCACCGGCATCTACTGCCGGCCGTCCTGCCCGGCCAGCACGCCGAAGCGGGCCAACGTGGAGTTCCACCCGTCCGCGGCGGCGGCCCAGCGGTCCGGGTTCCGGGCCTGCCGGCGCTGCCGGCCGGACGCCGCGCCCGGCTCGCCGCTCTGGGACAGCCGGGCCGACCTGGTCGGCCGGGCCATGCGGCTGATCGCCGACGGCGTGGTCGACCGCGACGGGGTACCGGGGCTGGCCGCGCGGCTGGGGTACACGGTGCGGCACCTGCACCGGATGATCACCGCGGAACTCGGCGCCGGGCCGCTCGCGCTGGCCCGGGCCCAGCGCGCGCAGACCGCGCGGATCCTGGTCGAGACGACCGACCTCGGCCTGGCCGAGATCGCGTTCGCGGCCGGCTTCGGCTCGGTACGGCAGTTCAACGACACGATCCGGGCGGTCTACGCGGCCGCGCCGTCGGCGCTGCGCGAGGCGGGGCGCCGGGCCACCGCCCGGGGTACCGGCGCCGCGGTACCGGGCACGATCGCGCTGCGCCTGGCGTACCGGCAGCCCCTGCACGCCGCCGCACTGCTGGAGTTCCTCGCCGCGCGTACCGTGGCCGGGCTGGAGGAGGCCAGCGGTACCCACTACGCCCGGGGGCTGGCGCTGCCGTACGGCCCCGGCTCGGTGCTGCTGGTACCGGCGCCCGGGTACGTCAGCGCCGCGCTGCGCCTGACCGACCTGCGTGACCTGGCCCCGGCCGTGGCGCGCTGCCGGCGGCTGCTGGACCTGGACGCCGACCCGGTCGCCGTGGACGCCACGCTGTCCGGCGACCCGGCACTGGCCCCGCTGGTGGCCAAGGAGCCGGGGGTACGGGTACCGCGCACCGGGGACGGCTTCGAACTGGCGGTACGGGCGGTGGTGGGTCAGCAGATCAGCGTGGCCGCCGCCCGTACCGTGCTGGCCCGGCTGGTCAGCCCGGCGGACCCGGACCCAGACCCGGACCCAGACCCGGACCCCGACCCGGCGCGGCCCGGCACCCGGGTGCGGCCCGCGTTCGGCCGCATCGACCCGGCCCACCTGGCGCAGGCGCCGGACACCGCGTTCGCCATGCCGGCCGCGCGGCGGGACACGCTGCGCGCGCTGGCCCGCGCGGTCCGCGACGGCGACCTGTGCCTGGACCCGGGCGCCGACCGCGCCGGTACCACCGCCGCGCTGACCGCGCTGACCGGCATCGGCGACTGGACCGCCGGGTACGTGGCCATCCGCGCGCTCGGCGACCCGGACGTGTTCCTGCCCACCGACCTGGGCGTACGCCACGGCGCGCAGCGGGCCGGGCTGCCCGGTACGCCGGCCGCGCTGGCCCGGCACGCCCGAAGCTGGCGCCCCTGGCGCTCGTACGCGACCATCCGACTCTGGAGGCACTGAGATGCAGACGACCCTGTCCACCCCGGCCGGCCCGCTGACGGTACTGCTGCACGGGCCGGCGGTGCTGGCCGCCGGGTTCACCCGCGACGCCGGGGCGCTGTGGCCGCTGGTACACCCCGGGCTGCGGCCCGGCGGCGCGGACTCCGACGGTACCGCCGGCGGTACCACGGCCGGCGACGTCGAACTGGTGGCCAAGGCGGTCGCCGCCTACTTCGCCGGCGACCTGGCCGCGATCGACGCGGTGGCGGTACACCAGGCCGCCGGCGGGGACTTCCTGGTACCGGCGTGGGCCGCGCTGCGCGCGGTGGCGCCCGGCGCGCCGGTGACGTACCGGGAGTTCGCCGCGCGTACCGGCCGGCCAGCCGCGGTACGGGCGGCAGCGATGGCGTGCGCGCGCAACGCCGCGGCGCTGTTCGTCCCGTGCCACCGGGTCGTGCGTACCGACGGCGGGCTGGGCGGGTACCGCTGGGGTGTGGAGATCAAGCGGCTGCTGCTCGCGCACGAACGCGACACGGTGGCGCACGGCACCGTACCGGCCGGGGAAACCCACTCGTAATCCGGCCCCGCGGCGGGATACGTTCGGTGGATGCCCCCCGACATACCCGCTGCCAAACCCGCCGCCAAGCGGGTGCTGGCGAACCTCTGGCGGATCCGGTGGTACGTGCGACCGTACCTCGGGCAGATGGTCTGGATGCTGGCCGCGGCGCTGGTGTCCACCGGTGCCGGCATCGTGGTACCGCTGGTGATCCAGCGGGTGGTGGACGGCCCGGTGCGGCACCACCGCAGCGGCGGCCTGCTCGCGCTGGGCCTGCTGGCGCTGGCGCTCGGGCTGATCGAGGCGCTGCTGATCTTCATCCGGCGGTGGACCCAGTCCTCGGTCGCGCTCGGCATGGAGTACGCCATGCGCAACGACCTGTACGCGCACCTGCAGCGGCTGCCGTTGACGTTCCACGACCGGTGGCAGTCCGGGCAGCTGCTGTCCCGCTCGATCGGCGACCTGTCCACGATCCGCCGGTTCCTGTCCTTCGGGCTGGTGTTCTTCATCGTCAACCTGGTCACGTACGCGGTGGTCAGCGTGCTGCTGCTGCGGATGTACTGGCCGCTGGGCCTGCTGGTGGTGCTCAGCGCGATCCCGCTGTTCCTGGTCAGCCGGCGGTTCACCGCGCTGTACCTGACCGCGTCCCGGGCGATGCAGGACGAGCTGGGCGACCTGGCCACCGCGGTGGAGGAGTCGGCCCAGGGCATCCGCGTGATCAAGTCGTTCGGCCGCGGCGCGCACGTGGCCGAACAGTTCCGGGTCCGGGCCCGCAAGGTGCACGACACGGGCGTGGGCAAGGCGCGGCTGCTCGGCCGCACCTGGGCCGAGTTCGACCTGGTCCCCGGTACCACTCTCGCCATCGTCCTGGTGGCCGGCGCGTTCGCGGTGGGCGCCGGGCACATCACGGTGGGCGGGCTGGTGGCGTTCGTGTCGCTGGAGCTGATGCTGGTGTGGCCAGTGGACGCGCTGGGCTGGATCATCGCCAACGGGCAGGAGGCGGCCACGGCCGCGGACCGCATCTACGAGGTTCTCGACGTGGAACCGTCCATTGTGGACCGTCCCGGGGCGGTGGCGGTACCGGCCGGCGAGGTGACCGGGCGGCTGCGGTTCGCCGGCGTCGCGTTCACCTACCCCGGCTCCGACACGCCCGTACTGAACCGGATCGACCTGGACGTACGGCCCGGCGAGACGGTCGCCATCGTCGGTACCACCGGGTCTGGCAAGACCTCGCTGGTGAGCCTGGTACCGCGGCTGTACGACGTGAGCGCCGGCCAGATCACCCTGGACGGCCGGGACATCCGCGACTACCGGCTGTCCAGCCTGCGCGACGCGGTGGCGGTGGCGTTCGAGGAGCCGATCCTGTTCTCCATGTCGGTCCGGGAGAACCTGACCCTGGGCCACCCCGAGGCCACCGACGACGACATCGAGCGCGCGCTGGCGGTGGCCCAGGCCGACTTCGTGCACGACCTGCCGTGGGGCCTGGCCACCCGGGTCGGCGAGCAGGGCCTGTCGCTGTCCGGCGGGCAGCGCCAGCGGCTCGCGCTGGCCCGCGCGGTACTGGCCCGGCCCCGGGTCCTGGTGCTGGACGACCCGCTGTCCGCGCTGGACGTACACACCGAGGCCAAGGTGGAGCAGGCGCTGAGCCAGGTACTGCGCGGTACCACCGCGCTGGTGGTGGTGCACCGGCCGTCCACGGTGGCGCTGGCCGACCGGGTCGCGCTGCTGGACGGCGGTGAACTGGTCGCGGTGGGTACCCACTCGCGGCTGATGGCCACCGAACCGCGGTACCGGGCGGTGCTGTCCGCGCTGGCCGACAGCGACGGTACCGGGCCGCGGGACCGTACCGGTGCGGACATCCAGGAGGTACGGGCGTGAGCGCAGCGGGGCGTGGTGTCGCCTGGACGCAGGAGCGCCAGCGACGGAGGAAGGCGGCACCTGGAGCGCCCCGCGCAGCGAACCAGGAGCTGTCATGAGCCTGGACGTGACCGCGTGGCGGGGGCAGGCGGCCGACGAGGACGCCGAGACCACCGCGGCCGAGACCGGCTCCTCGGTCCGGCTGCGGGCCAGTTCCCGGGCGCTGCTGGCCGGCATGCTGCGCCCGCACCGGCGGCCCATCGGGGTACTGGTGGCCCTGCTGCTGCTGCAGAACGCCGCCGAGATGGCCGGCCCGTACCTGGTCAAGGTGGGCATCGACGAGGGCATCCCGCCGCTGCTGGGCCGGCCCCCGCAGGCCGGGGTCATCACCGCCGTGGCGGTCGGCTTCGCGGTGGCCACCGCGGCCGGGTACGTCGGCCGGCGCTGGTTCGTGATGCTGTCCGGGCGGCTGGGCCAGCGCATCCTGCTGGACCTGCGGCAGCGGGTGTACGGGCACTTCCAGCGCCTGTCCGTGGGCTTCCACGAGCGGTACACCTCCGGCCGGGTCATCTCCCGGCTGACCAGCGACATGGACTCGATCAGCGAACTGCTCGACGGCGGCATCGACGAACTGGTCATCTCCGCGCTGTCGGTGGTCAGCGTGGCGGTGATCCTGCTCTGGCTGGACCTGCCGCTGGCGCTGGCCACGCTGGTGTCCTTCCCGTTCCTGCTGTGGCTGTCGCGCTGGTTCCAGCGCTCGTCGGCCAGGGCGTACCGGCGGACCCGGGAGACGGTCGCCCTGGTGATCGTCCACTTTGTCGAGTCGATGGGCGGGATCCGCGCGGTACAGGCGTTCCGGCGCGAGCCGCGCAACCAGGAGATCGCCGAAGCGGTGGCGCAGGACTACCGCGCGGCCAACCTGGTCGCGTTCCGCCTGGTGGCGCTGTTCTCCCCGGGCATCAAGGTGATCGGCAACGTCACCATCGCGGTGGTGCTGACCTACGGCGGGTACCGGGTGCTGCACGGCCAGACGCAGATCGGCGTCCTGGCTGCGTTCCTGCTGTACCTGCGCAAGTTCTTCGAGCCGATGCAGGACCTGTCCCAGTTCTACAACTCGTTGCAGTCGGCCACGGCCGCGCTGGAGAAGCTGTCCGGGGTACTGGACGAGCCGCCGTCGGTACCCGAGCCGGCGGTACCGGTACCGCTGGCGCGGGACCAGGTCCGCGGCGCGCTGGACTTCGAGGGCGTCAACTTCGCCTACCGCGGCGACCGCACCGTGCTGCCCGCGCTGGACCTGCACATCCCGCCGGGCCAGACGGTCGCGCTGGTGGGCGCCACCGGGGCCGGCAAGACCACGGTGGCCAAGCTGGTGGCGCGGTTCTACGACCCGACCGGCGGCGTGGTCCGCCTCGACGGGGTGGACCTGCGCGAGGTCTGCGACGCCGACCTGCGCGCCGCGGTGGTGATGGTGACCCAGGAGAACTTCCTGTTCTCCGGTACGGTCGCGGACAACATCCGGTTCGGCCGGCCCGGGGCCAGCGACGAGGAGGTACGGGCCGCGGCCGCGGCGATCGGCGCGGACGGCTTCATCCAGGCGCTGCCGCAGGGGTACCACACCGACGTGCGCAAGCGCGGCGGGCGACTGTCCGCCGGGCAGCGCCAGCTCGTCGCGTTCGCGCGGGCGTTCCTGGCCGACCCGGCGGTGCTGATCCTGGACGAGGCAACGTCCTCTTTGGACATTCCTAGCGAACGGCTGGTACAGCGGGCGCTGCGGACGATCCTGGCCGAGCGTACCGCCATCGTCATCGCGCACCGGCTGTCCACTGTGGAGATCGCGGACCGGGTACTGGTGCTCGACGGCGGGCAGGTGGTGGAGGACGGGTCACCGGCCGACCTGGTGCGTACCGGCGGCCGGTACGCCGCGCTGCACGAGCAGTGGCGCGACTCGCTGGTGTGACCATCCAACGCGGGCCCTAATCCGGTCGTCCCGGGGCGGCCGGGCTTCTAGCATTCGCCCATGACGGATACGACGGGCGCGCCGGCCCGGCCTACGCTTGCGGGTCTGGAGACCACCTGGGCGCGCAGGTGGCAGGAGGAGGGCACGTACACGTTCGACCGGTCCGCGGACCGGGTACGCGTGTACGCGATCGACACGCCACCGCCGACCGTATCCGGCTCGCTGCACATCGGCCACGTGTTCTCGTACTCGCAGACCGACATGATCGCCCGGTACCGGCGGATGCGCGGGCACGCCGTGTTCTACCCGATCGGCTGGGACGACAACGGGCTGGCCACCGAGCGCCGGGTGCAGAACGTGTACGGGGTGCGCTGCGATCCTTCGCTGGCACCGGATCCCGGCTTCGTCGCGCCGCCGCCGGGGCAGCCGTTCGACCCGCCCCGGCCGCTGTCCCGGCCCGACTTCGTGGCCCTGTGCGCGCGGCTGACCGCGCAGGACGAGCGGGCCTTCGAGCAGTTGTGGCGGTACGTGGGGCTGTCCGTGGACTGGTCGCTGGGGTACACCACGATCGGGGCACGGGCCCGGACGGCCGCGCAGCGCGCGTTCCTGCGCAACCTGGCCCGGGGCGAGGCGTACCTGGCGCAGGCGCCCACACTGTGGGACGTGAGCTTCCAGACCGCGGTGGCGCAGGCCGAGGTCGAGGACCGGGAACTGCCCGGGGCGCTGCACCGGCTGCGGTTCACCGGACCCGGCGGCGCCGCGCTCGACGTGGACACCACCCGGCCGGAACTGCTCGGCGCGTGCGTGGCGCTGGTGTGCCACCAGGGGGACCACCGGTACGCGCACCTGGCCGGCGGTACCGCCACGGTCCCCTGGTACGGCCACGAGGTGCCGGTGCGCACGCACCGGCTGGCCGACCCGGCCACCGGTACCGGCCTGGTGATGGTGTGCACGTTCGGCGACCTGACCGACGTGACCTGGTGGCGGGAACTGGACCTGCCGACCCGTACCGTGATCGGCCGCGACGGCCGGCTGCTGGCCGGTGCCGGGCCGGAACTGGCCGGGCTGGCGGTACCGGCGGCCCGGCGCGCCGCCGTGGCGATGCTACGCGGGCACGGCGCGCTGATCGGAGAGCCCCGATCTCTGACGCACGCGGTGAAGTTCTACGAGAAGGGCGACGCCCCGCTGGAGATCGTGTCCAGCCGGCAGTGGTACGTGCGCAACGGCGGGCGCGGCAACGACCTGCGGGACCGGCTGCTGGCCCTGGGCCGGGAACTCGGCTGGACGCCGGGGCACATGGCCCGCCGGTACGAGCACTGGGTGGCCGGGCTGGCCGGCGACTGGCTGGTGTCCCGGCAGCGGTTCTTCGGCGTACCGATCCCGGTGTGGTACCCGCTGGACGAGGCCGGCCGGCCGGGGTACGACACGCCGTTGCTGCCCCGACCGGAGGACCTGCCGGTGGATCCGGCCAGCCAGCCGCCGCCCGGGTACGACGAGTCCACACGCGACACTCCGGGCGGCTTCGCCGCCGACCCGGATGTGTTCGACACCTGGATGACCTCCACCCTGACCCCGCAGATCGCGGCCGGCTGGGAACGCGATCCGGACCTGTTCGCCCGGGTGTTCCCGATGCACCTGCGCCCGCAGTCGCACGAGATCATCCGTACCTGGCTGTTCGGTACCGTGCTGCGCGCGCATCTGGAACACGGCGTCCTGCCGTGGCGGCAGGCGGTGATCGCCGGCTGGATCCTGGACCGGGACCGCAAGAAGATGGCCAAGTCGGTGGGCAACGTGGTCACCCCGATGGGACTGCTGCAGCGGTACGGCGCGGACGGGGTACGGTACTGGGCCGGCTGCGCCCGGCCGGGCGTGGACGCCACGGTGGACGAGACCCAGATGCGGGTGGGCCGGCGGCTGGCCACGAAGATCCTCAACGTGTCCCGGTTCGTGCTCGGGCTGCCGGCCGGGCCCGGTGACCCGGCCGTACCGCTGGACCTGTCCCTGCTCGCCGAACTGTCCACAGTGGTGGATGCGGCCACGGCCGCGTTCGAGGCGTACGACCACACCGGCGCACTGGTGGCCGCCGACACCTTCTTCTGGGCGTTCTGCGACGACTACGTGGAGCTGGTCAAGGAGCGGGCGTACGGCGGGGACGCCTCGGCGGTGGCCACGCTGCGCCTGGCCCTGTCCGTCCAGTTGCGACTGTTCGCGCCGGTCCTGCCGTACGTGACCGAGGAGGTCTGGTCCTGGTGGCGTACCGGCTCGGTGCACCGCGCCGCCTGGCCCACGCCGGCCGAGCTGGCCGTACCCGCCGGGCTGGCCACCGCCGGACCGGCCGGGGACCGGGCCGGCACCGGCGACCCGGCCGTGTTCGCGGCCACCCGGACGGCGCTGACCGTCCTGCGCCGGGCCAAGTCCGACCGGCACCTGTCGCTGCGCGCGGAGCTGGGCACGGTACGGCTGGCCGGGCCGGCGGCCACAATGGCCGCGGTGCGCCCGGCGCTGGACGACCTGCGCCGGGCGGTACACGCCGGGGAGCTGGTCCTGGCCGAGGCCGCGGAGCTGGCGGCCGAGCTGGCCACCGACCCGGCCTGACCGCGCTGCGGGCCCGCCCTGACCGACCGGGTCACGGCGGGCCCGGGGCCGGCCCGGTCACCATCCGGCCGGCGGCGGCTCAGAACGCGTCGAACCCGCCGTCGAAGCCGCCGCTGTCCATGCTGCCGCCGTCGGCGAAGCCGGCGTCGTACCCGCCCCCGCCGTCGTACCCGGCACCGGAGTCGTTGCCCTGATCGAAGCCCTGGTCGTACCCCTGGGCGAAGCCCTGGTCGTACCCGCCGCCGAAGCCGCCGCCGCCCCACCCGGGCGAGAACAGCGCGTCGAAGACCAGCACCGAGCCGACCCCCCAGGCGCCGGCGACCAGCGCGGTCTTCCACCACGGCTCGGAGTACCAGCCCGAGGGCACCGGCCGCCCGGCGACCGTGCCACCCGGGTAGTAGTACGGCGTACCGGCGGCCGGCTGCGGCGAGGCGCGGTACTCCTGGCCCTGTACCTGCACCGCGCGCTCCTGCGCGATCGCGCCGGCGGCCCGCTGCCCGGCCAGCGGCGGCAGCTCCGGACCGGGGTCCAGACCCATCGCGGTACGGGCCGCGCGCACGTACGCCAACCCCTCCAGCGCGCTCTCCCGGGCGAGCTGGTACTGGTTGACCGTGGTCGCCCGTTCGAGTTGGCCACCCGCGGCGTTGTACCGCTCCCCCGCGTCCACCAGCGCCTGCTTGGTAGCCGCGTCCTCGCCGGCCGGGAGGTTCATGACCTGGCCGGCGAGGCGCTCGTACCAGCGCTGGGCGTCCTCGCGGGCATCGGCGAGCTGCTGTTCTTTACGCTTGCGGGACCAGAACATGCGCTCAACGGTACCGGGCGCTGTCACACCACGCCGGCATGCTGTACCCATGAGCGTCGTACTGCTGCTGATCGGTCTGCTCGTCGGCGCGGCACTGGGCTGGTTCGCCGCCCGGTACCACGCCGGGAACGAGGTCGCCCGGCTGGACGCCACGCTGCACGCCACCCGCGAGGGGCAGACCCGGCTGGAGCAGTCGCTGCGGGTGCTGTCCCACGACGCGGCCCGGGACGCGCACGAGAGCCTGGACCACCTGCTGCGCCCGTTGCAGGAGACCATCGGCCGGTACGAGCGGCGCCTGGTCGAGATGGAGAACGAGCGGGTCGACGCGTACGCCGAGCTGCGCACCGAGGTACGGCAGATGCAGCAGGTGTCCTCGGCGCTGCGTGGGGAGACCGCGCAGCTGGTGGCCGCGCTGCGCGCGCCGCAGGTACGCGGCCGGTGGGGCGAGCACCAGTTGCGGCGCATCGTGGAGGCGGCCGGGCTGCTGGCGCACTGCGACTTCGACGAGCAGGTGACCGCCCGTACCGATCAGGGGGTCATCCGCCCGGACGTGGTGGTGCACCTGTCCGGCGGGCGGCACGTGGTGGTCGACGCCAAGGCGCCGTTCGAGGCGTACCTGGCCGCGATGGAGGCGCGCGACGCCCGTACCCGGGACGACCAGCTCGACCTGCACGCCAGGCACCTGCGCGGGCACGTGGAGCAGCTCGCAGCCAAGCAGTACTGGGCCGGCTTCGAGTCCACCCCCGAGTTCGTGGTGCTGTTCATCCCGGCCGACCCGTTCCTGGACGCCGCGCTGCAGCGCGACGCGACCCTGCTGGAGTACGCGTTCAGCCGGGACATCGTGCTGGCCACACCGGCCACGCTGGTGGCCCTGCTGCGTACGATCGCGTACGCGTGGCGGCAGGAGTCGCTGGCCCGCAACGCGGTGGTGGTACACACCCTGGGCCGCGAGCTGTACGCCCGACTGTCCACAATGGCCAGTCACGTGGCGAAGCTCGGTTCCGCGCTGGGCGGCGCGGTCACCGCGTACAACAAGGCGGTCGGCTCGCTGGAGTCGCGGGTCCTGGTCAGCGCGCGCAAGTTCGCCGACCTGGGCGTGTCCGACCGGGAACTGGAGTCCCCGGAGCAGCTCGAGGTGGCACCCCGGCTGCTGCAGAGCCCGGAGCTGACCGGCGCGGACCTGGCTGGTACCGGTGACCTCGACGACACCGACGGGGTCGGGCTGTCCGCGGCGGGCTACCCCGGTACCGGCTGGGACACCCGCGGCGGCTGGCCCGCCGGCGACTAGGCCGGCGCCACCGCCACGGTCGCCGGCCGTACCCCGGCGTACGCCGCGAGCAGCAGCCCCCGTACCCCGGCCTGGTCCACCGGGCGCGGGTTGGCCGGCGGGTCGGTGGCGACCAGGTCGGCCGCCTCGTCCGCCCACGCCGGGTCGAACCCGACCGCGGCCAGCGACGTCGGCGCGCCGGTCCGGCGCGCCAGGTCCCACAACGCGCCCGGGGCGTCGCCGTCCGGTACCCCCAGCGCCGCCGCCAGCCGGGCCATCGCCGCCGGCGCCGCCCCGGCGGACAACGCCGCCGCGTACGGCAGCACCGCCGCGTGCACGCCGGCGTGCGGCAGGTCGTACCGGCCGCCGAGCACGTGGCACACCCGGTGGTGCACGCCCATCGGTACGGTGCCGAGTACCCAGCCGGCGAGCCACGCCCCGTACAGCGCACCGGTACGGGCGGCCAGGTCGTCCGGCCGGTCCACCACCCGGGGCAGCGCCCCGGCCAGCGCCCGTACCCCCTCCTGCGCCAGCACCGCGGCCACCGGCGCCACGCCGACCGCGTACAGGCCCTCCACCAGGTGCGCCAGCGCGTTCAGGCCACTGGCCGCGGACACCCCCGGCGGCAGGGTCAGGGTCAGCACCGGGTCGTACACGACCACGGCCGGGCGTACCACGGCAGCGCGCCCGGTGGTCTTGCGGCCGGCCTCGGTACGGCCCCAGATCGAGGTCATCTCCGAGCCGGCGTACGTGGTCGGTACGGCCAGGATCGGCAGCCCGGTGGCCAGCGCCACCGCCTTGGCCAGCCCGGTCGCCGAGCCGCCGCCCAGCGCCACGAGCAGGTCCGCGCCGGCTGCCCGGACCGCCGTCACGGCCGCCTCGGCCACCGCGGCCGGTACGTGCTCGGCCACCTCGCCGGTACGCCCGCACAGCCGCGCGCCCAGCGCGCCGGCCAGCGTGTCCGCGTACCCGGCCGCACGCGCCCCGGCGAGCAGGAACACCCGCCGCGCGCCGAACCGGTCCACCTCGGCCGGTACCCGGGCCAGCGCGCCGGCCGCGAACACCACCCGGGGCGCCGCCGCCTCGTACACGAAGTCCACCGCCGGGATCCGGTCAGCGCCCGGGGTCGCCGGCCGGTACCCCCCGCTGCCGCGCGTCCCGCTCGCGCAGGTCCCGCCGCAGCTCCTGCGGCAGCGCGAAGGTCAGCCGCTCGGTGACCGTGTCGACCTCCTCGACCTCGGCGAACCCGTACCCGGCCAGCGCGGCCAGCACCTGGTCCACCAGCTCCTCGGGCACGCTGGCGCCGGAGGTGAGCCCGACCGTGTCGGCGCCGGCCAGCCAGGCCGGGTCGATCTCGCCGGCAAAGTCGATCAGGTACGCCGCCGGGCTGCCGGCGTCGCGGGCCACCTCGCGCAGCCGTACCGAGTTCGACGAGTTGCCCGACCCCACCACCAGTACCACGTCGCAGCGCGGCGCGATCTGCTTGACCGCCTGCTGGCGGTTCTGCGTGGCGTAGCAGATGTCGTCGCTGGGCGGCGAGGTCAGCAGCGGCAGCCGGGTCCGCAGCCGGTCCACCGTGGCCAGGGTCTCGTCCACCGACAGCGTGGTCTGGCTCAGCCACACCACCTTGGCCGGGTCGCGCACGGTCACCGCGTCCGCCGCGTCCGGGCCGTCCACGAGCTGGATGTGCTCGGGGGCCTCACCGGCGGTACCGACGACCTCCTCGTGCCCCTCGTGCCCGATCAGCAGGATGTCGTACCCGTCCGCGGCGTACCGGCGGGCCTCCTGGTGCACCTTGGTCACCAGCGGGCAGGTGGCGTCGATCGCGCGCAGGTCGCGCTCGCGCGCCTGGGCGTACACCTCGGGTGCCACCCCGTGCGCCGAGAAGACCACCGTGGCCCCGCGCGGTACCTGATCGTTCTCCTCCACGAACACCGCGCCGGCCGCGGCCAGCGTGGCCACCACATGCTTGTTGTGCACGATCTCCTTGCGGACGTAGACCGGGGCGCCGTACAGGGCCAGCGCCTCCTGGACGGTCTGCACCGCCCGGTCGACACCGGCGCAGTAGCCGCGGGGCTTGGCGAGCAGAACACGCTTGGTCACCCGCCCATCGTACGGGCCGCGCCGGTACCGGCCGTAGGCTGCGCAGCGTGAGCACGAACGCACCGGTACCGCCGGCCACCACGGCCACCACGCCGGCCACCACGCCGGCCAGCAGCGCCGAGCACCCCTGGCCGGTACGGGTGGTGAGCCAGAAGATCGCCGCCTGGATCGCCCGGCTGGGCTGGGTTTGGGTGGACGGCCAGGTGGCGCAGATCTCCCGGCGGCCCGGCGCCCAGGTGGTGTTCCTCACCCTGCGTGACCCGTCGGCGGACCTGAGCCTGACCGTGACCGCGCACCGCGACGTGCTGGACGCCGGGGCACCGAACCTGGCCGAGGGCGCCCGGGTGGTACTGCGGGCCCGGCCGGACTACTTCCCCGGCCGCGGCACGCTCTCGCTGCGCGCGGACGAGATCCGCCAGGTGGGCCTGGGCGAGCTGCTGGCCCGCATCGAACGGCTCAAGAAGCTGCTGGCCGCCGAGGGCCTGTTCGATCCCCGGCGCAAGCGGGCGCTGCCGTTCCTGCCTGGTACCGTCGGCCTGGTCACCGGGCGGGCCAGCGCGGCCGAGCACGATGTGCTGACCAACGCGCGCAAGCGTTGGCCGGCGGTACGGTTCCGGGTGCTGGCCGTGGCGGTACAGGGGCCGGCCGCGGTACCGCAGATCATCGACGCGATCGCCGAGCTGGACCGGGACCCGGCCGTGGACGTGATCGTCCTGGCCCGGGGCGGCGGCGGGGTCGAGGATCTGCTGGCGTTCTCCGACGAGGCGCTGTGCCGGGCGGTGTTCGCCGCGCGTACCCCGATCGTCAGCGCCATCGGCCACGAGACCGACACGCCGCTGGTGGACTACGTGGCCGACGTACGGGCGTCCACGCCCACCGACGCGGCCAAGCGGGTGGTACCGGACCTGGCCGAGGAGTCGCGGGCCATCGCCGTGGCGCGGGCCCGGCTGGACCGGGCGATCGGCGCGCTGCTGGACCGCGAGCAGCAGCGGCTCGACGCGGTACGCAGCCGGCCGGTACTGGCCCGCCCCGAGGTGCTGCTGGACGGCCGTACCGGCGAGGTGGCCGCGCTGCGCGAGCGGGCCCGGGTCACCGTGGCGCACCGGCTGGACCGGGCCGGTACCGACCTGACGCACACGCTGGCCCGGCTGCGCGCGGTGTCCCCGGCGGCGACGCTGGCCCGCGGGTACGCGATCGTGTCGCGCGGCGCCGCGGTGCTGCGCGACCCGGCCGAGGTGTCCCCCGGCGACCCGCTGCACATCCGGCTGGCCGGCGGGGACCTGGCCGCTACAGTGGCGCCATCATGAGCGAACGGGAACCCCAGCCGGGGTACGAGCAGGCCCGCGCCGAACTGGCCACGGTGGTGGAGCGGCTGGAGGCCGGCGGCGCCACGCTGGAGGAGTCGCTGGCGCTGTGGGAACGCGGCGAGGTGCTGGCCGGGATCTGCCAGCGATGGCTGGACGGGGCACGCG
>Ga0209069_10000310_pt1 | contig 21401 bp, 16 predicted proteins | sample Str013_2_FD_187202 | JGI IMG/M metagenome (GOLD analysis project Ga0209069, IMG submission 187202) | Freshwater sediment microbial communities in response to fracking from Pennsylvania, USA - Straight Creek_MetaG_SC_2013 (SPAdes) (version 2) | ecosystem: Environmental > Aquatic > Freshwater >...
GTGTAAGGAAGAGGTCGCCAGGGGCCAGCACGCGCGAAAAAAACCAACGGAAACGGCGGTAACGCGGGAACGAGCGATCAGAAATACGGGCATTCACAATAGCCACGCGCGTACCACGCTGCCGCGCGCGATGGAGCAAGTTCGGCCAGAATTCGGTTTCGGCAAGAATGAGCAGACCGGGATTGAGAGCGGCGAAGTATGGCCGCAGCGCGAAACCGAAATCGAGCGGCATGAAAAAAACGTGGTCATCGCCAAAGCGCTGGCGCGCCAGGCGCTGTCCGGTAGCGGTGGTGGTGGAGACAAAAACTTCTTGCTCAGGGTTCGTCTTGCGCAGGGAATTGACCAACGGCCCAACGGCGAGAACTTCTCCCACGGAGACGGCGTGGATCCAGATGGCGTTGCCGCGTGGCCGCTTGATTCGGGCCGGGACGCGGCCAATGCGTTCAGCAAAGCCAGCGCGATATTTTCCCAGACGGAGCATTTGCAAGGCCCACCACGGCAGCGAAAGAATCGCGGCAAGGGCCAGCAACAGGCTGTAGAGGATGTACATGAAGGACTAGGTATTTTATGCGGAAGGGTTCGTTGCTGTCGCTGCGCTCCAAACCACCAGCATGCCCATAGCCAGACTAAGCCTCAGCTCCAATGCGATGAAAGCAAAAAGGGCAGCTTGTAGAAGCCGCCCTTTCTGGTGAACAATTTTGCCTGCTGAGATTTACTTAGCGGTAGCCAGCATGGCGCGGGCGTCCGCGGTGTGGATGCCGTTGGCGTCCATCTGGAGATACTTGTTGAGCGCGTCAGCCGCGCCGGGTTTACCGGCTTTGCTGAGGGCCGCGCCTTTAAAGAACCAGGCGTCCGGCTTGTTGGCGTCGGCGGAGATGGACTTCTCGCAGGCCGCCGCCGCGTCGTCATATTTGCCGGCGTTGAACTGCACGGCGCAGAGATTGTAATAGGCCACGGCGGGGTTGGGATCCGTTAGCGCGGCCTTTTTAAAGTCGGCAATCGCTTCGTCCATCTTGCCGAGTTTCACGTAGGCATTGCCCTGCGAAGTGACCATGAGGCCGATGCCGGCTTTGGCGCGGTTCGGATCAGGATTGGGATTGCGAGGATCCTTGGGCGCTTTACCGTCAATAATGCTCTGCGCCACGGCGATGCCTTTTTCGTAGGTCCCAACGGCGTCTTCCTGATGGCCGGCATTTCTCTGGGAGTCGCCAAGAGCCTTGTAGAGCTCCCACTTCGTGGTGTCCGGCTGGATGGCGATGACCTGCTTCAGAGCGGTTTCCGCGTCAGCCCATTTGGCGGCCTGCATGGCGGACTGGGCCTGGCCGATTAAAGTATTCAGGTTGGCTACCTTGTCCTGCTCGGCTTTGATCTGCTCCTTGGTCATCTTGGGGCCGCTGGGGCCTGAGGGAGGAAGTCCAGGTGTGCCGCCTCCGGCCATGTCTTTATCCACTCCCTGGGCGCCGAGGAGCTTGCCGATCTGGATTTTCAAGGTATTTGTGCCCGTGCTGGTGCCGGTACCGACGTTGGTCTTGTCCTCAAAAATCGTTTCACCGGTTTTGCTGATGACTTTGACTGAGTAACCAGCGAACGCGACACCGGCCATGGAGAATGCGCCGTTCTTGTCGGTCTTGCTGGTATAGCTGCGGCCGTTGTCAGGGTTGGTGAGAACCACCTTGGCGTCAGCGATGGGTTTGCCCTCCTCTGTTACGGTACCGTCCACGATAGCCGCGACCTGCTGGGCCGATGCCGCCAGAGAGGCGACCACGATCATCACCAGGGTAAGAGTAATCAACACAGAGAATTTCTTCATTTGAATGCCGCGCCTCCAGCGCAAAAAAATCGTTATGGGCGAGCCGCGCCCCGTGGATACCGTGCTGAGCCGCGAACGAAGGGGCGGCCTGTAGCCGCCCCGTGAATTCCCGCCGGGTCGCTATTTCTTTCTTTGCTTGTAGGTGGTTTCGATCTTGGCGCCAACGGCTTCCAACATTTGTTTTACGTCGTTGGCGTGCGCGCCGTCTGGGGCCAGTTCGAGATATTTGTTGAGGGCCTGGGTTGCGCCATCAGGGACGGTCCATTTGTTATTGGCGTCCATTTTGCCGTTGCCGAACATGGCGGAACCTTTAATGAAATAGGCGTCGGCTTTATTGGGATCGGCGGCAATGGCCTTGGTACAAGCCATCTCCGCGGCACCCATATTGCCCGTGTTGTATTGCGTGGCGCACAAATTGAAGTACGCAGTGGCGTGATTGGGGTCCAATTCCGCGGCCTTGGTAAAGGCCTCGATGGCTTCTTTGGTTTTCGCCTCTTTCAGTTTCATGTCGGTTTGCTGGGAGGCAACCTTCAGCAGCACGTTACCTTGCGAGCCCAGCATCTGGCCGATGCCGGCCTTGGCCTTGACCGGGTCAGGCGCCGCACCGCTGGGGGGCTTTTGACCTGTACCGTCCACCACGCCCTGAGCGGACGCGATACCTTTTCCATAGGATGCGGCGGAGTCCTCATATTCCTGTAGGTTGCTCTGCGCGTTGCCCAGGGCCTGGAAGAATTCCCAGCGCCAGGGTTCCATCACCACGAGTTGCTTGAGGGTGATTTCCGCTTCCTGCCAATTTTGCGCGTTCAAAGAAGTCTGCGCCTGGTTAATCAAGGTGTTGATGTTGCCGATCTTCGCGTTTTCGGTCCTGATCTTTTCTTCCTGTTCCTTGGTCATCTTGGGCGCGCCGCCGCCTTTGGCGTCTTTCGTGATGTCAATGGTCAGAAAGTCGAGTTTGCCGCCTTCACCGGTGATGCTGGTTTTTTGCGTAAACAACTTGTCGCCAGCGCCGCTGACGATATCCACGCTGTAGTCGCCACGAGGAATTCCCACGAACTCGAAAGTGCCGGCTTTGTTGGTCTTGGTTTTGTAGACCTTGCCGGTGAGGATGCTGGTCAACACAACTTCCACACTCTCCAGCGGCTTGCCTTCCTGCGTAACCTTACCCTGAACAGGCACGCTCACGGTCTGGGACGCAGCAGGCATGGCGCCCAGAGCAAAAAATACAGCAGCCACCACGGTTAGAGCCGCCAGTTTCTTCAATGTTGTCACATTCATTTTGGTTTCGCCTCCGGCTGGAACTTGGAATCTTCTACTATCAAACTTCCGTATTCCAAGTTCCGATGTTTATGTTCAGATTTTATGTCCCGCGGCCTGGGCAGCGTAGGGAATCGGGTCCGTTGTTCCGGCTTCAGAAAAAGCGCGGAGACGCAGGGCGCAACTCTCACAAACACCACAAGCCAAATCTCCCTGGCTGTAACACGACCAGGTCAAATCAAAAGGGGCGCCAATTTGCAGCCCCAATTTCACAATCTCTGCCTTGCGCAGGGCGATGAGCGGAGCCACGATTCCAATGCGGCCTGCGCGCGTGCCCTGCCTGATCACTTCATCAAACGCCCGGTAATACGCCGGACGGCAATCCGGATATCCTGAACTATCCTGCTCCACGGCGCCGATGTAAATCCGCGTGGCGTCCAAAACCTCAGCCCAGCTTACGGCAGCCGACAAAAAATGCGCGTTGCGGAAAGGAACATAGGTCACGGGAATTTCACCGTGGCCGATATCTTCCCGCGCTGCAGGAACCGCAATGCTGCTATCCGTGAGCGCCGATCCGCCAATCTTGCCAAAAATCTCGTTACGCACCGCCAGCCGCGTGCCTATTTCCAGGCGGTCACAAATCGCGTCAAACGACTTGCGTTCGCGAGCTTCCGTCCGCTGGCCGTAACTGACGTGCAGAGCGGCGGCGCAAGTATCGCGGGCGGCCAAGGCCGCACACACGCTGGAGTCCATGCCTCCGCTCAAAAGCACTACCGACCGCGGCTTGCTACCGGTCAAAAAAAGGAGCTCCCTTTTTGTTTGTTCTTGCCTTAGTTCGATGGTCCCAGAGACCGAATTGCTGCCTTATTATCAAAGAATTATCTCAGAACTGGCACGGAACTTGCTGCCGAAATCGGTGTTGGCGAAACGCACTTCCTTTGACCGGGAAACGTACGCTTGTGGCGCTTCGCTAACACCGCGCGCAGCCTACCAACGCGCGAAGGTGGCTACAGCGTCAAACCCCTTTTGTCGCCGGCTCCCAAATGAACTTGTGAATCTGCAGTCCCAGGCGGATTTTGAGTTTGTCTTCCAGGATCCAGTCCGTTAATTGGCGCGGATCGAGCTGGCAGTTGGAGGCGTCACGCAGCGGGCTGGGATCTTTGCGGAAAGCCGGAGAAAAAATCACCGAGCCCACCTTGCTTTCGAGCGCATGCTGACGGGTAAAGTCGCGGGCGAACTCGTAGTCCGCACGATCGGCGATCACGAACTTGATTTCGTCTTTGGGCGTAAGGGTTTCCATGTTGTTCATGCGAAACGTGCCGCCTTCGCCTGAGCCGGGACATTTTACGTCCACTATTTTGTGGACAGCCTGGGGAACGTTTTCCAGCGGACGTTCTCCGCTGGTTTCCAGCAGCAGCGTGTATCCGCGGGCGAGAAGAGTTTCCATTAGGGGAACGAGCTCGCGCTCCTGCAACATGGGCTCGCCGCCGGTGATTTCGACCAGGCCATCTGGCGCGAGGCGAGCAACTTCGTCTTCGATATCTTCCACAGACATTTTCTTGCCGCCGCTGAAGGTGTATTCGCTGTCACACCAGCGGCAGCGCAGATTGCAGCCAGTGAGCCGGACGAAGATGCAGGGAATCCCCGCGAACGACGATTCGCCCTGAACGGACCGGTAGATTTCCATGATCTGCATTGGCTAGAGAAAGGGCGCTCCACAAACTTTCTTACTCGGAATAGCGCGCCGTGGTGGTGTCAGTCTCAAACACGGTCACATCTTTCACGTCGACGCGGCCGTTGGTCACGCGCTTCAGGCGTTCGTTGGCCTGGTCATAAAAGTATTTGGCCAGATTTTCCGCCGAAGGATTCAACACCTTGAAAGGCTCAATGTCATTCAGCATCTGGTGGTCCAGGCGGTCGATGACGTGTTTCATGACTTCCTTGAGGTCTTTGAAGTCCAGGAGCAGACCTGCGTGGTCCAGTTGGGCTCCGCGCAGGGTCACGCGGACCTTGTAATTGTGGCCATGCGGATTTTCGCACTTGCCTTTGTAATTGCGCAGGTAATGTCCCGCGGCGAATGAATCTTCTACCGTGACTTCGTACATCTGGTTTCCTCTGTGATCTGTCCTGTTTTCGGTAAGTCTCCATTGTAAATGGTGGGGAGAGGGCGAGCGAGGACACATTCCCACGATAAGTCTATCCAGCGGTTCAGCGGCCTGGATACACCCGAACACCAATGGCTTCGCCTACACGCAAGCCTTCGGCAGGAGGAGGAGTTCTTTCTTTTGCTTTCCTAGCGCTTACCCGTCAGCGCGCGTCGCGCGCCTCCAGGACGCTCTGGGCTAACTCCTGTCGCGCCTCCGGCGCTGGGAGCGTCGTTGTGCGCAACAGTGAACTTCAGGACACTTGACACGCGTGCGCGCGGCAGGAAGGGCTTCGCCCAATCTGGGGCCTTCGCTCGGCCTGTTGGCCTCGACTCAGGATGACAAGTTGATGCGCGGGCGAGCGCGTTGGCACCCGCGCGACTGTCCTATTTCGCAGGTGAACATCAAGCGAATATGAAGTAAAATAGCAAAAAGCCAAGCCCTTAGCAATTAGCTCTTGGCCGATAGCCAGGCAAGTTGTGGAAGGGCGCGTTCTTTGACAACTTCACCATATAGCACTTCCTTTAGCCGAACCGGCAGGACTTGTGACCCCTCAGCGTTGGGATTTGTATTGGGCTTGGGCTTGGACGGCCCAAGCTCCGTGCAAGGGCCGTGCAAGCTCCGTCCAAGCACCGTGCAAGCTCCGTCCAAGGGAGGCCCAAGCCCCGAATGGGCTAAGGTCTTTGTTTGCAATGCGGACCTGAAAATGACGGGGTGGGGTGGCTGCAGAGCGACCAATCGCCGGAATCGGGAAAGGCCAAGATCGCTGGAATCGCCGTGATCGGAAAAGCAAAAGCAGATTCCTCCCGAAGGTCGGAATGACAATTCTGAAAAGAGGCTTCCCTTGGTACAGACCGGGGACATACCTGACAGAACAGACCGGGGACATACCTGACACTGTGAGGAAAGAAAAGCCCGCAGCCGGGGGCGGCGGTGCCACACGAGCATCGCTTGGGAGGAATCGTCTAAGTCTTTTAAACCTTGGGATGAAGACGGAGGGGGATACACTTAGTCCGAAACTGCCACGCTAGTTTGCGGTGTCTTAATAGAGACTAAGAGATGGCATCTGGCGCTCTCAGGGGCCGGATGTCCTTTGCATAGCGATCCATATAGCTGCGCTCAACCTCGGCCGGGGAACGCATGGCCTGGCCGGGGCCTTTTCCGCGCGGAGGGGGACCCGAGTGACCGGACAGGAAGGTCTTTTCGACAAAGATTTTTCAGATAAAGACCTGCTGGGAAAGGACCTGATGGAAAGAGGCTTTCAACTTGCCTATTTCATTCTGCCTGACCGTCTGACGGCGGTGCGGATCGTCGCCGGGGCCATGAATAAGCTCAAGGCCCAAAGCGGCCGCGAAAGCCGCCGCACATACTGGCGGGACAAGCACCTCAAGCGCGGCATCACGCGCATTACCCGAAATGAGCAGGACGCGCTGCAATGGCTGATCTTTTACGAAGCCGACCGTTATGAAGAAGAGCAGGAAAAATCCGGGGGAGCCACGCTGCGGGACCTAGTGGTCCGTTACATCAAGAACCTGGTGCGCATGACCACCGCCATGTCTTCTTTCCACGTAAACGTGGGACTACAACGCCTGTTGCACAACTACAGCACAGCGGAAACGCAGCGCGTGTACGAAACCGTTACGGAGCGCTATCTGGGAGCTGACGAATATCGCCGCGCGAAAAGCGTCCTGATGAACAAGCTGGAAAAACGCTTTGGCGGATTGCTGCGGACCATCCGCGCTGGACACGGTGAATTGCGCTTTGAAGTGGAACAGGACCAAAGCTTGTGGGCCGCACTGGTGGAGACTTGCCTTAAAATCTTCACGCCGTGGAGCACCCATCACGCCTGCCCCGTCCCCAGCGACTACAACGCTTCTCCGGAAAAGCTTCCCCAGCGGCTTTCCGGTAAAGGGCCTGACCAAGTTGATCCCAATGATGTCGAGATCAACCGTTGCCACGCTTTTATCGATCCTATTTGTTACGGCCGCCTTATGCGGGCACTCACTTTCGACGCACCGGGCCAACGACTGGCCCTGCCAAGGTTTTTTATGGACATAAATTCAAACGACTCCACTGGCCGCCCCACTCAACCCCCTACGCTTGCTCCGGATGAACGCAAGCAAATCATGGACGAACTTTCCGCTCAGGACAAGCGCCGCAAAAACGCCAGCGTGCAATCCGTCTCTCTGGTGGTGGATGGAATGGAGCGGGCGCGTCTTGATCTGCACAACCCAGATCTTCACAACCAATCCGGCGCCACCTTTACGGCGATTGAGATTGAAGAAGGCGCGGAACTGATTGAGCTGCGCGCACAACAGGAGAGCGGCGATCTTCTGCTGGCCGTCCAGCCGGTGCTTTATGAACAAGGGCACGGCATTGCGCCGCTGCGGATAATCCTGTTTCGCCAGGGCTGGCGCAAGTTCGCCCTGGAGATTGTCCCTGGACCGCAAACCGCCGAAGGTCCGCGCCATGCCGCCGTTAAGTTGAGTTACACGGCGAATCCTCTGGCTGAATTTTTGCATGCTGGATTGCTGCATGCTGGATTGCTGGATTCAGACGGGGACCGCCAAGCGTGGTCTTCCGGAACAAGGTTTTCCCGAACGCGGTACGCCGCCGGAGCGCTGGCGCTGGTTACCGTGGGATGGGGTTTGGGAATAGCCACCCACATGCGCATGCAGAAACCGCAAACGGTTGCCGCGCTTCCGCTACTGACTCCGGCAACGCAGATGAAACCGACGGAACCGGTTGTAGCGCTGGAAAATCGCAAAAACATTCCCCAGGTTTCAGCGGCACTCTCCTTTGTGCTGGTGCCTGATGAGGACGTGGTGCGCACCGTTGGCTCGGCCGGTTACCCCTCAGTTTCCCTGCCTTCGCAACCCGTGGTGGTAAATCTTGAACTGCCTATCGACAGTGCGCACGTGAAGAAATCTTTTCGTGCTTCCTTGAAGGAATTTCAAAGCCACAGGGAAATTCTCAGCGAAAGCCACCTCAAGGCAAAAAAGACCGCCAAGCGAAGCTCCGTTTTGTTTGCCTTGCCTTCAGTCATGCTGGAAAACCGGCAGGACTACGCCGTGGACCTGAGCGCGACCAGCCCTGAAGGCGCGTCTGAAGATGTGGGTAGCTACACTTTTCGTGCAGTCCGGATACTGGACAACAAAAGGTGAAAGTGATTTTTGTTCGCGGAATCAGCTATCCGCATACCGATGAAAACAAGCAAATATGATCACTCTAGAGTTTGCTTGACTCTTAATCAGAGTGAACAGATGGAGAGTCTTATTAGTGTAGGACTTAACTGTGGCTCCTTCAAATTCCTCTAATTCACTGCGAAAGTGCCACGCTGGCGCAACTCCAGCGGGTGTAGAACGTAACTACTGGCAGAATCAAAGCTCGCAAAGATGAGACGACGGCTCGTTCTTGGCAGCAGGGGACTCAATAATGTCAAGCGGAATCAAAAAAACGCTCACAGCTGTAGATTGTGCGGGCCGCGCGGGCAAATATGCGTTTGGCCTGAATGAAGCTAAAACCGTCAACATGCTGCGCAAGCTGGCCGACGATCTGGAGTCAGGAAGCGTGGCCCTGCACAGCGTGACTACCTCCACTCACGCTACGCACGAAGAGTTCACGATCCAGGAATTCGTAATTGAAGTTCTGGAAGAGGCCCCAATCGTGGGACCGCAGGTGGTTAAGGGATAGCAAAACGCAATTTGGGACGTCACACAGATTTACGACATGAAAAACCGTTCTACATCCGCCAGGTCTTGAGTTTTGGCGTAGGGTGGCAGGCTGTCCAGAAAAATTTTTCCATAGCGCTGCTTGGACACGCGGTTGTCCAGCAGCGCGAGCACGCCACGGTCTTTCACTGAACGGATCAAACGTCCGAAGCCCTGCTTGAGCGCGATCACCGCTGACGGCACTTGATATTCCACGAACGCGTTGCCGCCGTTGGAATCCACGGCGCGAATGCGCGCGGCAACCACGGGATCGCTGGGCACCGCAAAGGGCAAACGATCAATGATCACGCAACTGAGCTGCTCGCCTTGCACGTCAACTCCTTGCCAGAATGAGGCGGTGGCAAACAGCACGGCATGCGGCGTCAGGCGAAATTCTTCCAGCAGCGCGTTCTTGGGCGCGGTTCCCTGGAGAAGCATGGGATAAGGAAGCTCGCCCAGGAGACGATCATGAATGTCATGCATCTGGACGTAGCTGGTGAACAGACAGAAAGCACGCCCCTTGGTAATTTCCAGCAAGCGGCGGATTTTTTCCGCGGCGCGATTGCCGAAGACGGTTGAACGCGGATCGGGCAAGTCCGGCGGGACATAGAGAATCGCTTGCTTGGCGTAATCAAAGTGCGAGGGCACCACCATCTCGCGAGCATGGTCCAGGCCAACGCGCTGGCGGATGTAGCTGAAGCTGCCTTGGTCTTCTGATCCGGCAACAGCCAGCGTGGCGGACGTCAGCACGGCGGTTTCCAGAGGCTCAAACAGCGTGCGCTTCAGGATTTGTGAAACGTCGATCGGAGAGGCTTGCAGGATGACATGGGATTGGCCGCCGCGGCCTTTGCGCGATTCACCGCGATGCTCGATCCAGAAAACGGTGTTCTTGTCTTCGGACTCCATGATGAACGCCAACTGGGCCTGCAGTTCCTGCGTACGCCGCGCAAGGTTGAAAACTTCGTCCGGTTTTTTCGGCAGCAATTCCAGCTGGGAGAAAACGCCTTCCAGGGATTGCATCACGGCGTCGTAGTCGTCACTGTTTTTTTCGAGGAACCCTTCGCGATTGCGAAACGCAAAGCGGCCTTCGCCGGTGGGCAGCAATCCAAAGAAGAAGCGTGCGCGTTCACGCATACGGCCCAGAGCTTGCAGCAATCCGGCGGAAGCAGATTGTTTCTGCTGCAGCGTAATTTCCATGTCGCGTGCCAGTTCTTCAAAACGCAGATTGCTTACGCTTACGCCAAAGTAGCTGCCGGCAACATCTTCCAGTTCGTGGGCTTCATCAAAGATCGCGGCGGTGAAGTCGGGCAAAATGCCGGCATCTGGCGCGCCGGTCTGCCGCAACGCCAGGTCGGCGAAGAACAGATGGTGATTCACGATGATGATGTCGCTTTCCATGGCGCGGCGATGCATCTCCGTGATGAAGCAGCGGTCCCACTGGACGCATTTCTGTCCGGTGCAACGCTCGGTGCGGGCGTCCAGTTTCTGCCAGAGCTGGTTGTTTTCCGGAAGGTCTTTCAGTTCGGCGCGATCGCCGGTTTGCGTTTCCGGTTCCCATTCCGCGATCTGGCGATACTGTTCGATTTCCTGCAGGCCGTTGAGCACTGGTTGATTGGTCAGGTCGTAAAGCTTTTGGCGGCAAAGATAGTTGTTGCGTCCTTTCATGTAGCAGACGCGCAACGGGCCCAGATTTTCACGAAGCAGCTGTTGTTCAAGAAACGGGATGTCTTTGAAGAAGAGCTGTTCCTGCAGGTTCTTGGTTCCCGTGGAAATTACCACGCGCTTGCCGCTGCGGATCACCGGTAGCAGGTACGCCAGCGTTTTTCCGGTCCCGGTGCCGGCTTCCACGATCAGGTGACGCCGTTCTTGTAGCGCTTTTTCCACGGCTTCCGCCATTTGCAGTTGGCCGCGGCGAAATTCGTAGTTCGGATGCGCCTGGCTCAGTATCCCGCCCGGGGCGAAGAACTGGTGCAGGGTTGGCAGCTTGCGCGCGGGAACCGCTGTATCCGGATGGGAGAAGGAAGCCATGAGGGAACGTGTTCTTATGATAGCGTGGAAGTAGTGCCGCACACCGTCAAATCCGGAATACCTTTGGTGGCCATCGTCGGCCGGCCCAATGTGGGCAAGTCCACGCTGTTTAACCGCTTGCTCGGAAGGCGGCGGGCCATTGTGGGCGATGAGCCCGGCATCACGCGGGACCGTCTCTACGCCCAGACCACCTGGAACGGACGCCACCTGCGTTTGGTCGATACCGGCGGCATCGTTCCCGACGAAAAAGATTTCATCCCGACGGAAATTTTTCGCCAGGCTCGCGTGGCTTTTGAAGAAGCCGCGGCAATTGTGATGGTGGTGGACGTACGCACTGAACTGGCTTCACCGGACATGGAACTGGCCCGATTGTTGCAGCGTCTGGGCAAGCCTCTGTTCCTGGCCGTGAACAAAGTTGACAGCACGAAACTTGAGTCTGAAGCCGAGAACTTCCGGACGTTGGGAATCTCGCGGCTTTTTCCTATTTCCGCCGAGCACGGTACAGGAACAGCGGAATTGCTGGAAGCAATCTTGCATGTTGTTCCTGAAACTGAAGCCGAAAGGACCGAAGCCGCCGCGTTGCTGCAAAGAAAAGAAGAGCATACCGGCCGCCGTAGCGAGCCAGCGGAGGGGTCAATTGACGCGGAGTTGCTGAAAGAAGCCCATGCCGAGGCCGACGCCGAAGCGGCCCTTGAAGCCGAGCCACGCGAAACCAAGGTCGCGATCATCGGCCATCCGAACGTTGGCAAGTCGACCTTGCTCAACGCGTTGACTGGAAGCTCGCGCGCCATCGTTTCTCCCATTGCCGGCACCACGCGAGATGCCATCGATGAAGTGATTGAGCGCAACGGCAAGCAATACCGGTTTATCGATACCGCCGGAATCCGCCGCAAAGGCAAAACGCATTTGATGGCGGAAAAACTTTCTGTGGTCATGGCCCGCAAACATCTGGAAGCCGCTGACGTGGCGCTACTGGTGATCGATGCCGTGGAAGGCGTGAATTCCCTGGACGCCAACATCGGCGGCTACGCGCATGAGAGCGGGCGCTCGGTGATCATCGTAGTCAACAAGTGGGACCTGATCGGGCCTGGACGTCAGGACGGCAAGCCCCCCGCCGATCGTTACGTGTATGAAGAGCGGGTCCGCCACGCCCTGAAATTCCTGGACTATGCGCCGATCGTTTTCGTTTCCGCAACGTCCGGCAAAAAGCTGGACACGCTGTTCAAGACGCTGGAACTGGTAGCTTCCGAGCGGCTCAAGCGGATCGGCACTTCGCAGATGAACAAATTTATTGAGGGCGTGGACTTTGATCGCGCCAGCGTGCCGCATCGCCAGAAAGTAAAGATCTTTTACATGACGCAGGCCCACGTCTCGCCGCCTACGTTCATTCTGTTCACTGACAAAGACGTGAAGCTGCACTTCTCTTACGAGCGTTTTCTGGACAACCAGATCCGCAAAGCGTTTGGCTTTGTCGGTTCGCCTATATGGATCAAGAACCGTCCACGGAAGAAAGTGGAGTTACGGCCCCAAAAGGACAAACGCCGCAAAAAGCAGCATTCTTAGAGGCTTTTTAGCCTGCGGAGAATCACCCAAAAACTAATACTTTTAAGTGTTTTTCGTGGAACCATTTGCTTGTTCCCTGCGTCATACAATTCATGCTGCAAGAGATTCGTTTCGCCTTTCGCATGATCGCCCGCAGTCCGGGCTTTGCTTCCATCGCAATTCTTTCCCTGGCTCTGGGAATAGGCGCCAACGCCGCCATTTTCAGCCTGGCGGATACGCTGGTCCTGCGGCCTCTCCCAGTGGTTGATCCGGGGAAGGTGATGGAGATCGATACCATTGCGTCCGGACAAACGTCGGGTAGTGTTTCCTATCCTGACTACCGGGACTTGCGCGGGCGTGCGCAATCTTATGACGGACTGGTGGCTTTCCAGCTCTCCACTTTCAGCATGGCCCGTACCAGGGACGAAGTGGCGCGCATGCGCATGGGCATGTTCGTAAGTGACAATTTTTTCTCCGCGATGGGTGTGCAGCCGGAATTCGGCCGCAGCTTTTTAGCGGAAGAATCCACCGCCACGGCTACGCCCACGGTGGTGCTGGGGCATGAATTTTGGGACGATCAGTTCAATCACGACCCCTCGGTAATCGGCCGCACCGTGCGCATTTCTGGCATGGACTTCAACGTGATCGGCGTGGCGCCTAAGCGTTTTACCGGGATGGATGTGTACGTACATTCCGCGTTTTATGTGCCGCTGGCGTTGGCGCAACGCATGAGTGCCGCTGCCACGGATCCTTTGGAAGACCGTCATAGCTATGGCCTGACGGTGGAAGGGCGATTGAAGCCGGGCGTCTCCCGGAAAAAAGCCGAGAGCGAGCTCACCACTTTGTGGAGCGCTTTGGCGAAGGAATATCCCGGGCCAGATCGCAACCGCCGGGCGGCTGTGATGACTCAAATGCAAGCGCGCTTCGCCTCTGATCCTTTTGATCCGATTCTGGCGTTGATGCTTAGCGCTCTTGCTGGTCTGGTCTTGATCATAGCTTGTGCCAACGTGGCCAACCTGTTGCTGGGCCGCGCACGCGGACGCTCCCGCGAAATTGCCGTGCGTATCGCCTTAGGTGTGAGCCGCAATAAGCTGCTGCGCCAGTTGATGATGGAAAATCTTGCGCTCGCTTTGCTCGGCGCCGGTGTTGGAATAGTCCTGGCCTACGGGGGTATTCGCTTTTTGCAAACCATCCCCATCCCCACGGACCTTCCCGTGGTGATATCGCCGCAACTCGACCAGCGCGTCCTGTTTGTAAGCCTTATGGCGGCGCTGGTGAGCGTGCTGCTCTTTGGTCTGGCCCCGGCGATACAAAGTCTCAAAACGGAGCTAGTGTCGGCCCTAAAGGGTGGAGACTCCAGCAATGTCCGCGGACGGCGCGGCCTGGGCCGGAACACTCTGGTAGTCAGCCAGATCACGCTAGCCATGGTGCTGCTAGTCACCGCAGGAATGTTGCTGAACGGATTCCACAAAATTCTCACGGCTGGCCCAGGATTCCGTACCGATCACCTGATGATCACTGAATTTGACACGTCTCTGGCGCACTACAAGCCGGAACAGTCCCAGATCTTTTACCGGGACCTGAAACAACGCGCGCGCTCTCTGCCCGGTGTGACCGCGGCGGCCCTCACCAGTTGGATACCGTTTTCGCCCGGTGACTACGGGGCCCAGAACGTAGCTCCAGAGGGTTACCAGTTTCCCAAAGGCCAGGAAACTGATCGGGTATTGGGCGCTTCGATTGATGAGAACTATCTCAGCACCGTCGGCATCCCCGTCGTAAGTGGGCGCGACTTCACCGAAAATGACAAGGTGGACACACCACGCGTGGCGATTGTGAACCAGGAATTTGCGAAATACTATTGGCCGGGCCAGGACCCAGTGGGCAAACGGTTCCGACTAAAAGACGCCAAGGGTTCCTGGGTCCAGGTGGTGGGTGTTGCGCGAACTTCCAAATACCTCTTTGTGGCCGAGCAGCCAACACGGTTTCTCTATATGCCTTTCGCGCAGGAACCTCAGACGCAAATGGCCCTGCTGACCCAAACACCGGCTGACCCGGCGACCCTGGCGGCGCCCATACGTGACGTGGTGCGCGCGCTCGATGCCAACCAGCCCATTTTCAACGTGCGGACGTTCACTGATTTCGTTGCCGGACGCTCCGCCGCCGTCACCATGATCCTGCAGATCGTTGGCACCATGGGCCTGATGGGACTCGCGCTGGCCTTGATAGGAATCTACGGCCTGGTTTCATACTCGGTAGCCCGACGCACGCGGGAAATTGGCGTGCGCATGGCCATTGGCGCCAACCGATTGGACGTCATCAGAATGCTGCTGCGTCAGGGCATGGTTCTTTCGTTGGTCGGCATTGGGCTCGGCTCGGCAATCAGCCTGGCGGTAAACAAAGTGGTAGCGGCGGGCTTTGCCGGCATGGGACAACTCAACCTGGTTACGTTCATCGCGGTGCCAGTCGGCGTTTTGGCGGTAACCATGGCCGCTTGCTGGGCGCCGGCGTGGCGGGCGTCGAAGCTGGATCCCATCCGGGCTTTGCGGTTTGAGTAAAAATCATCGCGTGCACGGTGAAGCTATCGTCAATATGTTTTTCAACTTGTTAGCGGCGGTGGTTGCGGCGGCGTGAACGGCGGTGGCGTCAACGTAGGAGGCGTGAACGTAGGCGGCAGAGCCGGCCACAGGATTGCTCCCAGCCGCGGCAAACGTCCACCCATGAAGTACAGCGAGTAAGAGGTGAAGAACACCGCGCTCGGTGCGGAGGTCATCATGCCCAGGAGCATGACCAGGGCAGCTCCGACAAGGGCAGCTCCGACAAGGGCTAGGAGAACCACGAGAACGCTTCCTAGGACAATTCCGATCCCGCCAGCGGATTTGAGCGCCGCGACACCGAAGATTCCCACAATCGCGATGATGGCCCCGGGGATCAACAAAATCAGGAAGCCCACCAGAAACGCGATTGTTATGGCAATACCCGCGCCAATGTGCAGCACCAGCTTCATGCCCATATATCCAGCAAAAGCTCCCGGTTCAGCCGCGATCATATCTTTCAAGCGCAGCCAAGCAGTGGTCACGCTGTGATTTTCCAGAGCCATCATGGGCACCACAAAATCGTAAGCCAGCGTGGCGGCGATGGCGAAGACCAAGCCGAACAGCATCAGAGCAAGAAACATGCTGCCGAAGACGGCAAAGATGGCGCTGAGCGGATCGCCCTGGCTCAGAACCCCGCTTTTCAAAGCGCGCCATAGCGGAGCTATCACCATGAAATACAGACCTCCCCAGGAAGCCAGCGTCAAGATCACCCAGAAACAAAAAAACTCGTTGGCCTGGCGGGAATATTGCCGCCAACCGCGGCCTATGTTCGAGGTGCCGGCTAGAACCGTATCCAACAGGATGAAACGGAACCGGCAGCTAATATAGGCAAACAACAAAGACAGCAACATGGCCACCGCGACAATCGCGACGATGATCGCGAGGTGCCCCATCATCCAATCCTGGATTGTGACCAACGCTCTTTCCAGGTCTTTGAGAGTATCGCCGCTCCGTCCCAGGCCGGGGGGAAGCCGCGGCGTGCTGGTATTCAAATTCAGGGATTGATATCCGGTGCCGCCGGCAAGCCAGCCGATGAATCCAATCTTGATCCAGGTGGCGATGCGGAAACGTTGGAAAAGCATTTCGTTCAACCGCTGAAACGCGGGGCTGATGGCGTCAATCGGAGAGAGGGGCTGGGGCATGGTTGTTCCGTGGTGTGCCTGCAAGCTGAAGCCACGATGCTAAGCTCTCCAGCGCATTTTCACAAACCATTTTGTGGCGGACTTTCTTGTCGCGGACCTTGCGGCGTGTGGCTTCGTCCAACTGCGGCAACAGATCAAACGTGATGTTAGCCGGCTGAAAGTGTTTGGTTTCCGCGTGGCACAGATAGTGCACCAGCGAGCCCAGGGCGGTTGCGCGCGGCGGCGGGACGGCCGGCAGACCTTGGGCGATACGCGCAATACTCATCCCGACAAGAAGCCCCATGGCAATGGATTCGGTATAGCCTTCCACGCCTGAAATCTGTCCGGCAAAAAAGACGTTGGGATGCTGCTTCAGGTTAAGCAATTCGGTCAGCAACGTTGGCGCGTTGATGTACGTGTTGCGATGGATCTGTCCGTAACGCAAGAACTTTGCGTTCTCCAGGCCAGGGATCAACCGCAGAACGCGCGCTTGTTCGCCGAACTTCAAATGATTTTGAAACCCGACGAGGTTGTAAGAATCAGCGCGCAAGTTCTCCTGGCGTAACTGCACTACAGCATACGGCCATTTGCCGGTGCGCGGATCGTCCAGGCCCACGGGTTTCATGGGACCAAAGCGCAGCGTATCGCGGCCACGGCGCGCGATCTCTTCAATCGGCAGGCAGCCTTCAAAGTAGTTCAGCTTCTCCCAGTCATGGCCTTCTACCGATTGCGCGGCAATGAGCGCATCCAAAAAGCGGTTATATTCGTCTTTAGTGAATGGGCAATTGATGTAGTCCGCTGTGCCTTTGCCATAGCGAGCGGCCATGTACACGCGCGACATGTCGATGGAGTCGGCTTCCACGATAGGGCTGATGGAATCGTAGAAAAACAAATGATCGCTGCCGGAAAGGCGAGCGACTTCCTGCGAAAGGGCGTCGGACGTGAGCGGCCCAGTGGCGACTATGGTGAGCCCGTTCTCTTCGTCTTCGTCGATGTGCGTGACTTCTTCGCGAATGACTTTGATGCGCGGTTCCGCGGCAATCACTTCCGTGACGCGCGCCGAAAATGCTTCGCGGTCCACGGCCAGCGCGTGTCCGGCAGGGACTGAAGTTTCCAGCGCCAGCTTCAGCAACAACGATCCGGCGCGGCGCATTTCTTCTTTCAATAGCCAGGGCGCGGTGTTTTCGCTTTCCGATTTCAGCGAATTCGAGCAGACCAGCTCGGCGAACTTGTCCGTCTGGTGCGCGGGCGTGGACTTCACCGGACGCATTTCGTACAACTCCACGTCGAGCCCCAAGCGCGCTATTTGCCAGGCGGCTTCACAACCGGCCAGTCCGGCGCCAATCACCTTGATTGTCATTCGGGACGACCGCCAGATTGTTTCGCACCAGTAGGCGGCATTTCGGCTCCTCGGCTCGGCTGCTCCGATGCAGCGCCGCCAGCCAGCTTCGACAACGCCGGTTCCATCAAACGCATGGTCTCCCATTCGTCCATGATTTTGGCGCCGAGCAGATCATAAAATTTGAGCGCGGGTTCGTTCCACTCCAGCACTTGCCACCGCATGCCGTAGCAGTTTTCCGTTACTGCAATCTGTGCCAGTTTTTGTAGCAGGCCTTTGCCAATGCCGTGACCACGCATTTCCGGTAGAACGAACAGGTCTTCCAGGTAAAGCCCCGGCTTGCCGAGCCAGGTGGAGTAATTGAAGAAGAAAAAAGCAAAGCCCGCCGGCTTGCCGTCCCATTCGGCAATCAGGCAGCGGTATTTTGGGTCAGGGCCGAAGCCGTCGCGGAGCAAGTCGGCCTCCGTGGCGATCACCGCGTCCGGCTCGCGTTCGTACACAGCCAGATGCCGGATGAATTGCAGGACCAGCCCGAGATCGTTCTTCGTTGCGTTGCGGATGGAAAGCATGATGAAAAGATTTTACAAGGCTTGAGTCATTCGTTGTTCAGGTTGTGCGGCGCGTGCATCGCGGAACGCTTGAGGGAAAGTTTCGCCGCAGTTTTTGCCCGCAGAATCATGATCGCGGTCCGGAGACTTAGCGTATGATTTCCCGGCAAATTCACCGTTCTTCATTTCAACAAAGGAAATCAGTCCGTCAAGAACCTTCCCGTGAGCGATCAACACCTGCCAACGACCGTAACCAAAAGTTCCAACCGCCTGCCCCACCTGGACTGGATGCGCGGCCTGGCTTGCGTGCTCATGTTCCAAACGCACTGTTACGACGCGTGGCTTACGCCCGAAGCGCGGCAAAGCAAATTTTTTATGCACTCGCAGCTTACGGGTTCGCTGCCAGCGCCATTGTTTTTGTTTCTGGCGGGGATTTCCGCGGCGATAATCGCCCGGAATGCCATGAACAAAAAACAACTCGCTGACGGTCCGGTCAGCGCTATCGCGGGAAAGATCGTACGCCGCGGCCTGCAAATCTGGGCCCTGGCCATGGCGTTTCGTCTGCAAGAATTTCTGATCGTCTATCCCTGGGCCCCCTGGCCGGACCTGTTCCGCATGGACGTGCTGAACTGCATCGGCGTATCGCTGGTGCTCATCGGCCTGCTCGCCTACGTATCGCCGACGTGGAAGAGCCTGGCTATCAGCTCTGCTGCTGTTTGCGCCGCCCTCTCCGCCTTCTCGCCGCTGGTATGGACGCACCGCGCCACCTGGCTGCCCTGGCAACTGGAGTCCTATCTTGATGGCGTGCATAACATGGGCAAGCCGTTGCCTTGGATGTTCCCGATTTTCCCCTGGGCAGCGTTTGCGTTTGCCGGCGTCGTAGCCGGCTATTTCATTCTGAGTGACGTGGCAAAGCGTTATCAGAAGGTCCTGGTTCCTGTGGTGCTCGTCGCCGGGCTCGCTGTCTCCGGCCTTGGCTACTTCTTCGATCATCTTCCGTTCCAGCTTTATGCGAACTATGACTTCTGGCACACCAGTCCTAACTTCTTTCTGATTCGCCTGGGGATTCTGCTGGTGATTCTCGCGCTGTGTGATGCGCGTTGCCGATTGCGTCCGGTGGCCACCAGTTTTCGTCCGCTCTCTCTGCTCGGGCAACATTCTCTGGCGGTCTATTGGGTCCATATTGAATTGGTCTACGGAAGGCTCCACATTCTGCGTTCGAAAAGTCTGGGAATTGTGGGTGCAACCTGGGGACTCGTCGCCATCACGCTGGCCATGCTGCTGCTGGCGTATCTGCTCCAGCAATGGGACGAGCGGAGCAAAGGCCAACTGCGGTCGCAGCTCAATGCGTCACCGGCCTGAGAGCAAATCTCCGGGGTGCCGGTTCGCGAATTTTCCGCGCTGGTCCTCGCGCTTCAAATCTGGTCTTCGCGCTTCAAATTCGCGCTTCAAAATTCTTAAATGAACGCTTTCTCACAAACGTGATGTGGGTCACTGGCTGCTTACCGCGATCCATGCCCAGATGTGCACCGCTTGCAGGCATTTCTGACTCCGAAACTAACGAAAATCAGCAGGGTTTAAGCAAAAACAGGGTAAACGGAATCTGACCCGTGAAATGTATTGTTAACATTTTCAACTAGATAGAAGGCAATGTTACTAAAGTCATCTGGTACATGTACCACAGTACAGGTACTTTAGTGGGCAATTGAACCCCTTATCAATTTCCGGCGCGGGCCGAAGGCGGCGCGTGTTTAAGAGCAAGACAGGGTAAGGAGCAGTCGACATGGCAGTACGAAGTTCTCTTCGGAGAAAAGTGGTCCTTCCGGTCACCGTGATCCGAAACGACGGAGAAGAAAGACAACTGGCCCACACACTGGATATTACCGTGAATTCCGCGCGGTTAGCCGGCCTGTACATGCGGGTTGAGCCCGGTGATGTTATCGACGTACAGCGCGGCGCGGTACGAGCCAAGTTTCAAGTCTTCTGGGTGGGGGCCACCGGCACGCCCCTGGCAGGACAGATCGGCACCCAGTGCATCGTGGCCGGCAAAAACATTTGGGGTATCGCCCTGCCCCCTGACGAACCCGACAATTTGGAAGAGCCCGAACAGTTTCGCAGCAGCGAACTGTTGGTGCGTTCCATTTGTGAAGATGAACGGCGCGTGCAGTCGCGCGTGGAATGTAACGGCAGCGCGGTGTTTCAAGCGCCTGGCCTGAAGCAGCCCATGTACGCTCCCATTGCCGACATCTCCGATGGCGGGGTGCATCTGCGCACCGCTACGGTGCTGCCGCTGAACACCACGGTATCTCTGCGCATGACCATCGACGGGTTTCCGTTGGAGATGCAAGGCATCGTGCGTTCCAGTGATCCGGTGATTGGAATGGGCGTTAGCTTCCTGCGGACGTCACCTGAGCAGCACCAGAAACTGGCGCTGGCCTTGCGTGGATTAGAGCAGAAAAGACGCCCTCGCAACGGTCGCGAAACCGCGCTGGTGGTGGCTTCCATCGCGCTGGCTGGATGAAGTTGAGATAGAGCTGTTCGAAAGTAAGTTTTGAGAAATTCGCGAGCTCGCACTGCAAGTCAGGGTGCGAGCTTTCGTATTTCGGTTCGAGCTTATTTAGTTTCGTACTTAAGGCGCAGAACGTTTTTCGCAAATAAAAAATTTGCTGAAGCAGTTTGCTATTTAGAGGATGACGCGCTCATCGCCCACACGCCGCGTTACGCGCTGCTGGTCAAGGTATTCGAGAAGTGGGATTGCGTACTTGCGCGATACGCCGATCAAGTCTTTGAAGGTGGCCACGTCAATCTTGGGCGACTTCGTTTTCTGCGCGGCCATCACCATGCGCAGGCTTTCCAGCGCCGAGTGGTGGAACACCAGGTCGTCGGCCAGCTTGATGAGCACGCGGTCCCGCATGAGCAGCGTGACCAGCTTCTGCGCCCGGACCTGATCCACGGGGACTTTGGCGAGAACTTCTTTGATCAATGGGACTTTCAGTCCGGCATCGGCAAACGCTTTTTCGATTTGGGCTTTAGCCTTGGCTTCGTCGTCTTTCAGCTCCACGCCGCGTCCTGCCATGCGGACTTGTTCGCCGTTAACCTCGGTCTTCTTGTCGCGCGCCAGCTGGGCCAGCAAAGCTTCCATGGTGGTTTGTTGCAGTCCAACTTTGGCGCGGAGTTCTTCTTTACTGATGCCGCCGACGAGCGGGTTGGCTTTGTGAAACGCGTCCAGCACGGCCAGCAGGGTTTCGCGGGCTTTGAGAAAGGCTTCGCTGGAAATAAACACGTCGCCGGTCTGGGTGATTTGTTTTTGC
>Ga0209069_10000311_pt1 | contig 21392 bp, 18 predicted proteins | sample Str013_2_FD_187202 | JGI IMG/M metagenome (GOLD analysis project Ga0209069, IMG submission 187202) | Freshwater sediment microbial communities in response to fracking from Pennsylvania, USA - Straight Creek_MetaG_SC_2013 (SPAdes) (version 2) | ecosystem: Environmental > Aquatic > Freshwater >...
GTCGTACTGCACGCACACGCGGCTGCACGCGCCTGCCAGGCGCGACCCCTGGGCCGCGTTCACGCCGACGACGAGCCCAGTCGCGGTCCACGTGCTCGGCATCGGCTCGATGTAGGTGCGACCCCCGATGTCGATCGCAACTCGAACGATCGGCGCGCGTCGCCACTGCTCGCGGATCAACGTGTCGGACAGCCCTTCGAGCATTGCTCACTCCTCTGGTGCACCGTCGTCCTTCATCGTCGGGCGACTCGCGCACCGCGACCAGAGCTGACTGCGACCAACCGCGCCTCCGGTCGGCCTCATCGACAGAGTCCAAGGACTCTGTCGCCTATCACTGGCCGGCGCGAGGGTTCCGGTGATGGCCAACCTTCGCTCAGGCGGGAACGGATCGGCGGCGGGCATGGCGCAGGATGAGAGCACGCAACTGCTGGCCAAAGGGCGAATCGGTCGGCTTGGCGTGTCCGCCGACGGCGAGTCCTACGTCGTGCCCGTCGCTTACGCCTACGAGGGTCGCCGGATCTATGCCCGGCTCGCGCCCGGCCACAAGCTCGACCTGCTCCGCAAGGCCCCCGACTCGGCGTGCTTCGAGGTCGACGCGCTGGCCGCCGACGGGAGCTGTCATCGAGTCAACGCTTGGGGCCCCGTCAGCGAGCTGCACGGCATGGACGCCGAGCATGCCTTTGCGCTTCTGCTGCGCAACTCGATGACCTCGACACAAGACGCGCTGCCGCGCTCGTGGATCGAGCTGGCGGGAGCTCACCCCGGCGAGGCGGCCGTGATCGTGATGCGCGTCCTCGAAACCGATCTGCTCACGATTCCCTGACGATCACGAGCCCGGCGAAGGCAGTCGCACGCACACCACACCAAACGACCGGACGTGACCAGGAGCCCTTGCGATCAATCGGGCGGCATGTAGGGCAGCAGTGAGCCATCGACGCGGGAGCGGCGCCTGCTTATTGACCGTCCAGTCACTTTCGACGGAGTGATCCGCATCCAGTGGTCGCGAACACCGGGCGCCCATGGATGAACCGCTGCGGCGGAAAGCCGATCGCGCTCGCCGGCATCGACGACCTCCGACAGGTGACCACGAACGAGGATGCTCCATCCGGTTTCTGCCTTGATGTCCGCGGCGTCGATCTCGAACGCCACCCGTGCACTGCGGCCGAGACCGTGCAACGTGGTCTCCGATCCGGTCCGAAAGACGATCGCGTCGCCGGCAACGCGATAGTTGACGGGGAGCACGCAGGGCGCACCCTCGTCGATGAAGCCGACGCGCCCGACGACAGTTCGCGCGAGCAACCGCCAGCACACGGTCTCGTCGAGCTCGTCGATCCAAACGACTTCCCCGGTGCTCACCGTGGCTGCGTCGTGATCTGGTTGCTCGTGACTAGCGGCACTCATCGGTGTGACCATGTCGCCATCGTGACCACCGAGCCGCCGTGGACGTCAGGGCACTACGTCATTCGTCAACGGTGCAACCGGCCCTGGCTCACGGCATCGATCTCGACGACCGTGAGGGCGCAGCCGCCGGGCGCTACGTCCGACGCACGGGAGGAAACGATGAGAGCCGCCGTTGGAGACGAGATCATCGTCAAGGGACACCATGTCGGCGACCCCGACCGCAAAGGCGAGATCGTCGCCGTCGGCGATGATGGACAGCCGCCCTTCCACGTTCGCTGGGACGACACGGGCCACACGACACTGTTCTTCCCTGGCTCCGACGCCGTCGTCGAGCACCTCAGCGCGCCAAAGTGACCGCCGCAGCCTTGTCTGCGCTGGCAGGGACGTGACGAGCATCGAAGTCGTCGACACCGGCGGGTGCGGCCCGCATCGAGGGTGTCCGCTACGAGCCCAGCGGACGGTTCAGCGCCGAGCCGGGCGCAGCACCGAGGAGCTGTCGGCGACGACACTCAAAAAAGCACGTCGCGATCGGTGTGTCAGGAAGCTCGCGTCTCGGAGAGGTTCACGGTGTGACCCTCCCATTGCTCGATCGAATGCGCGGCCTGCTCGATGAGGTGGTGTCCGAGATCGTGCAACGCCCGTGCCGCGGCGATCTCCTCCCCAACGGCGGGCATGTCGGGGTCGGCGGGGTTGCGCCGGGCGCGGCCCCAACCGCGCACCTCCTCGTAGCCGCCAGTGAGGCGCGCATCGGCTCTCGTCTTGTCCTCGTCCTCAGTGAACACGATCGTCACGTTCCAGATCCGATCCGCGCCCATGGGTCACCTCCCGCCCGGCACGGCCCATCGGCACCGCGCCGACATCGGTGTCGGGCACCTCCATCGTGCGACTCGTGAGCGCGCAAGCCAAGGGACCAAGGTCTGTTGTGATCGTCGATGTCGCCATCACCTCGCGCAGATCACGTACGACGGAGCATCGGCCGGCGGTACCTCGGCGTCAACGGGCTTCACTCGCCCGGTCTGTTCACTGCCACGGACGGTTCGGTGGCCGAAGTCACGGACTGATGGCCCTGATTGGTTGGCCACCGAAGGCGGACGATCGACCTAGGTCAACGTGGAGGTCGATGATGAACATCTCAGTGACGAGCAGGACGAGTTCGATGAGGGGACGACGAGCGCTGCAGACCGGGGCCGGCATTGCGTGCGCGGTTGCCGGCGTCGCGCTGCTGATCACACCCGCAGTCGCATGCACCACTACCGTGCCATCGACCGCAGCGACGTCGACGGTTGCAACGACCCGGCCGCCAGCGCCGACCTCGACGAGCGCGTCAACCGCCGCCTCCACGGTGGCAACGACCCGGCCGTCGTCGCCGACTTCCGCAAGCGCGTCGAGCGCCGCGACGACGTCAGCGTCCGCAGTCACGTCGACCGTGCCGGTGAGCGCGGCCACGACGGCGCTGGCGCGCAGCGCACCGGCGGCGGTCGAAGGATCGATCCAACACGCTGCGCTCGGTGCCCAGGTAGAAAGCGCGTCGCTAACCCGGGAGGGACGCAGCGAGTTGCCTTCGACCGGCCCAGTAGCCGTCATGCCGATGCTCGCGACAGGCACCGTGTTGATGCTCAGCGGTTTCGGGCTCCTCGTCGCGTTGCGCCGGCGGCCGGCATCGTGACCCGATGCGGGCCTCGCCCGACGTCGGTCGGATGATCGACGAGCAACCGGATGGCGTCGTCTTGCCGGCGCCGTCGGGACCGAGGAAGCCGAAGACCTCACCGCCGAGAACGTCGAGATCGAGGTCGCTCACGTCGCGCCCGGTACGTCCGTAGCGTTTCGTCAGCGACCTCGTCTCGATGACTGCCGTATCGATCGGAGATCCGAACGTCACGTCTTGGTGACCGCGACCTTCTGCATCACCTCGGTCTCGGTGGCGACAGGGATCGTCACCTCCAAGATGCCGTCCGAGTACGTCGCCTTGACGTCCTCGATCTTGGCGCCCTTCGGCATCGGTACAGTGCGTGTGAACGAGCCATAGGAGAACTCCGAGCGGAACCGCCCGTCTGCTGTCTCCTCGGTCTGCTGCTTGCGCTCAGCCGCGATCCTCAGCACGCCGTCGCCAAGCATGATCTCGACGTCCTTGTCGGGGTCGACACCAGGAAGCTCGGCGCGGATGACGAGCTTGCCATCGCCAAGCTCTTCTTCGACCTTCATCCGGTCGGGGAAGATCGCCGGTCGCAGCGTGTCGAAGCGGTGGAACAGATCTGGCATGTCGAACCAGTCGGACAGCCAACGGATCGGTGCCGGATCGGTTCGCAGTTCAAGGTGCTTGGTCTTGCTCATGATGCTCCTCTCGATGATGGGACAACCTCGTTGTCGCGCCAGCGTCAGCTCGCGGCCAGGGGCGAGCGTCCTCTTCGCTCCGGCGACCGTCCCGCAAGCAATGCGGCGTCGTGCTTCCTCGGCGCGGTCAACGTGTCATCGACCGGACCGTTGCCTCAGGGCCGAAGGTCACCGGCGTTAGGTGCCGTACGGCAAACGACCGCAGCCGGCATCGTCGCTACAGTTGAGATGTCGATGTCGAGGTCGGATGAACAGCGATGACGGGATCCGTTGACAGCAGCGGGCGCGAGCCACCAGACCCATCGGCGCTCAGCGGCGCCTTGCTCGAAGCCGCGCCCGATGGCACCGTCGTCGTCGACGACGAGGGCCGGATCGTGATCGTCAACTCCCAGACCGAAGTGATCTTCGGTTACGAGCGCTCGCAGCTGATCGGCAATCCTGTCGAGGTGCTGCTACTGGGTGCGCAGCGCGAGGTTCATCAGTCGCACCGGCAACGATTCGGGAGCAGTCCGCGGACGCGGCCGATGGGTATCGGTCTGCAGCTGCTCGGCCGCCACCGTGATGGCTACGAGATCCCGATCGAGATCAGCTTGAGCCCGATCTCGGTCGATGGGCAGGCGTTCACGATCGCCAGCGTGCGTGACGTTACCGAGCATCGCCGGCTGCAGGCCGAGCGCGACCAGATCCAAACGGCGCTCGATGCGAGCCTTGACGGGCTCTACCTGCTGGACGAGCTTCTCCGCATCCGCTACGCCAACCGCGGTGCCACGCAGCAGTCCGGACACGATGTCGACGCGTTGCTCGGGACATCGCTCGAAGACCTGCTCGCCCGTGGGCCCGGCGAGCCTCCGTTGGCCGAAGCGCTCAGTCCGCTGCGCGACGGGACGAGGGACCACGTCATCGTCTCGACGCGACTCGCCCGCACCGACGGCCGCGTCCTCAACGTCGAGGCCGTCCTCCAGCGGGCACCGAACCCGACGTTCGCCAGCTACCTCGGGCTGATCCGCGACATCAGCTCGCGGATCGAATCGGAGCGCACGTTGCGTCGCGCCAACGAAGCATTGCTGCTCGCCGATGAGCGTGAGCGCATCGCCCGCGATCTCCACGACAACGTCATCCAACGCTTGTACGCCTCCGGGCTCGCGCTGCAGTCGACGCTGTCCTCGCTACCCGACGCCGGCCAGCAGCGCATCGAGACGGTGATCGAAGGGATCGATACGACGATCACCGAGCTCCGGCATGCCATCTTCGAGCTCAACCGGCACGCTACGGATCCGAACACGTTCGGACGCGAGCTGCGCAAGGTGGTCAGCGACGCCGAACGCGCCCTCGGGTTCGCGCCATCGCTGTCAGTCGCGATGTCCGACGATCTGATGGCCGGCATCGCCGCCGACGTGCTCGCCGTCCTACGCGAGGCGTTGGCCAACGCGGTGCGGCACGCGCGCCCGACAGAGGTGTCCGTCGCCGTCGTCTGCGGCCCGATTGAAGCTCGATTGATCGTCGAGGACGACGGTGTCGGCGTGTCGCCGTCGGCGTTGCGAGGCAGCGGCTTGGACAACATCAACGCCCGTGCTCAAGCACTGAACGGCGAGTGCTCGATCGGCTCTCGTCAAGGCGGCGGAACCAGGCTCGACTGGCGTGTGCCGCTACCGCCGATCCAAATCCACTGACAACGTCAGTGGGTCGCGGAGTAGCTCGTCAGGGCTCGCATGTAGTTCGAGCGCTCGAACGCCAAGGGGTCAGGTGAGTTGAGCCGGCTCAGGCTGCCTCTGGCCTGGCCGGGACGCGCAGCTCGCGCTTCGCACGTCGGAGCAGCTCGACGTTGTGCTCGGGGCCAGTGTTGTAGCCGTCGAGCTCAGGGAGGTACCCGGCGAGTGACGCGAACCGATCCATCTCTGCTTGGACGAGGTCGGGCACTGCCAGGTAGTAAGGGTTCGACGCCTCGCGCGCCTGGAAGAACACATCGGGGTTCTGTGCTGTGCCCCGCAGCACCGGACGAGCGGGGTGCAGCGCACGAGTTCGATGATCGGCGACTGCGTCTTGATCGATCATCGAACGGATGACGTCTTCGTCGACCTGCTCGATCGTTGCGACCTCATGAGACGTGCGGAACCCGTCGAAGAAGTGGAGGAACGGCAGGCGCGCCCGCAACGTCGCGGCGTGGATGAGGGCGAGGTCTTGGGCCTCTTCTTCCGACGGTGCCGAATGCCATGGGCGCGAAGGCCACTGGTCCCGTCTCGTGCCCGACGAAGGCCTCAGGCAGGCAGCGACGTGGATCGGTACGGTCCGAGCCATGGGGCCATCGTGAGCGCCAGTCGCCTGACGTGCGGCCGACGTGAGGGCCGCGGCATCGATCGTCACGTCGTGCTGCCGCGATGATGCGGCTCGAATGCGGAACAGCCGCTTCGTCGGCTGAGCAACCGCGTTCCTGCCGAACCGTTTGGATCGGATCAGACGACGCGCAGCACGTAGGTGATGTCGATCGCGACGTTGAAGTCCGGGAACCGGCCTCCGAACTTGACGACGTGCTTGCCCTCCGACGGACGTAGCAGCGCCCACCAACCCGCTGACACCGAGGTGCCCGAGATCGGGCCGGTAACGTCGAGCAGGTTGTCGGCCGGTGCCTCGAAGGTGAACTGCGGTGACACGACGTATGCGACCGGCACGGCGCGCCCATCAAGCGTGACGCGGATGTCGGTCATCCGGAACGACCGTGCGCAGGCCTTCTGCTTCGCCGCCGTCTCGGCGTGGAAGGGGTCGGCCTCGACGTTCGAGCACTCGACGTTGAGCGCCGGTATCAGCAAGCGCGTCCCGACAGGGACCGTGCACTGTCGCACCGCGGTCCCGGTGGTGTTGAAAACAGCGCCGAGGAACCACGTCTTGCCCGACTGGGCGAACGTGCAGTCGTGCGCCGGTGGATCGCTGAAGGGGTGCTCGGCCAGCGGGATGGCGATCGACCACTGCCACCAGTCCGCAGTCAGCTCCCGCAGATTGGCGTTCCGGTCCCCGTCGTCTTGCGACCGCGACGTTGCCGCCGCCGGCGTGGCCGAGCCGAGGAGCATCAGACCCCCGACCCCGACGACGGCAAGGAATTTGCGAGCTCTCGTCAACATGGCCCCACCTTTCAGCTCCGACGGAGCGTCAGGGACGATCGTCCGACCACTCGGCGTCGTTGCCTAGGGACCAAGTCCCCGAATGACCGGCGGCAGCACCGCCCTCGATCATCGTTGTGCAGGGCCTGCCACTGTTGCGTCAGTGCAGGCCGGTGCCATGGAGCTCGGCGAGCTCCTCGCGCGACACCTCACTGGGCAACTTGCCGACGATGATCATCGCCAGGACCTCGTCCATCGTGACGTCGGACTTGTTCACAGTGCCAACCAGCTTGGCTTGCAGCATCACGCTGATCCGGTCGGCGAGATCGAAGACGTCGTGAATGTCGTGGCTGATCAGGAAGATGCCGATGCCCTCTGCCTTCAGCTGGGTGATCAGCTCGCGGACCTGCGCAGTCTCGGCCGGTCCCAGCGCCGCAGTCGGCTCGTCCATGATCAGGATCTTGGCGTTGAAGTAGACAGCCCTGGCGATCGCCACCGATTGACGTTGACCGCCCGACAGCGACTTGACCGGCGTCTTCAGGTTCTTGAACCTCGGGTTCAATCGCTGCATCACCTTTGATGTCGCCGATGCCATCGCCGGGTCGTCGAGCGATCCGCTGCGGGTACGCAGCTCACGCCCGAGGAACACGTTTCCGGCGGCGTCGATGTTGTCGGCGAGGGCGAGCTTTTGGTAGATCACCTCGATCCCGTGTGCTCTCGCGTCGCGGGGGTTGTGGATCGTCACCGGTTGTCCGTTGATCAAGATCTGGCCCGAGTCGGCCGGGTGAGCCCCCGACAGGGTGTGCATCAACGTCGACTTGCCGGCGCCGTTGCCGCCGACGACACCGACGACCTCACCGGGATGCAGATCGATGGTGACACCGTCGACGGCGCGCAGGCCACCGAAGGACACGTAGATGTCGCGCAGCTCGACGAGCGGCACGGGCGACTCGTCAGGCGATGTCGAGTCGTTGGGGACAGTGCTCATCGTCGTCGCATCCTTTCCCTCAGCTGCGCCCGGTCTGGATCACGACGGCCGAGACGACTAGCCCGGCGACGAGCGCACCGAAGACGCCCGTTCGGCGACGCAGCCTCAGCGCCGCATCGACTGCAACTGCGGTGACGAGCACGACGCCGACGACGATGTCCTGCGACGGTGAATCGATCTTCAACAGGACCATGCCCGAACGCAGTGATTGCATGATCACCGCGCCGAGAACGGCGCCCGGGATCGTGCCGATCCCCCCCGAGAACGACGTGCCGCCGATGACCGCAGCCGAGATGACGTCGAGCTCGTTCTGCACGCCGAGGTTGGTCACAGCGGCGTCGAGGCGCGCCGTCTGGATCGCCGCGCTGATCGCGCACAGGACGCCCATCAGCACGAACGTGAACATCACGGTGCGCCGCGTGTTGATGCCACCGAGCTCTGCTGCTTCGGGATTGCCGCCGTAGGCGTACACGTAGCGGCCGAAGCGCCGGCGTCGGGCGAGGTAGGACATCGCTACCGTGACGATGATCAGGATCACGACCGGATAGGCGACGCCGGTCGGCTGCCCGGTGATTGGCGAGCGGTACCTATTGGTGACCAACCCGATGGCGCCGATCACAGCCACGCATCCGACGACGGCGAGCCCGATGTCGACCCACGCCGGCCGCACCGGCAACTCGTAGCGACGGCGCTGGCTGCGGGCGAGTGTGAGGCTGAGCGCGATGGCGACGCATGCGACGAGCGCGAGGAGCCAGCTCTTCCACTCGCCAAGCGCGCCGTTGGCGCCGCCGCCGAGCAGCTGGAAGTTCTTGTCGAGCGGTGCGATCGTCTGGCCCTTCTCGCCCAGCCGGAAGATCAGGCCGCGCCACACCAGGAACCCGCCGAGCGACACGATGAACGCCGGCACGCCGGCGTAGGCGACGATGAAGCCCTGCACTCCCCCGATCACCGCGCCGACGACGATGCCGAACAACAGAACGACGATCCACGTGTAGGGCCGGCCGAGGCCGAGGCCGAACGTCTCGGGGATCCACTTCCACTGGAGCACCGCCATCGCGTAGCCGAGGAAGCCGAGGAGCGACCCGACCGACAGGTCGATGTTGCGCGTCACGATGATGAGCACCATCCCGGTGGCCATGATCGCGATCGACGCGCTCTGGACCGACAGGTTCCAGAGGTTGCGCGCCGTCAGGAAGGCGCCATGGGACAGGATGTGAAACCCGATCCAGATCACGCCGGCGGCGATCACCATGCCGGCTTGGCGGGTGTCGATCTCCGTCGACGCCAACATCGAGCGCCACGATCGATCCGTCGTCGCGGGCGCCGTGGCCGTCGCGGCTGTCTCTACGTCACTTACTTCGGTCACCGTCCACGCTCGCTCATCAGGATCGCTGGTGGGTAAGGATGTGCCCCTCATCCGAGCGATGAGGGGCACACCGATGCACGCGGATCAGCGCCGGGTCAGGCGCAAGCCTTCACCGCTCCGGCCGTCACGCCCTGGCACAGCTTGTCCTTGGCGATCCAACCCGCGTCGAGCACGACGTTGAGGTTGTCCTTCTTGATCGCCTGAGGCTTGAGCAGGATCGACGAGATCGAGTTCCCGCCCGGCGACTTGAACGCTGCTGTTCCCGTCACCTTGCTCACGTCGGGGCTCTTGCAGAGCTGCGCGGCGGCGTCGCCGGCGGTCTTGCCGAGCAGTCGAGCGTCCTTCCAGACGCTCACGGTTTGCGTGCCGAGCGCAACTCGGTTGAGGGCAGCCTGGTCACCGTCTTGACCGGACACCGGAACCTTGCCGGCCAGTCCTTGAGCCGCGAGCGCAGCGACGACGCCACCGGCCATGCCGTCGTTCTCGGACAGGACCGCGTCGACCTTGTTGTTCGCCGCAGTCAGCAACTGCTCCGTCTCGTTCTGAGCGTTCTTCGGATCCCAGTTGTCGGTGTAGGTCTCGCCGGCGATCTTGATGTCGCCCGACTTCACGGCGGCTCCGATGATCTCCTCGTAACCGGAGCGCAAGAAGTCGGCGTTGGCGTCGGCCTTGTTGCCCTTGATGATGATGTAGTTGCCCTTCGGCACAGCCGCGAACACCTCGCGTGCTTCGATCCGTCCGACCTCGACGTTGTCGAAGGTGATGTAGAGCGCCTTCGGGTCCTCGATCAGGCGGTCATAGGCGATCACAGGCACCCCGGCGGCGATCGCTTTGGTGACCGACGGCTTGATCGCGGTGCCGTCCTGAGCGAGGACGACGAGCACCTTGGCGCCCTGCGAGATCAGGTTGTCGACGTTGTTCGCCTGCGTCTCGGCCGACGACTTGGCGTCGTTCGAGATGTAGCTGCCACCACCGGCCTCGATGGCCTTCTTCAGCGCAGGCTCGTCCCACTTCGCCCAGCGCTCCTCCTGGTAGTTGTTCCAGGACACACCGACCTTGCAACCACCAGCGGCCGCACCTCCCGCGGCCGTCGTAGCGGCCGCTGCGGCTTTCGTGGTCGCCGCCCCGGCGGCGGTGGTCACCGCCGCTGCCTTCGTGGTCACCGCCCCGGCTGCCGTGGTCGCTGCGGTCGTCGTCTTCTTGCTGCTCCCGCAAGCGGCAACGACGAGTGCTGCGCCAACAGCTATCGCTGCTAACTCCCGTACTCGCATGGCTCCGCTCCCCTCTTGTTTGTCGATCCGGCTCGTCATTGGGCCGCATCCGTGCAGACCATAGTTCGCGGCCTGGGCGTCAACGTCCGGGACGCGCCGTGCCATTGAAGTAGCGCTGGGCGAGGGCCCAGGCGCCGGTGCCGCACTCCGATCCGATCTTGCGACCCTCGAGGTCGTCCTCGCCGATGTGGATCCCCATGTAGAGCCGCGAGATGCCCGCCTGGTCGGCGGCGTCGAAGTACGTCGCCCACTGGAGCGTGACGTCGGTCGTCGGACCCTTCTCGTGCTTGAGCGAGTCGTGCTGGGTCGTCGCGCTGGCCATACCGCCGGGGAAGTACGCGCTACCCGTCATCGCTGCGAGCACTTCGGCCGCCGCCCGACTGAACGTGCTGTGGCCGCTGACGTAGCCAGCGAACGCGGGCGTGACGAACGTGGCTCGTTGATAGGGGACCCACTCGACGGCTCGTATCCAGCCGACACCGCTCGTCTGCGTCGTCGGGTCCTGCGGGAAGCCGCGCCACGCCTTCACGGCGACCTCACCGACGTGACCGTGCAGCGCTTCGTGACGTTGACCCGGTGCACTCGACTCCGCCGTCACGACCTCGATCAGCCCGGGCACGAGCGGCAAGCCTTCGGCGTCGTAGGACGCGCCGCTTGCATCGCTCGATTGTCCCTTGCCCCCCATGTAGCGGATCATCGAGATGGGACGGACCGAGTCGTAGAAGCCCTTCAGCCCCCACGCCGCGATCGCCGCGTCGTGCACCGCGCCGTTCAACGCCAGGTACATCTTCACGTCCCATTCGAGCGCGTCCATCACCGCCCCCCGACCCCCAAGCCGCCTCACGAAGCCGGGCGCGTCCTCGGCGTCGTTGGCGAGCACGTTCCAGTGACCGGGCGGCGTCTCCGACTTCGGTCCGTCGGCCCAGTACTCGGCGACGGCGCGCATGAAGTCGGCGCGCAGGGCCGGCTGCGGCGCGTACGGCGCGCCCGTCGCCGGGTTCTGCTCGTGCCCATGCCCGTCGTTGGTGCCGAGCGTGTTGTTGCCCAGCGCGTCGGGACCGGTGTCGATCTGAACGCCGTCGGCCGCGTCGAGCTGCGCGCTGAAGCGCAGCACGTTGACAGCCGCGTCCTTGAACGCGGCGTCGCTCACTCGATCGCCGAGACGCGGCGGCGGACCCGGATCGAACGGTGTACCGGCCGGCGACGGCGTCAGCGCGAACGGCAGCACCTTTCCCCAATGAGGGCCGACGAACGTCTGGACCTTGCCCGGTATCGGCAAGCCGTTCTGAGCGATCTGCTGGCCGAGCGAGAGCGGCTGCCAGGCGTTTGGGTCGCGCATCACCGTTCCTGGCTCGGCGACGACGAGTGGATCGTTGGCCGGTCGGAACGAGTTGTCGACATAGCGGTCGTCCTCGAGCGCACCATCGCGGTGCCCGTAGTCGATGACGGTACGAGCGATCCGATTGCCGAGCGCAGCGGGCGACGAGCCGCCGGTCGACACATAGTCCGTCCGGTAGCACAACGAGGCCATCACTGCGCCCAACTGGTCGGACGCCACCGCCAGATCCGACACCGTCCCATACCGCCACAACAAGGTCCGATACGCGGCGTAGCTGATCGCCGCCTCACGGGCCGCCGTAACGTTCCCGGCTGTCCGCTTCTCGAAGACGAAGTAGCCGTCGGCGGTCTTGTCGTAGGCCGCCCACGCATCCCACATCGCCGCCGACACGTGGAACAGGTTGCGGGCGTTGACGGTCGGGTTCGGGATGACCTGGCGCGCCAACTGGAGGAGGGTCTCATCCCAGACGCGTGCCACCGAATGACCACCGAGACCGGTTGGCGTGCAGTTGGCGACGCGGTACGACGGCGCCTTCGACTTGCAACCGGGCAGCACCGTTGCAAGAAGCATTGACACACCGACGAGCGCAGCTGCCCGTCGGACACGGCTCGCAGGACCGACCATGACGGTCTCGACTGTAGGTCCCTGCAGACGCGCTGTGCTTCAATCGATCTGTGCCCGACGAGTCGGCCTTCGCCACCAAGGGGCGCCGCTCGACGCGATTGCGGTCCCGACGATGGATGACAACCGCGATGGGACTGGTCGCAGTCGCCGTGCTCGTGGTCGCGGCTCTCCGCTGGCGAGGCGAGCGGTCGGTGTCGCCGGCGATCGCGTCCGGGGCTCCACGGTTCATCGACGAGACGGACGCCTCCGGCGTCGCCCACCGCTACGACGGGGGATTCGGGTTCTTCGTCGGTGGTGGCGTCGCCGCGTTCGACTGCGACGACGACGGCCGCCCCGACTTGTACTTCGCCGGAGGAACCGAGCCCGCCGCGTTGTATCGCAACCGCAGCCCGATAGGCGGCGCGCTCGCCTTCGCGCATCAGGCGTCGCCGATCACGGACCTGACGGCCGTCACTGGCGCCTACCCGCTCGACATCGACAGTGACGGTCACGTCGACTTGGTCGTGCTCCGAAACGGCGAGGGCAACGTCGTGCTCCGCGGGCTCGGGGACTGCCGCTTCGAACGCGCCAATGAGCAGCTAGGACTCGACGGTGGCTCCGACTGGACGGTTGCGTTCAGCGCGACCTGGGAGGGATCGAGCGCGCTGCCGACGCTGGCGTTCGGGACGTACCTGAACGCGGCCGGCGACGCGTGCGGAGAGAGCAAGCTCGTGCGACCAACACCGTCCGGCGATCGCTACTCAGCGCCCATCGCGCTCTCACCGGGGTACTGCACGTTGTCGATGCTGTTCAGCGACTGGAGCCGATCGGGCCGGCGCGATCTCCGGATGACGAACGACCGGCACTACTACCGCGACGGTGAGGAGCAGTTGTGGCAGATCACACCAGGTGAGGCGCCGCGCCAGTACACCGAAGCCGACGGATGGCACCCGCTGCAGATCTGGGGCATGGGCATCGCCAGCCGTGATCTGACCGGCGACGGCCATCCCGAGGTGTTCCTCACCAGCCAAGGCGACAACAAGCTCCAGACGCTCGCAGCCGGTGCCGCGCAACCGAGCTACGAGGACACAGCCCTCCGCCGCGGCGTCACCGCGCAACGCCCATTCGTCGGTGGCGACGTGCTTCCCTCGACCGCCTGGCATCCTGAGTTCGCCGACGTGAACAACGACGGCTTGATCGATCTGTTCGTCAGCAAGGGGAACGTCGAGGCGCAGCCGGACCACGCGATGCGCGATCCGAGCAATCTGTTGCTCGGACAGACCGACGGCACCTTCGTGGAGGGCGCCGAGGCGGCCGGCATCGTCGGCTTCGACCGGGCGCGCGGCGCCGCCCTCGTCGACCTCAACGGGGACGGGCTGCTCGACCTCGTCGTCGTCAACCGCGAGGCGAACGCAACGCTTCGGCGCAACGTCGGCCGTGGCAGTAGCGCGCAGCCCGCACCGATGGGGCACTGGATCTCGATGCGGCTCAAACAGGACGCGCCGAACGTCGACGCCATCGGGGCATGGGTCGATGTACGGGTAGGCAAGCACACCGACGTCCGTGAGGTCACCGTCGGCGGCGGGCACGCTGGTGGTCAAGTCGGGTCGCTCCACGCTGGCCTCGGCAAGGCCAGCCATGCCGATGTTCGCGTCCACTGGCCCGACGGCCAGGTTGGGCCGTGGACGACAGTGCATGCCGATCAGTTCGTGACCATCGAGCGCGGTGTGCCCGGAGCGCGCCGTTCGGCGCCCCGGGACTGACACCCGAGCTCCACCGTGATCCGCGAATGCATCAGAGGTGCTTGACCGCCAGGAGATCGAAAGAGCCGCCGACCGCCGCACATGTCGGCAGACTCGAACGACGGCTCGCTACAGCGGTGCTCGCCAGGTGACGGTGGCGCCGCCGGTGTCGTTGTTCGTGATCCGGCAGGTGCCACCGACGCGGCGGGCGCGTGCTTCGAGGTTGCCGAGGCCGCGGCCGCGCAGTTGTGCCTCGTCGATGCCGTTGCCGTTGTCGGTGACCTCGACGGTGAGCTCGTTGCCGTCGCGTCGGATGACGACGGCAGCGTTCGTGGCGTCGGCGTGACGGGCGACGTTCGATAGGGCCTCGTTGATGGTCGGCAGGAGCTGTTCGACGACGACGAGCGGGATCGACTCGATGTCATCGGGTAGCGCCACCGTCGGTGTGAAACCGAGACGATCGGCGTGGGCTGCGACGTTCTCGCGGATCTGGACGGCAAGCGGTCGCGGTGCGTCGAGCATCGACAATCCGAAGATCGTCGAGCGGAGCTCCTTGATGGCGGTATCGAGGTCGTCGACGATGCCGCGTATCTTGTCGGCCGCCGCGGGCGGCAGCCCGTAGGAGCCGAGCGCGTCGAGACCCATGCCGGCGGCGAATATCCGTTGGATGACCATGTCGTGCAGGTCTCGTCCAATGCGCTCGCGGTCCTCGAGCAACGTCAGGCGCTGCTGGTCGCGTTGGGCGCGGGCGAGTTGCAGCGCGGCGTTGGCCTGCTGGGCGAGTGACTCGACGAAGTGCATCTCGGTCGCGTCGAACGGTGGGCGACCCGGTTGTCGACCGCAGATGAGGATCTCGGCAAGCTCATCGTTGATCGTCAGAGGCGCGACGACGAACGGGCCAGCGAAACCGGTCGTCTCGCGGACGCCGCTCTCGTCTCGGGGTGGCCCGTGTTCGAACGCCACCGGTCGGCGGGCGTCGAGCACGGCTCGAAGTGCCGCGCCCACCGGGATGGTCACCGGCATTGGCCCGAAGAGGGGATCACCGTGCACCGTGTCGAGCTGGATGACGCGCTGGGTACGATCGAGCCGGCCGACGGCGGACATGTCGGCGCCGATGATGCCGCGGGCCCGAGTGCATATCAGCTCGAGCGCCTCGCGCGCTGGCCGTCCTTCGAGCAGCTGCGTGCGGAGCTCGATGCGGATGTCGGAGAGACCCTGGAGCCAGCGCTGCTGACGTTCGCGCTCGGCTTCGCTCTCGATCCGATCGGTGATGTCACGGACGAGCGCGACGACGACCCGCTGCGCGCTCGGGTGACTGGCCGGCGGGCACTCGAGCAGGACTTCGACGGGGATGTCGTCGCCGGTCTTCATCCGCTGAACCGTGCGCATCGTCAGGCGGGATGTGTCGTCGTTCAACAGCGGCGCGATCGTCTCGACGAACGAGTCGCGTGTCAGCTCCGGGGCGATGTGCAACGGTGTCATCGTCAGCAGCTCGTCGCGGCTGTAGCCGGTCTGGTTCACGGCCCCTTGGTTCACGTAGCTGAACCGCAGTGTGTCGGGTGCGAACATGAACACGCCGTCGTGCGTCGCGTCGATCGTCGCCCGGATCAAGTTGGCATGCGCCTCGGCGGCGACGCGATCGGAGATGTCGCGGACAGCAGCGATGACGGCGACACCATGTTCGTCCGACACGGGGCTGAGACTTACCTCGACAGGGAACTCCGAGCCGTCGCGGCGGCGCCCCGACAGCTCCAGGCCGGCGCCCATCAAGCGGACCTGAGGCTCCGCCCGATACCGGGTCCGGTGGGCGGCATGGATCTGGCGGAAGCGATCGGGCAACAGCTCTTCGACCTTGCGGCCGAGCAGCTCTTCGCGCCGGTAGCCGAACATCGATTCGAGCTGGCTGTTGACGACGAGGATCACCCCCTGCTCGTCGGCCATCACCATCCCGTCGGGAGCAGACTCGATCATCCGCCAGATCCGCGACTCGGACAGATCGACGAGCGGACGGAGGCGGTCGCCACCCGACTCGGCGAGCTCGTCGGCGGCCAGTTCGGAAAGTCGTTGCTCAGCCATGGCACCTCCCATCGTCATCGAGAGGCCAAGCCTTGCCACCGGTCGCGGACGGTGACAAGTGCGGCAGTCACGCTGACCTTACGCCCTTGACGTCGTAACTCGTTCTAAGGCACGAGGTTACGGCGCCGACCGACGGTGGACTTCTGGCCCTACATCGGGTCGTCGACGGTGAGCAAAGGTTGAAGTGCTCGTCGATGACGTTCATCGGGCGCGCCCGCCGCCCACTGATCCGATCGGCACAGGACGCTGATGCGATGTTGCGCCACCAGGTGACCCGGACGCCCGCTGACGCCGACTCAGCGGGCCTGCCGACACCCCCGCCGTCGCACAGCGGCCTGATGAGCAGCGAGGCCGCGGCGCTACTGGCGCGGCACGGCCCGAACCACCTCGTCGCCGCCCGGCGTCGCACGCTCGTGCCCCGCTGGCTTTGGCGCGCTGTCACCGATCCGATGGCTCTACTGCTGATGATCGCAACACCGACCTACTTCTTGATCGGTGACACGACCGACGGGCTGATCACCCTCGCCGCGCTCGTTCCCGTCGCCGGTGTTGGCTGGCTGCTCGAAGCGCGGGCCGAGCGGGCTCTGGAAAGCCTCGGCGCGTTGACGGCCCCGACGGTGGTGGTGTGGCGCGATGCGCGGCATCAGGTGATCTCGACGGCACATCTCGTGCCCGGCGATCTCGTCGTCATCCGCGAAGGTGATGTGATCGCCGCCGACGGCCGCGTCGTCGGCGGCTCGCAGCTGATGGTCGACGAGTCGGCGCTGACCGGTGAATCGCAGCCGATCAGCAAGACGACGGACGCAGGCGATACCGGTGCCGGTGACACCGGTGCCGGTGACACCGGTGGCAGTGAGGTCTTCGCCGGCACGACGGTCCTCTCCGGTCGCGGCCTCGCCCGCGTCACCGTCACCGGGACCGCCACCCGCTACGGCGCGATCGGCACCTTGATGGCATCGATCGCCCGACCACCGACACCGCTGCAGCGCGCCGTCGGCAAGCTCGTGCGCTACCTCGGCGTTGGCGCCGCCCTGTTCTGCATGTTGGTGGTCGGCGTCGAACTGGCCCGCGGCAACGGCTGGGGCGCGTCGATCATCGCTGGCGTGAGCTTGGCCATCGCCGCCATCCCCGAAGAGTTCCCGATGGTCTACACGCTCTACCTCGGCCTTGGTGCCTGGCGCCTCGCTCGTGAGCACGCACTCGTGCGACGGCTGTCGGGCGTCGAGACGCTCGGGTCGACGACGGTGATCTGCTCCGACAAGACCGGCACGTTGACGCTCGGGCAACTCGCTGTGTCGGCGCTCGCCCTTGCCGATGGCACCCAGCCCGGCGATGATGATCCCCGAGTGGCCGACCTCCTCACCGCCGCGGTGCTGGCGTGCGAACCGGAGCCGTTCGACCCGCTCGAACGAGCGATCGTCGACCACGCGGCGCGAGTCGGCATCGACGTCGACTCGCTGCACGGCGGCGTGCTGATCGACGACCATCCCTTCGACCCGAGCGGCAAGTACCTCAGCCACGTGTGGCGTCACGACGACCGCACGATCATCGCCGCCAAGGGTGCGGTCGAGACCCTCATCGGGCTCGGCGACATCGAAGCGGATGCCGCGGCCAAGGTCCTCGCTGCCAACGATGTCATGGCGGCAACAGGGCTGCGGGTCTTGGCCGTCGCGTCCGGGCCGCTGGCGACGGTGAGCGGCGATCGCGCCCGTGACGAGGCGAAGCTCATCGTCCAAGGCCTCATCGCCTTCAGCGATCCGCTGCGTCCCGGCGTGCGTGACTCGCTCGCCCAGTGCGCGGCCGCAGGGATCCGTGTCGTAATGATCACCGGCGACCACCAGGTGACGGCGCGCGCCGTCGCCGACGGTCTCGGCCTACCGCACCAGAGCGCGACCGGCGACGACATCGCCACTGGAGAAGACGTCGACGCCGCCGACGACGATGCGCTCGACGAGCTCGTCGGACGCGTCAACGTGTTCGCCCGCACCCGACCGGAACAGAAGCATCGACTTGTCCGCGCCCTCCACGATCGCGGCGAGATCGTCGCCATGACCGGCGACGGGATCAACGACGCGCCCGCGCTGCGCGAGGCCGACATCGGTGTCGCGATGGGTCAGCGCGGCACCGATGTGGCACGCGAGGCGGCGACGATGGTCCTCCTCGACGACAACTTCGCAACCATCGTCTCGGCCGTTCGCAACGGGCGGCGGATCTTCGACAACTTGTTGCGCGCCTTCGCCTACCTGATCGCCTTCCACCCGCCACTGCTCCTTGCGGCGCTGATCGTGCCCCTCACCGGTCGACCGCTACTGCTGCTCCCGGTTCATCTCGTGCTCCTCGAGCTCGTCGTCCACCCCGTCGTCTCGCTCGTGTTCGAGAACGATCCGCCCGACGCCGATCTGATGGCGCGGCCGCCGCGGCCGGCGGGGCGGGGGTTGCTGAACCGTGATCTCTTGCGCCCGCTGATGCTCGGCCTGACCCTGGCGGTCGCGGTGCTCGTCGTCTACCTCGTGGCGCTCAGCCGTGGCCTCGTCGACGATCACGCCCGCGGCCTCGCCTTCACGACGTTGCTCCTCGGCCAAGCGCTGCTGATCCTCGTCGTGCGCTCGCCGGACCGCGCCGTGTGGCGCCAACCGCTGACCTCCAACCCGACGCTGCTTCCCGTTGTCGCCGGCGTCGTCGCCATCGCCGTCGTTGCGGTCCAGGTCCGTCCGCTGGCCGAGATCCTCCGGCTCCACTCCCTCGGCGTCGTCGACTGGCTCGTCGCCCTCGTCGTGGCGATCGGAGCGACGTGTTGGTCGTTTCCCCATCGTCGATCGCCGCTCGCGTCGCAGTGACGTTGTGCCCTTCACCATGCGCTGGTCAACCGGCTGCAGATGGGTCGAAGGTCCCTAGCCCTCGACGACTGATGGCCGGGAAGCTGAAGGCGAAGCGCCGAACGAGGAGGCAGACGATGCGTGATGTGTACGACATCGAAGCAGCGGTGGACGAGCTGGACGACGACACCGATCTCGTCGGGCTCGACGAAGACGAGTTCCCCGCCATCGAGGTGCTCGACGACGGCGCCAGCGGCGACCGGGTCCCCGAACAGTAGGTCGGTGCCGAGTTGGTCAAGCGGTTGTGGCTCGACCGGACGGGTTACGTACGTGCGGCTCTGGTCTTCACGGCGCGTCCAAGCGCCTCGCCCCACGAGAGAGCCTGCTCGACCTCGCCCGATCGCAGCGGGCCTTCCGTTCCCGTGACGACGAACGAGATCGGCGATGCGGCGCGAGACCAGCCTTGCCGACGCAGCGCGCGGGCGATGCCGCGGCTAGCCGATCCAGTCAGGATCTGTGGCTTGTCGAATCGGGTCGAGAAGGCCGCCGACGGTCGATCGACACCGATCGGCAAGTCCCGCAGCCAGGCGCGCATCAGCGGTCCGTGCAACGGGTTCGCTCCCTTGGCCGACGCCCACGTCCGCTCACGCGGTAGACCCCAGGCATGGGTTGGGGCGCCCACGACCAACAGGTCGATGTCGACGAGCCGAGCCGAGTCCGCCGCGTCAGTCGTGCAAGCCTCAGCGTCGCCGTGGCGTGACAATCCCTCGGCGATCGCACGGGCGATCGCCTCGGTGTTGCCGTATGCGGATTCGAACACCACGAGACTTCTCATCGCGCACCTCCACGGTCATCGTCCGCAGCTCGATCGTCGACGCCCAGAGCACGAAGTCCTCTGCGTGCGGAACACGACGAACTGACGTTTGTCGGTCGGCGTGACGGTCGTGCCGCGCCACGCCGACGACAGATGCAACCGCCGCGTCACGAGGAGTCGCGCCGTGGTACCGACGCACCTCCAGGCTTGACGCCCGACCGCGGGGCCTGACATTGCAGACATCATCGTGTCTGATGAGCCCATGGCGTTGGATCGGCGTCAAGGGCACTGATGGGTGCCAAGGAAGGTCGAACGGACCTACCGACTGAGCAATGCGAGCGGTTGGCTTGAGCGGAGGAGGCATGTGATGAACAGTTCGACCGCTGACCCTCGTCCCGCACGGCTCGGCGTCGGCAGGATCGTCGTCGTGATCGTCGCCGCGTTGGTTGCGCTTGCTGGCCTGGGTTGTAGCGCTGGCGGCGCGGTGTTGGTGTGGGCGCACGCCACGCAACGAGACGGCGATGGCTTCTACGCGACGCGGACCGAGCGCTTCTCCACGTCGACCTACGCGCTGACGTCGCGCGTCGACCTTGGCCAGGCGCCTGGTGAGCGCGATTGGACGATCGTCCACCCAGTGGGGACCGTGCGCATCCGCGCCACGGGTGGCGACGCCCACCCGCTGTTCGTCGGGATCGGTCCCGAGGCCGATGTTGACCGTTGGCTGGCCGGTGTGTCCCATGAGCAGGTGACGGGCGCGGACTTCGGCCCGTTCCACACGCGCACCACGGTCGTTTCCGGCGAGGTCACGCCGACTCGGCCGGACGAACAACGATTCTGGGCGGCGTCGGCTGCCGGTGGCGGTACCCAGACCGCGTTGTGGCCGAGCGCCAGTGGCCACTGGACGATGGTCGTCATGAACGCCGACGCACAGCGCGGCGTTGCCGCTGACGTTGCCGTCGGCGCCAAGACCGCCGCGCTGCTGCCGATCGGCATCGCCGTTGCCGCTTTCGGGCTGTTGCTGCTCGTCGCGGCTGCGCTGCTGGTGTTCGCGGCGCTGCGAGGTCAGGCCGCGGCAGGTCACTTGGCGACGGTTCCGGCATCGACAGTGCCCGGCGCCTACCCTGCGCGGCTCAACGGTCGCCTCGACGAACCGCTGAGCCGCTGGTTGTGGCTCGTCAAATGGGTGCTCGTCATCCCGCATGTGGTCGTCCTTGCGCTGCTGTGGTTGGCAGTCACGGTGCTGACGATCGCGGCAGGGTTTGCGATCTTGTTCACCGGTCGCTACCCGCGCTCGATCTTCGACTTCAACGTCGGGGTGATGCGCTGGACGTGGCGCGTCTCGTTCTACGCGACGAGCGCGTTCGGCACCGATCGCTACCCACCGTTCAGCTTGGCTCATGATCCCGAGTACCCGGCTGACTTCACGGTCGACTATCCCGATCATCTGTCACGAGGACTCGTGCTCGTGAAGTGGTGGTTGCTGGCGCTGCCGCACTACGTGATCGTGGCGGTGTTCGCCGGTGGCTGGGGCATCGGATCGACCGGCTCATGGC
>Ga0209069_10000312_pt1 | contig 21388 bp, 18 predicted proteins | sample Str013_2_FD_187202 | JGI IMG/M metagenome (GOLD analysis project Ga0209069, IMG submission 187202) | Freshwater sediment microbial communities in response to fracking from Pennsylvania, USA - Straight Creek_MetaG_SC_2013 (SPAdes) (version 2) | ecosystem: Environmental > Aquatic > Freshwater >...
CGTCTCGAGGCCGAGCAAAAGCAAAACGAGGCCCGCGCCGCCACCGGACGCAGGACCGACATGCTCCGGCTCGCCGACGAATTCGAGGCTGCGGTCGGCGTCATCGTCGGAACCGTTTCATTGGCCTCGACCGAGCTCGAATCAGCCGCGACCTTGCTGAGCGTGACGGCCGCGACCACGCAGCAGCTTTCGACCACGGTCGCCACCGCTTCGGAGGAGACATCAAGCAGCGTTCTGTCGGTCGCCTCCGCATCCCGGGAATTGGCGAGCTCGGTCGACGAGATTGCGCGGCGGGTGCAGGAATCGAGCAGGATCGCGGGCGAGGCGGTGAAGCAGGCGCAAGAGACCAACACTCGTGTCGCCGAGCAGTCGAAAGCGGCAACCCGCATCAGCGAGGTGCTCAAGCTGATCACGGCCGTCGCCGAGCAGACGAATCTGCTCGCGCTCAACGCGACGATCGAAGCGGCGCGGGCGGGCGTCGCCGGCAAGGGATTTGCCGTCGTGGCCCAGGAAGTGAAGGCGCTCGCGGCCCAGACCGCCAAGGCGGCCGAGGAGATCGGGACGCAGATTTCCAGCGTGCAGGCGACGACCGAGGACTCCGTCGTCGCCATCAAGGGCATCGGGATGACGATCGATCGGATATCGGACATCACGCAGGTTCTCGCTGCCGCCGTGGAGGAACAGGGAGTGGCCGCCCGCCAGATCGCCCACAACGTCCATCACGTGGCGGAGAGCACGTCGCAAGTTGCCGGCAACATCACCCAAGTGAACCGCGGCGCAAGCCAAACCGGAACCGCATCGCTGAAGGTGCTCGCCTCGGCGAAGTCGCTCGCCGCCGAGAGCAGCCGCCTCAATGCCAAGGTCGAGACCTTCCTCGCCACCGTTCGCGCCGCCTAGCCGGGCCGGCGGAAATCGCGGGGCTCATGGGTGCTCTACCCGGTTTGATCTGCGTCAATGTCCTGCACACGGCGGCCCGTCATAAATAGGCGTGCCGGAAACGCCGGGGCTGACAATGCCATCGCTGGAAAGACATCGATCCGCTTTTGTCTCGGCTCTGCAATGGTGCCGCAACCACATGGGCGCCGGGTCCCCGCTGCCACAATCCAAACCAAGCACCGCGGGCACCGTCGAACGCGCGCCGACGATGTCGGTCGCTTCCGAAACGCCCGAGCCCGCGCGCTATTTGTTCGACGGCAGCCTTCTGTGCCGCTGCATGGACCTGCTCCAGATCGACCGCAACGAGCTGGCGAAGGACGACCCCCTGCTGTTTCGTGAGCTCCAGGGTTGGTGTGCCCTGTGCGCCAACAAGGAGGAGTGCGTACGGGAACTCGCGCAGGAATTCGACGACGCCCGCTGGGATCGATGGCGCGCGTATTGCCCGAATTCCTCCACGCTCACGACGATCGGCGCCGTGCAAAACTGCGCCCGGGCGGCACAGCATCTCAAGATGCCGCGCTCGACCACACCGTCGGATATCGGCTGAATTCGCCTCGATCTCTCGTCAGTATTTCGTGACGATCGGCGACGCCGGGCTCGCAAACATGTGGAAGCTCAAGCCCAGCCTGACGGTCTGGATCGATTGCTTGATGTCGATCGGACCCGCGAGGCCCGAGTTTGCATCGAGGAACGTCACCGAACGATGGCCGAAATTGTAATAATCGTATTCAAGCCCGATCGACCAATAATCCGAGAACGCCCAGTCCAGGCCGCCGCCGAGGGTCCAGCCGAAGCGGGTTTCCGGGGCCTCGAGGTCGAACGGAGCCCCGGTAAAAAGGCCAACCGCACTGTACTGCTCGTCCGCCCATGCAAAGCCGCCCTTTGCGTATAGCAACGAACGGCCGAACGCATATCCGAAGCGGCCCGTTACGCTGCCGAGCGCGTCCAATTTGGCGCTGACGAGCGCACTGTCGCCGGGATCTCCAAGAGGAATCGCCACCGTCGAGTCGCCCTTGATGGAGCCGCCTGACATCGCGCCTTCAATGCCGATGACCAGGTTGCCGGCGATTTGATCGTCGCAACCGGCCTGGGCACCGATCAGCCATCCCTTCGGATCGATGCTCACCAGAGGAACCGAGGGCGCGCCGGTAAAAATTGCCGTCGGATCGGGAAATTCCTTGCGTCCCCAGCCGGCCATGCCGTTACCGCCGAGGTAGCAGCCGGTCCAGGTGAACACTCTCATGGGCGGCGCGGACAAGGGCGCTTTGACCGCCACATCGGCGGCGAGCGCGGGACCGCCGACGATCAGACCCATCATCGTCAAGCTGGCGAGTGCCTTATTCACAAGAGCCTCCTTGCAGGAAAATTGGCGGTCGATCGTTCGTCATTCACGCTTTTGTCGGCGCCAAGCTACATCGCGATCCACGTGTAAAGCAGAAACGTGTTGTTGGCGCGCGCGTTGATCTTGTCGCCGTCGAACTCGTTGTAAAAGGTGTATTGAAGCCCGACGCGGGCGTTGAACCACGGCCATCCGGGCGCCTTGCTCGCACTGAACGGGATATACGCGATCTCCGCCACGAAGCCGTTGCTGTTTGGACTGTTGCCGCTGATGAGGCCGGCGTAGAGGGTCGAATCCATGCTGCCCCAGGTGCTGAAGTACTGGCCGGTGAGCACGATCCTGTTGTCGTCGCCGTAGCTGAAGGACCCTTGCGCGCGCAGGGTGCTCAGGTCATTGGTCGGATTGGCGGCAAGCCCCAGGAACGTGCTGGCGTCGAGCTGCTGGGTCTCGTGGATGTAGCTGCCGCGCAGCGTGAGCCAGTAGTGATCGCCTTTGTGCTGAAATTGCGAGTCGAACCCGATGTCGGTCATCTTGTCGGTCATGCTGGCGGCATTGGTGGTGCCGTCGATCCCGAACAGCCACGGCGCCACGTTGGCAAACATGCCGAACGCACCGACCTCCCAATAATTATCGCCCCAATGGGGTTCTACCGCGATCCGGAAATAAGGCGCTGCGTCCTGGATGAGACCCGGCGCCGCGAGCGGATCCGTGCCCAAATTGTTTTGGGCTCTGAAATTGAGCGTCTTGTAGACCGTCGCCTCCAGGTACACCAAGTCATTGATGAGCGCATATGCACCGGCTCCCACGACATGCGCCGCAAAGGTGCCGTCAAGAAGCGTGTGGGTGGCGGGCGTCGGCGCCACGGTCGAGGCCGCATAGGGAAATCCCCAGGCCGGTATGGTGTTCCATGCGTCCTGGACGGTGGGATTGTTGTTGGCCGTGATCCCCCAGACGACATCCAGATCGCCCAGCTTGCCGCTGTCGGAATAGCGGACGTCGGTGTTGTCCCACGTCCAGTTATGGGTGAAGGGATCGCCAGGAGCGCCGAAGCCCGGACCGGTGTAGGTCACCTGAGCGAAGGCGCCGATATGGTCGGTGATGGCGCCGCCATAGAACGCGCTGACCGGTGCCGGAACGACATTGTCGTTCGCCCGATAGGGAGAGCCGGTGGGATCTTGCGGCGTATCGGTATGGGTAAAGCCGACGATGCCCATGACGGCGACCGGAGGGATCCAAACATCGTGCGAGTTTGGACCAGTGGCGGCCGGCGGCGCCTTGGTCGGCATCTTCTTTGCCGTCGGCGCATAGGCGAGGATCGACTCCATCGACAGAGGCAATCGGTTCTTTCCGCCGTCGGTCAAATCGTTGACGAAGCTGGAAAGCTCTGCGGTCTTGGTATTGCCCTTTGAACTGTCGTCAGAGCTTGGAAAAGGCGTGGTCCGAAATGGCCCCCCGCCGATCGTGTAACCGCGGAGCTTGAAACCGCGGCCAAACGGAGTGAGGCCCGGAAAATCCGTATGGCAAGCACCGCAAGGCTGTCCGGTCTGCCGCGCAAAGCTGGGCAAGGCTTGCGCCGGTTGCGCTTCGACAAAGACTCCCAACACTAGAAAGCCGCCAAGTGCCAACCACGCCCTAGACCTCACAAAAACGTCTAGGCAGTTTCTCTTATCTCTTTGCACGGACCCCCTCCAGCAACAAAACGGCTAGGAAATGGTAACACTTCCGACTGCGCCAACGAATGGACAACGCATCATTGCGTCACGAATTTTGAATTGTGTTGCATATTTGCCCCCGCCATTTCCCCACATGATTGAGCGTAGCGGCTGCTGGAGTTTGCAAATTTGATCGAAATCAAACGGGCGTGCGGGATCGATCCGGATACGTATTAGTACGTATAAACAGAGGCGACGATCTGGAGATTCGCCGATCTGCCCAAATAGACGCCATCGGAAGAACAAATAGACGTCGCCGACGAGCCGGGCGCATCACAAAATCCTGCACTTGGCGCGCCTGTGCGCCACGTTGGTCGAGACCTTGGTCCGGATCCTCACCGCCAGGGAGAGGATATGTGCGCGTCGCGGTGGTAGCGGGCTGCCGAAGCAGCAGTTCGCGGCACGGTGATCGTCGTGACCGCTCGCGGCGATCTATTGGTACGGAAGTTGTTTTTCTTTTCGATATCGAATGAAGCGATCGAGCCCGTCCGCGGAGACATTCTCGGTGTTCCGCAGATGCAGATATGGCAGGTCGTAGACGGATTCGAGGCCCGGGATCTGCGTTCCCGACAGATCGAGAGTCCGCAGCGCGGCCAGCCCCTTGAGCGGCTCCAGGCTGGCAATCTGCAGATCCGAGAGGTTGAGGGCTTCCAGCGCAACGAGCCCGCTGAGCGGTGCGAGGTCGGCGACCCGAGTATCCGAGAGATTGAGCGTCTCCAGCGCGACCATTCCTTGAAGCGGCTCAAGGCTGGCGACCTGCGTTTGCGCCAGATCGAGCGATCGCAGCGCGGTGAGCCCCCGGAGCGGTTCGAGGCTGGCGATTTCCGTTCCTGAAAGGTCGAGCGAACGCAGAGCGGTGAGCCCCTTGAGCGGTTCGAATCCGACGACCGGCGTTGCCGAGAGATCGAGCGACTGCAGGGCGGCGAGATTCCGGAGCGGTTCGAGGCTGGCGACTCGTGTTCCCGAGAGGTCGAGCGACTGTAGGGCGGCAAGCCCCTCGAGGGCCGCGACGCTCGCGACCTGCGTTAGAGCCAGGTTGAGCGACTGCAGCGCAGGCAGCCCCCGGAGGGGCTCGAGATCGGTGACCCGCGTACCCGACAGATCGAGCGACTGCAGGGCGGTGAGCCGCTGGAGCGATGCGAGGCTGACGATTCCCGTTCCCGACAGATCGAGCTTGTGCAGCACGCGGAGTTCCTTGAGCCCCTCGAAGCTGGCAAGCACCGCTCCCGAGAGGTCGAGTGACTGCAGCTCTGGGAGACTCCGCAGGGGCTCGAGGCTGGCGACATGGGTGAGGGACAGATCGAGCGACTGCAGCGCCGCGAGCCCCTGCAGCGAATCGAGGCCGGCGACCGGCGTTGCGGACAGGTCGAGCGACTTCAGCGCCGCGAGCCCCTGCAGGGCGGCGAGGTCGACGACTTGCGTCGACGCCAGGTCGAGCGACTGCAGGGCCGCGAGCCCTTCAAGCGGTCCGAGGCCGGCAACGGGCGTTCGCGATAGGTCGAGCGACCGAAGCGCTATCAGCCCCCGCAGGGGTTCAAGATTGCTGACCCGGGTCAGGGAGAGGTTGAGGGTTTCCAGCGCGGTGAGCCCGGACAGCGCCTCGAGCTTGACGACCTGCGTTCCCGACAGGTCGAGCGACTGCAGCGCGGTGAGCCCCTCGAGCGCTTCGAGGCTGGCGACTTCCGTTCCTGAGAGATCGAGGGACTGCAGCGCAGTCAGCCGACCGAGCGGTTCGAGGCCGGCGACCCGCGTCGCCGACACGTTGAGCTTTTGCAAGGCGCTGAGCCCGTCGAGAGCTTCGAGATTCACGACCTCGGTTCCCGAAAGATCGAGGATCTGTAACGTGGTGAGCCGCTTGAGGGGTTCGAGACTGGCGACCCGCGTTTGCGACAGGTCGAGCGCCCAAACATCACCGAGACCGGCTAACAGCGGGCCGACGCTCGCCAGCCCCTCATCGTCCAAATTTTTGACGGCCCGAGCCGCCGTACCTTCCATATTTGACTGAGTGAGAATGCCGAACTCGGCCAATTCAGCCCGAATCCGATCTGGGCCGGCGCCATTCCACGTCGGAACGCTGGCTGCTGCCAGCAGACCGACCGCCAGCACTGCCGAGACCCCAAAGGCTCCGACCCGCCGCGGCATTCGCCCCTCACGCGGTTCGCCAGCTCGAAGCTCGACCGTTATGGCAAGGGCCCGCTCCGAATCGGGCCGGGTCGTCCTTGGCTCGGCAATCATGTGCTCCAGCAACCGGGGCGTCGATGACCCAACGGTCGAGCATCATGCTCAGCATCTCGGTGTTGCGGAAGCGAAGCCGGCTTGAGTGATTCGAGCGCGCAGCCGACCGGGGCTGCCTGACGCAGTCCCGCCCGGCTCCCCCGGCGGAGCCCGGGCTGCGGCACGCGATCCCCTGGTTCTCTCGACGGTTGCGATTTCCTCGCCTCAAAGCCGCTAAGCCTTCGAATAGATGCTGCACCACCCGTTCGGACTGATGGGTCCTTCGACGCTTTGGCATGCATTCGGCGCCACGAAAAGCGAGCAGTTTGCACACTTCGCGCCGCTCTTCGGCGAAGGCTGATAGGCGACGGACGGCTTCGACATTTTGGCCGCCCGTGCCGAGTAGGCCCCGGTGAGCAGAATCGCCGCGGCGCCCACCACCGACACCGCTCCTTCCAACAGAGAGCGTCGAGAAAATGAGGTTGACCAGATTCTACGAATTGTCGTCATGGCTCTTTTTCCTACGATGTTTCGACTACGCGAGAGGTCCAACAGAATTGACTTATCCATATTTCGTGCGAATCGCCGTTGACTTACATCAAGCCGATGCGAAGGCAGCAAAAGTCAGGGTGCCTTATGAGCAATTTTGGGATTGCCTATGCGCAAGGCGTAACGCGCGGCCAAGCTTGATCCGGCCCTTTGGAGGATACCTGGATGGCCTGTCTTGGTAGCGGAGGACGGATTTGAACCGCCGACACGCGGATTATGATTCCGCTGCTCTAACCAACTGAGCTACTCCGCCGCCGAGACAATTCAGACACTTGGCCAAACCGCCCTCCCCTCGCTACTGGGTCAGGCGGCAGGCTGCTCGTATCTGAGCTGGGAGGGCACATTTATGGCAGGTCCGACCGCTTTCCAAGCAGGATCTTCGGCCTCGTGGCAGGCAATAGCGGCGCAGCACCACCTATGGGGGCCGCCCCGGCGGCGCGCGCAAGCTCCAACCGGGCACGCGCCGTTCCCCGCCGGGGAGCCGTTGCGCTATGAGTCCTAAGGCATGCCGCAATCCGCGCCCGAAGCCACCCCCTTAGTCATAACCACGTACGTAGGTCCTAGGACTAAAGTACTACCTCAGCGGCCGGCGCAATTTCGTGTAAGTTATTGAAAATTATTTATTATTTTCAACGGAGCGGATTTCAGACCGGCCCGGCGGCAATACTTATGGCTGATTTACCTTCGGCCTGAAGGCCACGACCATCAAAGCAAAGCAACGGGGGCTCCAGCATCACAAAAATAACAGCTGTCGCCTGACCCGCTCACTGGCCCGGACTTGCGGGAGCGCGGACGTGTCTGCGCGGCGGAAGGCGGCTTGCAGCGGCTCAACAAGTTGCTTTTCGAACGAGAGGGGTGGAAATGGCCAAAAATGTGCCCTGCGTTTCGTCGGTATCCAGCCCGACAGGGGTCGAATCTCTCAAGATGCTGCTCGATTACGCGATCGCCGAAGGTTCCGACCTGCGGCTCCCGGTGTTCGTCCTCTTGCTACGAATGGCAAATCTCGAGCTGGCGAAGACTGCCCGCCGACGGGAGCTCCGTGTGACTTCGGATTCCCCGTCGCTGCGCCATGCCGATGAGCGGGTGGCGCCATGACGGATCGGGCAGACGAGCGGCCCCTGGCCGGATTGCTGAAGCGCATAGTCGAAGAGTGCCGGGATCCGGCGCGCCTGATCGAGCTCTACTATTGGAGCGCCGAGCACGAGCTGGCGGAGGTCATGCGCCAATATATCGCACTGTCGCCGGAGGTGCGGGCAGCCTTGCATGCCTTCTTGATGCTGGTGAAGGACGAACCGGGCTCCGTGACGGTGCAGATTGCCACTAACGGGGAAATGACCTTCTCGGCCCCCGCGGTGGCGGAATTGGCTGAAAAAATTGGCAGCCCGGCCGCGCCGCCTCCCTTTTTGCATTGACCGCCCCGTTCAGGTAACCGATAATCTCCTATGCAACTTTGTGATGAATAGGAGCTCGGCACCTTCAGATGGCAAAACGAATCGAACCGGTCGACAAGCTTGTCGGGCAGAACATCCGCATTTTCCGCATGGCGAAGGGCATTTCCCAGACCGAGTTGGGCAATTCGGTCGGAGTCACCTTTCAGCAGATCCAAAAGTACGAGAAAGGCGCCAACCGGGTGGGATCGAGCCGCCTGGCAAAGATTGCGGCGATCCTGAAGGTCCCAATCAGCCACTTCTTCGACAATTCGGCGGCCGGCAGTGATGGACCGGTTTCCGGGCCGGTGGTGACCGATCTGCTGATCTCACCCTACGCGGTGCAGATGTTGAAGGCCTTCGCCAAGCTTCCAAGCGACAAGTTGCGCCGCAGCATCGTTGTTCTCACGGAATCCATCGCCAAAAGCCCGGAAATTTGATTCTCGTTCGGGGCTGAGGTTTTTCGGAGCCGAGGTGTTCGCTCACTCGGCGGCCGCGGGCTTCCGCGCGCGTCGCTTCCACAAATCCCTGTGATCGGCATCCGGCGGGACAACCTCGGATACGACCACGATATGCGACATGTCGTTCTGTGCCGGATCGCGAATGACGTGAATGGGATCGCGGCCAGCCTGGACTGCGGCGATCGCCGCGAGCAGTCGCTGTCGCGCCGCCACGATGCAGACGTCCGCGGTGCCGAGATGCTCGCGCGAGCGGTCGTGGATCGGGCCCTGCGTCTCGGCCGCGAAGGCATCCTGTGCTGCGAAATGGTCGCCCATGCCGCTGAAATTGTACGTCTTCATCAGCTCGCGGTCTTGCAAGTAGCGGTTCCGCTTGTTGCGGCGATAGCGATTCTCGATCAGTTCGCTCGCGAACTCCTGCTCGTAGCGCTCGCGTGCGACCGGCCGGACGCGATTGAAGAAGAAATCAAAGCGCACGTGGTTCTCGTCATCGACCGGCACGTGCCAGTGGATCGTGTAGCCCTCGCCGACCCTTCCCTCATTGCCCACGACGCTGACCTTGTTCGGCATGATAAAGTTGGTGACGCGGACGTAGCGCCCTCCGTCTCCTGCATTACGAATCGCGTAGTTGCGAACCCCGAAATCGGTAAGCTCGACCTCGAGCTTCGGTTGCCGATCGTCGCGCAGAAACATGGCGGCCGGCTTGTCGCTGCCCGGCACGGTGCGCGCGACCTTGCGCGCCGTGGGGCGACGCTGCAAGGAGCGGTGCAGATAGGAGATGTGGGCCGGATCGATGTCGCCCTCGAGCGCCTGCAAATAGTTGCACTCCATGAAAGCCTTTTGCAGGTAGCGGCGCTCCGGCGTCGCGGTGAGAAACTCGTAGCTCGGCAGCGGCGGCGGCTCGTCCTTGCCCATATAGGCGAATACTAGACCGGCGCGGTCGATGACCGGATAGGCCAGGTGCCGAATCTCGTCCTTGTAGCGGCTCGCCGGCGGCTCGGCCGGCTGCTCCAGGCAGCGTCCGTTGATGTCGTAAAGCCAGCCATGATAGAGGCAGCGCAGCCCGCCATCCTCGATCCTGCCGTAGCTGAGATCGGAGCAGCGATGTGAGCAATAGAGCCCGAGCAGGCCGAGGCGGTCGCGATCGTCGCGAAACAGCACCAGCTCCTCGCCGAGAATCTTGACCGGCATCGGTGCCCCGCCGGGCGGCAGCTCGTCGGCAAGCGCGATCGGGTGCCAGTAGCAGCGCATGAGCGCACCACCAGGCGTGCCGGGGCCGGTGAGGGTGATCAGCCGGTTTTCCTCTTGCGTCAGCATCGGCCGCCTCCATCCGTCATTGGCTCAGCCCGCATTCTCCGACTGACGCAGAGTTTCGGCGCAGCTTGCGCAGTTCAGATGTGGCGATCGGCAGCTTATCATGGATCGCGCGAGGCGGCGATGACGAACCGGGCGCGGGAATCGAGGGACGGTGTTCGCAGGCTCGACTTTTGGCCGCGATACGGGAACAAGCTTGCACGGTTGGCAACTTGTGCGATAATTGGTCATCAAATCTTTGTTTCCTGTGGGGGCACAATGGCGCAGATCGTGAACGATTGCGGGGGTCGCCTCGTTGCCTTCGATTTCAAAGGCGAGGTCGACGGAGTTCCCTACGAGAGCGTAGTTTCACCTCACGCTCAAGAGCTTTTTATCAAGGCATTCGGCGTCGAGATCGCGAAGATCGAGAAGTGGTTTGTTCATCAGCGGTGGCTAGCGTCAGTCACGGCCCAGCCGGCACTCGGCACTTATGCTCCGCAGCAGCTTTTCGAATTGAACGACGTGGACCTGCGAGTCTCCGTCTCGCAAGCATATCCTATCTCGCGTTCGCTCGTTCCGTCGTCAATCGGCCAGAGAGGCATGATGGAATTTCCAGCCCGCGAGGCAGCCCCAAAAATCACTGCGGCCATCATGCATGAGCTCGCACATACTTATTTCCCGAACGGCAACCGGTTCGTCGACGAAGGCTTCGCGGTCTATCTGCAAAACAAGATCGGCTCCAACCCTGCTTTTCCCGATTTCCAACAAGATTTGCACGATTTGATGGTGAAGCTCGCGTGCAAGATAGACTCGGACATCAATTCCAATCCCAATCCCACGCCATTGGGCGGCCTCGCCAACATCAGCGTCGTCGCGCTCGAAAGAGTGGCCACTCCGGCTCCACTCGAGCTGCAGCTCACAAGCAACATCAGCGTCGGCGGCCCCCATGGGATCGCCGCTGGGGTGCAACCTGGCAAACCGGCTTACGTTGGCTTAGTCGTGGCGGGTTCGTTCGTGCGCTTTCTCATCGACAGTTTCGGACTGGATACGTTTCATGAGCTCTATCGCCTTACGCCCTTGAAGCCGTTGCATCGCGATGCAGGGAAGCCGGATCGTTGGAGACATGTCAAAGGCTACAAGGGGCTCTCGGTTGGCGATCTTGAGAAGAAGTGGAAGAGCATGATCGCCGCCTCGCCGTGCGTGAAGGACGCCGCCCCGGGGCGGAAGAAAGCCGTTTGATCGATGGTTTGCACGTCGGCCAACCTTTCGGACGGGATGGGCGATTTGACTGAGAGTTCTGGCGCGGGATTGGGTCGGATCGCCGTCGTGCTTTCGCTGTGACGACCGCCATTGCCGTCCCTTGCCGGCGGACCGCACAGATCACAGCCGCTGTTCGCGAGCTCGAAGATCCGGCACTACTTCCGGTGGATCGCCCCTTCCCCACGCCCTGTGCCTGCAAAATGGCTAGAGACAACCTCACGTTCTTGTAGTACTATTACCCTGATGGCCTGTGGGGGCGGCACAGCCTTTTTGGGGTAATCCAAATGTTGCGCAGCACCGATGACCTGCGGTGGGCCGACGCGGCAAGCTCATATCAATCCGGCTACCGGACGGAAACATCTGAGATTACTTCGGCGAGGCACGACACAATTCAGTCAGGAGGTGGCTATGGCAAAGGCACTTGATGCGATCAAGAAGGGCGCCAAATTGGATCCGAAGCTTACGGCGTTGGTGCAAAGAATGAAAGCGCACTCAAAGGAGACGGATCACGGCCCAGGCCATGTTCGGATCCTGCCGAAGAAAATGCCCAATTCGCACACCTGCTCGTGTGGATGCGATTGTTGCTAGTCCACGACAGTGAGGTTTTGATTCCATCGTCCTTGCATGGCCTTCGTAAGGCCGGAAACGGACGATAGGGCAAGTCGACAACTTTCGCTCGGGTGGCGTGCCGCTACGACGCGTGCGGGCCCAGCAAGCAGCATTTGCCATCGAAGTAGCAGACGCGTGCGGCTTTCGGAGTGACACTATTGTCTGGCATCGATCCGCAGTCATCGGCCGCATCGCTGCGGCGGCCAGCGGCGATGCCCGACCAGGCTGAACCCGACCAGGCTGAAAGTGTGCTTCGCGCGTTTCGAGAGTCGCAAAGGGCGGTGGCCAAGTCACGGCCCGCGATCGGCATCGGGTATCGGTGGAACATCAATGACTGGACCCGCGCGAACCTTGCTCAATTCGATGTGCTCGAGATCACCTTGGATCATTGCATGAACGGCAGCGAGGCTGCCCGCGCCGCGATTTTCGATCTGGTCGGCCAAATCCCATTGACTGCGCACGGCATCGGGCTTTCGATCGGCACCGACGTGCCGCTCGACCTTGCCTATGTGGACGAGGTTTCCGCCATCGTCGATCGCCTGCACGCGCCGGCCTACAGCGAGCATCTCGCCTTCACGCGGGTGCCGGGACGCGACCTCGGCAATCTCCTGCCAGTGCCGAAGACGACGGAGGTCGCCGAGTCGATCATCGCCAAGGTGCGCGGCGTCCAGTCGCGGATTTCGGTTCCCTTCCTGCTCGAGAACATCACTTATATTTTCGACTGGCCGGATTCGGAGTTGTCGGACGCGGAATTCCTGAGCCTGATCTGCCGCGAGACCGGCGCTGGAATTCTGCTCGACGTCGAAAACCTCTACCTGAACGCGCGGAACCACGGCTTCGATCCCTACGCCTTCCTGGACGGCCTGCCGGCAAACGCCGTCAAGGAGGTGCACGTGGCCGGTGGCGTCACCTTGCAGGAGGATTTCCTGCCGCGGCCTCTCCTCCAGGATACCCATTCGCATCCGGTGCCGGAGGCGGCGCTCGATCTCCTCGATTACGCGCTCGCGCGACAGGCGCCGGCCGCCATCGTGCTCGAGCGTGACCACCGCCTCGATGCCGTCGATGAAATCCTGGACGACCTTGGGCGCCTGCGTGCGCGGCTCGATCGCCGATTCGGGGAGGCCCATGTCAGACCGGCTCTTGGACCGGCAGGTTAGGCTCGTCGAGCATCTGACCAGCGGCGCCGGCATATTCGGTGCCGAGCGCGGCACTTCGGCCGACCGTACCGGCCTGGGCATCCATGGCGGCTTGCTCCATCTCGAGGCACGCTTCTCCCACGAGAAGCGCATGGCGAAGATCGAATGGGCGCTGACCACGACCCTCGATCTGCTGGGGAGCAGCCGGGCATTGATCGTCCGTGATTTCGTTGAGGCTTGCCCGCCGGCGAGCATCAGCCGGCTGGAAAATGCGCGCCAATTTCACGACTTTCTCTTGGCCCGTTGGCGGCGCGAAGCACCCGAGCCTCCCCATCTACCCGACGTCGCTTCGTACGAACTTGCCTACGCCACGGTCCGCGCCGGCGAGACTGGCGTGGGTCATGAGACCGCCGCGTTGGAGGCGCGTCCAGGCGCCCTCCGCCGTCGGCCCAGCGTTGTGCTGCTGCGCTGCGCCTTTGACATACGCCCGATTCTGGAAGGGCGGGCTTCTGATGTCGGCCCGGACCGGCGCGAGACATTCCTTGCCGTCGCGATGCTGCCCGGCGCTGACGAACCGCTGGTCTCCGACCTGACTTCCGATCTTTTCGAGCTTCTCGAAATGCTCGACCAGTTCGCCGATCCGGCCGTTTTTGAGGACGCGCCGGAGCTGGACAAGCTGATCAGCGAACTCGCCGCGCGCGGCCTGCTCGAGGTGCACCGGTGAGAATTTGCATCATCGGCAAATTTCCGCCGATCGAAGGCGGTGTCAGTGCGCGCACCTACTGGATTGCGCACAACTTGGCGGCGCGCGGCCACGAAGTCCACGTCGTGACCAACGCCAAGGAGGTGCGTCCGCCCTTTCGGATGCATATGCGACGGCAGGATTGGAAGCGCTGCGAGGCCGCATACGGCCCCTCTGGCTCGGTCACGGTGCATTGGACCGACCCTGTCGACGGCTCGCAATTTTACATCCCGATGGCGAGCGCCTTCGTCTCCAAGCTCGCCGGGTTGGCCGCGCGCGTGCATTCCGAGCACCCGTTCGACGTGATCTACTCGCACTACCTCGAGCCCTATGGGGTGGCGGGCAATCTCGCCGCCGAGATCACACGGGTTCCGCACGTCGTGCGCATGGCCGGAAGCGACGCCGGCCGACTTTGGCGTCATCCGCAACTCGAGGCGCTCTACGATCACGTGTTGCGCTCCGCCGCGATCGTGATCGCGGCCGGTGTCGTCGCCGGGCGTGCCATCAAGCGCGGAGTCCGTCCCGAGCGAATCGCGATGGCAGGCGGCTTTGAAGTGCCCGAGGATATATTCTGCCCGGACGGTCCGGCGCTCGATCTCGTCGCATTGCGGCGGGAAGTCAAGTCGGATCCGGAGCTTCGCGACATGCTCTGGGGCGGGTTCACGGGCGATCTTCCGTATTTCGGCATTTACGGGAAGCTCGGCGAAACCAAAGGGTCGTTTGCGCTCCTCGCCGCCATGCAGCGGCTCAAGCAAGCCGGACTCGAAATCGGGCTGGTGGCAATGGCGCACGGCTGGCCGGCGCTCGAAAGCAAATTTCGCGCGCGGGCGGAAGAGCTCGGCGTCGCCGACCGCGTCCTGCAAATCCCGTTCCTGCCGCACTGGCGGGTGCCTGAATTCTTGCGCTCCTGTCTCGCGGTGTGCTGCCTCGAGCAGGATTTCCCGATCGCATTTCACACGCCCGTCATCGCACGCGAGGTGCTGATATGCGGCGCCTGTCTGGTGGGCTCGACCGAGGTGATCCGCAAGCTTCCGGACCACGAGCGCCTGCCGGATGGTTACGGCTGCATCGCGATCGAGGATGTCCAGGACATCGAGGCACTGGGCGCGCGGCTGGCCGCGATCGCCAGCGACCCGGCGCCGATCGCTTCGGTTGCGGCGCGCGGGCGCGCCTTCGCCCGCGCGGCGCAAGCGAGTGCGCGCGATCCCGATAGGCTCGAGCGCCTGCTCGAGACAGCGATGCGCAGGCGCGCCCCCTCCAAGCGAGCGAGGCCGGCAGCTGGCGCGGCGGCTGTCGAGGACCAGGATCCTCGTTTTCCGGTCACCCAGCTCGCGGCACATGCGTTGCGTGGGAGGCATGCGACTAGCGACGCCGGCAAGGCCAAAGCTCTGCCGCGCGGACCGATTGATCTGCCGCAGGCGCGCGAGGTGCTGGCTGCCGCCGAAAGGAGCGCACAGGGCGGGGATTCGAGCCTCCGCCCCGTCGCCGCGGCAATCCGGCTCGAGATCGCCATCGCGGAAGCCGAGAGCGCCGCCGGCGCGGACGGACCTATGGAGAACTTCGATCCGTGTTTCCGGCTTCGCACGAAGCGCTGGGCCTTGGTCGACGACGACCTCGCCGGGCTGGTGCCCGTCAAGGATCCGCAACTTCGAATGATGACTTTCGATGTTTCGGCGTTGGAGGATGGCCGAGCCGAAACGGGGTACCGCGCCGTCCGCACGCCGCGTCCGCGCCATGTTGCCGCCTTTGCGCGGATGAACGGCGAGAGAAGAGAGCCGCTCTTCGTCAGCGATGAAACGGCACGGATTCTCCAACTTAGCGATGGAACGCGGACCGCACTGGAGATTGTCGCAGAACTTGGATCAGGAACCCGGAATGGCGACGGCCGAGGGCTCCAACAGATCGAGGAGCTGTTCGTAACAGGCTTGCTCCGGCTTCAAGACGGACCGATCGATCGCATCGAGGCGGCGGCAGGGCCGGATCCGGTCAAATCGTCGTGAGGTCCGTCTCAGCCACCCGATGGCGTCGATGCGGGGCGCGACGGCATAGCGGCGGTCTTAATCGCTTTCCTCCGCGCATATCTGTCTGTACCGCGCCTCCCATTCCCTCGATCGATCGTCCGCCTGTTTGCGCAAGGTCGGCGGGGAGAGGTTGACGTTCTCGGCCGAAATTCCGAGAAACCCAAGCACACGTCGGACGGCTCCCTCGAGATCCTGAACCAATTCCTCATAGACCAGCTCGAGGGGAGAAATATCGTGCTCCTGAAAGAATTTCAGCCAGCGGGCGTCCTCGGCCGCCCCCGAGCGAACCAACGCGTCGATTTCGTCGAAGTCGAACCCCGGTTCCCCTTCCCCACCCGTATCGTCCGCAATCCACCTCGAATCGAGCTGCCATCGATTGGTCTTCCTGACACGATAGTGTGAAATTGCGCGGGCGACCGCATTCCTGCGAACAAGCCAAATATAGCGGAGATCGGGAAACTGCACCCGCAAGCGCTCAGGCACTGATGCGGGAACAGTCGCATCAGATGCCTGGAGATTGCGCCCGGCTCTGACAATGAGATTCAGAAAGTGCTCCCAATGGACCTTGGCGCCAAAAACGCCGTTGGGCGTCGTCGCGGCGGCGATGACCCGGTCGAGATACCCGTCATCGTCTGTCGCATTCCCCAAGATTCGTTGCATTCTCGGATTGTAGTGCGCCACGCGGTTGAAATACGACCGCGGGCGCCCGGCGACCCCCGTTCCGATCAGCGCATTGCCGAGGAGGGTGCTCCCGGTCCGCTCGCAGCAGCAGATGAGATAAGATAGAGAGCGTTGCAATTTCTGATTCCGTTCTCGCGCCGGTCCCGACCGCTGATCGTACCAAATAGTCGCAACAGAGTCGTTCCTCGGTCCGCCGACTTCCAGCCGAGCAGCCTGGCCGGAGCCATCCGTCGTTGCCGAGGAACTGGACTCGGTATCATCCAACCCAGCCGTGGAAATCGCACTTTGACGCCCGACACTTGTCGCCGACGCAACAAATTTGAATTCGGCGACACCTTCTATTGCATGCAAGTCTACTGTATACTTTTGATTGAATGGGAAACTAATGAGTGCGCCGATAGGTGGTTGGGCGAATGAGACGGCGCGATTTCATCACGATTCTGGCTGGATCGACGGCCGCATGGCCGCTCGCCGCAACTGGGCAAGCGCCCGCGCGGCCGGTCATCGGGTATCTCGGCAGCCAATCTTCCGATCCCCAGCTCTTGGCCAAGTTTCACGAGGGGCTGAATGAATTAGGCTATTTCGAGGGCCGGAATGTCGAGATCGTGTATCGGTGGGCGCTCAACCAATACCAACGGCTTCCCACGCTGGCGGCCGAGCTGGTTCAGCATCGGGTCGCCCTGATCGTTACGGGCGGAGGTTTGGTTGCCGCGAAGGCGGCAAAGGAAGCCACCACCACGATTCCCATTCTCTTCGTCAGCGGTCTAGACCCGGTGGGGAGTCCGCAGGAGGACGGCCTCGTGGTCAGCCTGAACCGTCCCGGTGGCAATGCGACGGGCGTGACGCACGACCCGGGACAGCTGACAGAGAAGCGTCTCGAATTGCTGTGGGAGATGCTTGGGGACACCAAGAGCCGTGAGCTCCTCAAGGTCGCCTATTTGGCGAATGACGACACGACTGGTCTTGGTCCGGCTCAAAAGGCGAGAATCGAGGACGAGCGTCGCAAGGCTGCCGCGCTCGGGCTGGTGATGCTTTACGCCCGGAACGAGAGCGATATCGAGACTGCATTCGCCGCAGCCGCCCATCATCCGGTTGACGCGTTGTTGGCCACCTCCGACCCGCTGTTCTTTCGCCAGCGCGCGCTGATCGTTGCGCTCGCAGCACGGTACGCGCTGCCGACGAACTACCGGAACCGGGAATTTACCGATGCGGGGGGGTTGATGAGCTATGGCCCGAGTCTTCCGGAGTCGTGGCGGCAAATCGGCCGCTATGCGGGCCGCATCCTCAAAGGCGCCCGGCCGGAGGATCTACCAGTCCTGTTGCAGCGCAAGCTTGAGCTGGTGATCAATCTCAAGACCGCCAAGACGCTCGGTCTCACGGTCCCGCCCCTGCTGCGTGCCGTCGCCGACGAGGTGATCGAGTGAGACAGCCCTGTCGGCCTCCAGGAGGAGCGGCGGCCGACGCGGTGCACTTAAGCTCGCCCGGACCGAGCCAGTAGTCGGGTCCCGGGACCAAAGTCTTGCTCCCGCGCGCCCACTTGTCCGCGCCGGCAGCTCTCAACTAACATCGATCACCGATGCTGACCGCCGGAAACAATAGATATCCCCCAAGCGATGGCGCAGGCCAACTCGCCGACGCGACGGAAGTCGTGAACGTGCCTACCCTACGCAGTCGGCTGTTTCGCAAATACGCGACTCTCTTCGTCCTCGCCGTCGGGATTGCCTTGCTCACCAGCGGCATGGTGGAGGTCTGGTCCTCATATCGAGACCATACGGCTTGGCTCATTCGCATCCAGCAAGCGCAAGCGGAGGCGGCGGCCGCCAAGATCGGCCAATTCGTCGAGCAGATCGAAGGCCAGCTCGGCTGGACAACGCAGTTTTACTGGCCTGAACAGCCACCCGGGCAGCGGCAGGCCGACGCATTTCGCCTGTTGCGCCTGGTGCCCCCGGTCATGGAGCTCGCACGCCTGGATCCCGCCGGGCATGAGCAGCTGCATGTATCGCGGGAGGAAGCGACCGTGGTGGGAAGTGGTATCGATTTCTCGAAGGATCCGAAATTTGTCGAGGCGATGGGCAATGGTGTCTACTTCGGACCGGTCTATTTCCGTGAGGCCACCGAACCTTATATGACCCTGGCGGTCGGGCGCCGGGGGGCGGGCGCGACGGTTGCCGAGATCAGCCTGAAGTACATCTGGGACGTGGTGTCTGGCATAAAGGTCGGAGAGCATGGCGCGGCCTATGTGGTCGATGCGCATGGGAAGCTGATTGCCCATCCCGAGCTCAGCCTGGTGCTGCGCAATACCGATCTGTCCGGCCTCGCCCAGGTGAAGGCGGCGCGCACGCTCGAACCGCCTGAGGGGGGCCCGTACGTCGCCGAAGACATGTCGGGGCGGCAGGTGCTCACCGCCAACGCGGCGATCGCGCCGCTGGGCTGGCTCGTCTTCGTCGAGCTGCCGATCGATGAGGCCTACGCCCCCCTCTATGCCTCACTGAGCATACGCGGGGCGCTGCTCCTGGGCGGGCTCGGCCTTGCGGTGCTCTTGAGCCTGGTGCTTGCCAGGAGGATGGTGTTGCCGATCCAGGCCCTGCAGACCGGCGCCGCCCGCATCGGCGCCGGCGGGCTCGATCACCGCATCGACATCACGACCGGCGACGAGCTGGAGGCGCTGGGAGATCAATTCAACGGCATGGCCGCACGGCTGCAGGATTCCTACGCGACGCTCGAGGGCAAGGTGGTCGAGCGCACCCGGCAGCTCGAGCTCGCCAACCTCGCCAAGACGCGCTTCCTGGCGGCGGCGAGCCACGATTTGCGGCAGCCGCTGCACGCGCTCGGTCTCCTCGTCGCCCAGCTCAATGCCGACACCAATCGCGCCGATCGGCGCCGGATCGTCGCCCGGGTCGGCACCGCGGTCTCGGTGATGAACGATCTGTTCAACGCGCTGCTCGATATCTCCAAGCTCGATGCGGGCGCCGTCAAGCCCGACCTCGTCGCGTTTCCGATCGATCCGCTGCTGCGCAAGATCGAAAACATGTTCGCAGCCGACGCCCGCGCCAAATCGCTGCGGCTGCGTGTCCTGCCCAGCGCCGCCTGGGTGCGCAGCGATCGCGTCCTGCTCGAGCGAGTGCTTCTCAATCTGGTTTCCAACGCCGTGCGCTACACCGAGCATGGCGGCATCGTGGTCGGTTGCCGCCGCAGCGGCAACGCGTTGCGACTCGAGGTGTGGGACAGCGGCATCGGCATCCCGGAAGATCAGCGGCAAAATATCTTCCGCGAATTCTACCAGGTCGCCGCAGCCGGAGCGAGCGCGGCCGGGCTCGGTCTCGGCCTCGCCATCGTGGATCGCCTGTGCCACCTTCTCGACCATCCGCTCGCGCTCGCCTCCACCAGGGGAAAAGGGTCGCGATTCTCGATCACCGTGCCGCGGGCGCCGGCGCAGATCGAAGCTGCCGAAATTTCGCATCCGCTTGCGGCCGTGATCCGACCCTTTACCGGCAAATTCATCGTGGTGATCGACGATGACAGGCTGGTGCTGGAGGGCGTGTGCGGATTGCTCCGCGGCTGGGGGTGCCAGGTATCCGCCTCGACGTCATCGGGCGCCGCGTTGGCAAATCTCTACGAGCTGCACGAGAAGCCGGATCTCATCATCTCCGACCACCACTTTACCCATGGCGAAACCGGCATCGCAGTCATCGAGCGCTTGCGGCACACCTTCAACGCGTCGATACCCGCCCTCCTGGTCACCGGCGATATTTCGGTCGAGCGCAGACAGGAAGCCGCAGCCAGCGGATATGATCTGCTGCAGAAGCCGGTCCCGCCGATGACCCTGCGCGCCACGATGAACGAGATATTGAACCCGCGCGGCGCGATCGATGCGCCGGCGCCGATCTCCTCGCCCTAACCTTCGAGCTGCGGCAATTCCCAGCCCAGCGCGCCGACCATGATCACCGCCTCGGTGCGGTTGCTCGCTTTCAGCGCCTTGAGGATCGCGGTGACGTGATTCTTCACCGTCGGCTCGGCCAGATCGAGAATCCGGCAGATCGCCTTGTTGCTCTTCCCGCGCATCATCAGGGCCAGCACGTCGACCTGGCGTGCCGTCAAGCCGAGGTCGGCCGGCAAAGGTGGTGCTGGTCCTTCCGAGCGGCGGCCGGAGTTGGTCTGTGGACCCGGCCCATGGGGCGTCTCGGGACGGGTGAGGATTTCGGGCGGAATATAGACGCCGCCGGCAAAGACCAGCCGCAGCGCGCCGAGCATCACCTCGCGTTCGCCCGACTTCGGAATGAAGCCGACCGCACCGAGATCGAGCGCCTTCACCACATAGTTGCGGTCGCAAGTACCCGAGAGAATGACGATCGGGATCTTGGGATGACGCGCGCGCGCCTCTTCCAAGGCCGCGAAGCCATCACGATCCGGCAACCCGAGATCGAGCAGGACGAGAGCGAGATCCGAATGCTCCGCGAGCAGTCGCGCGGCATCGCTCCAGCGCGATGCTTCGAGAATCGTCGCGCCCTCATCCAGCTCTTTCAGGACGCCGCGCAAGGCCTCCCGAATTAAGGTGTGATCGTCGATCAGGAGAAATTTCATCGGAAGCGATGTCTCGGGAGCGATGCGTCGCCGTCCCAGGCAATACTTTTGTACTAGGACGAAAGTATCACGATCGCACACGATAGCAAGGTCACAAAAATCAACTCAATGGATACGCAAAGCGCCCCGCGTAGCGTCGATTGAGCTTTCCGCCGCCACGCCATGCGCATCGCCAATTCATATGCAGCGATGGAGCAAACATTCAAATATGCAATCGCCACGCGAAGCCTCGGAGGCGAAGCTTGCTCTCGTCTTGGGTGACAATTTGCCGCTCCGAAATGCGATCGGGACCGCTCGGCTCCAGACCAGGCAGCACTGGCCCGACTTGCGGCGCAACGGCAACATTCGATTTGAGTGTTCGCGACGATCCCTCATTCCCAGGACCAAGGTATCGCCCCCTTAAATCGACGTGAATTGCAAAAGCCCTTGT
>Ga0209069_10000313_pt1 | contig 21384 bp, 20 predicted proteins | sample Str013_2_FD_187202 | JGI IMG/M metagenome (GOLD analysis project Ga0209069, IMG submission 187202) | Freshwater sediment microbial communities in response to fracking from Pennsylvania, USA - Straight Creek_MetaG_SC_2013 (SPAdes) (version 2) | ecosystem: Environmental > Aquatic > Freshwater >...
ATGGTCGACAGCACAACAGTCACAAAGCTTCTCGCCAGCGGCAGCATTGAGATGCTTCGTAGGCCAGAGAAGTAAGTTGCGGTGGTGGCGGGTTGGCTCATCTCACATCATCTCACGGCAGAATCTTGGCTGTGCGGAATTTGTCCCAGGCATCGGTGAAGGACTTGATTGAATTCTGGTAGGCTGTGAAACCAGCATCGCGGCTTTTGGTCATGTCATTGAAGTTTTCAATCACACGGCCAAGGTCAGCGTCGCTGTGCCACCATGAGGCCACGGTTGAGAGTGGGTTCTGTTGCAACCCATGTTCCGAAACGATCTTGTCCCACACAGCTTCCAAGCCAGCCATTTGCTTTTCCAGCGGTTGCGCATGGCCCGGATAGGGTGCAGCGGGAATGCCCCAATATTCTGCCAACTTCGGCCAGAGCCAGTTCCAACGGAACACTTCACCATTGGCAATGTTGAATGCTTGATTGCGTGCGGCTTTGGACTTGGCTGCCCAGAGCAATTGCTTGGAAATGATGCGTCCATCGGTGATGTCCACACAGGCTTCATGTTGTTGGGGAGAACCTGGGAACACGAATGGCTTGCCGGTTTCTTTGCAGATGGCTGCATAAGCACCCAATGTTGCCGCCATGTTCATTTGATTGCCTACCGTATAGCCAATCAATGTGTGGGGGCGATGCACTGACCATGTGAAGCCCTGCTTTTCAGCAGCGGCAAACAACTCGTCTTCCTGATCATAATAGAAATTCTGATAGGGCAAGCGCGGCATCTCTTCGCGAAAAGGTGTCACCATCTTGGTCTTGGCATAGGCTTCGAAGGGGCCCATGTAATGTTTTGCACCTGTCACCAGAGCGGCGTGTTTGATTTTCTTGCCGTCCATTGCACCCAGCAAATTACGCACCATGCCAGCGTTCACGCGGCAATTTTCGGCTTCATTGGCTTGGCGAAGCCAGGTGGTGATAAATACGTCAGTTGGCTTCACGCGTTTCAATGCCGCTTTGGTTGCTTCATCATCGGTGAGATCAACCGCGATATGTTTCACCCCCTTGGGCAAGTCATGCTTGTGGCGCGAAATGCCTGTCACAGCCCATCCATTGTCGATCAAGTGTTCAGCCAGATGGCGGCCAATAATTCCGGAAACACCGGCGATGAGGGCGTGGCGTTCCATTAGTTAAGTCCTTTGGTTGAGAGCGTTACCTTGATGCAGGCTTGGGCATCTTGGCCCAGTTCAAAAGCCTTCTTGGCATCCAGCAGGCTGAAGTGGTGGGTTTGAATGGGCGAAAGATCTATACCCGTGCGTTCGAGGAATTTGATCGCCGCAGGCCACACACCGGGAGAGCCGATGCACCCGCGCACGGTGAGATTCTTGAGTTGCAACAACCCGAGTGTTGAAGTGACCTTGCGACCAATGTTCAGGCCAACCATGGAAACGCGGCCATTCTCTTGGGCATATTCAAATACATTGGCAACTGAAGCGTCATGGCCCGAAGCTTCAACAACAAGCTCGGCCCCTTTACCGCCCGTCAATTCCTTGATGCGTTCAATCGGACTGTCATTGGCATCCACAGCTTCAGCCGCACCCAACTTCAAAGCAATTTCGCGGCGGCGTTTGATTGGATCAACCACAATCACGCGAGCCCCCATGCCGATGGCGGCAGCAGCGGTAACAAGGCCTATCGTGCCCCCGCCAGAAACCACAACTGTCTCCGAAGCATTGGTGCCGCCGGATCGCTGTACGGCATAGAAGCCGCAGGTGAAAGGCTCAATCAACGCGCCGCGATTATCATCCACGCCATCGGGCAACTTGTGTAACCAATCGGGGTTCACATTGAAATATTCGCGGTCTGCGCCATTCATCGAAAAGCCGAAGTGATGCAAACGCTCTGGTGTTCTCACCACGCATTCGCCAACCACGCGGTCACCTCGTTTGAAGTTCTTGACGTTCTTGCCCACTTCAACAATCTCGCCACACCATTCATGGCCGGGCGTGACGGGATAAGAAATTGGAATGATGTAACGGCCTGCCAACAGTTCATAATCTGAATGGCAAATGCCAATGGTGCTGGTCTTGATCAACACTTCACTTTCGTTGATCGAAGGCACAGGCATATCCATGATGATGGGATTGTCTGGTGTTTCAAAAACAAGGGCTTTCATGTGGCGGCTCCTATACTTTCACAACAGCGCCATTTTTCGCGGCGGACTTGATGATGGCTTCGAGAATGGAAATATTGTTCACCAGATCTTTTCCGGTGATCGGGTAAGCCGCTTGCTTGCGAATGGCACGGGCAAAGGCCACGAGATTGTCTTTCACCGGCTCAGCAGGCGGCAATTCAACAACTGAGATCGGGCCACCGGCCATGGCAGAAGTAACCACCCAACCATCGGGCGCTTCCACATGGGCCTTGTCACGGATTTCAATCCAGCCTTTGGAACCAAACACCGCAAAGCGCGAGATGAAGGGCATGGCCAAGGAAGCTGAAACATAGGCCGTGCCACCACCTTTAAAGCGGATATGCACACTCATGGTGTCACCTTGCGGGATTTTCGAAGAAAGTTGCTCGCAAGACACGCGCAAATCTTTTGCGGGGCCGAGGAGAGCTGCTGATAAGTCTGTGAGGTGAATACCCGTAGCGGTCATGCCGCCGACGGGCGCTTCTTTCTTGTTCAAGCGCCAGTTGGATTTATCGAGCGTGGTGAACTTGTCGTGGCTGAAATTGCCTTCGACTTGTTGAATGCGGCCCAGCTCGCCACGGCGGGCCATTTCCAGCATTTTAGCGACAGGCGGTTCCCAACGGCGCTCATGGCCCATGCCGAGAACAAGTTTGTTTTTCTTGCAGGCGTTGACAGCAGTTTCTGCGCCCTTCTTGGTGAGCGCCAATGGCTTCTCACAAAAAATATGCTTCTTGGCGCCAACAGCAGCCTTGATTTGCGCGGCATGCAAAGAATGCGGCGTTGCAAGAATCACCGCTTCAACGCCGGGGTGTTTCAGCGCATCTTTGAAATCTGCATAATGTTTAAATCCATTGGCAGCGGCGAATTCTGCTCCAGCAGGATTAGGTTCTGCCGCACATACGATCTCAATATCCTTGCTCGCCTTTTTCAAAACGGCCGTCATCTTCTTGCCCCACCAACCGAGGCCGATCATCGCGACTTTTACGGGCGTACTCATTACACTGTCACCAATATCTTCATGTGATTGACGGATTTATCGAGTAGTGCATCAAAGCCCTGCTTCACCACATTGTCCGCGTCAATATTGGCAGTGACAATTTTTTCGATTGGAAAATTTCCAGTTTCCACCATGCGGATGATGCGAGACCAGCACTGCACGGGGTAACACCAGGTGGCTTCGAGTGTGATGTCTTTCAGCGCCCACAACATGGCATCAATGCTGGCGGGCTTCATGTGCAAGCCTGTTTGAACAACTCTGCCTTGGCGACGCACAGAGGCCACGCAAGTGTTCAGGCTGGCTTCAAGGCCCACACATTCAATCGCCACATCCACGCCCACACCTTCTTCGGTCATGTCATGAATTTTCTCGGCAACGTTTTCTTTGATGGGGTCTATGATAATGGCGCTGGGCACCAATTCCTGCGCCATCTTGCGGCGGAAAGGGTTGGGCTCAGACACAAAGATTTGCCCGGCACCGGCGGCCTTAACGGCCAGCAAAGTGAGCGCGCCAATTGGGCCAACGCCTGACACCAAAACCGTATCGCCAGAGCGCACATTGCCGCGATCAACCGCATAAACGGCCACGGCGGCTGGTTCAATCATGGCACCTTGAATATCAGAAACACCCTTGGGCAGAACGGACACATTGTAATCATTCACAACAGCCATCTCGCCCATGCCGCCCCAGCCCCAAGACAGGCCCACACAGCCCATACTTGGGCTAAGATGATAGAGCCCACGGCGGCCATAATAATCGTCGCGTGGCGAAATCAGTGGCTGAATGGAAACCCGGTCTCCTACTTTCACATTGGAAACAGCAGAGCCTATATCAGCAACAATGGCGCTGAACTCATGGCCCAGAATTTGTGGATTGGTCACACCGGTATAAACATGTGGTGTGACGGGCGTTACAATCGGCCCTGCGATGTATTCATGCAAATCCGTGCCGCAAATGCCTGTCACCAACGGTTTGATCAAAACATCATTGGCAGCAAGCTTCTTGGACGGTGCAGGCACATCTTCAACGCGAATGTCCTTGGCTGCGTGGAAACGCACGGCTTTCATGGACGATCCTCCCAGATCAACATTTATTATTTTGTGTTACCCTAGCCAAACCGCTGAAGATGAAATTAGCAAAAATTCTCATTATGACAATTTTTACGAAACTGCGCATGCAAAATTTTGGCAGAGTGGCAAAAAATATAAACCTCTAGGGAGACGCATTTGTGGCACTTCGTTGGTGTGAGGCGAGACTTGTTCGCGCGTCATGCGTTTGAGTTGCCCAAATCGCAATCGGTTCGAATATGGCAAAGACATCATCAAGCGAAAACGATGATATTGGCAATGATGCGCGCCTTGAGCTGTGGCGCAAGCAAGTGGAGATTCGTGACTGCGAAAAGCGCGCTTACGATTTGTTTCTACAAAACTTGATCAAAGGCACCAGCCATTTGTCACTGGGCCAAGAGGCCATTGCTGCGGCCTTTGGTGTGGCCATGCAAAAGGGCGATAAATCTTTCTGCACCTATCGCGGCCATGCTCACACTCTCGCGCGCGGCGTGCCGATGGAAGCCATGCTTGGCGAGTTGATGCTGCGGGATATTGGCCTGATGCGCGGCAAAGGTGGTTCCATGCATCTGACTTCCGTCGAACACGGTGTGATGGGATCTTACGCCATCATCGGCGCACATTTGCCCATCGCCTGCGGCTCAGCATGGCGGGCCCAATATCTGGGTGAGAAAGATGTCTCAGTCTGTTTCTTTGGTGACGGTACAACCAATATCGGAGCCTTCCATGAAGCCCTGAATTTTGCGGTTATCTGGAAACTACCCGTGGTGTTTGTCTGCGAAAATAATCTTTATATGGAATATACCTTGAACGCGGATGTGACTGCTGTGGCAAGCCCGGCGGGCGATCGCGCTTCAGCCTATGGCCTGGAAAAAATTGTCATCGATGGCAATGATGCCGATGTGGTTTACCGCAGCGCCAATGTAGCAATCGAAAAAGCCCGCAGTGGTGGCGGGCCATCATTGATAGAGTGCCTCACCTATCGCCACTCCGGCCATTCGCGCGCAGACCCAGGCAAATATCGCCCGGAAGGCGAATTGGAGAAGTGGAAGGAGCGCGACCCTCTGATCATCTATAGACAGCGCATGAAGGATTTTGGTTTTGCCGATGCGCAGATCGAAGCCATCGAAACTGAAAGCAAACGCAAAGTGGATCATGCAACAGAGCTCTGCAAGGCTTCACCCGCAGCGCCGATAGAACTTCTCACTGCCGATGTTTATGCTGATGGAGGCTGGGCATGGCGGAATTGAGCTATCGTGATGCCGTGATCCGCGGCATCAGCCAAGAGATGGAACGCGACAAGAATGTCGTATTCCTGGGCGAAGACGTTGCCAAGGCAGGTGGCGTGTTCAAGGCGACCGTGGGCCTCTATGAGAAATTTGGCCCGCTTCGTGTGCGCGACACTCCCATTTCAGAACAGGCGATTCTGGGTGCTGCCATGGGTGCGGCGATGACGGGGCTTCGCCCCATTGCCGAAATCATGTTCTCAGATTTCATCGCCGTGTGTTTTGACTACATCGCCAATGAAATGCCGAAGATCGCCTACATGACCAATGGTCAGATCAAGTGCCCCCTGGTTGTCCGCACTGGCAATGGTGCAGGTGTGCGCTTTGGCGCGCAGCATTCACAATCGGTCGAAAACTGGACGATGATGATTCCGGGCCTGAAGGTTGTGGCCCCCTCTTCTCCGGTTGATGTGATCGGGCTGATGGCGGCGGCAGTGCGTGATGGCAACCCGGTGATCTTCCATGAACACAAGGCGCTCTACGCCACCAAGGGCGAAGTGCCCGATGGCGAAATCATCGACACACTCGGAACTGCAAAGATTTTGCGCAAGGGCAAAGACTGCACCATTCTGGCCTTGGCTTTGATGGTGCACCGTGCCATGGAGGCCGCTGAAATTCTGGCGCGTGTTCACGGTATTGATGCCGAAGTTGTTGATGTGCGTTCACTTGTGCCGCTTGATACGCAGACTATCTTGGGCTCAGTTGCCAAGACGGGGCGCTTGTTCACCGTCGAAGAAAATCCGCGCTTGCTGGGTTGGGGTGCAGAGATTGCTTCCATCGTTGCGGACGAAGGCTTTTGGAACCTGAACGGCCCCATCGTGCGCATCACCACACCGCACATCCCGCTGCCTGCTGCTGATCATCTGGAAGATTTGGCGCTGCCCAATGCCGCACGCATCGTTGATAAAATTGTTCGTGTGATGAACGGTTAAGCCATGGCCAACACAATTATCATGCCGCAACTGGGCGAAACAGTTTCTGAAGGCAAAATTCTCTCGTGGTTCAAAGCCATCGGCGATGATGTAAAAATTGGTGACAGACTGTTCGAAGTTGAAACCGATAAAGTGACAGTTGAAGTCGAAGCCACGGTTGCGGGCAAACTGACTGAGATCATAATTGGCAATGGCGTCACGGCCAAAGTTGGTGTGACTGTCGCTGTGATCGGCGGTGGTGCGGTTCCTCCCGCGCCGCAGGTTGCTGACACGCCAGCACCTGCAGCGCCGCAGAAACTGATGAATGCCTTTGAAGAAGTGGCCACGCCCAATACGCATTATGGCAATGCGCTAGGGCCTGAGGGCTTGCGCATAACGCCCTTGGCACGCCGCTTGATTGTTGAGCGTGGGCTTGATGTGAAAGAGATCGCCCGTGCGGCCGCAGCCAAAGGTTTGCGCAAGATTGAAGAAAAAGACGTGAGCGGCTTTGCTGTACAGAACTCTTCAGTGCAACATTTTGCCCCGACGTCGTCTGCTGATGGGCAAGTCATCACCCTCAACACCATTCGCCAACGCACGGGCGAAAAGCTTGCAGAAAACTGGCGCACCATTCCACACGTGTTCCAAGCTATCGATGTGGACTTCACGGAGGTGGAAGCCGTGCGTGCAAGGCATAAAGAGCGATTCAAAAGAGAGAATGGCGCATCGCTCACCTATTTGCCGTTCATTGCCCGGGCCGTTTGCATCGCACTGCAAGCTTTCCCACATGTGAATGCGCGCTTTGATGGCAAATCATTGATCCTCGCCAAAGACATTAATCTCGGTATCGCGGTTGATCTCAATCACAATGGCCTCGTTGTGCCCGTGGTGCATGCTGCGCAGGATTATACCTTGCAAGGCCTCGCCAAAGCACTGGGCCGCCAGATTGAAAAGGCGCGCACCAATAAGCTGACACCAGCTGATTTTTCTGGTGGCACCTATTCCATCACCAACAATGGTGCCTTCGGCACAAGTTTCACCACACCGATTATCAATGCGCCACAGGTGGCAATTCTCTCAAGCGATGCCATTCGTAAAAGGCCTGCGGTTATCTCGACGGCAGAGGGTGAGTTTGTGGCACCACGCCTGATTGGCACTTTGGGCCAAAGCTTTGATCACCGCGCTTTCGATGGCGCTTATGCAGCGGCCTTCTTATCTAAACTCAAAGACATTATTGAAACCAAGAGATGGGCCGGAGAGCTGGGAGAAAACACATGAAATACAATAGTCCCTATGCAACAGCCTCTTGGGGCCAGATGGCCAAGGACTGGGAAGAAGGCGTTGATTATAGCCGCATGTCAAAAGAGCGCTTGGCCAAGGCGCAAACTGCGGTTCGCAACGCTGGCCTTGGCGGTGTGCTCTGCTTCAACTTCGACAATATACGCTATGTGACGGCAACCCATATCGGCGAATGGGCACGCGACAAGTTCTTCCGCTATGCACTGTGCCCCGCTGAAGGCAGCCCATTTTTGTGGGACCCAGCTCCCCCCGCCAAACGCATCTCCTCACCATGGATCAAAGATAACGTGGCAGCGCCCATCACCACCATGCAGGGTGCCATTCCGCCAAGCCTTGGGGTGAGCCAAGAATTTGCCAAGCAGATCAAAAAGGCACTGGTGCATTATGGCATCGCCAATCAACCACTTGGCGTTGATCTGATGGAGCTTGGCATGCTGCGCGCGCTTGAGGCCGAGGGCATTGAAGTGGTTGATGGCCAGCAGGCCATGCTTGATGCGCGCGAAGTCAAAACCGGTGACGAAATTGAACTTCTGAAAATGGCTGCCAGCATGGTGGATGCCACTTATGTTGATATCGCCCGCGCCATCAGGCCCGGCACCAAGGAGAATGAACTGGTGGCAATTGCCAATGACCGCCTGTTCCGCATGGGCTCTGAGCGGGTCGAATGTGTGAACTCCGTCTCAGGGCGCCGTGGCCGCCCACATTCGCATACCTTCTCTGATCGCATGATCCAGCCCGGCGACATGATTTTCCTTGATATAATGCACAGCTATAATGGCTATCGCACCTGCTATTACCGGACCTTCATTTGCGGCCAACCGAACAACAACCAGATTGATGCTTATGAAACAGCGTCCAAATGGCTTGCTGCCTCCATGGACATGATCCGCCCCGGTGTGACGCCCGATGAAGTCGCTGCCGTGTGGCCAGACGCACATGAGTTTGGTTACAAGAATGAAGAAGAAGCTTTTCTGCTGCAATATGGCCACGGCGTTGGCATGTCTCTATGGGAGCGCCCCATCTTCTCCAAGCGCTTCAAAGGACAAACTCGTCCACTCAAGGAAGGCATGGTTTTTGCCCTTGAGACTTGGAAAGGATCGAATGATGGCTCAGGCGCTGCGCGCATCGAAGAAGAAGTTGTGGTCACCAAAGATGGCTGCGAGATTATCACCAACTATCCTTCTGATCATTTGATTTCTTGTGGCCTGCCAGGCTGCGAGGTTGTGGGATAACACCCCGTCCATGTCACCGCAGCTCAATCATCGCGGTCGCATCCCGGTTACCCTTGTCACCGGGTTTTTGGGCAGTGGAAAAACCACTCTGATCAACGCGGGGCTGAAATCTCCCGAACTTTCCAAGACTGTTATCGTGGTCAATGAATTTGGCGAAGTGGGGCTTGACCACCAACTCTATACCACCAGCAATGACGCAGTTGTGGTTCTCGAGAATGGCTGCCTGTGTTGCACTGTGCGCAGCGATTTGATCAGCACCATGAACAGCCTCTATCATGACCGGGCAACGGGCCATCTGCCGGATTTTAACAATGTGGTGATTGAGACAACGGGTCTGGCTGAACCTGGCCCGGTGATTCAGGCCTTTCTATCTGAGCCAACATTGGATGGGCTTTACCGGGTGGTAAATGTTGTCACAGTGGTTGACGCAGTTAACTGGGAAGCAACAGCGCAAAATCACAACGAAGCGTTGCGCCAAGTGGCGCTTGCGGATGATGTGTTGATCTCAAAACTCGATTTAAAAGATGATGACTCCTTTGTTGAACTTGCGGCGCAGCTACAAGCCATCAATCCCGTCGCAAAAATCTCGAAGTTGGATTTTGCGACTGAAGCCGTCGCACCATTGTTGATGCACAATGGATTTGATGCCGCTGATTCAATGTCCGATCCCACTGAGTGGCTGTCGATTGCCACCTATGAAGCATATGATCAGACGAGGACGGAGGCAGACGGTGTTAAAGATCAACACATGTCACCCCATCTGGCCGCCAAAGGGATTGAGAGTTTCGTGCTCACGCGCTCACCCCCCCTGTCGCGCGAGGAGCTACAGTTCTTGCTCGATGGCATCACGCAAAATCTGGGGCCCAGGCTGCTGCGCATCAAAGGCCTGATCAATATTCTTGAAGAGCCCGGAAGGCCGGCAGTTGTGCAGGGCGTTCAGCACCTGTTGCATAATTTGACCTGGTTAGAAAAATGGCCAAGTGCGGATGAGCGCACGCGGATCGTGTTCATCACCCAGGGCATTGAGCGCGCGAGTCTTAGAGACATGATTGAGCTTCTTGACCGCATGAGCAAGCGTACCTTTGAAGCCCGGGCGCGTGGACGCATTGCACAAGAAAGGGCCCAACCGTAATGACTGGCACAAAGCAAACCATCGGATGGATTGGCGCTGGCAAAATGGGCTTGCCAATTTGCTTGCGTTTCGCGGCGGTAGGGCATCGTGTTCAAGTTCTTGCGCGTTCATCGGAATCAAAGGCAAAACTGGAAAGCGCAGGGCTTGATGCAAAATCCAGCGTCGCAGATGTCTGCCGCAATGCTGATCTCTTATTCTCATCAGTATCAGATGATGGCGCACTGCAAGACATCGCTTGCAATGCCAATGGAGTGGCAGACTCATTGGCGAAGGGTGCGACCTATATTGATATCAGCACCGTCTCGCCCGAGGTATCTCGCAAGGTGGCACAACGCCTGCAACAGGTAGGCATCACTTACTTGCGCTCGCCTGTCTCAGGCTCGACCCTGATGGCGGAAGCCGGCACCCTCACTGCCGTTGTCTCGGGGCCCCAAGCCGCATTTGAATCGCTCCAACCAATCTTTGCGCAGTTTGCGCGCAAGAGTTTTCATGTGGGTGACGCAGAGGAAGCACGTTCAATGAAGCTGGTGTTGAACAGCATGGTCGCTGCCACGTCGGCCCTGCTGGCTGAGGCACTTGCGGTTGGGGCCAAGGGCGGGCTGGATATTTCAACAATGCTCAATGTAGTCAACCAAAGCGTGGTTGCCTCGCCTCTCATTGCATATAAAACTGACATGATGGTGAAGGGCGATTACAAGCCCGCTGCAACACTTTCGATGTTGCAAAAGGACGTTGACCTGTTCCTCAAGACTGGTGCCGCCGAAAATATCGAGATGCCTCTCAGCTCCAAGATCCACGATATTTATCGCAAGGCGTCAGAACGCGGGCTTGCCGAAAGCGATTTTTTTGTGCTGGTGCAAGATGCACTGCAGCGCAGCGCTTGAAAGGCGATGACCATGACAGACGACATTGATGTTGTGGTTGTCGGCGCAGGTGTTGTGGGTTTGGCGGTGGCGCGCGGTTTTGCGCAGGCGGGTCGCGAAGTACTGATTGTCGAACAGGAAGCCGCCATTGGTCGCCACACATCATCGCGCAATTCAGAGGTGATCCATGCGGGTATCTATTATCATCCGGGCAGTCTGAAGGCGAAGCTATGCGCGAGGGGTAAAGCCCTGCTCTATGACTATTGTATCCAAACCGGTGTGCCGTTCAAAAAAAACGGAAAATTGATTGTCGCACAAAAGCAAGCCGAGATTGAGAAACTACAAGCCATCCAGAAAAATGCCATCGCTTGTGGCGTGGTCGATCTTGTGTGGCTTGAAGGCGCTGAGGCCATGAAGCTTGAGCCCGAACTTCACTGTGTTGCGGCGCTGCATTCACCCTCAACTGGAACCATCGACAGCGGGCAATTGATGCTCACACTGCTGGGCGATGCTGAGGCCAGTGGCGCAACGCTCGCACTCAACAGCAAGGTTACTGAAGGCGAGATCACTTCAAACGGGGTTACGCTTGCAATTCAGAGTGCCGTGGATGAACCAATGCAGATCAATGCGCGGCTAGTGGTCAATTGTGCAGGCCATGGCGCACATGAATTTGCGGGTTCGATTGCAGGCTATGACCTCTCAATATTGCCGCAGCGATTTCTGGCAAAGGGCAACTATTGCAGCGTGTCAGGGCGCTCGCCCTTCACCCATCATATTTACCCCATCCCCGTGCAAGGTGGGCTTGGCACCCATGTGACCAATGACATGGGCGGCAGCGCCAAGCTGGGGCCAGATGTGGCTTGGATCACTTCACTCAACTACGAAGTCGACCAGAAAATTGGCGATGTTTTCAAAAGTGCTTGCGGGGGCTTTTGGCCTGGCATTCGAGACCGCGATGTTACCCCCGCCTATTGTGGCGTTAGGCCCAAGATCTCCGGCCCGGGGCAACCCAACGCCGATTTCATTGTCCAAAACGTGGCGGCAAATAACAAAGCGACGCTGATCAATCTGTTCGGCATCGAATCACCGGGCCTCACATCGTGCCTGGCCATCGCTGAATATCTGATGACATGACTGCAAGGCAGGAGAACAAACCATGAGTTGGGATCTCGAAAAAGGACCTCGCATCGCGTTTCTGGGAACCGGTGCGCAGGGTGCGTCGATTGCCGCCGATTTTGCCCTTGCTGGTTTGGATGTCACCTTCATTGATCAATGGCCTGATCACATTGAAGCCATTCGCAAGAACGGCATCACGGTCAATCTGCCAACCCGCACCTTCAATGCCAAAGTGAATGCCCTTCATCTGTGCCAGATTGCCGAGGTGAAAGGGTATTTCGATCTCGTGTTCCTGGTGGTCAAAGCTTACGACACTAAATGGGCCTGCGAGATGATCAAACCTGTGCTCGCCCCAGATGGTATGATCGTTGGCCTGCAAAATGGCATGACCCACGAAGATATTGCCACCATCTTGGGCCGTGAGCGCACCCTTGGAGCGGTGATTGAAATTGCCTCCAACATGTGGGTGCCGGGCATCACCAATCGCCAGAATGACCATGACGAGTCATGGTTTGCACTGGGCGCGCTTGATCCAAAAACCCAGCCCCGTGTTGAAGCTGTTGCCAAAATCTTGCGCCACTCAGGCCGCGTGGAAGTGATGGAAGACATTCGCTCTGCCAAGTGGATGAAGCTGGTGGTGAATGCGGCAGAGCTCATTCCATCAGCAATTGTTAATTTGCCACTCAATGATGCCGCGCGTTTTCCGGGCATGCTCGAAGTGATGCGCTTGGCAGGGTATGAAGCCATGCAGGCAGCACTTGCCGATGGCGCACAGATTATCCCCATCATCGGCATGCCCGCGATCACCACCAATCACCCGGAGCGCTATGTCGACCAGATATTTGATGAAGTTCTAAAAACCTTCTCGCGGCCGGACACTCTTGTCACATCGCTGCAAGATTGGAAAAAGGGCCGCCGTGCGGAAGTGCAAGAAGTGAATGGCTGGGTTGTGGATATGTTGGCCAAGCACAACCGCATATCGCCGATGAACCAGTTGGTCGTGGAAATGGGCTTTGAGATCGAAAGTGGAAAGCGCAAGCCCGATGTCGAAAACGCCAAACAGTTGATTGAGGCTTACCAGAAGCTACACGTCCCTAACTCATGATGTATTGGCTGGTCAGAAGATCGTCCATTATCTCACAACAAGAAGTTAGAAAACGCAGAAATAGTTCGGATCGTTGCCAGCCATCTGAAGGCTCAATTCAATCGAAGATCAACACGATGGATGTTGCATCAGTCAGGTTTTACCCAGGATGAAATTGCACAACTCTTGAAAGCCAAGAGAAAGGGAGAAGACGCCGAACTTGGGAAAGCCCTCAAAATCGCAGAGGACAAAGGCATCCAACGAATTACTCGATATACACTTCGTCACTTCATGGCGACACGCGTTCGTGGTCTGGCCGAATCCAACGTAGGACGTGAGCAGCGCAGTTTGTGGTTGGGTCACGGCAAGTGTGGCGCAACATCGTGGTATGAAACCCACGACCCGGAGTTCCTGCGTGAATGCGCCCAAGCAACGACGCTTGTGATCGAGAAACTCGACAGACTGGCAAAGCGAGATTTGACCCCGCCCGGCATTCACCAAGTGAGTCAGCAGACAATCGCGTTTGGCCGGGGACGATCCGCAGCCTGATACTTGTTCTCTCTCATTGAGAATATTCGAGTTACGAAATCTCTTCGCAAGCGCGAGACAGCATCAAATTTTAAGGCCCATATTCTTCTGCGCTTGGCGGAGAATTTGGCACGAATGCCACTCGCCCCGAACGAATTCGACAGTTTCCTCCGCCAAGTTTCCACTAAGTTTTGCAAATTGTCGCAGCGCAACACGTCCCTCCACGACCTAAACATATGATATTACTAGGAACAATGATCGGCGGCATTGGGGCCGAACCTAAGACAACTACGATGTCAAGGTAATGCTCTACCGCTGAGCTAACCACCCACTGGTCTTGCGGTGCACGCTCGATAGAGTGGAGATTTCATCAAAGCAAGCAGCATGAGACAAATGAACAATTGTGTGGCACCAGCGGCCAAACCGTCCAGATCACCCTTTAGTTTCAGAAGCAAAAGAACACTTCAATATGGCGCGATGATCGCACAGTTCTGACATCAAAGCAAAAACTGATTAAATGCTACCCGCCAAAAAAGCCACATCTCAGCTGCGCTGTTTTTGTAACATTCTCAACTAGTGGAAATCCCAGCGGTAACCCATGGATGCAATCAGATCCATTTGCGGAGAACTGATGCCCGTGGTGATATTGTCTTGCCAACGCGCACCCAGCTCTGCTTCCAGGCTCCAATTCGAACGCAGCTTGTAATAGGCAGATAGGCTTCCGCCGGCGAGCAACTGCATTTGATCACTAGTCAAACTGTTGCGCATCGAGGCCTGGAAGCGCGGCATGAAGCGCAGCTTTTCATTGACCTGATAGCGATACGAACCATCCAACATATAGCCCACATAATTGCCGCTGTTTGAATAGCGCAGAGATGCTGTCACCGTATCATTGACGTGTAAAATCTCGCTGCCGCTGAGAGTGACGGAGCCATAGAAGTTAAAGCCGGGGTCAGGTGTGAAGAACAGGCTCGGCTGCGAAACACTGCAAGCTGAAGAGGCAGGCGTGCCGGTGTAATAGGCCAAGGTGCCATCAATTGAGGCTTGCCACTTTTTGCTGAGCTGCTGGCTCACACCAGCGGATTCTGTTTGGGCTGAAGCGGTGCGGTCCAGCGCGCATTGATAGAGATTGTCGATACCGATAGCATCACGCAATTCTTGCAGTGAGCCTATGTTCTGTTGGCCCATGAGCGCGTTTGAAGTCAGCAGAAATGGCATCTTGCGATAATCAACAGTGCCGTAAACTGTGGTGCCTTGCCATGGCAACAAATTGACCGTTGCATAGGCGTTGTTGAATTCCTTGAAATAGATATCGTAATCGGCGGCCACAAAGCCCGAGCCCTTTTGGTTGTTATAGCGCAACTCTCCACCCAGCGCGCTGCGGTCGGTGATGTCGCCCACCATCTGTTGAATGGCATAACCACCTCCAGACCAATTTTTTCCAGGTGAAGCATAGTCAAGGCTCACGCCATAAAAATAATGGTCAGACGAAAACGGCACGGCGTTTTGGCCAAATACCGGAGAGCCGCCCACGGCTTGAAGTTTCAAATTCGTTGTTGGTTCCCAAGAAATATTGGCGCCATCAAAGCGGCCAAATACGCCGCCGGTGCCGCGGCTTTGGCGACCAACACGAACACCAATGCGTGGGCCTTTGAGTTTGCCATCAAGATAGATAGTTGATGCGCTGGTGTTCGAGACATTCGACATGTCACCGAAACCTTGCTCATTGTAAGCCGAAGCGCGCATCTCAACCGCAAAGGCGTCATTCTCGCCCTTCACAAAATAGTCAAAGCTCGACAACACTTCGTTTTGGAACATACGGCCATTGGCAAACAGCGGTCCACCAATGGTGGCTGGAACATAATTTTGATCGGCGTAATAGAACTGTGCAACACTACCATTTTGTTGCCAAGCCCAAGCGTGTGGGTCTTTTGGCTTCTCAATCAAATTGGATTTCATGCCCTGATTGGTAATCTGAACACCCGGCGCGGGTGCGGCAGAATTCTGCTGGCTCATCGGCGGCAAACCCGTTGGCCCATTTGGCGCAGCATTCGCAACTGTTGGCGCAGTAGGCAACGCTGTTGCATCTTGCTTGTTCTGACGCAGCGCAAACTGTGTGCCAGCCTGGCCATCCATGGCCGCCACCACGCCCTCAAGGCGCTGTTTCACACGCGTCGCATCCGCACCAATGGGATAAGAGCTGAGATAGGATTCATATTCAGCTTGGGCGAAGGCCAACTGCCCTCCCCGCTCATGCGCCAAGCCCAACATTTCCTGCGCATCTTGTTTCACCCGGCCAGTGCCAAGCTCCGATGCCTTGGTGAAAAACGCGGCAGCGCGATTGAAATCACCTTCCGCCATTTGGGTCTTGCCATCGGCCAAGGCTTTGACAGCTTGTTGGCTGGGCAGTTTGCCACCCAAATCCTCAGAGTCTTGTGTGGGGCGCAGCGCGTCAGTTTTACCCGCTGCGTCTGCGCCATCGCTCACCTTGAAGCCCAGACATTTGGCCGCATTCGCGAGAGGGGCCACATCCAAAATCAAGTGGCGATTATCTGTGCTGCGGCGCAATTTGTAAGCGACAACCTTGGCAAACGACAAATGAATTTCAGCCCCGCCAGAGCTTGCCGGATCATAGGAAACTGAACCAAGGCCAGCCGCATTTTGCGGTGGCACGGAAGCACCTTCCGCTCTTGCAACTTTGTCTTTGTTGTCTTGGGTCGTGCCCAGCACGTCCAAGCCCGCCGAAACTTCAAGACCATGATCAGCGGGGGCCAAACCATGAATATTCACCGGGCGATTAAGCGCCACATCCACATGCGAGCAAGCTGCCGTGCCGCTGACAGAAACCGTGCCGAGCAGATTATCCAAGGTTACCTGAGCAAAAGCATGGCCTTGCGCAACAATAAACATTGCAGCGGCGGTGGCGATATAACGCGGTTTGATCAATTTCGACATCAACTTAAACTTCATTTTAACCTCAAAACGCCTTACAGCACCGTCTCTTGAGATCCCCCTATGCACTTGAAATTTATTGCTTTTGCCCGATGTGCTCAATTTACGTGACGGGGTATTAATGTGGAATTAAGGATAAAAATTAATTACAAAAAAATTTATCCTCAACAGCCAGAACGAATCCATATTTACAGCTCGTGCCACTTTAAAGCTTTTAGCTGATAGTGCGCTGACCAGATCAGTCACCGAAATCACAGGTTAAGATGGGCCGTCAACATGCCTGCCCGGCAATATGCTGGGATTAAAAACGCCCCTGGAGTAGCAACTTACTCAACACTCACCGCAGAAACCCACCGTCCAGCGGCTGAACTATTTCACTAGTTCCAGCTGCTGAAAGTTGGGCGGTGATGGGAATTGGTGGTGTGTGAAGATTTGATCGTGGACAGAGTTTGATCTGTATAGGTGTGGCAAGCCCCGGTGCAGTCTTTCAACTCGGTGAAGGTGTAGTAAGTTGTCACCGGTGTTGAATACTTCAGATGGTGTGACGCGCTGTACTTGTTGGAATGGCAAGCCGCACAATTGGGGAACAGAGTTGGCGAGAGATACGTGATCTTTTCGTTGTTCTGCTTATGGCAAACGGGGCAACCAGCCGTACCCGCAGGGACTGTTGTGGCTGTGGTGTGAGCAACATAGGCGGGCGAAGTGTGGGCATAGTTGACAAACGGCCAGACCGTGAGGGCATTTACCGTGTTGGCTGAGGCGTGGCACAGGCCGCAATCATGGGTGGGCACCAACATGTGTGTCGTTCCCGTGTGATCAAGCAACGTGCCTGTGGTGCCCATCTTGGATGTCCCATTGTGGCAAGACATGCAGGTGCCGATGGCTTGGCTATGGTCAAAGGTTGTCACCTTCCAGTTCGTATAAACGTGGCAGCTGGCACAAAGATTGGTAGTGTTCAAATGGGCCGCATCTTTCGGCGTGATGATCTGCACCGTCGTCTTGGACGTGCCGTTGTGGCAGCCATAGCAAGCACCAGTGGCCTGGGTGTGATCCATCACTTTGGCTGGTGTCCAAGGTACGCCGCCAATGGCATGGCAGGCATCGCAGGTGCTGGTGGATGGAATGTGCGTTGCCGACTTGAACGAAATGGTGCCGCCCGTGAGGCTCAGCTTAATACTGCCGGAATGACAGCTGATGCAAGAACCGGTCACTTGTGTGTGGTCAACTTGCGCCGACGTCACATTCCAGTTGGCCGTGGTTTTGTGGCAGGCATCGCAAGTCTTGCTGGCAGCGATATGCGCTGTTGAGCTTGCAGTCACCGGCCCAGCCCGCAGGCTGAACAGGGCAACCCCACTCGTGCCGTGGCAGCTGGAGCAAGCGCCAAGCGCGGACGTGTGCTTGAACTGCGTGCGTGTCACTGGATAGAACTGGCTTGGCGGCGGCTTGATGTGGCAATCATCGCAGGTGTTCAGCGTGGCCATGTGGCCGCTGGTCTTGCCCTTGGCTTTCACACCATTGTGGCAGCTGTAGCAGGTGCCCGCCGCAACATTGGTATGGTCAAAGGCCAGCGCCGGAATGAAGGACGTGGTCGAGTGGCAGGTTTCGCAAACATTGCCGGTGGGCAAATGCGAGGCCGCTGGGCCCTGCAATTGGCCCATGATAAAGCCAATCGAACTTGTGCCCGTGGAGACCACGACCGTACCAGTGTGGCAGGAATAACACGAGCCAATAACCTGTGTGTGATCCGTCTGGTTCTTCTGGAGGCCAGGCTTGAAGGCCGTGGTGGTGTGGCAATTAATGCAGTTGTTGGTTGTGTTGATATGTGTCGGTGTCTTTTTCAACACAGTGCCCTTGAACACAGTGGTCTTAGAGCCATCGTGGCAAGACAAGCAGGTGCCTGTGGCTTGCGTGTGATCAAAGCCCGAAGCAGGCGTAAACTTGGTGGTCAGCGTTATGGTGGCATAGTTGTGGCAGGCGACACAGGCCGTGGTGGTGGTGAAGTGGGTACCGCTTCTGCCGACGATTGGGCCAGTCGAGATTGTCTTACTGCCATCATGGCAAGACACGCAGGTGCCGATGAAGCCCGTACCTGCACTATGATCAATCGCGATCACAGGTTTGAAGCCGACATTGGTGGTGTTATGGCAGGCGTTGCAGGTCGTGCTGGAAGCCAAATGAGCCGTCGAACGCGCCAGCGCCGGTGAATGCGCGCCGTCATGGCAGGAATAGCACGTGGCGAGTTTCACCGTTGCATCGGTGTGATCAAACTTCGTCGTCACCCAAGAAGTATAACCCGAGTGGCAGTTTTCGCAGGTGTTCGACGTCGGCAAATGTGCCGGGAATGAAACCTTGCCCAAGGCAGGTGCATGCGCACCATCATGACAAGTGACACAAGACGATACAGGAGATTCATGAGCGTGATCAAAAGTATTTGCTGGCTTGAAGCTGGTCGTGTTGTGGCAGAAGCCGCAAGCATTGTCCGTGCCATAATGCGTTGGAGACTTGGGCAGTGCAGTGCCCGTCGGCGCAGGTTGGTGGCAGCTGAAGCAATTCGTGCCAGATGTAAAGCCACTATGGTCCGGCTTGGCATTCGTCACCCAAGTTGCCGTGTTATGACACTGCTTGCAATCAGGGGTTCCGGCAGGTCCGGCTGTGACCGCAATATGGCCACCAGACGGGAATATCTTCGACACCGGCATATTTGGCTGGCCAACGTTATGGCAGCTTGCGCAGGCTGTGCCCGCGGATATGACTCCACTGTGATCAAAATGCGCCGGGATAAATGCCGAAGTCAGATGGCAATTTGAGCAAGTGTCAAAAGTCGGGCTGGTATGAGCAGGAGCTTTTGCATCAGTCGCGGCCTTGGAACGCGCCACCACTCCCACAAACTGGCCATCGTGACAGCTCACGCATGTGGCTGCATAAACCGTGGCGTCAGAATGGTTCATCGTCCAGGTTTTGAAGGCCGTCGTGCTCGTGTGGCACAGGGCGCAATCATTGGAAGCGGCAATATGGCCACCTGCCGCATTGATTTTGCTCAATACAGGCCCAGCTGGGCTGAGCAGCTTATGTGTGCCATCATGGCAAGTCACGCATGTTGCTTGGCTTTGCGTATGATCGAATGGCAACTTGGCGGGAGACCAACCCGTGTTGTTGGCAACGTGGCAGTTTTCGCAAGTATCAGTGGTTGCCATATGTGGTGCATCTTTGCCAGTGATCGGCTTGGTAGCGGTCTTGTGGCCGCCGTCATGGCAGGAAACGCAAACTGGCGAGACGAAATTGTGGAAGTTGGCAAACAACGTCGTCCAGACGGCCGTGCTGTTGTGGCAGCTGGCGCAAGCAGTGGAACTGGTATTGATATGTGCGGTATCGCGGCCCGTGGCGCGCACGCCGTCGTGACAGGTTTCGCAGGTGGCTGTTGAACCAACCGGATCGGTGTGCGTGAACGGCAACACAACAGGGATCCAAGCCGTGAAGCTGGTCTTGCTGTGGCAGTTTTCACACGTCGTTGAGGCAGGAACGTGATTGGTGCCCTTGGCCGTGGCCGTCTTGCCGTCATGGCATGAGAAGCAAGTCGCCGTGCCGATATTCTTATGGTCAAACGTCGTCACCCAGGTGGTGAATGATGTGTGGCACTGCGCGCAATTGGTCGTTCCTGTTGGAATGTGGTTCGGGAAGTTAGCTTTCGAAACCAACACGCCAGTGGAAATAGCCTGCGTGCCATTGTGGCAATCGGCGCACGTGGCGCTGACCAAGCCGTGCAAAGTTGCATCAAACACCACGGGGTTGAAGGCCACGAAATTCTTGTGGCAATCCGAGCAGACATCAGATGTTGGAACATGCGGTACAAACGCATTTTTCTTGCCCTTGGCCTGCACACCATCATGGCATTGCACGCATGTTTTTGTTCCCATCGAAGCGGCATTGTGAGTGAAAGTAGTGACCCAAGTCGTGAATGACGTGTGACAATCCGAACAATTTTGCCCAGTTGCAATGGTCAAATGCGGCGTGGGCTTGGATATGAGTTTGCCTTTGGTAATGGCCTGCGTGCCGTTGTGGCAATCGGTGCACACCGTGCTCACGCCGGGCAACCCATGCTTAGCGGCATCAAATACGACAGGTGACCAAGCCGTTGTGTTGTGGCAGTTCACACAATTATTGTCAGATGGAATATGCGCGATCGTGGCATTCATCTTGCCCGTCACAGGTGCAGCACCACCATGCAAACCGCCGTCGTGGCAGGTGAAGCAAGCGGTGTTGCCAATGCCCGCATGGTCAAACAGGCTGGTCTTCCAAGTGGTCGTGTTATGACAATTTTCACAGCCCAGATTGGTGGCGATATGTGTTGCTGTGTCTTGGGAGGTCAGCAAGCCTTTGGTGATCTTCGTGGTGCCATTGTGGCAGGTGAGGCAAACCGTCGTCACTTTGGAGTGGTCAAAAACCGCTGGCACCCAAGCCACGAAATTGGTGTGACAATCTGAACATTGCGTGCCGCCGCTCACCGGAACGTGGGAATGTGAAGGCCCGGTCAACATGCCAGTGGCGTTCACGCCATCATGGCAGTTTGAACAGCTGGTTGGATTGGCAACTTGTGTGTGATCAAAGTGAGTAGCAGGAACAAAGGTAACAGTGGTGTGGCAGATTGCACAATCCACAGCGGTTGGATTAGCAAGGTCAACATGCTTGTGCTTCGGCCCCTGCAACGTGCCCAGCACTGGGCCAGTGGAAATGGAATGCGC
>Ga0209069_10000314_pt1 | contig 21336 bp, 21 predicted proteins | sample Str013_2_FD_187202 | JGI IMG/M metagenome (GOLD analysis project Ga0209069, IMG submission 187202) | Freshwater sediment microbial communities in response to fracking from Pennsylvania, USA - Straight Creek_MetaG_SC_2013 (SPAdes) (version 2) | ecosystem: Environmental > Aquatic > Freshwater >...
GCTACACCTGCCTGGGGGACTATCTCCCTAATACAGTTACTTCAATCTATTTACACAAAGAACTAAATACTACCTTTTGCTGGTATCTTTTGGCTTCAGTAGTTGCTTGCGTCATCATACAGCAAGCTGCTGAATAAGCCCAACAAAAACTGTCAACTGTCTTACAATAATCAATATAAAAAAAGAGTGGGCCGTTGGCGCCACTCTTGTGTCAACTACCTTTTCATCCTTCCTGTTATTCCTTGTCCTTTACTCCCGGCCAGTTTTTATCGGCTGTTTCAATGTACGCTGCTTGTTTCTTCTTCCACATTACCTGTACCTCTTTGTTATAGTTCAGGTACAACTTGCCGTCTTTGATCAACCATGCTTCCGGATCGGTTGGCGCTTTATGACCGCCCGCCAGGCCATAGGCACAGTATCCGCCATACTGGGGCGCAAATTTTTCAGGATTGGCTTTGAAAGCACCCAGGTTTTCCTGGCTGGCAAAATACCAGGTAGCCGAATTCCAGGATAAAGCATATTTCTTATCCCCTTTTACTGGTTTACTTTCTGTAAAATAAGCTACCGGATCATAACCATGGATAGCTCCTTCAGAAGGAGTAAACACCGCCGACTTCTGTGCAAAAGTGGCTAGTGTAGCTAATAACAGAAAACCACTCATCAAAAGAATCTTTTTCATAATTATTGTTTATTTAAAAAACAAAACTACATACCAGCTATTTCCAAAAAGGTCTTTTAAACGACAATGGAAAATTTTACTCTCAAACAAGAAGACTTACAATAATTTCTTATTCACCCGCCGTGATTTCCAGGCTGCGTCAAACAGCCGACAAATGCTTTGCCGAAACAAGTTTCTCTTTACAGTATAATTTTTTTTATGATCAATCATTACGACATCATTATTATCGGCACTGGCAGTGGTGGCAGTACCGCTGCCTTTGCATTGGCGAAAACCGGAAAACGAATTTTAATCCTGGAACGCGGGGGGTTTATTCCCAAAGAAAAACAAAACTGGGATCCGCACGAAGTGGTGACTGCAGGCCGCTACCGGCCCAATGATGTATGGTATGATGCCAATGACAAACCATTCAAACCATTTATTCATTACAATGTGGGTGGCAACAGTAAAATGTACGGCGCAGCATTGTTCCGTTTTCGCGAGAAAGATTTTATGCGGATGGAACATTATGGTGGCATTTCTCCGGAATGGCCTTTTCAATACAATACACTGGAGCCGTATTATACCCTGGCAGAGCAATTGTACCATGTACATGGCCAACATGGAATTGACCCAACCGAACCACACAGCAGTGCAGCATACCCGCATGCGCCACTTGCATACGAACCATTGATAGCAGATTTAGAAACAAAGCTGAAAAAAATCGGGCTCCATCCATTTCCATTACCCATGGGCGTTAAATTGCCCCAGGACTACAGCAAAAAAGAAACCCCGGTAGTACTGGAAAATTTTGACGGCTTCCCGGACCCTACCGACAGCAAAGCCGATGCACAAACCATTGCGTTGAAGCCAGCACTTGCAAAAGAAAATGTAACACTGCTCACCAATGCGTATGTAGAAAAGCTTGAAACCGATGCCTCCGGAAAAAAAATAAATGGGGTAATTACCTGGGTGAATGGGGAAAAAATCTCCTTCTCGGCAGAAATAGTAATTGTGGCTTGCGGCGCAGTAAACAGTGCCGCTTTGATGCTGCGGAGCGCCAATGACAAACATCCCAATGGCCTTGCCAACTCAAGCGACCAGGTTGGTCGCAACCTGATGCTCCACCACAATGGATGCCTGGTGGCATTCACAAAAAAGAAAAATGATTGTGTGTTCCAGAAAAGCCTGGGCATTGCAGATTTCTATTTTGGTACCGGTGATAACCAATTTCCGCTGGGAGAAATACAATTAATGGGCAGAAATGATGCGGACACAATTGTTTGGCTGGCAGAAAAAATTGCCCCTGGCAAAACTTATGAACAGCTGAAAGAAATGACAATTGATTTCTGGCTTACAGCAGAAGACCTTCCTTCACCTGAAAACAGGGTAACACTACGCAAAGACGGCAGCATTAAAGTAAACTATAGCAAAACAAATTATGAGGCCTATGAAAAATTAAAAGAAAAGCTGAAAGAGGTTTTTATCCGGCTTGGCGAGCTGGATCCGGACTATAAAGATGTTCAATGGAACGGATATGACCTCGACATTACCGGCATGAGTCATCAAAACGGCACCATGCGTTTTGGAACTGATTCAAAAAAATCGGTGCTGGATCTAAACTGTAAAGCACACGACCTGGACAATCTCTATGTATTGGATGCCTCCTTTTTTCCAAGCTGCGGTGCATTTAATCCCGCACTTACCATTGCAGCAAATACATTAAGAGTAAGCGGGTACCTGACAGAACATGTATTGAGCCAGGCTCCCTCCAAAATGGAAGCAGCAATTTTTTGATGACCATACAATGGAGGAATTAGCAAAAAATATCACTCTTACCGTCAGCCATGCCGTTGAAATACTATCGGCCATTATTATTGCTGTGGCTGTTATCAAGACGTTGTATCATTACCTGCAGCCAGTTTTTAAAACTGGCGGAGCGGCAATAACCAGGGAAGCCACCCGATTACAGTTTGGCAGCTCCGTAGCCGTATCACTGGAATTACTGCTGGGTGCCGACGTACTGGCTACGGCTGTGGCGCCAAGCTGGAGTGATATCGGCAAACTCGCAGCCATCGCCGTCATCCGCACGTTCCTGAATTATTTTTTAGAACGAGAGCTTAAACACATGCACACAAAGATGTAAAACATATTGCAAAGCTACAACCCAATGCAGTTACACTTACTTCAATATTCGCTCACTCTCATTTATTGGCATGTCATTGATGCTGGCAAAACGTTTGCGCATGTATCCATCTTCATCAAACTCCCATAATTCGTTGCCATAACTTCTGAACCATTGGCCGGTATGGTCATGCCATTCATATTCAAACCTGACAGCCATCCTGTTTTCTCTGAAGCCCCACAATTCCTTTTTGAGTTTGTAATCCAGTTCCTTTTCCCATTTTCGGTACAAAAACTGTTTCACTGCTTCACGCCCGTTCAAAAATTCCGTTCTGTTGCGCCATTCCGTATCAACCGCATAAGCAAGGCAAACTTTTTCCGGGTCCCTGGTATTCCATGCATCCTCGGCAGCCTGCACCTTTTGCAATGCGGTCTCTAAAATAAACGGAGGTAGTGGATATTTCTTTTCCATAAATAGTAATTTAAAATTGTGTAAAAAAATTGGCCAAACCCGGCTCCTAAAAATCCATTGTCCTTTTACCAATGCTCACCGATAAATCAATGTCTTTCCGCCTGCCCAATTTACCGTTTCCTTTTTCATAATACGCTTTTAAAAGTTTTGCACAGGTTGTTTGAAGCTTTACTGTCATGCAAAAATAAACCAGTAATTGGGTAAGATGATGGAGACAATTCATGGCAATCCCGGCACTTACCAAAAATATAACATCTACCAGGTTTCCATTGTTGCAAGCAGCTGTTATTTTTCGCTTCTTTTCAATTTTATTGTTAGAATCATCGAATTTGGAATTACATGTCTTTGCAGTTTTATACAGCTTTTCTTCATTTAATAAAATTAGTTTACCGCCAGGGTCAACTGCCCGACAATCAGTTTTCCGGTCAGATCGTTTCTTTGCAGTATGAGAGCAATGCCCATCCAGATTATCACCGGATATACTGGCACCCAACAATTGAAAGCTTCGTTCCGGAAGAACTGGCTGCATTATACGCAGGAGGCGCTGGGCCTGGGCATTTTTATGTTTTCTGCCTGTTTTTTCAGCGCCCTGCTCGACGGGCATGCTGCAACCTGGCACATCAATATTGAAAACGGATTTCTACGCCAGGTAATAACGGGTTTGTTAATGGGTGGAACAGCGCTTTTTATTTTTTATTCGCCCTGGACAAGTCCTTCCGGCTCGCACATCAATCCGGCTGTAACGCTGGCGTTTTTAAGGTTAGGGAAGATTTGTTATTGGGACGCGGCATTCTATATCCTTTTTCAATTTATTGGCGGAACCATTGTTGTATACGGAATGCAATTTCTATTGGGACAAGCCCTGATTGACCCGCCCGTTAACTCAGTGGCAACGGTACCCGGCAAAAGCGGCGCCGGGATAGCTTTTGCAACGGAATTTATTATTGCATTTGCAACCATGGCGATGGTATTGTTTACCACGGCAAATGACACACTAAAAAAATATACCAGGTTTTTTGCAGGTTGTCTTGTTTGTATCTATGTTATTGTTGCCGGGCCGATCAGTGGTTTTGGCATGAATCCGGCCCGGAGTTTCGCTTCTGCCCTGCCCTCTCATACATGGACCTCTTTTTGGATCTACCTGTTTGTGCCCATTGCCGGTATGTTGTGCGCTGCAGAACTATTTCTATTCGTTAACCGGCTAAAACAAGTCAATTCCCAATAACCGAATCATTTTATTTAAACCAATACATACTTTCAGCATGACGCATTTATTAAAACTTACAGCAATTACACTCACCGGCTGCTTATTGCAATTTGCATCTGTGGCACAGGTAAAAAAAGTAGACGCTGTTGGTATTACCGTGAGCAATATGGAAAAAGCAGCACGCTTTTACCAGGAAGTGCTGGGTTTTAAAAAGATCAGCGATAAAGAACTATATGGTGAATCCTATGAACAGCTGCAGGGCATTTTTGGTTTGCGCATGCGTATCGTACGCATGCAACTGGGCGATGAGCAGATAGAACTGACGGACTATCTTACCAGCGGCGGCAGAAGCATTCCTGAAGACGCAATGAGCAACGACCTCACGTTTCAGCACATTGCTATTGTGGTAAGCGATATGGACAAAGCCTATGCAATACTTCGTAAGCACATGATCATGCAGGTATCTACTGGTCCGCAAACCATTCCGCAAAGCAATACAGCCGCTGCCGGCGTAAAAGCTTTTTATTTTCATGACCCCGACATGCATAACCTTGAGCTGATATATTTTCCCAAAGGAAAGGGACAACCCAAATGGCAGAAGAAAAAGGGGCAATTGTTTTTAGGTATTGACCACACCGCCATTGCTGTTCGTAATACAGACAGCAGCCTTCGGTTTTATGAAGGCTTTTTAGGAATAATGCGCAAAGGCGAAAGCTGGAATATGGGAACCGAGCAGGCGCACCTTAATTTTGTAGCGCATGCAAGCCTGCATATAACAGGGCTTCGTGCAGCGGCGGGTCCGGGCATTGAGTTCCTCGAATACCTGAAACCCGGACCAGGCAAGCCTTACCCAAAAGATTCAAAAACGGATGATATATGGCATTGGCAAACTACTCTGCTGGTAGAAAATGCAGAAAAAATGTACGACCAGCTGCTATCTGCGGGCTATACGTTTATTTCAAAAAAGATCGTTCGCCTGACTGCCAAAGATGGCAGGCAACAGAAAGCCTTTATTGTTCGGGATGCCGATGGGCATGCGATGTTATTAATAGAAAATGGGTAACCACGATTAAGACTACTTTGCTACAATTTCTTCTCCGGCATAATCATATGTTTACGCTGTATACCTTCTTCAAAAATGGGCAAGGAGTAATTTATTACAAAGAAATTGAACCTGATGTCAATCATTTCAAAGCCCTGTTGCTGGTATAACAACTTTTGATACACGCTTGAATTGCGTTTTATTCATCTTCAGTTTACAAAATTCATATTTTTTGCAGCTAAAATGGTCAAGTACCCGACACTGGTATTGTTTCAACTGTGCTTTTTTTGTACTGCCATGCAAAACAACCATACCATCATATGTCCCTTGTGCAGCGATCCGGTAGAGAAACTACTCTATCGTTTTCATATCGATAACGAGCGGCAGGTATTGGACAAGATTAAAACACAGCATCCCGCCTGGTCGGAAATGGATGGCGTTTGCAGCCGCTGCATGGATTATTACCATACGGAGGTAATCAGCGCACAGCGGATATTGCCCGAAATAGGTCCCCACTTTTCCATAAAATCGGCCGATGATTACGTGGTATTGCCCACCGGGCTCAGGCTAAATGCTGATCCCCGCTTTACCGGCAGGGGCGTTACCATTTGTTTTATTGACAGTGGTTTCTATCCGCACCCTGATTTGACGGCACAACGAAACCGGATAAAAAAAACAATAGACCTTACCGGCGATGCGAACAATAGCTCAGCGCAATGGCACGGCACCATGACATCCGTAGTTTGTGCAGGCGATGGTTATGCAAGCAATGGACTGTACAAAGGAATCGCCAGTGAAGCCGAACTGGTGCTGATAAAAGTGCAGGACAATACCGGGCATATTTCAACAGAAAATATTGTGAAGGCGTTGAATTGGGTTTTGCTGCATCACCAGGAATACAGCATCCGTATTGTGAACATGAGTTTTGGTGATGACATGGCCATTTCCTATAAAGAGAGTGAAGTAGACAGGCTTGCCGAGGAATTGATTGCGCATGGCATCAGCATTGTAGCAGCTGTAGGCAACGATGAAAACGGCGCCATAAAGCCACCGGCCAATTCACTTAACGTTATTGCCATAGGTGGTATTGATGACGACAACAAATTGGATCATAGCTGGGCCCCCTATCATTCCAGCTATGGCAAAACCGTGGACGAACTGATGAAGCCGGAAATGGTAGCACATGCTATCTGGATTGCAGCACCCATACTTCCTGGAACAGCAGAAGCGCAGGAATCGCTAACTTTATACGAGCTGATAAAAACCGAAGACGAATTATTACTGGATAAACTCCGGAATTGCATTCATTTTACAAAACTGGAACCATCAATCGCCAATGCAATAGATGTAAAGACAGTAAGAACAAGTATAGTAAACCGGATTCAGCAATGCAAGTATATTGCGCCACATTACAAGCATGTTGATGGCACTTCGTTTGCCGCTCCGGTTGTAAGTGCAGTTATTGCCCAATTACTTGAAATTAATCCGCAACTAACGCCGGCGGCTATCCGGCATATCCTGTTTTCTACTGCCAAAAGAATCAGCAACCTCGCAGCAGAACGCCAGGGTTTTGGAATGATTCAACCAAGGAAAGCGTTGCTGCAGGTATTAAAACGGGAAACAATTTTAAAAACTTACGACTGCCCTTATGTTGACAAAAACAGGAAATCAATAGAGTTTATTGTACACAATGATTTTGCATCACAAATAACGCTGGCGGGATCTTTTAACCAGTGGGCTCCGGATACGCTATTGATGGAACCACATCAAAACGGGCTTTGGAAAATTGAAATACCTTTACTTCCACCGGGAAGACACCTGTACAAGTTTCGAATAGATGACCATTTGTGGATGGAGGATACAGACAATCCCTTTCGCGAACCGGATGGCATAGCTGGTTTTAACAGCGTGCTGGTTATAGACAATTATTAAAAATGGAAAAAACAGTTACCATAGTATTGATAGCAGTGGTCCTTTACCTGGCACTGGGCCTTGTTTTTGCTATTGCTTTCATAACAAGGGGCATTGCTAAAGTGGATGAAGGAACCAGGGGTGCTACATTTGGTTTCCGTATCATCATATTGCCGGGAGTGGTTATTCTCTGGCCCATACTTTTAAGAAAATGGATTAAAATCAGGAAAGCTAAAAAATCCTGAAATGATTAAACAACTCCGCAAAAGACATTTTCAAATCTGGATTGTGCTACTGGTACTGTTACCAGCTAGTATTGTTATGGCCAGGCTTGTTACGCCCAAAATACCCATAGACCAATTGCTGCAACCCTCCGCTTATCCGGCTTACCCAACCATCATAAAAACAATTACGAAGGATAACTACTCGGTTCATTTGAGAAAGGCCAATGATTCCAGTTTTCAACTGGAGTGGATAAACAAAAAAATATTAATTGTTCCTTCGGCCGCTGTTTACAAGTTACCGGCGGGAAGCAACGACACAAAAAACGGGGTATTGATCGGCAGAATAGAAGGCAGGGGCGTTTACCGGTTTGCAGTGGATACAAGTTTCCGACCCGATCGCTTTTCATCGTACCGGTTGTTTTTGTATGATTTTATTCACCAGCAGGTTATTGATACCATTAAGTTTTAAGTTATGAGCGCATCTTATTCTGCAGTAGGCTGGAACCGTCAGAAAAAAAATTATGACTGGTTTATTTTTGGCTTTTGCCTGCTGTACCTGTCTGCATTCATTGGCTTTATGGCAATCTCCAATCCGGATTATACGTTTGAGACAGCACTTATACGTTCTACAGCAACCCTGGCGCTTTTGTTATTGCATGCTATTTTATGCATCGGACCGCTTTGCAGGTTGAACAAAAAATTCCTGCCTTTATTGTACAACCGACGCCATTTAGGTGTTACCATGTTTACCATTGCATTGGTACACGGAAGTTTCAGCATATTCCAGTTTCATAGCCTGGGCAATGCAAATCCGTTTGTCTCATTGTTCAGTTCCAACACGCAATTTGGTTCTTTGTCGCAATTTCCATTCCAGTCACTGGGCTTTTTTGCGTTGGTTATATTCTTTCTTATGGCCATTACCAGCCACGATTTCTGGTTGCACAATCTTTCGCCCCGTGTCTGGAAGACATTGCACATGCTTGTTTACCTGGCGTATTTGCTCATTGTACTTCATGTAATGCTGGGCGCCATTCAATATGAAACCAATCCTATCTTTATTAGTATACTGTCTGCGGGTTCAGCCACACTTATCGCTTTGCACCTGCTGGCGGGCAGTAAAGAAATACGCAAAGACAATATTGAATATCCATTGCAAAAAGAGGGTTTTGTATATGTATGTGAAACACAAGAGATAGCACAAAACAGGGCCAAAATATTTTGCCTTGGGCAGGAACGTATAGCAGTGTACCGGTTTGAAAATAAATTATTTGCTGTCCACAATGTTTGTAAGCACCAGGGGGGGCCGCTTGGAGAAGGGAAAATTCTGGATGGTTGCATTACCTGCCCATGGCATGGTTACCAATACTTACCCGGCAATGGCCAATCGCCACCACCATTTACAGAAAAAGTGAGCACTTATGATGTAAGAATAGAAAACACAAAAGTATGGCTGAATCCGAAACCGTATGCCGAAGGAACTGAAAGACCGGGAGCCATTTTAAATTCATGAAATTTTAATTTTGTAAGATGAACACGGACCACACAGAAGAATTTTATATAGGTTGGATGGACAAAGCACCCCTTTCTTTTGCAAAGCACATAAAAAAAGTATTGCTTGCAGTTTTGGCAATTGTTATTGCTGCTGCGGTGATGCTGGCCGTCTCTCAGAAAAAATTCTCAACCGGCAATTTTGAATTTGGCACACTTACAGAAGTAAAGGGCTTTTACTTTAGCCAGCCGGTACCCTGCATTAAAGTTGTGGCTGGTAAAAATCTTTTTGGAAACAATGTTTACCAAACGATTCCGTTGCTCGGCTTTGGCAAAATGGGTGCAGCTGCTGCCATCAGCAGTATTGAGAAAGAAAAAAACACTTCTCTTAATCAAAGGGAGATTACATTAAAAGGCACTTTGTTGTACAATGATGGAAAACTATTCATGCAGGTTGACAACAATGATCAGCCGCTGGTTCACATTGGCAATGTTGCCGGCGCAGCCTTATTGCCTGCGCAGGAAAACCTGGGTATGGTGCAGTTAAGAGGAGAGATTGTAGACCCCAAATGCTATTTTGGTGTGATGAAACCAGGACAGGGAAAGCCACATAAGGATTGCGCCATTCGTTGCATACTGGGTGGTATCTCACCTGTTCTCCGCGTTAGCAATAACGCTGGTGAAATCAATTACTATTTAATTGTGGGCGCCAATGGCGAAAAAATGAACCAGGCAGTAAAAGACTTTGTAGCAGAACCTGTAACCATCAATGCCCGGGCGGTAAAATATGACGACTGGATTGTACTCTATGTAAACCCGGAAAATGGCATCCTGCGGTATTCTTACTTGCGCGAAAAATTTGGCGCTTCCGTTCAGGATTGCGCCACCGCTTGTATTAAATAAAAAACAAAACTGCTACCAGAACATACTTTCATATTCAAACACATTTTCTTGTTCCGCCTGCTTTTCAACAGTGGTCAAAAAATCCTTTATTGATTCAACAATATCCGCAGCTACTTCTTTTTTGGTTTTGAGCGGGAATTCAACCAGGCCGGAATCTCTTTTTAACAGGGTAATCTTATTGGTATCATATCCAAATGTTGCATGGGCATCGTTCATCGAATTCAGGATAACCATGTCAAAATTTTTTCTTTCCAGCTTTCCGATGGCATGTGCTAATTCATCATTGGTTTCGAGTGCAAAACCAACAGATACCTGCCGGCTATTTTTTATCTTTCCAAACTCACAGGCGATGTCTGTGTTTTTTACCATCTTAATATTAAAACCATCGCTGTGTTTTTTTATTTTTTGGGAATACACTTTTTCGGGGCGGTAATCTGCAACGGCCGCTGCAAATACAGCAATGTCGGTGGTTTCAAAATAGTGGCAGCAGGCCAGGTACATTTCTGCAGCAGAATTGACCTGTACTATTTCAAGGTTCGGATGTTGCAACTGCAGGCATACAGGGCCAGATACGATGGTTACATTGGCACCTTGTTCCAGGAATTGCTGCGCAATGGCATATCCCATCTTACCCGAAGAATGGTTGCTGATAAACCTTACCGGGTCAATGGCCTCTCTGGTGGGTCCCGCTGTAATTAAAACGCTTTTATTTTTCAAGAGATTATTTTGCATACAGGTTCATTTTATTTTACTGATCTAATTTCATTAAAACATCATCCCTTTAGTGTCGCCTGCATTGCATTTTGTCCGCTTTCACAAACATTTAATCAAATAAAATGCCGCCGGATTTACCCGGCGGCTTAAAAACCAAGCCTGTCTTTTTTTTCTATTCTATTGCCAGCTAAACTTGCCGCCGGTATTGATCCTGATTTTATATAAACTACTGTGCGCCGTCAGGTACAATGTCTTTCCGTCTTCATCGCCCCAGGCCATATTGGCCGGGCGTTCCGGCGTGGTAATCTTACCCAGCAACCTGCCTTCTGCGTTCAGTATCCAAAGACCTCCTGGCGCAGATACAAACAAATTACCCTGTTTATCAATTTTCATTCCATCCAGCGCTTCATCATCTTCTGTTGCATTCCAGTCAAAGAAAACGCGGCCGTTTTTTAAAGTTCCATCTGGCTGCACCTCATACCGCCACAATGTTTTGGTATGATGTATATCGCGGATATCCCAATTACTGACGTAGAAATATTTTTCATCGGGCGAAAATGCCAAACCATTCGGACCGCCCAAATCTTTGGAGACCAGCTTCACTTTTCCGTCTTTTATCATGAACACACCTGAATAATCCAGTTCTTTGTTTTCATCTTTAAAAAAATTGGGCAGTCCGTAGGGTGGATCGGTAAAATAAATAGTCCCATCACTTTTTAACACAATGTCATTGGGGCTGTTGAAACGCTTTCCATCAATTTTATCAGCCAATACTGTTACCGGTCCTTTTTTCTCATGCCGTATTACGCGGCGGTTTCCATGCTGGTCAACAATCAAACGTCCTTCCTTATCAATCGCAAGTCCATTGGAACCCGGCTGACCATACCGGCCAATATCTTCACCGGTATAGCCGCTGTGACTGATGTACACGGTAACGTTTTTATCCCGTGGATTGTAGCGGTAAATGGTATTGGTATTGGGATCGCTGAATAAAAGAAAGCCATCCGGGTGCCATACCGGCCCCTCCGTAAAGGAAAAACCATCCGCAATTTTTTCTACCCTGGTACTGGCTGTAATGATTGAATTGAGCGCTGTATCAATTACCGCTATTTTTCCCATGTCTTTCCAGGCAGGGTTAGCGGGAAGTTCGTTGTAAAAATCAATGACCGCATTGCGCACCCAGATATAATTGTCAGGAATTTTTCCCAATGGTCCGTTGATACCGAGAATAGCAATGGAGAAATGCTCACCGGGCTTTGCGTTATTGGTAAGTACCACGCGGTTTCTTGTATTAAACCCGGGTATTACGCCATTGCCACTTTGCCCAAATGCCTGCATTTGTTTTCCGTTTACCCATATTTCACTGTAGTCATCCATTACAATTTCAAATACCGCCGTTGTACCCGGCGTTGGAACTTTGCCGATAGATTCAGGGATTGTCAGCTCCACTTTAAACCAAACAAATGATACAAGCCCCATGCCTTCACGCATTTCAAGATCAGTTGGATGAATGGATCTGAAACCCGCATCAAAACCAGCCATTCCTATTTGCGGCTGCAGGGTATGCGTTTTTACCGGCATCCCGGTTGGATACAGTAACAGTGCGTCGGTAACAGATGGCCCGGGTGATTTAAAATCAGCTTCCCTGATATACGCAGGTTGTACATACCATTTGGCATCCACCAAAGCGGCCCCGGCAGCAGAACGGAGATCCGCAATGGCCTGGGGTTTATCTACCGCCAGTTGCCTTGTTTCCTGTGCAATCGCTGCGTTGATCTGCCACATCCAGAGAATAAGTAGCAATGATTTTTTCATGATGTCTTTTTTGAAAATGAAAACATGGTTGAGATGAAACAAACATTTAACGGGTGCTAATTAATGGGAATTTTTGCGCCCGCATTTGCCATGTCTTCATCTTGCTGGGCACTTGCGCTTCCACTTACACCGATAGCTCCTACTACCTGTCCATCTGCAATGATAGGTATACCACCTTGCAAGAATGTATGCCCCACCGTAATCAATGCCTGCCGGCCTCCATTGATACTATTTTCCAGTTTGGAAGACGGCGCTTTGAAAGTAGCTGCCGTATTGGCTTTCTTAATTGCCACTTCAGCGGCTGCAGGAAATGTATTGTCAAGCCTTTCCAGGTAAACAAGATTGCCACCTGCATCAACAATGGCGACGGCAGCACCCGGCGCATTATTGGCTTTTGCATATTTAACCGCTTCTGCTGCAATTTTTTTAGCTGCTTCCAGAGATATTGATTTGGCAGACAGCAATTGTGCAGAACAGGTTGCCGAAACAGCTATTACTGATAGTATAAAAAGGGCTATTTTTTTCATGTTTATAGTTTGATTGTGAACTGATTTTTTTGAATTTAATTTGACGCTGTATTGCCAGTTACTGCGCGTTGGGCCGGTTTATCGAATTTTACTTTTTTACCGGCATGTTTTTTTTCTGCTATTGGCCAGTAACCATCCGCCTTAGCGGTATTGCCGGCAACATCTTTGTTAAACTGATCAAATGCATCTTTTGTATGCTGTAAAATTAACCGCCCATCTACCAGTTGGAAAATAGTTGGGTCTACAGGTCTCAATTTGCCGAGGCTCATTGCGTAGCCGCAGAATGAACCATATTGGGGCGCATATTTGGCAGGGTTGTCTTTGAAGAGGGCTGCATGGGCATCTGATGCAAACCAATAAGTGGCACCATTGTAACGTGCAGAAAATTTTGAATCACCCATTACCGCTTTGTTTTCGGTAAAATAAGCCAGCGCATCGTATCCCTGTAGCGTAACACCATCGGGGTCGGTATTATTTAAAAACTTTTTCTCATCATCGGTTACAATTTGTTTCCCCCCATTGTTTACAACGGCCGGCCAGTATTTATCTGCCAGTTGCAGGTTGCCTTTTACGTCCTTGTTCCATCCGGCAACAGCCCGGGCATTGTGTTGAATCAGCAGGCGGCCATCCACAATTGAGAAAGTGTTTACATCGATGGGTGCCGTTCTGCCCAATGATACTGCATAAGCACAATAAGCGCCAAACTCTGGTTTGTATTTAGCAGGATTGGATTTGAAAAGATCCAGGTGTTCCTGTGAGGCAAAATAATAAACAGCAGTTTCATAGGTAAACTGAAATTTAGCATCGCCTTTTACCGGTTTGTTGTCTGTAAAGAAAGCTACCGCATCGTAGCCGTCCAGTATTACGCCCTGTTCGTTTACATTTACAAATGGCATTCCCTTATTTGACTGGGCATTTGCAAATCCTATCAGCATCATGGCAGTGAATGCGATAAAGAAAATCTTCAATAAAAAGGCGGTAATATTTTGTGCATGCGTTTTTTCATAAAATGCACTGGCACGCTGTTCTTTTGGATTCAATGTATACTTTTTCATTTTGTTTGATTTTACAACACAAAAAAACACCTAAGCCCGGGCATTTCCTGTCACTCACTTTACAAAATGAAAAAGCTATAACAGTTTATTCAAAAAGATGTCGGCTATTATACAGCATTGCGCTGGTTCGGATTACCCGCGCATCGTACTTAGTGTAATACATGCATCCGTTTGCTTACATCCCAACCTTAATTTTCTGTTTAATAACCTGAAAGCTGCTATTACCGCAGTGGTAAAAACAATGTGTGGGTTTACAACCTGGCAAGAAACGGAAATGGCTCAGCAAAGGAGATTATTTTTCTTACGGGCGGGCAGCCAGGCATATTGGTGGCATCCCGACTCAATCAATACAATGGTTTCATCCGGGAAATTACACCGGGCATAAAAGCTATCCAGCCCCGGTCAAACAAAACTTTTGATTGTTCACGCAAGTTCCAGCGGCTTCATATCTTAAGTACTTAACCCTAAAAGGCGGGGAGCAATTTTATCTCGTTCCTGTACAAGATAATTTTCTTGCTGTTTTCCAGGTGTTTCAGCAAGCGGGAGATTACAACTCTTGAAGTGGCCAGTTCATCTGCAATCAGGTAGTGTGATGCCTTTATCACACTTGAACCCGTAAGGCGCTGTTTTTCCTTTAGGTAAGCAATCAACCTGTCGTCCAATTTATGAAATGCAATACTTTCAATTGACTTTAATAGTTCAATAAATCTTTCATTGAAACTCCGCATAATATAGTTTTTCCAGCTTGGATAAGCACATAGCCATTCATCCAGCTTCACGTGCGGGATTGCCAGCAACTCCACATCATCCTCCGCTATCGCTTTTACTTCGCTTTTTTTTGCTTCAACACAACAACTGTACGCCATCGAACAACTCTCACTGCTTGACAAATAATAAAGAAGTATTTCGTTGCCATTTTCGTCGAGCCGGTACACTTTTATTGTACCCTTAATAACAATGGGCATCATACGAATGTATTTTCCGTAGTCCATTATTAAATCACCTTCTTTAAAACGCTGCCAGGTGCCAAACTGCTGCATTTCCATCAACAACCTGGCCTCAAATACGCCCGATAGCTTATCTAAATTCATGAATAAGTTTTAAAAAAATTACTGCTGATTGAAAATACCGAAATGATACTACTCATTTACCAATTCAAATTTTTACTGACGCAAGCTCTCTTGTTGGGGTACTCAGCCTTCAAAAATAGCCTATAGTAACAACCGGCTCTGTAACAAAGGTCACACAGGACAATTGTTACAAATGTTACCATATAAATATCACTTCAAAGATATTTTTGCCAGCATAAATATAGAGTATGGTATACAAAAAGAACAGGTTGTATTGGCCCGGCAAAGTTATTCTAATGGCATTGTTAACGTTGTGTATCCCGGCTGTTCATGCACAGGACAGTACAAAACAATTACAGCTGGATGAAGCAATTCAGATGGCGCTTCAGCAAAACAGGCAAATTAATTTGTCAAGGAAGGACGAGCAAATTGCCCGGTCTCAGTATAAACAAACGGAGGCCATCTGGTTGCCGCAGGTGAATTTATCTTATACAGGCTTTGTTACCAATCAACCATTGGGATCTTTCGGGTTTAAATTACAGCAGGCCCAGGTGCAGCAGGCAGATTTTAACCCGGCCACACTCAACAACCCTGGCAGCAGTTCCAATGTATTAACCCAATTGAACCTACAGCAGCCACTGTACAATCCGGATCTTATGTACATGCGAAAAGCAGCAGCACAGCAGGTTGTTATGTACGGCTTTCAAATCCAAAGAACAAATGAAGGGATCATACTACAGGTATCCAACACGTACCTGCAGCTGGAATTCAGCTATGAGGCTGTAAAAGTGTTGCAGGAAGCCCTTACAACCATTCAGGAGACCTGGCGCTTTACGCATGACCGGTACCAGCAGGGTCTTCTGCAAAAATCTGATGTTTTAAATGCAGAAGTACAGGTTAAGGCCGCAGCCACAAATATTGCAGAGGCTAGATCACAAATCATCATCTTGTCAGATCAGCTTGGTTTACTTATGAACAGTCCAAAAGGCATTGTATATAAACCAGTGCCGTATACCCTGCAAGCTGCTGCTCTTGCAACGGATACTTTTCCGGTTGATAGGGCTGATATAAAGGCAATGAAGACGGCAGTAGACGTGTATGATCTTTCTATCAAAAGTACCAAAATGACTATGCTGCCTAAATTAAACGGGTTTGCCAATTACCAGTTCAACGATAAAAATTTATTTGGCTTTGGCGCTCATTCCTATATAGCAGGGCTCCAATTATCGTGGGATATTTTTAAGGGCAACCAGGCAAAAAATAAAATGGCCACACAAGTGCTGGAGAAAAGCAAACTGGTTGAACAAATTCAAAACAATATCGACCAGGGTACAACAGAAATAAAAAAAGCAGCCCGCCAGTTGTCTGATCTTGAATTTCGCCTGTCGCAACAGTCATTATCAGTTGAATCAGCAGCTGAATCGTTCAGAATTATACAAAACCGGTATAGCCAGGGACTTGTAAATACCACTGATATGTTGATGGTGCAAACCCAGCTGTCGCAACAGCAACTGCAGTATGCGCAAACCATTTACCTGAAGAAGACTGCCATTGTTTACTTACAATTTTTAACTGCCACAAAATGACATTCATTATAAAAAAAGACAGCATGCTATTTCCTTTAATAAAAAACACAAGCCTTGTCATCGGTTTATCTGTTCTGCTGGCCTCCTGTTCTGGTAAAACCACAAAACAGGAACCGCCAGAAGAAGCGCCGGTAATGGTGCAGGTTGCCAGCGCAAATGGAAATTTTGCTTCGGGTGTGCTTGATGCAAGCGGCCAGGTAGAAGCTATCCGGTCTGCCAATATCAGTACCCGTGTAATGGGCTACATCACCAAAATAAAGGTAAAGGTTGGCGACAGGGTAAAAGCCGGCCAATTTCTTTTTAGCGTTAACAGCACAGATGTATTGGCGAAGAAAGCGCAAACAGAGGCAATGATCAACCAGGCCGATGCAGCATTGTTGAGTGCACAAAAAGATTACGACAGGTTTACAGTATTGTATAAACAGCAGAGTGCTTCCGCAAAAGAGTTGGATGCAATGACATTGCAATACCAGTCGGCCAAAGCCAGTGCAGCTGCAGCCAGGGCTATGCGCAATGAAGTATCGGCACAGCTCGCATACACAACCGTAGTAGCGCCCTTTGCCGGAACCATCACACAAAAATTAACAGAAGAAGGAAGTATGGCCAGTCCCGGAATGCCGGTACTCACGATTGAACAGGAAGGCAACATGCAGGTAAGTGCCTCCATACCTGAAAACCAGATTGCATCCCTGAATCTGGGCGACGAAGCCAGCATGTCGGTAGCATCTGTTGATAAATCGATTGCAGGAAAAGTAAGACAGATAAACCCCTCTTCACAATTTACAGGTGGTCAATACACTGTTAAATTATCAGTTGCGGCAACAGATAGTAAACAACTTTATGCCGGCATGTATGTACATATCAAAATTCTTAAAAATAGAAAAGCAGGCAATGGCAACCAGGATTCAGGTGCTGTTATGATTCCTGTAAAAGCAATTGTAAAACGGGACCAGCTAACTGGTATATATACAGTAAGTTCTCAAAATACGGCTTTATTGCGCTGGTTACGCCTGGGCCCGGTGTCCGGAGAAATGGTGGAAGTACTGTCTGGCCTCGCAAAAAATGAAAGCTTCATACTATCTGCTGAAGGAAAATTATACAATGGTGCAGCCGTAAAAATAAAATAAGAACCATGGAAAAAGGATTATCGGGAAATATAGCAAAAGCATTCTTACAGTCAAAGCTGACCATATTACTGATGCTGGCATTCCTGCTGATTGGGGGGTACAGCACATTGTTGATTCCGAGAGAGGAGGAACCGCAGATACAGGTGCCGATGGCAGATATTTTTATTGGCTATCCCGGCGCTTCTCCCAAAGAAGTTGAAACAAAAGTGGCGGCCCCAATGGAGAAAATTATCTCCAACATTAAAGGTGTGGAGTACGTATATTCTACTTCCATGAACGGGCGGGTGATGCTGATTGTACAGTTTTATGTGGGTGAAGACATTGAACGATCGCTTGTTAAACTCTATAGCGAGTTACTGAAACATATGGACGTGATGCCCCAGGGTGTTACAATGCCCTTAATAAAAACCAGGTCAATAGACGATGTGCCGGTATTGGCTTTTACTTTATGGGGAGAACATTATGATGATTACCGTTTGAAATTAATCAGCCAGGAACTGGCCAATGAGATAAAGAAAGTTCCAGATGTAGCAGAAGTAAATATTTCCGGTGGAAGAAACCGCGAAGTAAAAGTAGTGCTGAATAAATCGCTGATGGCATTGAATGGGGTTGATATGCTCAGTGTAAGCAAAATTATCCAGGGTGGAAATGTACAGGTGGATGCGGGTAACTTATTGCGCAATGACACTGCAGTCACCATCCAAACCGGAGATTTTCTAAATACTGCAGAAGATGTTGCTGCGCTGGTAGTGGGTATGAAAGCCAACCAACCAGTATACCTTAAACAAGTAGCCACGATTGAAGAAACGCCATCTACACCAGCTCAGTATGTCTATTATGGCTATGGCAAGGCTGATACTGCGGGTTACAGGCAATATAAATCGGCTTACCCGGCGGTTACAATTGCGATTGCCAAGAAAAAAGGAGCCGATGCCATGAAACTCGGAACCCTGCTGACCAGTAGCGTGGAGCACCTTAAAAAAGACCTGATACCTTCTGATGTACAGGTATCTGAAACAAGAAATTATGGTGAGTCTGCCTCTCACAAAGTATCGGAGTTGTTGTTTCATCTTTTTATTGCCATCGTGGTTGTAACGGTGTTTGTAATGTTTGCGATGGGATGGCGTGGCGGGCTGGTGGTATTTCTTTCAGTGCCGGTAACCTTTGCACTTACCCTGTTTGCATACTATATGATGAATTATACATTGAACAGGATCACTTTGTTTGCATTGGTATTTATTACGGGTATTGTGGTAGACGATTCTATTATTATTGCCGAAAATATGCACCGCCATTTTAAGATGCGCAAATTACCGCCATTGCAGGCTGCTATATATGCCATTAATGAAGTAGGTAATCCAACCATCCTGGCAACGTTTACAGTTATTGCCGCAGTTTTACCAATGGCATTTGTTTCTGGTTTAATGGGGCCGTATATGAGCCCGATGCCTATCGGTGCTTCCATTGCCATGATGCTTTCTTTAATTGTGGCGCTTACGCTGACGCCTTACCTCGGTTATATTTTTCTGCGCGAAAAGGAAAAGCAGGGTGTTGCACATACGGCACATGGCGGACTGGTATTGGAAAACACAGGCATCTATAAAATTTACAAAGCCTTTATCTACCCCATGCTGGAAGTAAGGTGGAAACGTTGGGTATTTATTTTGAGTACCATCATCATTCTGTTGGGCTCAATGCTGCTTTTCTATACAAAATCAGTAGCCGTAAAAATGCTTCCTTTTGATAACAAAAATGAGTTTCAGGTAGTGATAGATATGCCTGAAGGAACCACACTGGAAAAAACACAGGCAGTGGCAGAGGACCTGGCAAATTATGTAGCCACACAGCCATTGGTAAAAAACTACCAGGAATACATTGGCACTTCAGGACCCATCAGCTTTAACGGGCTGGTACGTCATTACGATTTGAGAAGGGGAAATAATATAGCAGATATACAGGTTAACCTGGTAGATAAAACAGAACGGAGCAAACAAAGTCATGAAATAGCAAAAGAAATGCGGGTGCCTTTGCAAAAGATTGCTGCAAAGTACAATGCCAACGTTAAGCTGGTAGAAGTTCCGCCGGGACCGCCGGTATTGTCTACCCTGGTAGCAGAAGTATATGGCCCAGATTATAAGGAACAGATTGCCATTGCAAAACAAGTAAAGCAAATGATAAGTACAACTGCTGATGTGGTAGACGCAGACTGGATGGTAGAAGATGATGACAAAGAATACCATGTTTCTGTTGACAAAGAAAAAGCAATGCGCTATGGCGTAGCCACAGCACAAATTACGGCAACGGTTCAGGCAGCTGTGTCGGGCATGCAGGTGGGAAATCTTAACCAGCCATCTTCGTATCACCAGGTGCCAATACAATTACAGCTAAAGGATGCAGACAAGAGCACGATAAACCAGGTGCTTGACTTGCAGGTAAAAGGAATGCAGGGCAATATGGTGCCATTAAGTGATTTGGTTACGATAAGCCGGACTATCAAAGACAAAAGTATTTACCGCAAAAATCAAAAAGAAGTAGTGTATGTGGTAGCGGATATGGCAGGAAAACTGGAAAGTCCTGCTTATGCCATCACAAAAATGTCGGACAGCCTGAAACACATAAAACTACCCGCAGGTTATCATTCTATCAGTGAAGAATACACGAAACAACCGGATAGCGGAGATGTGTATTCGCTGAAATGGGATGGTGAGTGGCAAATAACCTACGAAGTCTTCCGCGACCTGGGGATTGCATTTGCCGCCGTTATCCTGATAATCTATATGCTGATTGTGGGCTGGTTTCAGAATTTCACCGTGCCACTGGTAATGCTGGCTGCCATTCCGCTCTCACTAATTGGTATACTACTGGGGCATTGGGCGCTGGGCGCCTATTTTACGGCCACTTCCATGATTGGCTTTATTGCACTTGCAGGAGTAATGGTCAGAAATTCAATATTGCTGATTGATTTTATTAATATCCGCATCAGGGAAGGCATCCCATTAAAGCAGGCCATTATTGAAGCAGGTGCAGTAAGAACCACACCCATTTTACTTACTGCTGGTGCTGTAGCCCTTGGCGCCGTCATCATTCTTTCCGATCCTATTTTCCAGGGTCTGGCAATTTCACTAATAGGGGGAACAATTACTTCTACCTTTTTAACACTGCTGGTAGTGCCATTGCTGTATTTTAAAATGATGCGCAGTAAAACCAAATAAAATATACAACATGAAATTAGTTATAGTAGCAGCACTTAAAGAATATAGCGACCAGGTTGCAGTTATTTTCAGGAAAGCCAATGTACGCATTTTCAGTGCCACAGACACAATCGGCTTTAAAGACGATTCGGAACAAAATCTTATTGACAGCTGGTTTGCGATGAGGGAAGCAAGTTTTGATTCTGTATTCCTGTTCTCCTT
>Ga0209069_10000315_pt1 | contig 21297 bp, 17 predicted proteins | sample Str013_2_FD_187202 | JGI IMG/M metagenome (GOLD analysis project Ga0209069, IMG submission 187202) | Freshwater sediment microbial communities in response to fracking from Pennsylvania, USA - Straight Creek_MetaG_SC_2013 (SPAdes) (version 2) | ecosystem: Environmental > Aquatic > Freshwater >...
TGCCGCCAGGATTCGTAGGTCTCGCCGTACTTGTCCCGCGCCGCCTTGCGCCAGGCGACCAGCGATGCCGGGTAGGCGATCAGCCGGGTGAGGGATGCCTCGCCAGCCTCCTTCAGCACCGGTTTGCAGTCCTTCGCATAGCTCGCCGTTCCTGAAAGGCACATGAAGCCAACGAGACAGGCGGTGGTCGCGGCAGTTTTCATCATAGGCGCAGCTCCTTTGTTACGCTCTGCAAAACGAACTCAATCTCACGATCTAACCATTTGAATAGACTGACAAAATATTTGATCGGTAGCCTTTGGAAGTTTTCCCATCAGTGCCCGGACATTAACCCCGAAATATAGGATTAAGATTGTACACTATTCAATAACCGTGGACAATTCTTGGATGAATTGTCGGCCGGCGCGGTCGAAATCTGACAATTTGTTCATCGGCGGGCACGGCTCTGGCTGTATCTCGACCCCAGGGCGTCGCGTCTCGCACCCGCCCTGAATGCGACTCGCACAGGGCTTGGCACGACGCTCCCAAAATGTAATGATATAACAAAACACGCAGCGGCTGGCCTTGCGGAGAATGGAACGTGCCCCCCGATAAACTGACTGTCGGTTCCCATGGCACGATCGGCCCGTTTCCGTCCCCGACGCATGATCATGGCGATTGCTTGAGCAGGTCGCTCTCGCAAGCCGCCGAGGCCTTCGCCACCCGCAAGATGCGGTTGACCCCATTGCGGGAGCGCGTATTCGCCGAAATCGCTGGCTCGCACCACGCCGTCGGCGCGTATGATGTTCTGGAGCGACTCACGCGAGACGGTGCGCGGCTGGCGCCGATCTCGGTCTATCGCGCCATCGATGCCTTGATTGCAGCGGGTGTCATTCACCGATTGGAAAGCCGCAACGCATTTTTCGCATGCCATGCAATCCACGGCTCGGGCGGCGAACTGCTGGTGCTGGTTTGCGAAAGTTGCGGCAGCGTCGCCGAGGTGCCCGCGAGCGTCGTATTCAACGAGATCGAAGCTGCCGCGCGCACCACGGCATTTACACCTCGCGCCATGCTGGTCGAGGTGTCCGGCTGCTGTGCCAACTGTAAGCGGGAGGAGCCACCATGACCGAGCTCGGTACTCAGGGCCATGCCGCGGTCGTGCCCGCTGCTGGAGCATGCGAATGCAATCATCAACATGACCGCAACCGCACCGAATCCACCTCCCGTGCAACGAACCAGGTCATCGTCGCAGCGCGCGCCGTCACCGTGACGAAAGGCGCACGAACCATCCTGCACGATATCGATCTGGAGGTGTCGCGCGGCGAGATCGTGACGCTGATCGGCCCGAACGGGGCCGGCAAGACGACGCTGGTGCGCGTGCTGCTGGGCCTCGAGACGCCCTCGCGGGGGAGCGTGACGCGCGCCGACGGCACCGTCATCGGCTATGTGCCGCAACGGATCGAGATCGACCGCGCGCTGCCGATGACTGTTCGGAGGTTTCTGCGCCACGGCTTGCCGGTCGGCGAAGGCGAGATCCATGTCGCTTTGCATGAGGTCGACGCGCACCGCGTCGCGGACCGCCAGCTGAGCGTGCTCTCCGGGGGCGAGTTTCAACGTGTGCTTTTGGCCCGCGCGCTGCTGAGAAACCCGGATCTGCTGGTGCTCGACGAGCCCGCACGCGGCGTGGATTATTCCGGCGAGGCGGAGTTGTATGCGCTGATCAGCCACATCCGCGACGCGCGCGGGGTGGGGGTGCTGCTGGTCAGCCACGATCTCCACGTCGTAATGGCGGCTTCAGATCGCGTTGTCTGCCTCAATCATCACATCTGCTGCTCAGGGGTTCCCCACGCCGTGGCGCGCCATCCCGAGTACGCCCGCCTGTTCGGCCCCAAAGCCGCCGACGCCTTTGCCGTGTACGAGCACCACCACGACCACCGGCACGATCTGTCCGGGGAGCAATCATCGCCATGAGGGCCCGGGCCCGTGCTTGAGCCCTTCCTGCTGCGCGCGTTGCTGGCCGGGGTCGGCCTCGGCATTGTCGCTGCGCCACTCGGTTGCCTGGTGGTCTGGCGGCGCATGGCCTATTTCGGCAGCACCATTGCGCATTCGGGCCTGCTCGGAGTTGCGCTCGGGCTGCTGCTTTCGGTCAACCTGACGGTGAGCGTGATCGCGGTTGCGGTTGCGCTGGCGCTGGCGCTGCTGGCCATCGAGCGGCGCACCACGCTCGGCCTGGATTCGCTGTTGGGCGTGCTGGCCGAGACCTCGCTCGCGGCGGGCCTGATCGCCGCCTCCCTGGTCTCCGGCAAGCGGCTCGATCTGATGGGCTACTTGTTCGGCGACATCTATGCGATCAGCCGCGCGGATCTCTACTGGATCTGGGGCGGCGGCGCCGTGGCGCTGGCGATCGTGGCGCGGCTTTGGCAGCCCCTGATCGCGCTGGCGGTGCACGAGGAGCTGGCTCAGGCCGAGGGTGTCGACACGGCGCGGGCCAAAGCCGCGTTCGTGCTGCTGCTGGCGTTCGTCATTGCGGTGGCGATGAAGATCGTCGGGATCTTGCTGATCGCCGCCTTCCTGATCATGCCGGCGACGGCGGCGCGGCCCTTTGCGGCAACGCCGGAACGCATGGTGGTGCTGGCGGCCATTGCCGCATCTGCCGCCGTGGCAGGCGGATTGACGCTGTCCTATCGATGGGACACCGCGGGTGGTCCGACCATCGTTCTGGTTCTGTCAGCCATGGTCGTATTCGCTCTGATCGCGCGCGGCCGCAAGCCGGTTTGACCATGCCGTGCGCTACTGGGTCTCGGTCCGGCAGCGGGCGGCTTTCAAGGTCGTCTCGATCTCCGCAACGTAGGAGGTGCCGAGCAGCGGCGCGCGCACCACGATCAGGCCGTCGTCGGTCGGGGCCACGACATGCAGGTTGTTGTCGGACAGAACCGGAACCAGCGATGTCAGCGGGCCGCCAGTGCGCGCCCCTGAGCGGGTGAGTTGCATCACCACGTCGGTGCGCTTCAGATCGGATGCGGTAACGGTATAGAAATTCTCGCCATACCTGCTGTAGAGCGCGATGCTCCAGGTTGGCTGGCCGAGCTTCGCACTGAAATGCAACGGCCCTTGCGTCAGATCGAATCGGCACACCGCATAGCGCACGTCGGGCGTCAGGAAAGCGATGGCCTGCTGATCGGGCGAGGCGGCCGGCAGCAGGCGCATGCTGTTGGCGGGCAGAATCCCCTGCAGACGCTGATAGGCGGTGTTCTTCGCCATGTAGGGCAGGGCCAGCACGGCGCTGATGTGAATGACGGCTCCAAAAACGAGCCCGAACAACGCCCAGTACAGCGCGGACGCTTCCAGCCATTTGGGTTTCAACGACATTGGACCCTGCGAATGCTCGGCAGCTCGCGCGCTTCGGCCGTCTCGTCGGCGAGCTGCTCGTTGAGACGCAACTGGTAGGCGCTGAGGATCACCGTCAGCCGCCCGCCGCCGCCGGTCGGCAGCCAGTTGCCGGGCCGCGCGTCGCGGGCCAGCGCGATCGCGTAGGCTCCGCCAGTGCCGCGAATGATGGTGGAGGTGTTGAAGGCATAGCGTTCGGCCGGATTGCGGATCAGCAGACCGCGGGAGTCGAAGACAGCCAGGGTCCACCATTGCGCGTTGGGACCGCGCCCCTCGATACTGTATTCGCAGGTCGAGCTCAGCTTGCGGCCCTCGTTGTCGGTCTCCGCCACATAATAGCGCTCGGAGGACGAAGCCGCCGGCAGCGACCCCGAACGCGCAAAATGGGCACGGGTGTAGGGATCGGCATCGGGCTTGCCGGCGGCGGTCCAGATCATCCAGGGGCCGAGCTGGCGCGTGGTGAGGCGGGAGCCGTGCTCGACCATGTACCAGGCCGAGCCGAGGCCGCCGAGCAGGGCCATCGCCGCAAAAATGATCAGGTTTGCGATCAGCGCCATGCGACCGACCTTGTCCGAAAGCAACCTTTGATTGTGTCCGCCCGGGTCGCTTCTACCGGCAGCGAACACGCACGCGAGCGGTAATTGGTGCTCATGGCTGGCTGCGCGTACGCTTCGGCGCCGGATCCCCGTCTGCTGGCATCATCACGGCATCGGCACGGCGGTCCCTGCTGCCGACGGCCTTCGCCGGCGTCTCTTCATTACGGGGCTGCGGCGGTCTTGCCGGTTTGGGTGCGGGCACATTGGCGGGCGCCGCGGTCGGAGCCATTGTACCAACGCCGCCCGCCGGGTTGCCTGCCGCGGCGGGCGTCTGATTGTCGGCGGTCTGGCCATTGGCCCTGCGCAACGAGACGGTCAAGCGACGCAGCAACTCGCGCATTTGATCGGGCAGAACGCTCTGCGAGCGGCGCGGGCTGCCCGGAGCCAGGGCGGCAACCGGCATCGATTTTCGCAGCTCGGCGAGGCGGCCCTGCTCCTCCACCTGCCGGGGATGCAACGGCAAACCGGCGAGCTGGGGGATGTTCATGTCGGTGACGGCGACCGACATGAAGCTGTGCCAGGCGGTGGCCGGCAGGCTGCCGCCGGTGACCCCCGACATCGACCGCATATCGTCGTTGCCGAACCAAACGCCGGTGATGAGACCGCCGGTGCCACCGACGAACCAGGCATCCTTGTAATTCGAGCTCGTGCCGGTCTTGCCGATGACGTAGGTGAAATCGAGCTCGGCCTTCTTGGCGGTGCCTTCCGTGACCACCATCCTCAGCATCTGGTTCATCTGCTCGACGACCTTGCGGGAGAGCACCTGCTTGGGCTCCGGCTCGTCGGTATCGTGCGAGTAGAGCACCTGACCTTTGGCATTTCGCATCTCGAACACCGCATAGGGCCGAATCGATTTGCCGCCGTTGACGAAGTGCGTGAAGCCGCCCACGTGCTCGAGCGGCGAGATGCCATGATCCCCGAGCGCCATCGAGCAGCTCGGGCGAATGCCGTGGATGCCGAGCCGCTGTGTCATCTCGACGACATTTTCGCGCTTGACCTGTAGCGACAGCTTGACGGCAACCGTATTGAGCGACTTGGCCAGTGCCACACCGAGCGGCATGCCGCCGCCGCCGCCGTGCCCGCCCGCGTAGTTCTTCGGCGTCCAGCCCCGCGGGCCGCAGGGCGGCGAGGAATCGGTCACGATGGAGCGGGACGTGACGATGCCCTTCTCGAGCGCGGTGGCGTAGACATAGACCTTGAACGAGGACCCCGGCTGACGCTTGGCGTGGCTCGCCCGGTTGAATTGGCTCTCGCCATAGTCGATGCCGCCGACCATGGCGCGCACCGCCCCATCGGGCTCCATCGAGACCAGTGCCGCCTGGCGGGCGTTGACCGGCCGTCCCATGGTCCTCACCGTCGAGGCGATCACCTGATCGGCCTGCTTCTGCATGGCCAGATCGACGGTGGTTTGCACGACCAGGCTGAATTCGCCTTTTCCCTCGGCCAGCCTCTGCACCTCCTCGAACGCCCAGTCGAGGAACCAGTTGGGGCTGTCGGAGGGCGGCGCGGCGACCGGTGTCGCCGGAAAGATCCGCGCATTGTGGACCTGCGCCTCGGTCATGAACCCCGCATCGACCAGATTGGACAGAACGTCATTGGCGCGCGCGCGCGCATTGGCGAGATTGGCGTGGGGGGCATAGTTGGTCGGCGCCTTGTAGAGGCCGGCCAGCATGGCCGACTCGGCCAGCGTCACGTCGCGCACCGACTTGCCAAAATAGAATTGCGACGCGGCTTCCACGCCGAACGCTCCGCCTCCCATGTACGAGCGGTCGAGATACAGCTTGAGGATTTCGCGCTTGGACAAGTGCGTTTCCAGCCAGAACGCGAGGAACACCTCTTTGATCTTGCGCTGCAGTGTGCGCTCGGACGACAGGAACAGGTTCTTGGCGAGCTGCTGCGTCAGCGTCGAGGCACCTTGCACGACCGCATTCGACTGCAGGTTGGTGGAAATGGCGCGGACGAGCCCGACCGGGTCGATGCCGTAGTGGTCGAAGAAGCGGCGGTCCTCGGTCGCGAGCGTCGCCTTGATCAAAGTGTCCGGGATTTCCTCGAGCGGCACGGTCGCGTCGCTGTTGATGCCGCGCTTGCCGATCTCGGTGCCGTTGCGATCCAGGAACAACACGGAATACTTGGCATTGGTCAGCCACGACCCCTCGTTGATATCCTGGAATGCGGGAATGGACAGGGCGAGCAGCACGGCGAACCCGCCGGTGCCCAGCGTCAGCGCCTCGGACAGGACCTCGTTGAACAGCCGCTTGATGCCGCCCAGACGAAGGCGCAGAAACAGATTATTTGCGGTTGTATAGCGCTCCTTCGCCTCCTGCCAGAGTTCGAACGCCTTTGAATCGATCCAGGAATCGAGGCCGAGCAGACTGAACAGCCGGCCATGGCGCCCACCCCTTTTGTAGATCCAATCGCTCAAGATCCTGCCCCGGAATATGGCCAGCCTGCGATTCGCCGGCCGGCGTTGCCAGAATGCGATCCGACCGTGTCTTCATATGGTTGCGGGAGACTCACGGCAAGGGTCTGTGCTTATTTACCATTTTCGCCGAGATCAATGCGAGAGGCAAGGTAAGGCAAAAGCATGGCGGTGCCAAAGGCTGAGGATGACGAGCCACAGTTCTGGGAGGGAAAGCGGCTCGATCAGCTCACGCCCGAACAGTGGGAGAGCCTGTGCGATGGCTGCGGGCGCTGCTGCCTGATCAAGCTCGAGGACTGGGACAGCGGGGAGCGGTTCCTCACCCGGCTATCCTGTAAGCTGCTCGACAACGGCAGTTGCCGCTGCTCCGATTACGCCAACCGCCACAAGCGCGTACCCGACTGCGTTGCGATCAGCCATGAGAGCCTGGCGGAGATGGACTGGCTGCCGCAGACCTGCGCCTATGTCCGCGTGGCGCAGGGCAAGGGCCTGGCCTGGTGGCACCCGCTGGTATCGGGCGATCCGACCACCGTGCATGCCGCCGGCATCTCGATTCGCGGCTGGGCTCTGAGCGAGAGCAAGGTCGACGAGGCGGCGTACAACCGCTACATCATCCGCGACTTTCCTGGTGGAAAAAGCCGCAAGCCGCCGCCCTGATCCGGGCCGCCTCAGCCTTTTGTCTTCCGGAACGAAGCCTGCTGCGAGGGAGGCGCCGGACGGCGCGACTGCGCAATCGGCCGCTTTTCACTGGATGGGGAGGCGTTGTGCAGGCTTGCCAACACTTCCTCGGTCGCCAGGCCCCTGGCTGGCAACCCACTGGCGCGCTCGTACGCCAAGATGGCGGCACGCGTCTGCTCGCCAAAACCGCCGTCGACGACCCCTTGATAGTAATTCAGCGCTTTCAGGCGGTGCTGCAGCTCCTTCAGGCGTGGTCCCGACGCAATCGTATCGAGGGTGATGAACGCGTTCAAGTTGGCATGCAACGCTGCGATATTCACCGCGGTATTGGCAATCGTATCGGAATCGAACTGCTTGGACACCTGGCCGTCGCGGACGAGCACCTTCGACTGCACATAGGTGCCGACGTTGATGCCGATCACCGCCGGGCCCGCAGGCCCGTCAACCAGCATCGGCGAGCCGGAGGAGGCGCCGCCGGTATCGCACTTGTGCAGCAACAGGCTGTCCGGATTGGCGAAATCCCGACTGATTGCGGCCCAGCCGGTCTTGCCGAATTGGCGCTCGACCTCGCAGGGTTTGGAGTAGGCGGCGCGCCAATCGGGATAATCGCGGTGATAGGAGATCTGGAACACCTGGCCCTTGTGCGCGGCTTCGATCACCTGGTCGGCCGGCATCGGCTGCAGTTTCAGGAACCCCTTGTGACACGCGGGGCGCGACAGCCGCACCAGCGCCCAGTCGCTCGCCGCATCAATGGGCGGGCGGATGTTGAGATGGGTCTCGCCGGCCAGCACATTCTGCGCCGCAGAGCTGTTCGAGAAACCGGCGATTCTCGAATATTCCCGATCCTTGTCGTAGGCCCGCACAAACCAGAAATCCGCAATCTTCGGTTGCGCTTCGCCGTTGGTGCGGAATAGGCAATGCGCCGCCGTGGCAATGACGTTGGGGGCAACGCAAAACGCGCTGCAAACGGTGCGCGAGTGATTATTGAACAACAGGCCGATCTTGCCGTGCACGCTTTGATATTGCGGGGGTACCGGACCGCGGCGATCGGTGCCGAATACGGCAGCATGCGCGGTGGCCGTACACGCAGCGACCAGCGCCGCCGCAATCACAGCGCGCCATTTGAGTGCGCCCCCCAGACCCGAGTTGCTTTGGTCCCTCACCTGCGGCCTCGCCTCGTTCACAGTCCCACACCCGCCGAACCAGATTACCAAATTTTAACGCCACTGAAAGGGTGCCGTAAGGCTCACGACACTATTTTACTGTTCAAACGGCGGGCGGATGCCTGTGGTTTGCAAGACCTCGGCGGGTGCGCAAGGTCGCTGCAGTGTTCGATCGTGACCAGAGATAGGGGTGCTTTCCATGGCTCAATTGACTTCTGGCGTTGGCTCAGCAAATTCCGCGCCACTTGCGCGCAGGACGGGCCCTCGCAGCTTGCGGGCTTTAGCAGGAGCCGGGTTGATCGGGCTGTCGCTGGCTCTAGCCTCCGCTCCAGCTATGGCACAAAGAGGGCCGTCGGCGATGCCGCCGAGCTTCGCCGATCTGGTGGAACGGGTGAAGCCATCGGTTGTCAGCATTTTTGCCACGACCGGCGGCGGCGCCGGCAAGGTTGCCGGCCTCGGCAAACGCGGCGATCGCAGCAGCCCACTGCCGGAAGGCATCCCGGACCTGCCTGACGATCACCCCCTGAACGAGTTCTTCAAGCGGTTCGGCAAGGGCGCACCCGGCATCCCGCAGCCCAAGCAGATGGCGCAGGGCTCCGGCTTCATCATATCCGACGACGGCTATGTCGTGACCAACAACCACGTCATCGACGGCGCGACCAAGATCGAGGTCAGCATCGACGATCAGAACAAGATGGAAGCCGAGCTGATCGGCACCGATCAGCGCACCGACCTGGCGCTGCTGAAGATCAAAGAGAAGAAATCGTTCCCGTCGGTGAAATTCTCCGACAAGCTGCCACGCGTGGGCGACTGGGTGATCGCGGTCGGCAACCCGTTCGGGCTGGGCGGAACCGTGACCGCCGGCATCGTTTCCGCGCACGGCCGCGACATCAATTCAGGCCCCTACGACTACATGCAGATCGACGCGGCCGTTAATCGCGGCAACTCGGGTGGCCCGACGTTCGACATGAACGGCGAGGTGGTCGGCGTCAACACGGCCATCTACAGCCCGACCGGCGGCAGCGTCGGCATTGCCTTCGCCGTGCCCGCCAAGACCGCCGTCGAGGTGATTGCGCAATTGAAGTCCAAGGGCAGCGTCAGCCGCGGCTGGCTCGGCGTGCGCATCGAGGCCATCGACAAGGACAAGGCGGACGCGCTCGGCCTCAAAGACGCCAAGGGCGCACTCGTCGCCAAGGTTGAGGCCGGCAGCCCGGCACTGACCGCCGGCGTCAAGGAGGGCGATGCGATCCTCGCAGTCAACAATGATCCGATCAACGACAGCCGCGACCTCGCCCGCAAGATCGGCGAGATGACCCCGAACGCCACGGCCAACCTCAAGATCTATCGCGACGGCAAGGAGCAGGTCGTTCCGGTCAAGCTCGGCACGCTGCCGGGCGCCAAGGAACTGGCCAAGATGGAGCAGGGCGGCAAGCCGGCCGGCACCGACACGACCGAGCTCGGCTTGACGCTCGCCCCCAACACGCCGAAGAAGGGCGCCAACGCCAATGCTGACGACGCGGGCGTTCTCATCACCGGCGTCGAGCCCGACAGCGATGCCGCCGACAAGGGATTGCGCGAGGGCGACGTGATCCTGAAAGTGAACAACAAGGACGTGAAGACGCCGGAGGATGTGCAGAAGGGCATCAAGGACATCAAGACCCTTGGCCGCGGGGCCGTGATGCTGCAGATCAAGACCGGCGATCAGGTCAGGATGGTGCCAGTCAAGCTCAAGAAGGGCTGAGCCCAGCGGCCGGCCGTCCCACAATCAACGCCGATGGCGGATCCCCTCGCGGATCCGCCATCGTGCTGAGGCAAGCTGGAAGGTCCTTCATGCGCGTTCTGGTGATCGAGGACGACAAGGAGACCGCGCTTTTCCTGCAGAAGGCGCTGCGCGAGAACGGCCACGCCGCGGATGTCGCCTTCGACGGAGAGATGGGTCTCGAGATGGCCCGCGATGGCGGACACGACGTGCTGGTCATCGATCGCATGCTGCCGCGCCTCGACGGCCTCCTGGTCATTCAGCGGCTGAGAACGGAGGCCGTCCGTACGCCGGTGCTGATCCTTTCGGCGCTCGGCCAGGTCGATGACCGGGTGAAGGGGCTGCGCGCCGGCGGCGACGACTATCTGACCAAGCCCTACGCCTATAGCGAGCTGCTCGCGCGGATCGAGGCGCTCGCCCGTCGCATGGTGCCGGAGGAAACCCTCACCCGCTACCAGGTGGGCGATCTCGTGCTCGACCGGCTCTCGCACAAGGTGACGCGCGGCGGGGAGGTGGTCACGCTGCAACCGCGCGAGTATCGCCTGCTAGAATACCTGATGAAGAACGCCGGTCAGGTGGTCACGCGCACCATGCTGCTCGAGAACGTGTGGGATTATCACTTCGATCCGCAGACCAATGTCATCGACGTGCACATCTCACGATTGCGCGGGAAGCTCGACAAAGGCCAATCAAGGCCGCTGCTGCACACCGTGCGCGGGGCCGGGTATGTGATCCGTGACAGCGGTGAGTAGGCTGCTCAGCACGACCGCGTTCCGGCTGGCGCTGACCTATGTGCTGGTGTTCCTGGCGGCCACGACGCTGATCGCCGGAACCATCATCTGGCGCACCAACGACCTGCTGACGCGGCAGATCCTGCAAACCATCGTCGCCGAGGTCAAGGGCCTGCGCGAGCAGTATGTACAGGGCGGCGCCCCGCGTCTCACCGAGGCCATCGCCGAGCGGGCGCGGGTGCCCGGATCGAGCTTGTATTTTCTCGGCGATTCGCACGGCAGCCGGCTGGCCGGCAACATGAGCCGCGTGCCGCGCGAGTTCTGGTCCGCGACAGACGGCGGCTTGTTCCATTATGCGCGCCAGTCCTCCGCCGGGATGGATGACCGCCTCGCCGTCGGTGTGCCGATCACGGTCGATGAAACGCTGTTGCTGGTGGTTGCCCGCGATATCAACGATCAGCGCGAGTTTCTCGATGCGACGCGCCGGATCGTCCTGTGGGGCTTCGCGTTGATGGCACTGGCCGGTCTCGGCGTCGGCATCTGGCAGAGCCGCCGGCTGCTCAACCGCATCGAGGCCATCAATCTGACCAGCCGCAAGATCATGGCCGGCGATCTCACGCAGCGCCTCCCCGAGCGCGGCAGCGGCGATGAGCTCGACCGCCTTTCGGCCGGTCTCAACACGATGCTGGCCCGGATCGAGCAATTGATGGATGGACTCCGCGAGGTTTCCGACAATATCGCGCATGATCTGAAGACGCCGCTGACGCGGCTGAGGAACCGCGCCGAGGCGGCGCTCGCCGATCCGCGCGGCCCTGTGGCGTTTCGGGACGGCCTGGAGCGCGCCATCGAGGAGGCCGACGAGCTGATCAAGACCTTCAATGCCTTGTTGTCGATCGCGCGGCTCGAGGCGGGCGGCGTCAGCGAGACGCTGGAGCCGGTCGATCTCGGCGCGGTGTTGCGCGATGTGACCGAGCTCTACGAGCCGGTCGTCGAGGAGGCGGGCTACAGGCTTCGGGCAGAGCTCGCCGGCGAGCTGCCCACCCTGGCCAACCGCCAGCTCATCGGCCAGGCCATCGCCAATCTGATCGACAATGCCATCAAGTACGGCGGCACCGCGCATGCCGATGGGGCCGAAATCTCAGTCGCGCTCACCCGGCAGGGTGATACGGCGCGGATCGTGGTGGCCGATCGCGGACCCGGCATTCCCGCCGAGGCGCGCGAGCGCGTCCTGAAGCGGTTCGTCAGGCTGGAGGCCTCGCGGTCGCTGCCCGGCAGCGGCCTCGGCCTCAGCCTGGTCGCCGCGGTGGCGCATCTGCATAGTGGAACGGTTCGTCTCGAGGACAATGAGCCCGGGCTGCGCGTGGTCATCGAGCTGCCGGTGCGCGAACCTGATCCTGAGCCAAAGGCAACGGGCACGCGCGCGCCGGCATCGGCGGACAGCGTGGCCGGATCGCTGGCATGCGATGCCGAGACGACTGCGGAGGTCAAACGAGGTGCCGACAACAGGGCCGCAGCAGCCCCCGTCCCATGAACTGCCGCTCGGCGCACGCGTTCGTGAGCCCCGGATCGTGCCCGGCGATCCCTCGCTCCAACGCGAGCTTGCCGAGCTTGCGGAGCGGGCCGCGGCCGAGCCCGAGTTGGCCGGCCTGGGTCCGTGGCTTGCACGGCCGGCCGTGCGCGGGCTGCTGCTCAGCGTTCTGGCCGGATCATCTTACTTGGCGAGCCTGATCCGGCGTGAGCCGCTGTGGCTGCTGGAGGCCTTATCGTTGCCCCCACGGCCGGGCGTCGACCGGCTGATCGAACGCATAAGCGCAGCCGGCGCACCCGGCGGCAGTGGCCCGATCGGCCGCGCTGAATTGATGCGGCAGCTGCGGCGCGCCGCGACCGAGGCTTCGCTGCTGATCGCATTGGCGGACATCGGCGGCGTCTGGGACGTGCCCGAGGTCACCCTGGCACTGAGCGATCTTGCCGACGCGGCTGTGCGCGCCGCGGTCCGCTACCTGTTTGCCGAGGCGGCCGCCAAGGGCATTCTCAGCGTCGACGACATGGACGCCCCGCAGGCCGCCTCCGGCTACATCGTGCTCGCCATGGGCAAATACGGCGCCCGCGAGCTCAATTATTCGAGCGACATCGACCTGATCGTATTCTTCGAGGCGGCCCGTTTGCGGCTTGCCCCCGGCCACGAGCCGCTGGCCTTCGCGGTGCGCTTGACCAAGGACCTGGTCCGGCTGATCCAGGAGCGCACCGCCGATGGCTACGTGTTCCGCACGGATCTGCGGTTGCGGCCTGATGCCGGGGCGACCGCCATCGCCATCTCGACCGAGGCGGCGCTGAACTACTACGAGAGCTATGGCCAGAACTGGGAGCGCGCCGCCATAATCAAGGCACGCGCGGTCGCCGGCGACATCGAGGCGGGGGAGGCATTCCTCGATCAGCTCGCACCCTACGTCTGGCGCAAATATCTCGACTATGCCGCGATCGCCGACATCCATGCCATGAAACGACAGATCCATGCGGTCCGCGGCTTCGATCAGGTGGCGGTGGCGGGTCATAACATCAAGCTCGGCCGCGGCGGCATCCGCGAGATCGAGTTCTTCGCCCAGACCCAGCAGCTGATCGCAGGCGGCCGCCAGACCGGCCTGAGGACGCCGCAGACTCTCCTCGCGCTGTCCGCGCTCGCAGCGCGCGGCTGGATCAAGCCGGCGGTGCGCGATGAGCTCACCGCGGCCTACCTTTTCCTGCGCCGTATCGAGCACCGGTTGCAGATGCAGGATGACGAGCAGACGCAGACCCTGCCCGCCGATCCCGCCAAGCTCGAGCGGTTCGCGCGCTTCTCGGAGTTTGCCGACGCCGCAGAGTTCGCGGCGGCGCTCACCGGCCATCTGCGACGCGTGCAGGCGCACTACAGTGCCCTGTTCGAGCATGTGCCCGAGCTCACCAGCGGCGGCGGCAATATGATGTTCGCCGGCGAGGCCGACGATCCGCAGACCGTGCTCACGCTCGAGCGCATGGGCTTCTCCGTGCCCCCGACCATCATCGCCACGGTCCGCGGCTGGCACCATGGCCGCTACCCCGCCGTCCGCTCCTCCCGGGCGCGCGAACGGCTGACAGAGTTGCAGCCGCACCTGATCGCGGCGTTGGCCGCAACTGCCGATCCGGACGCCGCGTTTGCGGCATTCGACCGCTTTCTGGCCGAGCTTCCCGCCGGTGTGCAGCTGTTCTCGCTGCTGCGCTCCAATCCCAATCTGCTCGAGCTGATCGCGGCGATCATGGGGACGGCGCCGCGGCTCGCGCGCATTCTCGGCCGCCGCCGGCGCGTGCTCGACGCCGTGCTCGACCCTGGCTTCTTCGGCACGCTACCGGCTGCCGGCGATCTGACCGGCATGATCGGGGGAGAGCTGGCGAAGCAGGGCGGCTTTGAGGAAACGCTCGACCGCGCCCGCGCCATCGGCAGCGAGCAGCAGTTCCTGATCGGTGTTCGGGTGCTGACCGGCACGGTGGAGCCGCCCGAAGCCGGGCGCGCCTACGCGCAGCTCGCCGAGGAGATGATCCGCCAGCTGCAATCCGCCGTCGAGGCCGAGTTGGTGCGGCGGCATGGCCGCATCGCCGGCGGTTCGGCGGCGGTGATCGCCATGGGCAAGCTCGGCGGTCGCGAGATGACGGCGTCCTCCGACCTCGATCTCATCGTGGTTTACGATTATCCCTCGCAATTCCCGCAATCGGAGGGCCTCAAGCCGCTGGCCGGCTCGCAGTATTTTGCCCGCATGACCCAGCGCCTGATCAGCGCGCTGGCCGCCCCGACCTCCGAGGGCAGCCTCTACGAGGTCGATATGAGGCTGCGGCCGTCGGGCCAGAAGGGGCCGGTCGCCACCCACCTGCAAGGCTTCATCGAATATCACGAGCGCGAATCCTGGACCTGGGAGCACATGGCGCTGAGCCGCGCCCGAGTGATCACCGGCCCGCCGCAGCTGCGCGCCGCGGTGGAGCACGCGATCGAGGCGGTGCTGACGCAGCAGCGGGACAAGGCCAGGACCGTTCAGGACGTGCGCGACATGCGCCAGCTGATCTTCAAGGAAAAAGGCAGCGAGGACCTGTGGGAGCTGAAGCAGGTGCGCGGCGGCCTGATCGATCTGGAGTTCATCGCGCAGCACCTGCAGCTGGTTCACGCCGCCCGCTATCCGAAGGTGCTGGACACCAATACCATCTCTGCGCTTTCCAAGCTCAGGGATGCCGGCCTGCTGAGCCCTGCGGCAGCGGATGCGCTGATTCCCGCGGCACGCCTCTATCAGGCCGTAACTCAAGTATTGAGATTGTGCCTTGACGGTCCGTTCAGGCCCGATGCGGCCCCCGACGGGCTGAAAATGCTGCTGGCGCGCGCCGGTGGCGAGCCGGACCTGGACCGGCTCAGTTCGGTATTGAAGGACGCCCAACAGGGCGTGGCGGAATTATTCGAGGAGCTGGTCGCGTGATGCGGTCTGCGGCAATTCACTCGGTTGCGGTTGAACGGAGCCGGCGATCGCGACGGATCGCCCGGGCATTCCGCGTTGTCGTCTTGGAGGGGGCGGAGCAGGCGAATGTGCGCCGCCGTGCGATGGTCGGCCGCTCGGGCCGCGGAAGGTCAACATTCCCATGGGTCGGGGTGGACGCGCAGCGAGGCTGGCCGGGAAGTCCGCGCATTCCCCGCCGGGCTCGTTGCCCGTCCAGGCGTCGTCTTGCGTCAGTGGGCCACGGCGTGCGGGCCGATGGGAGTGGCCGCTGGTGACCGGTGAGCAGGACGGCGAGCTGCTGCAACGGGTCGGCGCCGGAGACGCGGCCGCATACCGCGCCCTGGTGGAGCGCCACATGCCGGCGCTGCTGCGACTGGCACGGCGCATGCTTCGGGACGATGCGGAGGCGGAGGATGTGACCCAGGATGCCCTGCTGCGATTGTGGCGGGGGGCCAAATCAATCGAAGTGGGGACCAACGGAGTCAAGCCCTGGCTGTGGCGTGTGACCAGCAATATCTGCATCGACCGGATGCGGGCGAAACGGGCAAGCGCGGGCGAGGACGAGCTGCCGGACATCGAGATCGCCGCCACCCAGCATCACCGGCTGGAGCAACAGGATCTGGCGCGGCAGGTGGATGCGTCGCTGAAAACACTCCCGGAGCGGCAGCGGCTGGCGCTGGTGCTGTTCCACTATCAGGGCCTCACGCAGAACGAGGTCGCGGAGGCCATGGAAATCTCGGCGGAGGCCGTTGAATCGTTGCTGGCAAGGGCGCGCCGCACCGTAAAAGGGCTGCTGGCGGACGAATGGAAGTCCCTGCTGCCGGAGGCGGCCGATGAAATTTGACGGAGGCGAGAGGCATTATGAAACACGATGATCGATCCGTAGTGACGATCGGCGCATTCGCGGCGCTGATCGACGCTTACGGGGGCGACCCCAAGCGGTGGCCGGCGGAGCGGCGCGCGGCCATGGAGCGGCTGCTCGGCGAGGACGCCGGCGCGCGGCGCCTGCAGGAGGAAGCATCGGCGCTCGATCGGGTGCTGGCAGCGGCTCCGCAAGTCCCCGCCAGCCGTGAGCCGGGCCTTGCCGACCGCATTGTGCGTGCCGCCTCGGCAGGGACCGGTGCGATGCCCGGCGAGGGGCCATCGGGTGCAACCGCACGCACGGCGGATGTGATCGACCTCGACGCGCGCCGTCGGCAGAAGGGTGTCGCAGCCGCGCCGGCGGCCTTTTCCCGCGGGCGCCAAGTTGCCGCCGCACTCGCCGCCTCGCTGGTACTGGGCATGGTCATCGGCGCATCCGATTGGACACGCGCTGAGATTGCGCCGCTCGCCCATGCCATGGGCTTTGGCTCGGATCTGGAATTCAGCATCTCACAGACCCATGAAGGCAGCGAAGCCAACCTGGACGAGGATCTGCTGTGACCCTGACAATGGCGACAAGCGGCGGCCTGCGCGGCAACCCGCGATGGCTATGGATGGCATTGATCGGTTCGCTGGCAGTGAACCTGCTGGTGGCCGGAATTATCGTGACGGCCTGGTGGCGGGGGCCGGGGCCAATGGCCGGCAATGGCGTCAACCAGCGCGTTTTTGGTTTTCTCAGAACGTTGCCGGCGGCGCGTGGCCGCGAGCTGCGGCAGGGATTAGACATCAAGCGCCCCGAGCTGCGCGCGAACGTGCAGGCGTTTCAGCAGGCCCGCCGTCAGGCCGTGCAGGCGATCGGCACCGAGCCGTTCGACCGGAAGGCGGTGGAGACGTCCCTGGACGGCCTCGATGAACGGGAATTTGCCCTGCGGCGTTTCAACCGCCCTCTCATCATCGACATCATGCAGCACCTGACGCCTCAAGAACGCCAGCAGCTGGTCCGTGGCTTACGTGGCCCCGGTGGCAAGGGCGGCGATCATCCGCGCCGGGACGAGGGCAGGACGCCCAACCAGTAATACCAAGTCAAGCCGCCACGACGTCCCCATAACCGTGATGAATTGCGCCGGCACGCGGCATTTGCGCTCTGTGCCGTGGCTCGCAGCCGGCCAGCACCACGCAAATCAGCCCAGGCGAGGCATACAGGCCGGCGACGTCGAGCCGCCCACCCTGCAAGGCGAGCAATGCCTCGGCGATGGCCAACGACAGCGATTTGTCGTGCGTTGCGCGCTCCGTTCCACCGCTGTGGCCCGAGCGCGCGTGGATGGGCGCACCGGCAGCATGTTGCGACTCAACGGCAACTTCGATCCTGACTTGGGCTCCATCCGCGGCCACCGTGCAGGCGATCATGCTTCCGGGCGATGCGCGACCAACCGCCTCATTCAAAATGCTGGTCAGCGCCTGCCGCAGGCCACGCGGATCGGCGAGCGCGGTGCATTCGCCAGGCTCGGTCTGGGTGATTTTGAGGCCGCGGCTGCGCGCAGCACCCGCCACCGTCCGGACAGCCTCGGTGAGGATGCTGCCAATCTCGACGTTTCTGCTGCGGGTGCTCGGCGGCAGGTTGGCGAGGCGCGTGATCGCGAGCACGTCCTCCGTGGCTCCCAGCAGATCAAATCCCGCCTCGCGGATGTGGTGGCAATATTCCTGGTAGCGGAGATGGCCGAGCGGGCCGAGCAGCTCCTTGTTCATCAGATCGGAAAAACCAATGATGGCGTTGAGTGGCGTGCGCATGGCGTGACTGATCCGCCCAAGCAGCTCCGCGGAGGCCGCGGCCTCGTCCTCGGCCACCTGTGCGGCCCGCGTCGCGGTATCGGCCAGATCAGCAAGCTTCTGAACGCGTCGCTCGACCTCGAGCCCACCATGAGCCGGCGGTTCGACCGGGGCGGAAACCCCACACCACGACCGCGCGATGATAGCAAGAGCTGCGACTGGCCGCTGCAGCTGGGCCAGGCTGCACCGCAAGCGTCCGCTAAGCCCGCGCGGGCGATGGCCCGGCAGGAGTGCGTATGGTGCCAGAGCCATATCGCGTCCTCGCTTGGTCTATTCTTGTGTGGAATCATCCCGGAAGCCGGCCGATGCCCTGTCGGCCGAATCGTGTCTTCCAATATTTGCGCCCCAAGTCTTTGATTGTCGAGGGAGAATAAATATCGGGCGATATATTTTGGTTCACTCCAGAATTTTGGTAACAATCTCGTATACATCGCGCGAAAGCCCATCCTTGGCGGCAACCTTCTCCAGTGCCTTGCGCGCCAACTTGCGGCGCCCCGGCTCGAGCGTGCGCCAGCTGCGCAGTGCGCCGAGGAGCCGGGCGGCGACCTGCGGATTGAAGCTTTCAATGGCCAGCACCTGCTCAGCAAGGAATTCATAACCGGCACCGTCCGGCCGGTTGAACTGGAGCTGGTTGGAGCCGCAGAACGCGCCGATCAGCGAGCGCACCTTGTTGGGGTTCTTCAGGGAGAACACCGGATGTGTGGTCAACGCTCGGACCGTTTCGAGCGTCGATGACAGCGACGAGGTCGCCTGGCAAATGAGCCAGTGGTCGATCACCAGGTGATCGTCCCGCCATCGGTCGTGGAACTGCTGCAGCGCCTCTGTGCGCTCCGGCGTGTCGGTATCCGACAGCAGGGCAAGGCCGGTCAACTGATCGGTCAAATTCTTGGCCTTGCGGAAATGCTCGAAGGTGCGCTTGAGATCGGCCGGCGTTCCACGCGCATGCAGAAGACCGAGCGCGGTGTTCCGCAGCGACCGCTTTCCCGCGCTCACCGCCGCCGGAGAATAAGCACCGCGCTGCTCATTGCGGCGGTAGATTTCCTCGAGCACATCGCCGAGCGTAACGCCGACAAGCTTCAATACCTGGCGGCGCGCACGATGAATGGCGGCCGGGTCGACATCAGTGCCAATCTCCCGCGCGATATCAGCATCCGCGGGCAACCGCATCAGCTGCGCCCGGTAGGCGGGCTCGAGATCGTCGTTCACCAGGCTGGCGCCGAGCGCGCGGGCAAGGCTCAGTCCGCGGTTGGAGCGCTTGCCGGCCCGCACCACCTCGACGATGGCGATGATCGTACGCGAGGCGAAGGTTTGTGCTGCCTGCCAGCGGTTGTATAGATCGCTGTCGTTCGCCAGCAGGAATTCCAGATCGCGATCGGACAGGTCGACCGTCAGATTGACGGGCGCCGAGAAGCCCCGCAGCAGCGAGGGGACCGGCCGCGACGAAACGTTTGTGAAACGAAAGCTCTCCTTGCGGCGCGTTACGTGCAGCAGCCCGCCTTGGGGTGCCTCGCCGCCGTCCAGTCGCAGCTCGATGTCCTGGCCGTTGCCGCCGACCAGACCCAGCCGCAGCGGAATGTGCAGAGGCTTCTTTTTTGCCTCGTCCGGCGTTGCCGGCAGCACCTGCTCGACGGTCAGCAGCGCCTCCTTCTTTCTGCGATCCCACTCCAGCTTGCACACCAGACCCGGGGTGCCGGCTTGCGCATACCAAGTCATGAACTGGGCAAGGTCCACCTGATTGGCATCCTCGAAGGATCGAACGAAATCCTCCACCGTCGCCGCCTCTCCGTCGTGGCGCTCGAAATACAGGTCCATGCCTTTGCGAAACCCCGGCTTGCCGACGATGCTTTCGATCATCCGGCACAGTTCCGCGCCCTTCTCGTAGACGGTCGCCGTATAGAAATTGTTGATCTCGATGTACCTGTCAGTCCGTACGGGATGCGCCAAAGGCCCGCTATCTTCGGGAAACTGCCGCGCCTTCAGCTGGCGCACGTCGATGATGCGCTGCACCGCCGCCGAGCGCTCGTCGGCCGAGAATTCCTGATCCCGGTAAACGGTGAGCCCCTCCTTGAGACAAAGCTGGAACCAGTCGCGGCAGGTGATGCGGTTGCCGGTCCAGTTATGGAAATATTCGTGCGCGATGACCGCCTCGATGTCCTCGAAATTCTGGTCGGTCGCGGTGTCCGCCGACGCCAGGATCAGGCGGTCGTTGAAGATGTTGAGCCCTTTGTTCTCCATCGCCCCCATGTTGAAATCGGAGACCGCGACGATCATGAAGATGTCGAGGTCGTATTCCCGTCCGAACCGCTGCTCGTCCCAGCGCATGGAGCGTTTCAAGGCGTCCATGGCCCAGGCGCAGCGGCTCTCCTTGCCGGGCTCGCAATAGATCCTGAGGTCGACCGCTCGGCCCGACGCCGTTTTGAAGGTGCTGGCGATAGAGCCGAGGTTGCCGCCGACCAGTGCGAACAAGTAGCACGGCTTGGGGTGGGGGTCCTGCCATACGGCATAGTGCCGACGGCCCTGATCGAGGGTGCCCCGCTCGACGGGATTGCCGTTGGACAGCAGCACCGGCGCATCACCGCTGTCGGCCTCGATGCGCACGCGGTAGACCGACAGCACGTCGGGCCGGTCCAGGAAATAGGTGATGCGGCGGAAGCCCTGTGCCTCGCATTGCGTGCAGTAGATGCCGCGCGAGCGATACAGCCCCTGCAACGCCTTGTTCGACTCCGGATCGATTATGGTCACGATCTCGAGCACGAACGCTTTCGTCGGCACGCTGCCGATGCTCAGCCCCGTCGTGGTCGCGCTGAAGCGGGACGGCTCGAGCACCTCGCCATCGAGCCTGATCGATTGCAGGACGAGCCCTTCTCCGTCGAGCTTCAGGACGCTCGCCGGCTCGCTGACGGCCGGGTTGTGTTTGACCTTGAGCCGCGATCGAACGACCGTTCGCGTGGCATGCAGCGACACATCGAGATCGACGTGCGTGATCAAGAATTCCGGCGGACGATAGTCCTTGAGCTGGATTGGCCGTGGCGTCTCGGTCTTCATGAAAATGCATCCTTCCGTCCGGCGCGGCGCAACGCCGGCGGGTCTGTCCCTCGCACCCAAATCGGTTTTTACTATTTTGGCGCAACGCCGGATAACTGCAAGCTCCCATGGTCCGCTTGGTAACGGGAGCAGGACGATTCAATTCATCCGTCGCTACCGTCAGCTCCCCTCACCTGTCGCTGCCGCGACATCCTCTCCGTCTTGGCGTAGCCAAGCTCCGCTTGGGCGGGGAGAGGAAAAAACAGCGGTCGCGACGTGGCATGCGCCCGGCTTTCTTCCTTTTCCCTCGGGAGAAGAGCCTGCCCCGGACTTTGATCCGGGGTGCTCCGGAGGGGCGGATGAGGGGTCTTTGCCCAGTGTAAAGA
>Ga0209069_10000316_pt1 | contig 21241 bp, 16 predicted proteins | sample Str013_2_FD_187202 | JGI IMG/M metagenome (GOLD analysis project Ga0209069, IMG submission 187202) | Freshwater sediment microbial communities in response to fracking from Pennsylvania, USA - Straight Creek_MetaG_SC_2013 (SPAdes) (version 2) | ecosystem: Environmental > Aquatic > Freshwater >...
CTCCCTTGGGAGAGGATGTCGCGGCAGCGACAGGTGAGGGGGGCCGCAGGTGCGACCGGGCAAAGACCCCTCATCCGCCCCTCCGGGGCACCTTCTCCCAAGGGAGAAGGAAGTGGGGCGCATACCACGTCGTCGCTCTGTCTTTCCTCTCCCTCGGGAGAGGATGTCGCGGCAGCGACAGGTGAGGGGAGTTACAGTTGCCACGGTTGAATGGAATCGCCCTCGGCCGATGGCAACCACTTGTGTCTCGCCGACACCGTTCGCCAGCCCCTCTCGCGGCCACCAGATTTTGACTTCTCGTGATGGCTGATAATGGCGCCGATGCATCTTCCCGGGCTTTGTAAACTTCCGCGTCCTGTTGGGAAACGGCGTTGCGTCCTCATAGCTTCATGGGCAGGACGACCATCGGAATATTTCGCAGATGCAGCCGTCGCAGCATGGCGAGCGCCGCTTCGCTGTGCAGTTGGCGGATGTACCAGTTCTCGGTCTCGAAGATCAGCTTGCTGGTGAAGAACATGCTATTGGGAAACTCCTTGTCGATCTGCACGGCAAGCTTGGTCAGCTCGTCGATCGGATCGGTGCCGAACGCAAGAAAAGACTTGGCCGCCAATCCCTGGCTGTGACAGTGATCGACGAAATAGCTCAGCACCTCGGTGCCCAGAGCGCGCATCCGCTCGAGCTCCTCCTCACCGCCGTAGCTTTGCGCGTCGACCGTGCGGACATTCATGAAAATGCAATTTTGGAAATGGCCGGGGAACTCCCTGCGTACCCATTGCAGCGCATGCACGCCGCCGCTACGGCTCGAGCCGACGACGAACACCGCGGTGTGCTTTGTCGGATCGAGCTGCGGCGGATTGGCGACCGGGGCGGGGTGCAGCCAGCCGAGAGCTTGGTCTGCAGCCTGGATCTTGGTCTTGATGTAGCGATAATGTACGTTATTCATCAGGCAGAAAGCGATCACCGTGCCGGTGATCAGCACGGTCATCCAGCCGCCTTCGGTGAACTTCTCGACCAGTGTGACGATGAGGATTCCGCCGGTGACCAGCAGCCCCAGCATCGAAAGACCGATGCGGCCGAGCCAGCGGTTGTCACTCCGGCGGACCTGCCACCAGTAGAGGCACAGCCCGAGCAACGACAGCGAGAAAGTCAGGAACACATTGATGCTGTAGAGCACCACCAGCAGCGAGACCTTGCCGCCGGTCACGATCAGGATGCCGAGCGCGGCGAGGCCCATGAGATAGATGCCGTTCTGGGTCACCAGCCGGGTCGACAGATAGCGGTACATGTGCGGCACCCAGGAATCGGCCGCCATGTTGGCGAGCACCGCCGGACCGCCGAGGAAGCCGGTATTGGCCGCCACGAACAGCAAGCCGCCTTCGAGCGCCAGCACGATCCACAGCACGCCGCTCTGCAGCGCGGGCTTGTGCCATAAGGTGCCATCGAGAATGGCACGGAAGGTCACCGCGTTCAGCGTTTGCCCTGAAACCGGCTTAACATTCCACAGCAGGTAGAGCAGGATGATGCCGCCGGCGGTGAAGCTGAGGCTCAGCGCCATGTAGAACATGGTCCACTTGCCGGTCGTCACGCGCGGCTCGACCAGAGACTGCACGTTGTTGGAGACCGCCTCGATGCCGGTATAGGTCCCGCCGCCGAGGGAATAGGCTCTGAGGAACAGCGAGGCGACAAACACCCAGCCCAACTCGTGCGTCAGGCTCCGCGTCTCGGCGAGCGTCTCAGGGATCAACTGTGGTAGGTGCTTGGCCTGCGCTGCAATGCCGTAGATGATCAGGAAGGCGTGCGTGACGAAAAAGCCAAGGAAGATCGGCAGCAAGATCCGGATCGACTCGCGCATGCCCCTGAGGTTCAGGAACACCAATACGAACAACAGGACGATCTCGGTGCCGAGCTTGTAGGCCTGCGCCCGCTCGGGCAGCAAGCTGAACATGGCATCGACGCCGCTCGCGATCGAGATCGCGATCGTCAGGATGTAGTCGACGATGAGCGCCGCTCCCGAGACGAGGCCGGCGTAAGGCCCGATCAGGTTGGTGGCGACCTTGTAGCCGCCGCCGCCCGAGGGGAACAGCTCGATGACCTGATTGTAGGCGAGCGCAATGACGAACACCGTGAAGGCGGTAGCCAGCGCCATATAGAGACCCAGATGCGTATGCTCGCCGAGTGCGAGGAACGCCTCCTCGGGCCCATAGCACGAGGACGACAGGCCGTCGGCGCCCAGACCGACCCAGGCGAGGAACGCCACCAAGGCAATGTGCCGCTGCGTATCCTTGCTGAAGGGATCGAGCGGTTTTCCGAGCAGGCGCTTGCCGAACGCCAGAATGTCCCGCATGTCACCGGACCGATACGTTGGAATTGCACGAGGCTATCATTCGCCCAAGGGCACGTCTCCTCCGAATGCGACGGTGTCAGCGGATTTTCGTATCGCCGGCGAGCGCTTGTGGGGTCGCGAAAGCTGAGGGAATTCCCTTCAGGTCAACATCGACGACCCCGCGAAATCCGCGCCCAGAGATGGGCGTTGACGCTCGAGCCCATCTTGCCTCACCATATGCGCCGTCGCTTCTGAAACCCGTGCGTTTGCACGACGCGCACCGTGATCGCCTAGCCACCCGCGAGCCAGCCGCCATGCCCGAAACCGATCCGTCGGCGGCTACGCCGCTGGCATCAGAGATACCGCGACCCCATCAATTCAATGCAGCGGAGATCGGCGCGCTCGCCCATCTTTATCGCGGCGAAGTCTATCGCAGCACGGTCTGGCGCACCCGGCTCGATAACACCACCAACTGGGCCGTGGTGACCACGGGCATCGCCCTGTCCGCCACTTACGCCAGCACCAGCGCATCGCCGCTGCCGTTGGTCCTGGTCGGCCTGCTGGTGGTCGTATTCCTGCTGTTCGAAGCGCGCCGCTATCGGTTCTTCAATGTCTGGCGCGCGCGGGCGCGGCTGCTGGAGACCGATTTCTACGTGCCGATGCTGCTGGGCGAGGGTATCCGGCACAGCAGCGGCTGGATGGAGCTGCTCGCCAAGGACTATCGGGAGCCGCGCTACCACATTAGCTACACGCTCGCCATCGGCCGCCGGTTAAGGCGCAGCTATGCTCCGATTCTGGCCATTCAGGCTCTGGCCTATTACGCGAAACTCGCCATCCACCCGACCGCGATGCATGGTCTCGCGGACCTATGGGAGCGTGCCGCCATCGGGCCGATTCCAGGTCAACTGGTGGTTTTGGCAGGCTTCGTATTTCATGGAACCTGGGTGGTGTTTCTGCTCTACACGCTCAACCTGGAACGCCAACGACAGCGCAAGGGGCGGGTTGCCATGGGCTGAGGCGACACGTTCCGGTGGTCTTGAACCGAAGTCCTGGGCGTCGCCCAGCAGCACCGGACGATATCGCCGGCTACGGTCGCGCCTGCAACCATTCTGCGATTTTGGGGGCAAGGATGTTCTGCGCCTTGCCGCCGACGAAGGTGCCGATATGGCCGCCGGGCACGGCGAGCTCGGCGTAGTCCTTGGTGCCAAACCGGTTGCCGACGCCGCGCGTGCACGAGTTGGGGATCACCACGTCGCCCTCGGCGTAGACGTTGAGCAGCGGCATGGTTATCCGTTTCAGATCGACCCGCCGGCCATCGAGCTCGAGCTCGCCCCTGATCAGCTTGTTGCCCTGATAGAGGTCCTGGAACCACTGCTTGAAAACGCCGCCCGGATGGTCCGGCCGATCGCCGAGCCAGCGCTCCATGTGCAGGAAGTTCAGAAGCTTCTTGTCGTCGTCGAACAGCTCGACGAGCTCGGTCGTATACTTGGTGAAATTGGCGACGGGGTTCATCAACAGGAACGTGAACCCGACCATGGAGCCCGGCACGCTGCCATAGGCATCCACCATCTGGTCGACGTCCTCCGACGACAGCGCACGGGTCCACAGGTTCATGTAGCCGCCGCCGGGCGTGGATTGGCCAAGATCGCCGTGGAAATCGAGCGGTGTCACGGTCAACACGAGGTTCCTGATCTTCTCCGGGTAGAGTGCGGCATAGCAGGTGGAGAACACCCCGCCCTGGCAGATGCCGAGCAGGTTGATCGCCGGGACGCGGTGGCGGGAACGGATGAAGTCGACGCACTCGTCGAGATACCCGTCGACATAGTCGCTGATGTTGAGCCAGCGCTGCGCGCGCTTGGGCAGCCCCCAATCCACCATATAAACGTCGAAACCCTGCGCCAGCAGTTTGCGCACGAACGAGCGATCGGCCTCGAGGTCGATCATCTGGTAGCGGCCGACCAGCGCGTAGGCGAGCAGAACCGGAATCTTCGAGCGGCGCTCGGCCACGGGCCGGTAATGATAGAGCTTGACCATATCGCGGGCGAACACCTCGTCCTTGGGCGCGGTCGCGATGGCAAGCTCGTCCTCGCTGAGCTCCGCCAGACGTTTTGCGCCGCGGCTGAGCTTGTGGCTGATCTGGCCAAGCTCGCGCAATACGGCGTCGGGTCCGATCCGCACGGAGCCGAACAACGGCGGCTTTGAGCTATTTGTCTTGCGCATCCTGGTCTCCAATTGTTAGTCGGTCGCGCTCGAGTTTTCGCAGGCGGCGCTTGAGTTCCTGGATCTCCCGATAGGCTTCGTCGACCTCGGCCCGGGTGGGGACGTTCCAGGCCTGCGAAACAATCTCGACGATGCGGTTCATCTGCTGGCGCACATTCGTTGCGGCGCGCGTGTTGGCGGCCAACAGCTGCAGACCTTCCTCCGACTGCATGGCCTCGTGAACCGCCCCGTCCGCGACCTTGGCCCAAGCGCGCATCAGCGTCAGCATCGAATCAACGGTTTCGCCATGCTCGCCCATGACCTTCAATCGCTCCTGCACGCGATCGGGGATTCGGACCCAGATGGTGTTGAGCAGAAGCAGGCAATCCAGCTGCGCCCGACGCTGTTCCTGCAGGGCGGTATAGAGATTTTGAATCGCGTCCTTGAGCGCGCGCGAGGGGGAAAGGCCGAAAGAATCCGCCAACGGATTGAACGCTTGCTGCATGCCCTCGAGCAGTGGGTTCAACTGGCCCATGGCCAGGCCCGGCCCGAGTTGCGGCAGCGCCGCGGCCGATTGCCAGATCTGGGCCATCATCGGCAGCCCGGCGGGTCCCAGCAGGTCGAACGGGCTCGATTGCTGGGTGGCACCCTGGGCGGATGCAACAGGCCACATGCCATTGGCCAGTCCGCTGCCCAGCCCGTTGATCGCGGTCCACGGTGCACTCATCAGACGAAGCCAATCCGAAGCTTGGTCTGCCGCACCAGCCTGCGGCGGGATTGTTGCAGCCTGAGGCATCGCTCCACCCCAAGGCAGCGGCCATGACGGAGGCATGAACCAGGGTGACGGCATCGCCGTGGCGGGCGATGGCATGGGTCTTCCGGCGCCCGGCTGATAATTCGGAATATTTGCGGTCAACACGTTGGCCATGGCAGCGCCTCCGGGCGCCTGCGACAGCATCTGTGCATAGACGCCGAAGACCTGATTGAATATCTGCTGCGCGGCACCCACAGCTTCCATCATGGGCTTCACGGCGGCATTCGCCTCCCCGCTCGCGGGTGCTGCTGCAACCGGGCGCTGAGGTGCAGGCATGCTTGCCGAAAGCATGCCCCGGTAGAAATCCGAGACGAGGTTCAGCCAGGTGGAATAAAGGGCTGTGGTCTGATCCTGAGGGGACATGGATCGATCAACTCCTGGGGCTGCCTTCTGCGGAACGGCTCCTCAAGCACCATGCTGGGGTCCCCGCTTCATGCTGCAAGCATGTCTCCGACATGACGCGGGGTGACGTTGAGTTAGGGGCGAGAGGTCAAAACTATTGCTCGAGGGTATCAGTTGTCCGCAGCCGATCCGATTATACCCGAGAGTAAGTCAATCGAGCTAATAGGTTGATAAAAAAGGTTGATGGCGTGCGCCGTCGGCCCGGCGCGGCCCGCGAGCTGCCATGGGATCCTTCTCAATGCCTCCCACGGCAGGCCTTCTTCAGTATTTGGCTAGCCTAATAATACATCCCGTACATTTACGGGATGTATTACCGGAGCACCTGCGCGAGCTTGGTGTCGAGTTGCTGCAGCGCCGCGTCGGAGGCCTGCTTGACGCGGGCGTCGAATGCCGGATAGCCGAGCACGCCTTGCCCGGTGCCGGTGACGCGCGAGATCGGCGTCTGCGCCGCATCGAACAGGATCAGCGTCAGCTGCACGGTGGTCGTCTGGCCGGTGTACTGGCCGATCGTGGTTTGAATATCGACCAGGATAGTGCCCTTCTTGCCGGTCTTGCGCGCGCTGGCCAGATCATCGACGAGCTCGATACGCGGATAGCGGCGCTTGAGCAGGCCGACGACCTGGTTGATGACATACTTGGGGTCGAGATCCTTGGAGGCCGTCTCATTCACCAGCACCATGCTGCGCAAGCCCTTCTCGCCGGCCGCCGCATAGTCGAGAAACAGCTCGCCGTTCTCGCTGACGACGAGGCCGATCGGCTCCTGAAGCTTCACGGGCACGTCGCGCGGCACGCTCGAGGCCGGCACATTGTGCAGCTTCGCCAATGGGTCGACGTAGCGCGGCGGCTCGATCGGCGCGCAGGCAGTCATTGCAATCGCAAGGCCCAGCACGGCCGTCATACGCGACGCCCCGGCACGGTTTAGGAGTTGGATTTTTGGCGTGGCACATCCGATTGGGCGCCCGCCCGGTAGGTCAGCCATCGCTTGCCCCCCCATGCCGTTGCCGTCATCGGCACGCTGCCCGATAGGCCGCTTGATAGGTGTTGGCGCAATCGTTGAATGCACCGGCCTGCCCGGTGGTACCGGTCCCGGTCTGGCCAGGCAATCCCATATTGGCCTGGCTCTGGCGGCAGTTGTTGATGAAATCGAGCAGCCGCTTGCAGTCGGCCGGCGCCATGCGTGCGCCTTGCCCCGGCACGTTGGCGGTCGCCGCCTGCATGGACTTGAGCTGGGAAGCGAGCTGGGCAATGCCGAGACCGAACCGCAGCACCTCCGCCAGGTCCCACTCGCCGGACGCCCCGCCGCTGCCGCTGCCGCTGCCGGGACCGCCCCGGATCGCATCGCCGAACGCGCTGCGGGACCGGCTGCCGAGCACGCGGGTCGGCAGCTCGACCTTGGCTTCGCGGGCGGCCGCCTCGAGCACGTCGGCGCAGTCGCGGGCGAGTGCCGCATAGGTTGCGGCCATCGCAGCCTGGTCGTTGCTGGCCGCGCTGGCGGCCAGCCGCTTCAGTCGGGCTGTGCAGGCAGGAGAGGACATCGCCGAAAGCCCGCCACCCGGCAACGACGGAGGCAGCGGCGCGGCCTTGCGGGCGGCGCGCGCCAGCCGGCCCTTTTCCGCGTCGATCATCAAGGCACAGATGCTGGGCGCCGGATTGCCCTGGCACTTCCTGGCGGTATCGTCGCCGGTCATGTAGGCCGCGTCGGCGGGCCGGGAGCCGTCGGCGAGGGTCGGCAGCCGTCGCCCATCGGTCGTGTACCAGCTTTGACGGGGGGCGGGCACGGCCGGGTCGAGCACGCACGTCTTGTAGTGGATCACGTGCAGCTGGCGGATCAATTGCTCGTCGCGCGCATCGCCGCCGGCTTCGAGCTTCTGAATCGACGCGGCGAGGTTGGCGCAATCATCGGCGAGAGCACCGCCCGTGCCGATCACGACCGATGCCGCGGCCAGGGCCAAGGCCGGCATTGCCCCGAAGACCCGCTTCATCATGGGTTATTGCCCCCGATAGGATTACCCCGAGCCAAACCAGAGCGCCAGCGTAGTACATTTGCAACACCCAATGTAATCGCAAATGTATTCGCTGCACCATTGCAATCGCCAGCTGCGCGGCCCGGCCCTCATCGCGGTTGCCTCGTCAACCGTCTCCCCATTGTCCCAGCGTCAACGTCCCCCGAGGATCCAGGCGCTCCGGCCGGCGGATGGAGCCGAATGCATGGGCCCGCGGCAGGGCAGCGACAAACTCAAATGCGGCGCGAGCCTCGGCGTCACTTACGGACTGCTCGAAGAGGTCTCGATCCCACCACGTGAGCTTGCGACTCTCGATGTGGGCATAAATCCGACCTGTGTTGGCGTCCGCGAAATTGATGGTCGGGATGCGCCGCAAACATAGTTTGAAAAACTCCGCCCGGCTTGCGGCGGACGTGCTCGCCAGCGGGTCATAGATGGCCTCAGGGGTCCGCGCTTCAATGTTGATATTCCTGTATCGATCGATATCGAGCAGGCACTTGATGTCGAGAATGTTCATGCGCCCGTTCAAGCCGAACGCGACCGTTCTCGGCCGCTGCCCCTCACTGACGCTGTTGTCGAGAAATTCATAATGCACGCGTTTGTTGGCTCTGAGAGCCCAGGTGAAGAACAAGCCTGGGATCCCCGAGTAGGCCTCGACATTGTGTGCCAGCAGATCATCGACAGCCTTGTAGCGGCCGACCTGCTCACCGCGAAACCACGCCCGCTCAACCGTGGCCTCGGGCGGTGTGATCATGAAGTACATGTAGACCTGATCGCCGAACCTGGTCAGCAACCGGCTGCCCTCCTCCTCGTCGGGCTCCTGCGCGAAGCTGTCGAACCGGAACCGGTCGATCAGCAGATGGGACATGCGCCCTGCCTCGGCTTTGCGGCTCATGTATTGATCGAGCTTGGTGTCGATGATCTCGATCTCATGCGCCGTCAGCGTGCCCGCATAACGTCGGGCCGGTCCCAGCGCGGCATAGTCGAGCAGGTACTTGCGCCAGATATCCGGACTGATCAGCGCGAAGTCCGTCCACTCCACTCCGAGCCGCGCGGCAAGCTTCTTCTGCAGCGGGCGCATCGTGCTCTTGCCTGAAGCGGAGGCGCCCTTGACGTTCATGACGATCGGATGCGGCTGGGCGGGTAATGACCGAAAACCCTCCCGCGAGACGGCCTCGCGGAAGTGAGGGTCGATCAAATCCCCGATCATCCGGCTGCCGTAGTCGTTGCACACAAGCCTCGTTGCGAGCGAGGTGATCAGTGAGCGGTCTCCGGGCAGGCGCCCGCGTCGTTTGAAGATTGCCTCGCCGGTCTTGACGAGTGCCTGGTAGCTGGCCTGCTCGAACGGATCGTCAATCGATTGGGCCCTCGTGCGCCAGCCGGCGATGGCGTGCAGGTCCTGGGCTTCGGGCGGTCGCGCAGGCGGCCCGGGGTGCGGTTCCGGGCGACCTCGTCGAATGAGCTTGGTCCAGCGCCGCTCAGGACCGGCAGGCGCAGCGAGCGGGCCCGCTGAAGCAGTGTCGCAAGTCTGCGCATCGCCGATGAAAGTGGATGCGTCGCGCTGCAGTCGCTCGAAGGCGCGATGGATGTCGGGCATGTGCGGGGCGATATACTTCGTCAGGATCGCCGCTGTCATGTGACGGAAGTTGATGCCCAGGTCTTCGTACTTCTCACCATCGGGTACGGTGAGGTCCGCCATCACGCGGATCAGCACCTCATGCAAGGTCAAGCGCTCCGGCCTGAATGCCGAGAGCTTTTCAATCCCCATTCCGCACACATCACTGAGCTGCCGAGCCTCATCGACGCTGCTTGCGACATTCGCGGAGTTGAACACCGTCGACAGAGGTAGAAATCGCCTCGGCAGCGTGGATACGATGCCTGGATTCCAAGGTCCGTACACGTCCGACTGGTTATCGGACGCCTTGCTTCGTCCTGCACTCGCCAACGTCAAAATGTCTCGGTCCCGTGCGACCGCTCCCTGTTCTTTGCCATCGAAGCAAACGTTGTTTGGTTGGCCAACGATTGGCTGCTTAGTCCTGTTCCGCGCTTATGACCAGACCTCCTCGTCGTGCCGCTGGCTGCATTTCCGCTGTTGCGGACATCAGCAGGGTATTGCGTGGCGCCGGTCCAAGCGGCTAGTGTTCTGGATCGCGACGTCCATCGCATGCTCCGCTCGTGTGCCGACTCGCAAATTCCGACCAACTTCGCCACGGGCTGCTCATCGGCATTAGCGAGTCGTACACCACGCGAGACTCATAACCGTCGAACAACCTGCCAACCGATTGTAAAGAATGCTGGATTTGGCGAAATTGAGCGTGGGGCTCCGTGGCTCGGCGGATCTGCTGGTCGGCATCGAGCATACGGCTCCCCGCGTCGGCAGCGGGCGGGTGCCCGTGCTTGCCACGCCGGTGATGATCAATCTGATCGAGGCAGCGGCGCTGCTGGCAGTCGAAGACCTGTTGACCGCTGGCTATCAGAGCCTCGGCATCCATTTGGACGTCCGCCACTTCGCCGCCACACCCGTCGGAATGCATGTGCGCGCTACGGCCGAACTCATCGCCATCGAGGGCCGCACTCTGTCGTTCCGTGTCGAGGCCCGTGACGATAAGGAACTGATCGGTGATGGGTTGCACCAGCGCGTGGTGGTGAACGTTGTCCGCTTTGACCAGCGCGTGCAACAAAAGCTGAAACAGTCAACCTGACGCCGCCGCGCGCAGGAACATGCGGTACGCGGGGTTGTCTGTTTCTTCCTCGTACCCATAGCCGAGCGAGGCGAGCCGTTCGTCGAATTGCCGCCGCTCCGCTGCCGGCACCTGCAACCCCGCCAGCACGCGACCGTAATCGGCGCCGTGATTGCGGTAGTGGAACAAAGTGATGTTCCAATCGTCGCCGACGCTGTCGAGGAACTTCATCAGTGCGCCAGGCCGTTCGGGAAATTCGAACCGCAGGATGATCTCATCGCGAACGGCCAAAGCCCGGCCGCCGACCATGTAGCGAATGTGCAATTTCGCCATTTCGTCGCCGCTGAGGTCGAGCAGTCTGAACCCGCGCTGCGTCAACCCGCCGATGATCCCGGCCTTGTCGCGCTTTGCATTCTCGAGCCTCAGTCCGACGAACACATGCGCCTCGCTCGCATCGGCGTAGCGATAGTTGAACTCGGTGACCATGTGATTGCCGAGCACTTCGATGAAACGGCGATAGCTGCCGCGCACTTCCGGGATTGTCACGGCCAGCAGGATTTCCCGAGCCTCGCCGATCTCGGCGCGTTCGGCGATGTGCCGCAGCCGGTCGAAATTCATGTTCGCGCCACTGTTGATGGCGACCAACGCGCCGGACCGCTGCGGCTCCTGCGTGACGTGTTTCTTGAGGCCCGCGAGCGCCAGCGCCCCGGCCGGTTCGGCAATCACACGGGTATCCTCGAAGATGTCCTTGATCGCCGCGCAGATCTCATCGGTGTCCACGGTGATCATCGCATCGAGCAGGTCCTTGCAGATCCGGAACGTCTCGGCGCCCGCCTGCCGCACCGCGACGCCATCTGCAAACAGTCCGACACGATCGAGGGTAATGCGCTCACGGCGCGCAATTGCCATGGTCATCGACGCGGCGTCGGCAGGTTCGACGCCGATCACTTTCGTGCCCGGACGGACGAACTTCACATAGGACGAAACGCCGGCCGCCAGCCCGCCGCCGCCGACAGGGACGAAGATCGCCTCGATCGGGTCTGGGTGCTGGTGCAGGATTTCCACGCCGATCGTTCCCTGGCCGGCGATGACGTCGGGATCGTCGTAGGGGTGGATGAAGGTCAGGCCGTGCTTGGCTTCGAGCACGCGCGCATGCGCGAACGCCTCGTCAAAAGTATCGCCGTGCAGCACGATGGCGCCGCCGAACGCGCGCACCGCATCGACCTTGATCGTCGGCGTCGTGGCGGGCATCACGATCGTCGCGTTGATGCGGAGCCTCTGCGCGGAGAGCGCGACACCTTGTGCGTGATTGCCTGCCGATGCGCAGATGATGCCGGCCTGCCGCGCTTGCTGAGGCAGGCGGGCGAGCCGGTTGTAGGCGCCACGGATCTTGAAGGAGAAGACCGGTTGGAGATCTTCTCGCTTGAGCAATACCGACGCGCCGAGCCGCTTGCCGAGCCGTGCCATCGGGTCGAGCGGCGTCTGCACGGCGATTTCGTAGACCCTGGTATCGAGGATTTTGCGGATGTAATCGTGCACGTGTTGCTACCCCAGCCGACGACGCCGAATCGATAAATGGGGCGCTTGCCTTTCGGCAAAGGCTGGCCTAAAAAATTATTGCCAGAATAAAGAAGCAGCCACAAGCCGAAGTAGAATTGAGGTCGTCGCGGAATAGGGAGACGCCAGTGAACATGAACCTGGCGCAGAAGCTCGTACGCCCACATCCCGTCGAGGGATCGCTGACCGCCGGCAGCATCGGTGACGATGTTTCCACGGACGACATCATGCCGGCCGGAGCCCGGGTGATGCCGTTCTGGTCGAATATTGCCAAGACCAGCGAGTTCCCGTTCGAGCCGATCGACGACACCTATCCCGAACGAGCCAAGGGCGGCGGCCGGCACGCGATCGTCGCGGGCACCAATTACAGGCAGGGATCGAGCCGCGAGAACGCGGCGCTGGCACCGCGCCATCTCGGCCTCCAGACCGTGCCGGCAAAGGGCTTCGCCCGCATCCACTGGCAGAACCTCGTCAATTTCGGCGTCCTGCCGCTCACCTTCGTGGACCCGTCTGATTACGCCGCGCTGAAGGCGGGCGATGTCGTCGAGATCAAGGGGATCGCGGCGGCGTTGGCAGCTGGTCCAGACATTGCGGCGCACGTCAACGGCAAGCCGCTGCGGCTGAAGCACGATCTTTCGCGGCGGCAGATCGACCTCTTGCTGCAAGGCGGCGTCATCAACTGGCTGCGCGAGCGTATCGGGGCGGCGTCAGGATCTTCGGTATCGAAGATCGCATGACCGAGGCGCGTTGGAAGGGAGCGAGGGATGATGGGTCCGGGGAGCAGCACGGCCACAGGGGAATCGCGCGGCGGCCCGCTCACCGGCCTGCGCGTCGTCGAGCTCGGCCACTTCGTCGCCGCGCCGTTTTGCACGCGGCTTCTCGGTGATCTCGGCGCCGACGTGATCAAGATCGAGCCGCCCGGCGGCGATCCGGTGCGGCAATGGGGACGGCAGGTCGAGGGCGCCGGCGCGCCGTGGTGGTCGATGCACGCGCGCAACAAGCGCTGCATCACCATGAACCTCAAGAAACCGGAAGCCGCGCAGCTTGTTCTCCGTCTCGTCGCGAAATGCGATGCGCTGGTGGAGAATTTCCGGCCAGGTCAGCTCGCGAAGATGGGTCTCACGCGCGAAAAATTAGAGGCCGCGCGACCCGGCCTGATCGTCGCGCAGGTTTCCGGCTACGGGCAGGACGGAGTCGATCGCGACCGGGCGGCGTTCGGCGTCATCGGCGAAGCGATCGGCGGCCTTCGCCATCTGACCAACCATCCGCCGGGCACGAGCGATCTGCCGCCCGTGAGGGTCGGGATCTCGATCGGGGACTCGATCGCAGGTCTCTATGCGGCCTTCGGAGTGGCGGCGGCACTGTGGGCTCGGGACCGCAATGGTGGCGATGGGCGCGGCCGCACGCTCGATGTGGCGCTGACCGAGTCCATTCTCTCAATGATGGAAGGGCTTTTGCCGGAATACGGCGCGCTGGGCGCCGTACGCCAGCCGACAGGCTCGCGGATCGCCACCGCGGCGCCGTCCAACGCCTACCCCACATCCGACGGCAAGTGGATTCTCATCGCGGGCAATTCGGAGCCGATCTTCGGCCGTTTGGCGAAATTGATGGAGCAGCCGGACCTTGCAAGCGATCCGCGCTTCCAAGGCAATCGCAAGCGCGTCGAGAACGTCGCCGAGCTCGACAGGATGATCGGCGCATGGTCGAAAAAACACGCGTCCGGCGAGCTGAACCGGATGCTGGAGGCGGCCGATATTCCCGCCACTGTCGCATACACCGCCGTTGAAATCGCCGCCGACAAGCAACTGCGGATGCGCGGCATGGTGCGCGATATCGACGACCCGCTGTTCGGCAAGGTTCTGCACGCGGGCATCGTGCCGCACGTACCCGACGATCCGGGCGCGATCCGCTGGACCGGGCCGGCGATCGGCGCGCACACCGATGAAATCCTGCGCGACGATCTGGGCCTCAGTGCGGAAGAGATCAACAAGCTTCGCAACGAAGGCGTTGTGTCATGAAAACAGCCCGGCAGGTCGAGATCGTCGAGGTCGGTCCGCGCGACGGCTATCAGGGCATCGGCCCCTTCATCCCCACAGCGACGAAGATCGGCCTGCTGGAGCGGCTCGTCGCCGCGGGCCTGCACCGCATCGAGATCGGCTCGTTCGTGAGCGAGAAGGCGCTGCCGCAGATGTGCGACACCGGCGAAATCCTCGCGGCCTGCGCAAAGCTGCGCAACCTCACACCGCAGGTTCTCGTGCCCAACGAGAAATGGGGGCGCAGCGCGGTTGCCGCGGGCGCGAAACGCCTCGTCTTCGTGCTGTCCGTATCGCAAGCGCACAATTACAACAACGTGCGCCGCACACCCGCGGAATCGGTGGAGGAATACGGGCGGCTGCTGCGGGCGATTCCACCTGACGTCGAGATCCGGCTCGATCTCGCGACCTCGTTCGACTGTCCCTTCGAGGGCCGCATTTCGATCGACAAGGCGATGGCGCTGCTCGATCGACTGATCGAACTCAAGCCGGAGGCCGAGATCTGTCCGTGCGATACGACGGGCCGCGCCGATCCATCCCATGTCGGGGAATTCTTCGACATCGCCAAGAAGCGTTTCCCGCAGGTGAGAGCCTGGGCGCTGCACGCGCACGACACCTACGGCCTCGGGCTCGCCAACGTGCACGCGGCCTATCGCACCGGCGTGCGCGTCTTCGATGCCTCGTTCGCTGGACTCGGCGGCTGTCCGTTCGCGCCGGGCGCGACCGGCAATGTCGCAACGGAGGATGTCGTGTGGATGTTCGAGCGGATGGGGATTGCGACCGGCATCGATATCGACGCGCTGTTGGCGGTTGCTGAGGACGGCGCGAAAATCCCCGGAGGCCTGTCGGGCGGCCGCGTCCGTGATGCGCTTGCCGCCCGGCCCGACGCCTGCGCCGCCGTTCGCCAGACGTAACGGCCGGGGCTATGGCAGCGCTCGATACGCGGCGGAGTGATTGGATCAAGTGCAACGCACATCAGGGCAGTCTGAGCGCGAAGGGTCTGGGAGGAACGCATGTCGACAACGGCTTTGCAAAGCGACGCGAGCGCACCATGGTATGCGGGGCTGACCCGCCGTCATTGGCGCATCCTGTGGGGCAGCTATCTCGGTTGGATTTTCGACGGCTACGAGGCGGTCGCCCTGGTCTATGCGCTGGGGCCCGCGCTGACGAGCATTCTTACGCCCGAGCAGGCCGTGGCAAAGCCGTTCTACATCGGCTCGGCGATCGGTATCACGCTGCTCGGCTGGGGCTTCGGCGGCCTGCTGGGCGGCGTTGCGGCCGACTACATCGGCCGCAAGCGGATGATGATGCTGTCGATCCTCGGCTACGCGATTTTCACCGGCATCACCGCCTTTGCCATGAATTTCTGGCAGCTCGCTGCGCTGCGATTCATCACCGGCATCGCCATCGGCAGCGAGTGGAGCACGGGCATCGCACTGGTTGCGGAGACGTGGCCCAACAAGGCGCGCCCGAAAGGATGCGGCTTCCTGCAGTCGGGGTTCGGCGCCGGCGCAGTGCTCGCGGCGATCGTGTGGCTGGTTCTCGGCATCTGGAACCCGCTGGGGTCGGAAAGCTGGCGCATCATGTTCGCGCTCGGCGCCTTGCCCGCCTTCGTGTGCCTGTATCTGCGCCGCGCGCTGGAGGAATCCGAGCGCTGGATGACGGCCGTCAAGGAACAGCGCTGGGCCGCGACGGCCGAAGACGCGGCCCACGGGGAAGGGCATCGCGGCTCGACGCGTCCGTTCACACTGGCTGAAATCTTCCGCGAGCCGGAGAGCCGCCGGCGCGTGCTGCTCGCGACGGCGATGTCCTTCGCAACCACGGTCGGCTGGTGGGCGGTGTCGTCATGGCTGCCCGCTTACACCGAAGCGCTGGCGAAAGCGGCCGGCGAACCGGCCGGCGTGTGGGGTCCGCGAATGGGCATAATTTACAACTTGGGCGCGATCTCGGCTTACGTCGTCTCAGGCTTTGTGGCCGATGCGATAGGGCGGCGGCCGTTCCTGTTCCTGACGTTCCTCGGCTCGCTGCTGACATCGATCTGGGCCTATACGTACGCGGGAAGCCTGACCACTTTCATGGCCGTCGCGTTCCTGAACGGCGTCTTCACACTGGGGTTCTGCTTCAGTTGGATGGCGATCTATCTGGTCGAGTTGTTCACCCCGAGCGTGCGCGCAACGGCGGCGAGCTTCGTGTTCAACGGCGCGCGGCTCATCGCGTGGATCTTCCCGATCATTGCCGGACAGATCGTGACGTCGTTCGGCGGCGTTGCGCAGGCCGCGCTGATCATGAGCAGCGTCTACGTGATCGGACTGATCGTGCCGTGGTTCGTTCCGGAGACGGCGGGCAAGCCATTGCCGGAGTAAGTTGAACCTGCGGCTCCGCATGACCGATCGCTTGGCGCGCCGGCTCACTCCGGCTTGATGTTCGCCGACTTGACCACCTGGGCCCACTTTTCGGTTTCCTCGGCGATCAGCTTGCCGAACTCTGCCGGCGTCGTCGGGAACGGCACGCCGCCGAGCTCGGCGAAACGCTCCTTGAGCTTTCCATCGGCCAGCACCGAATTGAGGGTGCGGTTGAGCGTGTCGATCGCCTCGGGCGGCGTGCCCTTGGGCGCGACGATACCGTACCAGACATCCACCTTGTAGCCGGGAACCGTCTCGCCGATCGTCGGCACGTCCGGCAGCGCCTCCGATCTTTTCGCCGTGGTAACGCCGAGCACACGCAGAGTGCCGGCCTTTATGTGCGGCAGCGAGCCGGGAATATTGTCGAACATCACCGGCACACGCCCCGAAAGCACGTCCGTCAAAGCCGGTGCCGAGCCACGATAAGGCACGTGGATCATGTCGATCCCGGTCAGCGATTTGAGCAGCTCGCCCGACATGTGCGGCGAGGCACCGACACCCGAGGAGGCAAAGCTCACCTTGCCCGGGTTGGCTTTGACGTAAGCGATCAGCTCCGTCACCGTGCTGGCCGGAAAGGATGGATGCACCTCGAGCACGTTGGTGGACACCATGGTGCCACCGACGGGCGCGCTGTCTCGCACAAAGTCGAACGGCAGGTTCTTGTAGAGGCTGGAGTTGATGGCGTTGTTGGGTGCCACGAAGCCGATGGTGTATCCGTCGGCCGGCGCGCTGAGCGCGACGGCCATGCCGATGCTCCCGCCGGCACCCGCCCTGTTGTCAATGATGAATTGCTGGCCGAGCTTGTCGGAGAGGAGCTGTCCGAGCAGACGCGCGACGATGTCGGTCCCGCCGCCGGGCGCGAAGCCGACGATCCAGCGCACCGGCCGGCTCGGGTAGGCGTCCGCACGAGCAAGGCTGGAGACCGCCGGAAATGCTGCCGCATAGGCTCCAAGGCGTAGAAATCGCCTGCGGGGAATTATCATGGCGCGCCCTCCAATCGAGCTGATACCGGGATCAGACTACATCAGATGCTTGAACGCGAGAAAGAAAGCGATGGCCCTGTCAGCATGCATCGACGCGGCTCCGATGCTGGCGCGCGATACGAAGCGGTCAGGAGTCGTGCCGTCTCGGACTGCGTGAAGCCGCCTCGCGGAGGTCGCGCAGGGCCGTGTCCGGCGAGTCCATTGCGGCTGCGTGTCCGCTTCTCGAGCCACGTTCCGCCTCACGGTGTTCTGTCCCCTCACAGATTAACCAATTAGACTTTTTTGTGGCACCACTGCGCCGTCTGGTATACGCTGTTGAAAACGAATGGATTGAAATCGATCCGCAAAAATCAAGAAGATGTAGTCTGTCGAGGATGGGAGGGTTAGTCGACCTCTTCGCACGAACGAAGTTTACGCGGTGCCGCTGCATGTTTATCACGCGGATGCCGGTGTGATTGCGCTGCCTGGACTGTCTCAGGGTGGAGTTGAGTATGAAACGCTTGGGGACCATTCGATCGGCCATCGCCGTGACCGGCGCTGCCGTGACCCCACGAAAGCCAGCCCTGCGCTGCTGATGAATACGACCGAGCCGTATACCGGGCGCCGCCGCATCATCGCGCCCTTCAGGTTCCCGACCGGCCAGGAGCAGCACGAGACAGATCTGCGTTTCTTTCCGCTTTCGAAGGATAGCGATGTGCCGCTGAGCACCGCCGCCTCGCTCAGCGCGCGGTTCCCCTGGGCCTCGCCATCGGGCTGGTTCAACGAAACCTTCATCGATGACGATGGCAAGCCAGCAGTGCACAAGGTCCGCTTGGTGGATGGCGGCTATGTCGACAATTCAGGCATCGCAACGGCGCTCGACCTGATCAAAGTCCTGAACGAGGGAATGGAGCAGCAGAAGGAGCGGTTCTCGACGCTTCCCAAGCTGGAGATTCAGCTGATTTCGCTGATGACGGGCGGCCTGACCGAAGGAACCTTCCATGGCCTCGGTGAAGGGCTCGGACCACTGCAGGCCATGTTCAGCTCACGTTCGGCGCGTGCCTATACGGCGATTGCGCAAGCCGAGCAGCAATTGCGCCGAAGCGTGGACGCCGCAAGCGTTGCACTGAGCACCGACTGTCGCAACACCGCCAGCGCGCCGTCGCAGGGCCGGACCGGGACACGACTGCACCGCATCTCAGTGGAGAGCGATTTCTACGACCTGCCGTTGGGTTGGCGCCTGTCCAGCATGACGTGGTATCTGGTGCGGCGGCAGTCTGGCGACCCCTTCGATTGCCGACAGGACGAGGCCTTGCAGTGTAAGATCCTGAAGAGCCGTTCGCGACCGGACGGCGATTGCGTTCAGAATACGATCCTGAGACAGTTGACCGACCACCCCGGCGCGCTGCGAACACCGCGATGATGCGCGTGCTGTCAGCGGGTGTCCGCCGACACTTTCACAGGGGATTGCGGATTCGACGCCCCTACCCGAACGCCGCCTTCAGCCCGCGCTCCATGTCCCCGATCAGGTCCTCCGCGTCCTCGAGCCCGACCGACAGGCGGATCATGCCGTCGCCGATGCCCAGTTCCGCGCGCTCCTCGGGCTTCAGGCGGAAGTGCGTGGTCGTCGCCGGATGCGTGACGAGGCTCTTGGCATCGCCGAGATTGTTGGAGATGCGCGCGATCTCGAGCGCATTGAGGAACCCGAACGCCTCGCGCTTGCCGCCGTCGAGCACGAACGTCACCACCTGCCCGCCGCCGCTCATCTGCTGTTGGACGAGCGCCGCCTGCGGATGGTCCGCCCGGCCGCAGTAGAGCACCTTGGCGACCCGCTTCTGCCCGGCGAGATAGTCGGCGATCTTGGCCGAGCTTGCACACTGGGCGGCAACCCGGATCGGCAGCGTTTCCAGCCCCTTCAGCATCACCCAGGCATTGAACGGGCTGAGGCTCGGCCCGGTCTGGCGCAGGAAATCGTGCACGTGGTCCTTGATGATCTGCGCGCTCGCCAGCACCACGCCGCCGAGGCACCGCCCCTGGCCGTCGATATGCTTGGTCGCCGAATAGACCACGATATCGGCGCCGAGCTGCAAGGGCCGCTGCAGCATGGGCGTCGCGAACACGTTGTCGACGATCACCTTGGCGCCGACCTGCTTTGCAAGCGCCGAGACCGCGGCGATGTCGACCAGATCGAGCGTCGGGTTGGCCGGCGTCTCGAAGAAGAACACTTTCGTGTTGGGCTTCACCGCGGCGTGCCAAGCGGCAAGGTCGCGCCCGTCGATCAGCGTGAAGCCGATGCCGAAGCGCGGGCACAGCGTGTCGATGATGTAGCGGCAGGAGCCGAACATGGCGCGCGCGGCCACCACATGATCGCCCGCGCTGAGACACGACAGGATCGCCGCCGTCACCGCCGCCATGCCGGTCGCGGCGGCGCGCGCCTCCTCCGCGCCCTCCAGGAGCCGCATGCGCTCCTCGAACATGGCGACGGTCGGGTTGGAGAAGCGGCTGTACTGGAAACCCGGGTCCTCGTTCTTGAAGCGGGCCTCCGCCTGCTCGGCGCTGTTGTAGATGTAGCCCTGGGTCAGGAACAGCGCCTCGGAGGTCTCGCCGAACTCGCTCCTGAGCGCGCCGCCGTGCACGAGCCGGGTGGCCGCGCGCCATTTGGAGGTGTCGGTCTGCTTCGGAACATAGGGGGCCATGCGCGTCTCCTGCTGAATGAGCGGGCGCATCGGTGCCATGACGCAAGGGCAATTCAATGGATTCCCTCTCGCCGCATTTTCCGCGGGAGAGAGCGGCATTGAATCGCCCTGGCCATGACGCGCCCGGGCAACAAAAAACCGGCTCCGCGATCGGGCCACCGGACATCGGCCGGGCGCCCTCGGAGCCGGGATCATCCCGGATTGCGCACGGCCTTTTAGCGAGTTGTTTTACGTGGCTGCAAGCCGGCCGGCCAAATCACCACGCACGTTCGGCGCCATTACCGCCAACCCGGCCTGTGCGTCAAGAGTAAAACGTGTCCCAATTTGCTCATTTCCTACCTGCGCCGGCTATAAACGGGTGATGTCGAGCTGGTCGGCCAGCGTGTCGAGCGCCTTGGCGTGCTCGCCGTGCAGGAGAACTCCCTCCGCCAGCGATCGCTCGTAGATCGCCGCATTCTGCTCGCCGGGCAGCCGCACCGCGTCGACGCCCGGCAGCGTGGCCGAGGCTTTCATCGTCGCCCACACCTCGTCGACCTCGGCACGGAACTCGTCGACATCCATGAAGGCCGCGATATTGAGCGCGCAGATGAGCTGTCCGGTATTGGTCGTGGTCTTGAAGTCCGCATTGAAATCGACCACGTCGCGCCCGAACGCGGCGCCGTTGAGCGTACCCGCCAGCAATCCGAGCATCAGCGACAAGCCGTAACCCTTAGGGCCGCCAATCGGCAGCAGGAAGCCTTCGTGCGCGCGCCTGGGATCGGTCAGCGGCCGCCCCTGCCGGTCGATCATCCACCCCTCCGGCATCATCTCGCCGCGCTGCGCCTTAGTCTTGACCTTGCCGTAGGCCGCCACCGTGGTCGCCATGTCGAGCACGATCGCGGGCTTGGCGCCGCCGGGGACGGCGATGGCCAGCGGATTGGTCGACAGCAGCATGTCGATGCCGCCCCAGGGCGGCAGGTGGTTGGCGTTGCCGACCGCGAAATAGAGCCCGATCATGTCGTGCGCAAGCGGCATCGCGGCATAGACCGCGGCGGCCCCGGCATGGTTGCCGCGGCGCACGCCAGCCCAGCCGACACCGTTGTCGCGGGCAAGCTCGATCGCGGTCTCGACCGCCCGGGCGACAACCAGGCTGCCGAGGCCGTTGTCGCCATCGACCAGGGCAGCGGCCC
>Ga0209069_10000317_pt1 | contig 21215 bp, 21 predicted proteins | sample Str013_2_FD_187202 | JGI IMG/M metagenome (GOLD analysis project Ga0209069, IMG submission 187202) | Freshwater sediment microbial communities in response to fracking from Pennsylvania, USA - Straight Creek_MetaG_SC_2013 (SPAdes) (version 2) | ecosystem: Environmental > Aquatic > Freshwater >...
GTACCGGTGGTCATCGCCGCTCCTGTGTCATCGCCAGGTACACCGACTCCAGGCTGCTGCCGGTCGGCTCGAACGCGACCACCCGCACGCCGGCGGACACCAGCGCGGTGAGCAGGTCGGCGGCGCCCTCCTCGGACATCGGTGGAAGCTGCACCCCGGCGGCGACATCCTCGGGTACGGGCAGCCCGCGCCCGGCCACCGCCCGGGCCAGCTCCGCCGGGTCGGTCGCCCGTACCCGGTAGCCGACCAGAGCCGTGGCGGCCAGTTCGGCCAGGGCGTGCTCGCCGACGGTACGGCCACCGGCGACGAACACCACCCGGTCGGCCACCTCCTCCAGCTCGGTGAGGATGTGGCTGGACACGAGCACCGCCACGCCGTCGGCGGCCAGCGCGCGCAGGATGTCGCGCAGGTCCACTCTGGACCGGGGGTCGAGGCCGGACGCCGGCTCGTCCAGCAGCAGCACCCGGGGCCGGTGCACCAGTGCCCGGGCCAGCGCGAGCCGCTGCTTCTGGCCGCGGGACAGCACGTGCACCGGCCGCCGGTCGTACTCGGTCAGGTGCACCAGCGCGAGCAGTTCGGCCACCCGCGCCGGTACGCCGGCCCGGGGCAGCCGGTAGGCGTCGGCGAAGAACTGGAGGTACTCGTGCACGGTCAGCTGCTCGTACACGCCGAAGCTGTCCGGCATCCAGCCCATCTGGGCCCGTACGCCGTGCGGGTCGGTGCCCGGGTCGGCGCCGGCGACCCGTACCTCGCCCCGGTCCGGGCGCAGCAGCGAGGCGAGGATGAGCAGCAGCGTGGTCTTGCCCGCGCCGTTGGGGCCGACCATCGCGGTCACCTGACCGTACGGTGCGGACAGGGTCACCCCGGAAAGCGCCGGTACCGACCCGAAATGCCGCCACACGTCGCGTACCGCCACGCCGGGCTCGTGCTCCGCCGGGATCGCCTGGGTCGTCATGGCCGCGCCTTCCGCGTGGGTGTCCGGCTCGCCGGTGCCCGTGGTGCCGATTCGGACCCGGATCACCGCGCCGTGGCCCGAGGATAGCCCGGTCCGGCTCAGCCCGGCGGCAGGGTCAGCTCGGCGGCAGGGTCAGCTCGGCGTAGACCGCGCGGTGGTCGCTGCCCGGGTTGGCCAGCACCCGCCACCGCCGTACCGCGATGCGCGGGTCGGTCAGGACGTGGTCCAGCACCACCCCGGGTACCGGACGGCCGTCGTACGGCCAGGACGGCACCAGGCCGGCACCGCAGGCCGTGGCGGCGTCGCGGTACCCGGTGCCGAGCAGCCGGCGCAGCGGTTCGTGGTCCAGGGTGGCGTTGAAGTCCCCCGCGAGTATCCGAAGTGGACCGTCCACAGTGGCCGGTGGCTCGGCGGCCAGGCCGGCGTGCCAGCAGTCCAGCCGGGACGGTTCGCTCGGCGCGCACGGGTGCACCGACTCCACCAGTACCGCCGGCGCACCCGGTACGGACAGGGTCGCGTACGCCTGGCCGAAGTCGCCGGGCAGCGACCGGTACCCGGCCGCGGTCAACGGGTACCGGGCGTACAGCGCCGAGCCGCCCACGCCCGGTGCGCCGTACCGGACGTGGTACGGCAGCAGGTCGTCCAGCCCGGCGGCGGACAGCGCGTCCTGCGCGTACGGCGTGAACTCCTGTACCGCCAGCAGATCCGCGCGCTGCGCGCGCAGCAGGGCCACCAGCGTCGCCGCGTCCGCGCCACCCACCCGCAGGTTGGCGCTGAGCACCCGCAGCACCGACCCGCCGGCCCGGGGCTGGGCGGCGCCGGCCGCGCGGGGCAGCACGCACCACGCCAGCGCCAGCGCGGCCAGGCCGGCCACGGCCGCGGCGACCCAGCGCCGGGACAGCGCGGCCAGCGCCAGCGCCGGTACCGCGGCGGCGGCCAGGTACGGCGTGAACGCCAGCAGTACCACCAGGTACCAGGTGCCGGTGTACCCGGCCAGGCGCAGCACCGCGAACAGTGCCAGCGGTACCGCCGCGAGCCAGGCGGCGGCGCCCGTGCCGCGGCGTACCCGGCGCCGCCAGGGCGCGGTACCGGGCGGCGGCACGGCCACGGTGGCATCCAGATCGCTCATCCGCCCACGGTAGCGGCGCCGCGCCGGTACGCCGGGCGGTCGCACTGGATCGGCACACTGTCCACACCGGACGCACACGTGCCGCGCCGGCCAGAAGCTGCACAGTGGACGGTCAGGCGGCCGGGGTACCGCCGCCCGTGGTGGCCAGCAGCCGGGCACAGTAGCCGGCCAGCCGGGCCCGCAGCGGGGCCGCGCGGGCGGCGAAGTCCCGCTGCGCCCGGGCGTACGCGGCCCGGCCCGGTACCGTCTCCACCGGTACCGGCGCCAGCCCCAGCGCGCCGAGGTCGTACGGGCTGGCCCGCATGTCCAGCACCCGGATCTCCCGGGCCAGCTCGAAACAGTCCGCCACCAGCTCGCTCGGTACCAGCGGGGACAGCTTGTACGCCCATTTGTACAGGTCCATGTTCGCGTGCAGGCAGCCCGGCTGCTCGAACTCGGCCTGCCGCTCCCGGGTCGGCCGCAGCAGGTTGCGCGGCCGGGCCGCCGGGGTGAAGAACCGGTACGCGTCGACGTGCCCGCAGCGCACCGCCGCGCCCTCCAGCACCGCGTCGGTACCGGCCGCCCCGAGCCGCAGCGGCAGCGCGCGGTGGCGTACCGCGGCCGGCTCCAGCCGGTACACCATCGCCCACTCGTGCAGGCCGAAGCAGCCCAGCTGCGGCGCCCGGCCCGCGGTCGCGGTCAGCAGGCCGTGCAGCCAGGCCACCGTGTCCCGGCGCCGGGCCAGCACCGCGCCGGCGTCCAGCACCAGCCGGCCGGTACGGTCGGTGGCGTACCCCGGCCCGAACTCGGCCGCGGTGGCGCCGGTCAGGGCCAGGTCCGGCCCGGGGTGCCAGCGGCGCAACTGCGCCGGCCGGTAGGAGTAGTAGGTGAACAGGAAGTCCTGCACCGGATGCGGCACGCCGGCCCGGCGCCGGGCCACGGTCGCGGCCAGCAGGGCGTCCACCCGGGCCTGGTGGGCGTACCGGCGGGCGCGCCACTGCACCGGCGCCAGCGGTACCGGCTCGATCGGGGTGGGCAAGGACACGCACCGATTGTCCCCCGCGCCGGGCGCCGCCGTGCCGGCCGGTACCGGCGTGGGGTTAGATGGTCGGCGTGCGGATAGCTCGGTTTGTGCACCCAGGCGGCATGTCCTTCGGCGTGGTCGAGGGGGAGCCGGACGCCGGCCCGCAGGGGCTCACGGTGGCCGCGATCGACGGCCACCCGTTCGGCCCGCTGCGCTTCACGGGAGCCCGCTGGGCGCTGGCCGACGTACGGCTGCTCTCGCCGATCCTGCCCAGCAAGGTGGTCTGCGTCGGGCGCAACTACGTGGAGCACGCGGCCGAGCACGGCGCCCCGGTACCGGCCGAGCCGCTGCTGTTCCTCAAGCCGTCCACCGCGATCATCGGGCCGCACGACACGATCCGGCTGCCGCCGCAGTCGGCCCAGGTCGAGCACGAGGCGGAGCTGGCCGTGGTGATCGGCGCGCCGGGGGCCCGCCGGGTCAGCCGGGCCGACGCGCTCGCGTCGGTGTTCGGGTACACCTGCGGCAACGACGTGACCGCCCGCGACCTGCAGCGCGCCGACGGGCAGTGGACCCGGGCCAAGGGCTTCGACTCGTTCTGCCCGCTCGGGCCGTGGATCACCACCGGCGTGGACGTGTCCGACGTGGAGGTGCGGTGCGAGGTCAACGAGGAGGTACGGCAGCTCGGCCGGACCCGGGACATGGTCTTCGACGTGGCGACCCTGGTGTCGTACGCCTCGCACGTGATGACGCTGCTGCCCGGCGACGTCCTGCTCACCGGTACCCCGGCCGGGGTGGGCCCGCTGGTCGCGGGGGACACGGTGAGCGTGTCCGTGGGTGGCCTGGGTACCCTGACCAACCCGGTCACGGAACTTGACTAGCGGCGGTACCGATTTGTAGCGGCCCGACCGGTCGGGTATCGTTCTTCTTCGGCGCGCGGCACGGCGCCGATGGGGTATGGGGTAATTGGCAGCCCAACTGATTCTGGTTCAGTTAGTCTAGGTTCGAGTCCTGGTACCCCAGCGCACCACAGACAAGATGCTCGGCCCCGTCGTCTAGAGGCCTAGGACGCCGCCCTCTCAAGGCGGTAGCGTGGGTTCGAATCCCATCGGGGCTACATCCAGAGGTTCACGTCCACGACGTGAACCTCGCTGCACATAGTGCCCGTACCGGGTGCCCGCCGCCGCATGTCGGGCGGAACCGTACCGTGGTGTGATGGCTGCCACGCGACGGGCGGTGCTGCTGGCACTGGCCGGTACGGGCGCGGATGGCCGAGCGGATTCCGGGGACCCCCGGCGGGGTACCGGTCCGGGCCTGGTACCGGCCCAAGCCGGACCTGGGCCAGGCCGCGCACCTGCCGGCCGGTACGCCCGGGGTACGGGTCGAGTTCCTGGCTCCCGCAGGTACCGCGCTGCTGTCGGATTTCCAGGCCCGGCACTGCCTGCTGAACTCGGTGCACCTGGCGTACGCGCTGGCCGAGGCGCGGGACTTCGAGTCCCGTTGCGCCGCCACCGGTGATCCGGTGGCGCTCGCCCGGTGCGACCGGGAGATGCGCCGGTCCTGGCCGCGGGTGTTCGACCTGGACCGGCTCGCCCGGGGCCCGGGCTGGTGGGCGCCCTGCGAACAGGTGCAGGCGGTGCTGTGGCGGGTCACCGTCGACCAGGTCGTACGGGCGACCACTTCACCGCCCGTAGTTCGGGGCGGCACGACGCGGTACCCGTGGTGTGGTGGCATCCGGCGGTGCCAAACCCCGGGTCGCTCGTCCATCACCCTAGACTGGACAGGTGGTGCTGTGGACTGCGGCGGAGGCCGCGCGGAACGCGTCCGCGGAACTGGCCGCTGGCACGGGGCTGCCGGCCGCGTTTCGCTGCCTGCTCCAGTTGCTGGACGACTACCGCCGGGCGCAACGACTTGGTGTGCCTGCTGCCGCCAACTTGTTCCAGCAGCGGCCAGACGAGACCGGGGACAACCGGGTCGATGCCGCGTTGGCTGGGCTGGCCGAGCATCTGGCCCGACGCGATGGCTGGCTACCGCCAGCGTGGGCGTTCGAGCAGGAGCGGTACGCCCGCCCGTGGTGGTTCGTTTCAGGAGTCCGATCGTGGCACGCGTTGGCGCTGGTTGAGTCGCCGCTGGCGTTTCGGAAGCGGGGGGTCTTTCTGACCGGTGCTGCCCTGGATCGCGCATGAGACTGTTGGGTCGGGCCGAAATCCTCGACCTGTTCGAGGATCTGTCCGCAGAACTGGCCAGGCGTGGCATACGTGCGGATGTCTTCCTGGTCGGTGGCGCGGCAATGGCGGTGGCATACGATGGCCGCAGGTCAACACGCGATCTGGACGCCGTGTTCGAGCCCAAGGACGAGGTCTACGCGGCGGCTGCCACGGTCGCGGATCAACGGGATCTGCCCGTGGACTGGCTGAACGACGCAGTCAAAGGCTTCCTTCCCGGTGACGATCCCAGATCACGGGTCGCATACGAGAGCGGCAGTCTTCGGGTTGATGTCGCGTCGCCGCAGTATCTGCTCGCAATGAAGCTGCTGTCGGCCAGGGACCAGGATGTCGAAGACATCGCGGCACTGTACCGGCTGTGTGGGTTCACCACCGCGGCTCAAGGTCTGGACCTGGTGGAGTCGGTGTACCCGGGCCGGGTCATCGCGCCGCGAGTCCAGTTCCTGCTGGAGGAGCTGTTTCCGGACCAGCCGCCGAGCAGCGAATAAGGCGACCCCGGTGGCTCACAGTGCGATGAGGCCGGCCGAGGTGGCAAGAGCCTGTACCCGGGTGACCCAGTCGTGGGTACCGGTGGGTAGCCGAACCCGTGCGGGTGCAGCGCGTTCACCTCGTCGTTGGTGAACGCGTCGCGCCACTCGTAGGCCACCGTCAGGGTCGGGGACGGTACCGCACCCGGTGAGTCCACACGCGACGGTGATCAGTCCATACGCGACGGTGGCAGGCCGCGGCGCAGGACAGCGTTCTCGGCCGCGCTCCAGCTCAACGTGGTCACCAGGTACAGCACCGCCGCCAACGGCAGCACCACCGCGCTGAGCAGGCTTGCGAACGGCAGCAGCCGCGACGGTCCGGTCGGCGCGGGAGAGCCGGTCACCGCCGCGACCCGGCCGGCCCGCCGTACCGCCAGCAGTGCCAGCCCGGCGATCGCCAGCAGCAGTGGGGCGAACGCCACCAGTTGCCCACCGGAGACGGACAGCAGGTGAGCCGTCAGTGGTGCGCCGAGGAACCGGCGTGCCAGCAGCGTGTTGGTGTGATCGGGGATCCGGGGCACCGTGAACACGCGGTACCAGACCAGGAGGAACGGTGCCTGTACCAGCATGGGCAGGCAGCCGGCGGCCGGCGTGGTACCCGCGGCGCGGTACAGCGCCGTAAGTTCGGCGGCGAGCCCGGCCGGGTCGCCGCCGTGGCGCTGGCGCAGCTCGCTGACCTGGGGTGCCAGTACCGCCCGGCGGCGCTCGCCGCGTACCGCCGCCACCGCGAGCGGAAGCAGCAACAGCCGCAGTACCAACGTGCCGGCGACAATCGCGGCGCTGGCGCCGCCGACCGGTCCGAGTGCGGTGGCCAGACCGGCCACGAGCGGATAGATGAAGGTGACGGCGTCGTCGAGCAGGGGAAGGGACACGGCAGCTCCTCAGGCGGGGCACGGGACTGGACGGGTAGCCAGGCGTGGCCGCGCGGAGCAGGATGGTGCGGAAATGTGCTCAGGCGGCCGGGACGGCCGTCGACGGTGCCCTGGGCCGGGAGCGACCGGCGGCGTCGGGGTCGCGGTGCCGGGGTACCCCGGCCCGGCTGGTGCTTTCCCGCAACACCCGGCGGGTGCACCGGAGTTCGGATCGGTGCGTGTCGCGGTCTCGCGGTAGCCGTCCGGACAGCACGGTCATGGCCAGAGTGGCAGCCGCCACGACGATCCCGGCCGGCCCGACGGCGGCCAGCACGTCGAGCACATGCCAGAGCGCGCTGAGCCAGACCATGCCGCGATGGTACCGGAGGACCGCGACCCGCAATGGCCGCTGCCAGGGTGCGCTGCTACAGCCCGGACAGGCGCTGCCCCGCGCGTACCACCGCCATCGCGTGCCGGTCGCCCGGGCGCCGGCCGAGCCGCTCGATCGGGCCGGACACGCTGATCGCCGCGATGACCCGGCCGGTGCGGTCGCGGACCGGCGCGGACACGCTGGCCACCCCGGCCTCGCGCTCGGCCACGCTCTGCGCCCAGCCGCGCCGGCGGACCTCGGCCAGGGTACGGCCGGTGAAGCGGGCCCGGGGCAGCAGCGGCATGACCGCCTCCGGCGGTTCCCACGCCAGCAGCACCTGGGCGGCCGAGCCGGCCGTCATGGCCAGTACCGCGCCGATCGGTACGGTGTCGCGCAGCCCGCTGGCGCGCTCGGCCGCGGCCACGCAGATGCGCTCGTCCGCGCGGCGCAGGTAGAGCTGCGCGCTCTCGCCGGTGGCGTCGCGCAGCGCGGCGAGCATCGGCTCGGCCGCGGTCAGCAGTACGTCCGGCGCGGAGTTGGCCAGCTCGCCCAGCCGCGGCCCGGGACGCCAGCGGCCCTGCTGGTCGCGGACCAGCATGCGGTGGATCTCCAGTGCCTGGGCCAGCCGGTGCGCGGTGGCCCGGGGCAACTTGGTGCGCTCCACCAGTTCCGCCAGGCTCGCGCCGTCGACGCAGGCGGCGAGGATGACCACCGCCTTGTCCAGCACGCCGACGCCACTCATACTGTGTCCCATACAGCGAAACCTACCTCCCAAACTTTAGGATGTCCAGATGGTGGGAGCCACACCTGCACGTACCCTCGCCGAGAAGATCTGGGCCACGCACGTGGTCCGCCCCGGTACCGGCGGGGAGCCCGACCTGCTCTACATCGACCTGCACCTGGTGCACGAGGTGACCAGCCCGCAGGCGTTCGACGGGCTGCGGATGGCCGGCCGCGCCCTGCGCCGGCCGGAGCTGACCATCGCCACCGAGGACCACAACACCCCGACGGACAACCTGGTCACGATCGCCGACCCGGTGTCGCGGGTACAGATCGAGACGCTGCGCAAGAACTGCGCCGACTTCGGGGTCAAGCTGCACTCCCTGGGCGACGACCAGCAGGGCATCGTGCACGTGCTCGGCCCGCAGGTGGGACTGTCCCAACCCGGCATGACCATCGTCTGCGGCGACTCGCACACCGCCACCCACGGCGCGTTCGGCTCCATCGCGTTCGGCATCGGTACCAGCGAGGTCGAGCACGTGCTCGCCACGCAGACCCTGCCGCAGGCGCGGCCGAAGACGATGGCGGTCACCGTCACCGGCGAGCTGCCCGCCGGCAGTACCGCCAAGGATCTGGTACTGGCGCTGATCGCACAGGTCGGTACCGGCGCCGGACGCGGCCACATCGTGGAGTACCGCGGCCCGGCCATCACCGCCCTGTCGATGGAGGGCCGGATGACCGTGGCCAACATGTCCATCGAGTGGGGCGCCCGGGCCGGCCTGGTCGCCCCGGACGAGACCACGTTCGCGTACCTGCGCGGCCGGCCGTACGCGCCGGCCGGCGCCGACTGGGACGCGGCGGTGGCGTACTGGCGCACGCTGGCCAGCGATCCCGGCGCGGTCTACGACAGCGAGGTGACGCTGGACGCCGCCGGCGTGGCGCCGTTCGTCACCTGGGGCACCAACCCGGGGCAGGGCGTGGCGCTGTCCGGGCGGGTACCGGATCCGGCCGACGTGGCCGACCCGGACGAGCGGGACGCGGCGACCCGGGCGCTGGCGTACATGGACCTCGTCCCCGGTACGCCGATGCGCGACGTCGCGGTGGACGTGGTGTTCGTGGGCTCCTGCACCAACGGCCGGCTGGAGGACCTGCGCGCCGCGGCCGGGGTGCTGCGCGGGCGCCGGGTGGCCGACGGGGTACGGATGCTGGTGGTACCGGGCTCGGCCGCGGTACGGGCGGCGGCCGAGGCCGAGGGGCTGCACGAGGTGTTCCTCGCCGCCGGGGCGCAGTGGCGCTTCGCCGGCTGCTCCATGTGCCTGGGCATGAACCCCGACACGCTGGCGCCCGGCCAGCGCTGCGCGTCCACCTCCAACCGCAACTTCGAGGGCCGCCAGGGCAAGGGTGGCCGTACCCACCTGGTGTCGCCGCAGGTCGCCGCCGCCACCGCCGTCACCGGACGCCTCGCCGCGCCCGCCGACCTGAACTGAAGGAAGCCCGCCAGATGGAGAAGTTCACCGTCCACACCGGTACCGCGCTGCCGCTGCGGCGGTCCAACGTGGACACCGACCAGATCATCCCGGCCGTGTACCTCAAGCGGGTCACCCGGACCGGCTTCGCCGACGGGCTGTTCCGGGCCTGGCGGGACGCCGACGAGAAGTTTCCGTTCAACGACGACCGGTACGACGGCGCCTCGATCCTGGTCGCCGGTACCGAGTTCGGTACCGGCTCGTCCCGCGAGCACGCCGTCTGGGCGCTGCGCGACCACGGATTCCGGGCCGTCCTGGCGCCCCGGTTCGGCGACATCTTCCGGGGCAACGCGCTCAAGGAGGGCCTGCTGCCGGTGGAGCTGGACCAGGCCGCCGTCGAGACACTGTGGACAGCCGTGGAGTACCAGCCCGACCTACCGGTCACTGTGGACCTGGTGGCCCGCGAGGTCCGTGCCGCGGGCCGGATCTGGCCCTTCCCGCTGGACGACGCCAGCCGCGGGCGGCTGCTGGAGGGCCTGGACGACATCAGCCTGACCCTTCGCCACGAAGCGTCAATCACCGACTACGAAAGCCGCAGGCCAGCCTTCCTTCCGGCCGTCCGCTAGCTCCAAGCTGGCAAAACTCCCCGGGATCCCCGGACGATCGGTGGAGTTTCCGTTACGACACAAGGCCTTTTTTCCGTCAGATGTTTGTATCTTTGCCCGCGAGGGAATAACGTGCGCGCAGAATGGCCGAGTGAGGCCAACGTTGCAAACGGGAGGAAGTCGTGAACAAGGCCGAGCTCATCGAGGCGCTTGCGTCCAGGCTGGGTGACAAGAAGTCCGCCACCAGCGCGCTGGACGCGGTCCTCACCGAGATCCAGACCGCGGTCACCAAGGGCGACAAGGTTTCCATCACCGGCTTCGGTGTCTTCGAGAAGCGGGTACGGGCGGCGCGTACCGCCCGCAACCCCCGTACCGGCGAGACCGTGAAGGTCAAGAAGACGTCGGTACCGGCGTTCCGGGCCGGGGCGAGCTTCAAGGAGCAGGTCGCCGCGGGCAAGGTGGCGAAGGCCGCGGTCAAGAAGACCACCACGGCCGCCGCCAAGAAGACCGCCACCGCCGCGCCGGCCAAGCGGGTCGCGGCCAAGACGGCGACGACCGCCACCAGGACGGCGGCCAAGACGGTGGCGAAGACCGCCGCCAAGAAGGCCCCGGCCAAGGCCACCCGGGCCGCGGCCGCGCCGGTACGCAAGACCACCACGGCCGCCGCGACCCCGGCGGCCCGTACCACCGCACGCAAGGCGCCGGCGAGCAAGACCCGCTGAGCCGGTACCAGCACGCGTCGAGGCGCCCACCGCACGGTGGGCGCCTCGACGCGTGTGCGGGCGTGAATCAGTGCCGTAGCACGGGCTCGGTCGCGTCGAGCCGGTCCGCCGCGCGGACCCGGTCCCGCTCGAACCCGAGCAGCCACCCGTCGCCCTTGGCCGTGCCGAAGTCCCCGGTCACCGCGGCGTTGGCCGGCCGCAGCGCGGCCAGCAGGGCCGGGATCAGCCGGCCCTGGCTGCACACCACGCTGGTACCGCCGAGCGCGGCGAGGTTGCGTAGCGCCGCCAGCGCCGCCGGTACCGGCGCGGTCTCCACGAACGCGGGGTCCACTGTGGCCGGTAGCCCCAGCGGCGCCACCGTCTGCCGGCAGCGCAGCGCCGGGGCGCTGACCACGCGCTGCGGGGCGAACAGGCGCAGCAGCGACGCCAGCCGCTGCGCCTGGGCCAGCCCCGCGGCGTCCAACGGGCGGGACTGGTCCGGCCCGGCCCAGCCGTCCCGGGTACCCGCGTGCGCATGCCGTACCAGCAGGATCTGCGCGTCCACCGGCGGCAGCGCGGCGAACGCCGCCACCACGCCGCGGTCGTGCACGTAGGTGAGGACGGCCGGCGCGTCGGCCACCGGTACCCAGCGCACCTCGCTCACCTCGTGGTCGGGTTCGCGCGGGGACACCGTGGCCGCCCGCATGCACCAGAAGTCCACCGACTTCTCCACCCCGGGTTCGCCGGTGAGGTACCGGATCGACGGCAGCCGCAGCTGCGGCACCGCCTCGATGCCGGTCTCCTCCCACACCTCGCGGACGGCCGCGCACAGCGCCGGTTCGGCCGGCTCCAGCTTGCCCTTGGGCAGCGTCCAGTCGCCGTACCGGGGCCGGTGCACCAGGGCGATCTCGCGGTCGGTACCGGTGCCGCCGGCCGGGGTACGCCACACCACGCCGCCCGCGGCCCGTACCACGGTCACGGCAGCCACACCGTGACGGAGTGCTGCGTCGCGGCCGCCCAGGCGGCCGGCATCGCGGCCCGGCAGCGGCGCACCACCGCGCGTTCCCGCTCCACCAGCCGGCCCGCGGTGACCGCGAGCGCGTGGTCGTCCGGGTCGGCGTGCGCCACCGCCAGCCAGGTCTGCGCGGCGACCGCCGCGTCCTGGTGCTCGCCCAGCAGATCCTGCACGGCGGCCAGCGCCCGGCCCAGATCCCGGGCCGGGCGGCCGACGACCGGTACCACCGCCTCCACCGCGTACCGGGCCCGCTTGGCGCGGATGCGTACCTCGTGCCACTTCTCGTCGGGGGCCAGCGGATCCAGTTCACCCGGACCGCTGAGCCCGTCGCTGCCGTGCGCGAGCTGGCGCCACGGCTTGGCCGCCAGCCGCGGCAGCAGGTCCGCGGCCCGCCGGCGGGCCCGCTCCGGTACCAGGCCGGGGGATGCGGCCACGGCCACCAGCCGGTCCAGCAGCCCGTGGTACCGCGCGGTACGCAGCTCCCGCTCCAGTTCGGCGCGCGCCTCCTCGTACCGGGCGGCCAGTTCCGCGTCGACCCGGGCCACCGCGGCGTCGTCCAGCGGTGCCACCGGATCGGCGCCGGCGGTGCGGCGCAGCCGCGCCCGCAGCACCTCGGCGTCGCGTACCGCGCCGAGGATCCCGCCCAGCCAGCGCAGTTCGGCCCGCAGCGGCGCGGCCCGGACCGGGTCCAGCAGGGCCCGGAACGTGCGCAGGTCACTGGACAGCCGCCGGGCACCCACCCGCATCTGGTGTACCGGCGTGTCCCCGTCGGGCAGCGGATCGCGCAGCCGTACCAGCGGGTCGTACAGGAAGACGCGGGCGATGTCCGCGCGCAGCGCCCAGGCCACCACCTCCCCGGCCCGAGCCCGGTGCCCCAGCGTGGCCGCCGGCGGTACCAGATCGGGTGGCTCCACCACGCCCAGCGCCCGTACGTGCTTGGGGGTGAAGGTGCCGCTGGTGGCGCCGGCGCGGCGCAGTTCGGTACCGATCTTGTCGAGCAGGGCCCGGCGGCCGGCGTGCCGCTCCACCTCGATCTCGCGGAACCGGCGCAGCACCCGGGCGCCGTCGAGCACCGCGACCTGGTCGTCGTCCACTTCGGCCAGCAGCCGCCCGTCCGCGCCGTACAGGTGGGTCACCTGGCGCCGGGTACGCAGCACCACCCGCGGGGACAGCCCCGCGCCGCGGCTGTAACAGGTCACCAGCGCCACCAGGTCGGCCGGTACCGCGCCCGGGTCGCCGGGCAGCGAGACCTCGGTACGCCGGCCCGGTACCGAGGTGGGCAGCTTGACCGTCCACGGTGCACGGTCCCCCCGGCGGTACCGCAGCGACGCCCCGGCGCGGGCCAGGCGCAGGTCGTCGGTGTCGTGGTACGTGGCGGTCAGCGTCTTCGGTGGCTGTACCTCGAGCCGGCCGCCGGGCGGCAGGCACCCGGTCAGGTCCGGTACCACCACGCCGGAGTCGGCGTCGAACTTGCGCTCCTCCTCGAGCATGATCGCAGCCTAACCCGCCCGCCGAGCTGCCGGAGCCGTCATTCGACCCGGTCGATCGCCTTGCGGACCAGGAGATCCTGGAGGTCCGCGGGGGGATTGCCGGGATCGTGGTCGGGTTCGGCCCAGGTACCGTCCGCGCGCAGTTCGAACGCGGCCACCTCGGCGCTCATCGTCAGGTCCAGCACCCGGCCCAGTTCCGTGGCCGCGGTCGGGTCGGTGACCCGTACCAGCGCCTCCACCCGTCGGTCGAGGTTGCGGTGCATCAGGTCGGCCGAGCCGATCCAGATCTGCGGGTCGCCGCCGTTGCCGAACCGGAACACCCGGGAGTGCTCCAGGAACCGGCCCAGGATCGAGCGCACCCGGATCGTCTCGGACAGCCCCGGTACCCCCGGGCGCAGCGTGCAGATGCCGCGCACCACCAGGTCCACCCGTACCCCGGCCTGGGCGGCCCGGTACAGCGCGTCGATGAGTTCCTCGTCGACCAGCGAGTTGGCCTTGAACGCGAGGCTGGCGCTCCGGCCGGCCCGGGCCAGGTCGGCCTCGTGCTCGATGCGCTCCACCAGGCCGCTGCGGATGCCGTACGGGGCGACCAGCAGCCGCCGGTACGCGGTCTGCCGGCTGTACCCGGTGAGCACGTTGAACAGGTCGGTCAGGTCCGCGCCCACTTCGGGGTCGGCGGTCAGCAGGCCGAAATCCTCGTAGAGCCGCGCCGTCTTCGGGTGGTAGTTGCCGGTACCGATGTGCGCGTACCGGCGGATCTGGTTGCCCTCCTGGCGTACCACCAGCGCGGTCTTGCAGTGTGTCTTGAGCCCTACCATGCCGTACACGACGTGGCAGCCCGCCTTCTCCAGGGTCCGGGCCCAGCCGATGTTGGCCACCTCGTCGAAGCGTGCCTTGATCTCCACCAGGACCACCACCTGCTTGCCCGCCTCGGCCGCGCTCACCAGCGCGTCCACCACCGGCGAGTCGCCGCTGGTGCGGTACAGCGTCTGCTTGATGGCCAGCACGTGCGGATCGGCCGCGGCCTGCTCGATGAAGCGCAGCACGCTGGTGGAGAACGAGTGGTACGGGTGGTGCACGAGAATGTCGCCGTCGCGCAACGTGGCGAACACGCTGCGCGGGGTCTCGCCCTCGGCGAAGCGCGGGTGGGTCGCCGGCACGAACGCGCGGTACTTCAGGTCGGCCCGCTCCACCCCGTCGTACACCTGCCACAGCGCGCTCAGGTCGAGCAGGCCCGGTACCCGCAGCACGTCCTGCGGATCCATCTCCAACTCCCGTACCAGCAGCCCCAGTACGCGGTCGGAGGCGTTCGCGGCGATCTCCAGCCGGACCGCGGGGCCGAACCGGCGCCGGGCCAGTTCCCGCTCCAGCGCCTGGAGCAGGTCCTCGTCCCGGTCATCGTCGACCTCCAGTTCGGCGTTGCGGGTGACCCGGAACAGGTGGTGCTCCAGCACCTGCATGCCGGAGAACAGCTCGCCCAGGTGCGCCGCGATGAGGTCCTCCAGGGGCAGGAACCGCGCGGTACGGCCGGCGGTACCGTCGGCCACGGCCACCAGCCGGGGCACGTTGTTGGGTACCTTCACCCGGGCGAACAGTTCCGGCCCGCCGTCCGGGTCGCGGACCACCACGGCCAGGTTCAGCGACAACCCGGAGATGTACGGGAACGGGTGCGCCGGGTCCACCGCCAGCGGGGTCAGCACCGGGAAGACCTTGTCCCGGAAGTAGTCGCGCAGCCGGTCCCGTTCGGCCGGCGTCAGTTCGGCCCAGCGCACGATGGACACGCCCTGCCCGGCCAGGGCCGGGGCCACCTCGTGCTGGAAGCAGCGGGCCTGCCGGGCGACCAGGTCGGCGGTACGTTCGGCGATCAGCGCGAGCTGCTCGCGCAGTGAGGTACCGCTGCGTACCGGCAGCCCGGTCTGTTGCCGCCGCTTCATGCCGGCCACCCGTACCATGTAGAACTCGTCCAGGTTGCTGGCGAAGATGGCCAGGAACTTGGCCCGTTCCAGCAGCGGCGTGGCCGGGTCCTCGGCCATCGTCAGCACCCGGGCGTTGAAGTCGAGCCAGGACAGTTCCCGGTTGAGGAAACGGTCCTCGGGCAGCGGCGGCACCGGTACCGGTGCGGTGTCCCCGCCGGGCGTGATGTCCGCCGGTGTCCGCGGCAGCGGCGGATGGTCCCCCGTGGGCGGTTTGCCGGAGCCGGCCGGGGCCGTACGGCCGGCGGTCCTCCGCGGTGGATCGGCCGGTGAGCGGTGCGCGGGAGCGGCGGTCACCAGTTCATCATCGCCCGGCCGCGCCCGCGGACAAGTGTCATCGCGCAGAATCCCGGGTGTCCGCCAGGTGAACCGGCGCAGGTCGGTACCGGCCGGACTCAAGGCATGGTGATCAGGGACACCGCGGTGACGGTACCGTCGGCGGCGCGGACCAGCCGCAGCCGCTGGCCCAGCCGCAGCAGCCGCAGCCCGGACGCGGCGAACGCGACGGCCGGCAGGTCCAGCTCGGTACCGTCGTCGAGCAGTACCGCGCCGGTACCGGTACCGGGATCGAACCACTTCACCGTGCCCTGCATCCGACCACGGTAGCGGTACCGCGGCCGGTACCGGCTACCGTGGCCCGGCCGCCGCTGGCGGCCCCACCGCGGCGGCCCGCAGCAGCGCCGCCGTGCGTACCCCCAGCCCCAGCGCGGTCGCGGCGCGCAGGTCCGCGGCGGTGTCCACGTCCCGGCGCAGCGAGGGCCAGGCCCCGGTCAGCGCGGCGGCGCCGGAGGCGGCGTGCGCGGCGGCCGAGCCGGCGCCGAACCGGGGCCCCAGCAGCGGGCCGGCCGGTGCGGCCAGCAGCGTGGTACCGGTACCGCCGGCGTCGGCCACGAAGCACCGCCGCCCCGCCCCGGCCCGGTCTGCGGCCCGGCCGAGGGCCGCGGCCAGATCGGCCGGGCGCAGCGCGGGCAGGTCGGCGGCGAGCGCGGCCACCGGCCCCGGGGTACCGGCGGCGGCGTGCCGCAGCGCGTCGTTGAGCCCGCCGCCGGGCGGTTCGGGCTCGGTACGGGCACCCAGCGCGGCGGTCGCCACGGCGACCTCGGCACTGCCGTACACCACGGTCACACCGGCCACCGCCGGGCAGGCCAGCGCGGCGGCCACGGTGTCCAGCACCAGCGCCAGCACCAGATCGGCGTGCGGTACCCCCGGGTACGCCCCGCGTAGCCGGGACTTGGCCCGGTCCAGGCGCTTCACCGGCATCACCACGGTCCAGCTCACCGCTCCACGATGGCACCCCACCCCGGCGGTACCGCGACCGCGCCCCGCTCGTGCGTTTGGGTCGGCGGCCGGGGCCAGGCATGATGCGTGCAGTGGACCGGTGCGCCGCGCGGTACGCCGGGGCGTGGCGGCTGGTGACGGCACCCGGGAGGGCTCGTGGCGGGACGCAGGCTGGGGCTGTGGCGGCGGGTGGCGTGGAGCCTGGTGAAGCCGCCGATGCTGGTACTGACCAGGCGTACCTGGGGCGGCATGGAGCACATCACGGCCACCGGCGGCCTGATCATCGTGTGCAACCACATCTCCGAGTTCGATCCGATGGTGATCGCCCACTACGTGTACGACGCCGGCCGGTGGCCGCAGTTCCTGGCCAAGTCGAGCCTGTTCCACGTACCGGTGCTGGGCGCCTTCCTGCGCTCGGTACAGCAGATCCCGGTGTACCGGGGCACCGCGGACGCGGTGCGGTCGCTGGAGGCGGCCGTGGCCCGGGTCCGCGCCGGCGACTCGGTGATCATCTACCCGGAGGGCACCACGCCCAAGGACGGCGACCTCTGGCCGGCCCGGGGCAAGACCGGCGTGGCCCGGCTGTTCCTGGAGACCGGGGCGCCGGTGGTACCGGTGGTGAGCTGGGGGCCGCAGCGGCTGTACGACCCGCGTACCGGCAGGCTGCGGCTGCGCCCGCGCACGCCGGTGACCGTGCTGGCCGGCCCGCCGATCGACCTGTCCGGGTGGACCGGGAGCAGCCCCGGCACGGGCACCCTGTACGCGATCACCGAGCAGATCATGGACAGCCTGCGGGCGCTGCTGGCGCAGGCCCGGGGCGAGGCGGTACCGGTGCCGGAGCGGGCCGAATGAGCCGCGCGGCGGTGCTGCCGGGCGGCTCGTGGGGTACCGCGTTCGCCAAGGTGCTCGCCGACGCCGGTACCGAGGTCACCATCTGGTCGCGCCGCCCGCACGTGGTGGACGCGATCAACACCGACCGGCACAACCCCGACTACCTGCCCGGCCTGGAGCTGCCGGTCGGGGTACGGGCGACCGGTACCGCGGCCGAGGCGATCACCGGCGCCGACCTGGTGGTACTGGCCGTACCGTCGCAGACCCTGCGGGCGAACCTGACCGCCTGGGCCGGCCTGATCGGGCCGGATGCCACCCTGGTGAGCCTGATGAAGGGCATCGAGCTGGGTACCACCCGGCGGATGAGCGAGGTGATCGTCGAGGTGACCGGGGTGTCGCCGCAGCGGGTCGCGGTGCTGTCCGGACCGAACCTGGCCGCCGAGATCGCCGCCGAGCAGCCGGCCGCGTCCGTGGTGGCGTGTACCGACCCGGACCGGGCCGCGCTGGTGCAGCGGGCCGTGGCGACCCGGTACTTCCGGCCGTACACGAACACCGACGTGACCGGCTGCGAACTCGGCGGCGCGGTGAAGAACGTGATCGCCCTGGCGTACGGGATGGCCGTGGCGATGGGGTTCGGGGACAACACCCGGGCCACGCTGATCACCCGGGGGCTGGCCGAGATCGCCCGGCTGGGCGCCCGGCTGGGCGCGGACCCGCTCACCTTCGCCGGCCTGGCCGGCCTCGGTGACCTGGTCGCCACCTGTACCTCGCCGCTGTCCCGGAACCGGACGTTCGGCGAACACCTGGGCCGGGGCGAGTCGCTGGAGCAGGCGCAGGCGGCCACGAAGCAGACCGCCGAGGGGGTCAAGAGCTGCCGACCGGTACGGGAACTGGCCCGGGCCAACGGGGTGGAAATGCCGATCACCGAGCAGGTGGAGCGGGTCTGCTACGAGGGACTGGATCCCCGGGTGGCACTGGCGACGCTGATGAGCCGGGAGACGAAGCCCGAGTGAGCGCAGCGGGACGCGATGAACCCGGTGTTGCCGGCGGGTACGGCGACGGTACCCGGTGTGTGCACGCCGGCCTGCCGGCGCCGGTACCGGGGCAGCCGTTCCTGTCCGGGCCGGTGCTCGCCGCGCCGTACCACCTGGATCCGGCCGGGCCGGGCGCCGGGGACGACGGGTACGGCCGGGTGGACAACCCCACCTGGCGCGGGCTGGAGGCGGCGATCGGGGCGCTGGAGGGCGGTATCTGCGTGGTCTGGTCGGCCGGCATGGCCGCGGTCTCCGCGCTGCTGCTCTGCGTGTGCCGGCCGGGCGACCGGGTGCTGCTGCCGGCCGACGGGTACTACACGGTACGGACGCTGGCGGCGGCCACGCTGGCCCCGCTCGGGGTACGGGTGGAGCTGGTCCCGACCGCAGGACCGTACCCGGAGCTGGCCGGGGTCCGGCTGGTGCTGCTGGAGACGCCGGCCAACCCCGGCCTGGACGTCTGCGACATCGCCGCGCTGGCCGCCCGGGCGCGGGCCGCCGGGGCGCTGCTGGCGGTGGACTCGTCGCTGGCCACGCCGCTCGGGCAGCGCCCGCTGGAACTGGGCGCGGACGTGGTGGTCGGCTCCGGTACCAAGGCGCTGACCGGGCACTCGGACCTGCTGCTCGGGTACGCGGTGGCCGCCGGTGAGCTGGCCGCGCGGCTGCGGACCTGGCGGGACACCACCGGCGGGGTACCGGGGCCGGTGGAGGCGTGGCTGGCCCACCGTTCACTGTCCACACTGGACCTGCGGCTGGCCCGGCAGGAGAGCAACGCGGCGGCCGTGGTCGACCTGCTGGCCGCCCGGCCGGAGATCACCGGGCTGCGCTGGCCGGGGCGCCCGGCCGACCCGGGGTACCCGGTCGCGGTACGGCAGATGCGCCGGTTCCCCGGCGTGGTCACGTTCACCCTGCCCGACGCCGCGCACGCGATCCGGTTCCTGGCCGCGACCCGGCTGGTGGCCAGCGCCACCTCGTTCGGCGGTACGCACAGCAGCGCCGACCGCCGCCACCAGTGGGGCGACGCGGCCGCACCGGGCCTGATCCGGCTGTCCTGCGGCATCGAGGACGCCGCCGACCTGGTCGCGGACCTGGCCCGGGCGCTCGACGAGGCCCGCACGGGTTGATCACCCGGGGTAGGGTCACAGGCGGCGACCAGGGAGGACCGCGGTGACGAGCAATCCCAAGATCCGTGTCGCGGTCGTGTTCGGCGGCCCGGGCGCGGCGCACGCGGCGTCCTGCCGCGCCGCCGCCGGGGTGCTCGGCGCGCTGGACCCGGGCCAGTACGAGGCGGTACCGGTGGGCATCAGCCCGGACGGCCACTGGATCGTGGCCGACGGCGAGGCCGGGGTACGGGCGCTGGCGGCCGGCCGGCTGCCTGAACTGGCCGCCGGCCCGGCCGGTGTACAGCTCCCGGCCGGCGGTACCCCGCTGCCCGGCGGGCTGGTGCTGCGCGACGCCGCCGCCGGACCGGCCGTACTCGGCGGCGTGGACCTGGTGGTACCGCTGGTACCGGTGGGGGATCCCGACGACGGGACGGTGCAGGGTGTGCTGGACCTGGCCGGGGTCCCGTACATGGGATCGGGTGTGCTGGCCACGGCCGCCGCCGCCGACCGGGAGTTCACCCGGGTGCTGGCCGCGGCGCAGGGCATCCCGGTGGCGCGGTTCGCGGTGCTGCGGCCGGGCGACGGGCCCGACGCGCTGGACCGCAGCCGGGTGGACCTGCCGGCGCTGGTACGGCCGGCCCGCGCCGGTACCGCCGACGGGACCACCCGGCTGGTGGACTGGGCCGGGCTCGCCGACGCGGTGGCGCTGGCCCGGTCGGTGGACCCGAAGGTGCTGGTCGAGGCGGAACTGGTCGGGCCGGTGGTGACCTGCGCGGTGCTGGAGGGGGAGTACGGCGGGCCGCCGGAGGCCAGCGTGCCGGCGCTGATCCAGCCGGTACCAGGGGACCAGCCGGTACCAGGGGACCAGCCGGTACCAGGGGACCAGCCGGTACCAGCAGGCCAGCCGGTGCTGGCCGAGCCGCCGGCCGGGGTCGCCGGTACCGTCGCCGGGTACGCCCTGGCCGCGTACACCGCACTGGACTGCGTCGGGCTGGCCCGGGTGGACTTCGTGCTGGCCGGCGACGGGCGGCCGTACCTCACCGGCATCGTGACCGGGCCGGATCTCGGCCCGGACGCGCTGTACCCGCGGCTGTGGGCGGCCTCCGGGCTGGCGTACCCGAAGCTGGTGCAGCGCCTGCTGGGTACGGCGCTGCGGCGCGGTACCGGGCTGCGCTGAACCGCCCGCGGGTGCCCAGTTCCGGTACCCGGCTAGAGCCGGACCACCGAACAGGTCAGCGTCCGGGTGATGCCCGGGACCGCCTGCACCTTGCTGACGATCATGGTGCCCAGCTCGTCGATGCTGTGCGCCTCGGTCAGGACGACCACGTCGTACGGGCCGGTCACCGCGTCGACCCGGACCACTCCGGCGATTTCCGCCACCGCGGCGGCCACGTCACGCGCCCTTCCGACCTCGGTCTGGATGAGGATGTACGCCTGGACCACGACCGGACTCCCCTCGACGGCTGCCCTGAAACTACCCCACCAGGGCGGCCGACCAGTCGCGGTGACCGGCGCGGACACGTCGCCGGTCCGGACCGGCGGGGTGGCCGGCGGCACAGGGCGGGGCGGACGACGACCAGCGGTGAATGAGGGACCGATGCACATGACTGTTGCCCGGGCTGGCGAGTTCGGGTTGATCGCGCGGGTCACCGCACGGCTGGACGGCGGACCGGGCGTGCTGCTCGGCCCCGGCGACGACGCGGCGGTGGTGGCCGCGCCGGACGCCCGGGTGGTCGCCAGTACCGACGTGCTCGTGGACGGCCGGCACTTCCGGCGGGACTGGTCGACGGCGGTGGACGTGGGCCACCGGGCGGCGGCGGCCAGCCTGGCCGACATCGCGGCGATGGGGGCGTACCCGACCGCGCTGCTGGTCGCCCTGTGCGCCCCGCCGGAGCTGGAGGTCTCCTGGGTGGAGGAGTTGGCCGACGGGCTGTCCGCGCAGGCC
>Ga0209069_10000318_pt1 | contig 21202 bp, 24 predicted proteins | sample Str013_2_FD_187202 | JGI IMG/M metagenome (GOLD analysis project Ga0209069, IMG submission 187202) | Freshwater sediment microbial communities in response to fracking from Pennsylvania, USA - Straight Creek_MetaG_SC_2013 (SPAdes) (version 2) | ecosystem: Environmental > Aquatic > Freshwater >...
CTCGCGCACGATCCCCTCCGTCACCGTGGACGGCGTCGGGTTCCGGTTGGCGTCGTAGTCGTAGTAGCCGGCACCGCTCTTCTGGCCTCGTCGATCGAGCTCGCACAGCCGTTCGCGAATCGTCGAACCCGTCGACGTCTCCTTCACCCAGCCGAGGTCGAGGCCGGCGAGGTCGCTCATCTGGAACGGACCCATGGCGAAGCCGAAGTCGTACATCGCTCGGTCGATGTCCCACGGCATCACGCCCTCGTCCATCAGCGCATCCGCCTCACGCCGGCGTTGAGCGAGCATCCGGTTGCCAACGAAGCCAGGACAGACGCCAACAAGCGCGGCGATCTTGCCGATCTTCTTCGCGATCTGCATCGAGGTGTTGATGACCTCGTTGGAGGTGTGGCCGGCGCGCACGACCTCGACGAGGCGCATCACGTTCGCGGGCGAGAAGAAGTGCAGGCCGATGACCGACTCCGGCCGCTTCGTGACCGATGCGATCTCGTCGATGTTCAACGCGCTCGTGTTCGTCGCCAGCACGGCCCCCGGCTTGCAGATCGCGTCGAGCTTGGTGAAGACGTCCTTCTTGATGTCCATCCGCTCGAAGACCGCTTCGATGACGAGGTCGACATCGCTCAGCGCATCAAGCGACAGCGAGCCGCTGATCATGCCCATCCGCCGATCGACGTCTTCGATTGGGAAACGGCCATTGCGGGCGCTGCGCTCGTAGTTGGCGCGCACGACGGCGAGGCCGCGATCAAGCGCCTCGCCCTGCGTCTCGACGATCGACACCGGGATGCCGGCGTTGACGAAGTTCATGGCGATGCCACCGCCCATCGTCCCGGCGCCGATGATGCCAACGGTGACGATCGGTATCGTCGGCGTGCTCGGTGGGACGTCGGGGACCTTCCACACCTCGCGCTCGGCGAAGAACACATAGCGCTGCGCGGCCGACTCGTTGCTCGTCACCAGGCCGGTGAACAACTTGCGCTCGACGGCGAGGCCTTCGGCGAAGGGCAAGTTCACGGCCGCTTCGACTGTCTGGATGATCGCCTCCGGCGCCTTGAAGCCACGGAAGCGCTTAGCGTTGGCGGCACGGAAGGCAGCGAAGTCATCGGCCGACATCGGCTCGACCGGGCGCTCTGAGATCTTGCGCAACGACCCGCCCTCGGCGACGACGCGACGAGCGAAGGCGATGGCGTCGTCGCGCAACGAGCTTTCGCCGGCGACCTCGTCGATGAGTCCCATCTCCAGGCAGTCCTTCGCCGCCACGTGCGTGCCACTCGTCATCATCTCCAACGCGCGGCGCGGACCGGCGATGCGCGGCAACCGCTGCGTGCCGCCGGCGCCGGGCAGCAGGCCGAGGTTGACTTCGGGCAGACCACAGCGGGCCGACGGCACGGCGATGCGGTAGTGGGCGCACAAAGCGACCTCGAGCCCGCCGCCGAGTGCGGTGCCGTGGATGGCGGCGACTACGGGTTTGGTGGAGCTCTCCATCATCGTCTGAACGTCGAACAGGCTCGCCCCTTTCGCCGCTCCACCGAACTCGGAGATGTCGGCGCCGGCGATGAACGTTCGCCCGGCGCAGATCAGCACGATCGCCGTCGCCGCCGGATCGGCGATGGCGGCCTTGAAGCCTTCGTACAGCCCGTCACGGACGTTGAAGCTGAGCGCGTTGACGGGCGGCGAGTCGAGCGTGATGACGGCGACGTCGCCGTCGAGGGTGAGATCGGTGACTGCGTTGATCGATGGGTTGATGGCTGGCATGACCTGATCTTGCACGCGGCAACCATCTGGTCGCACAATTCGCCGGCACGCCGCCAACCGGCGGATCAACCGAACCCGAGGCCGTCCCATCATGCGCGAAGCAGTCGTCGTCTCCTACGCCCGCACCGGACTGGCCAAATCGGTCCGTGGCGGTTTCAACATGACCCCAGCGATGAGCATGGCCGCCCACGCCATCAAGCACGCCGTCGCCCGCTCCGGCGTCGAGCCCGACGCGGTCGAGGACGTCTACCTCGGCAACGGTGCCCACGGGGCCGGGAACCTCGCTCGCCTCTCCGGTCTGCTCGCTGGACTGCCGGTGACGACTGCCGGCGCCACCATCCAGCGCCACTGCTCGTCCGGCCTCAACGCCATCGCCCTCGCCGCCAACTACATCAAGGAGGACGGTGCCGACGTCGTCGTCGGTGCCGGCGTCGAGTCGATCTCGATGCCGAATCCCGGCTTCGGAGGTTCGGCGAACATGGACCCGGCGCTGCCCGAGCAGTACCCGGCGATCTACATGGCGATGATCGAGACCGCCGACATCGTCGCCCAGCGCTATGGCGTCAGCCGCGAGTACCAAGACGAGTACTCGTTGCAATCGCAACAACGCATGGCCGCGGCGCAGGCGAACGGCTTGTTCGAGAACGAGATCGTGCCGATGGCGACGAAGATGAAGCTCGTCAACAAAGAGACGAAGGAAGAGACGATCGTCGACAACGTCGTCGATCGCGACGAGTGCAACCGCGCCGACACGACGATCGAAGGTCTGGCGAAGTTGAAGCCGGTCCGGGGCGAAGGCAACTTCATCACCGCCGGCAACGCCAGCCAGTTGTCTGATGGCGCCGCCGCCGTGGTGATGATGGAGGCCAAGGAAGCCGAGCGTCGCAACCTGAAGCCGATGGGCGCTTTCAAGGGTTGGGCCATCGCCGGCTGCGAACCAGATGAGATGGGCATCGGCCCGGTGTTCGCCGTGCCTCGTTTGCTCAAGCGTCACGGGCTGAGGGTCGAAGACATCGACTTGTGGGAGCTGAACGAGGCGTTCGCCAGCCAGTGCCTGTACGCCCGCGATCGTCTCGGCATCGACCCGGCGAAGTACAACGTCAACGGCGGCTCGATCGCCGTCGGCCATCCGTTCGGGATGACCGGTGCCCGTTGCGCCGGCCACGTCCTGCAAGAGGGTCAACGTCGCGGCGCGAAGTGGGGCGTGGTGACGATGTGCATCGGCGGCGGTCAAGGCGCTGCTGGCCTGTTCGAGATCTACTCCTGATCGGCGACGAGCTCAGCCTCGATGCGTTGACGGCCGGCGTATCGGTGTTCCAACGCACGAAGGGTCACCGGTTCTCGTCCGACGACGTCGTCACCGCGTGGGTGGCGATGCAGCACTGCCCCGCGCCGACGCGAGTGCTGGACCTCGGCTGCGGGCTCGGCTCGGTGCTGTTGCACGTCGCCTGGTGCGCGCCGCACTCAACGCTCGTCGGTGTCGAGGCGCAAGCGATGTCGTTCGCATTGGCACGCGAGAACATCGCCCACAACCATCTCGGCGACCGGGTGAGCGTCCACCATGGCGACCTGCGCGACGCCGATGTTCTCGGCTCGCTGGGCGGGCCGTTCGATCTGATCACCGGCACGCCGCCATACTTCCCGGCCGAGACCGCGACGGACGCGCTCGATGAGCAACGCGCCTTCGCCCGCATCGAGTACCGCGGTGGCATCGAGGCGTACGTCGAGACAGCGGCGCAGCTGTTAGCCGCCGACGGTTGGTTCGTCATCTGCAGCGACGCCGACGCCGCGTCGCGGTTGGCTGGTGTCGCTGCTGATCACCAGTTGTCGGTGCGGGGTCGCTACGTCATCGTGCCGCGCGCCGGCCGGCCACCGCTGTTCGCAGTTTGGGCATTGCGGCGCGAGCACGCCGCGCCGACGCCCGCCCTCGAACGTCAGTTGACGTTGCGCGATGAGGCGGGCGAGCGCACCGCCGACGCCAAGATGTTGCGCGCCTTCTCCGGCTTCCCCGAGAAGGACACCGTTCGCCGTTGACGCGACGTCGTGGCCGCCCTATGCCTCGATCGACGTCGCCGGCATGTACTGGCAGATCGCATCGTCTCGCGTCACGACGACGAGGTCGAGGCGCTGTGCCTGAGCGACGATCATCCGGTCGAACGGATCGCGATGCGCCCACCGGAGCGAGCCAGCAGCGATCGCATCATCGATGCCGATGCCAAGCAAGCGAACACCGTTCTCGACGAGACGGCCGACGAGGCGCTCCACGTCGACGGCGAGCCTCCCGCGGCCAACCTTGATCGCCAGCTCCCACGCAGCAGCCGCCGTGAACCAGACGACGTTCGTCGCGTCGGCGATGGCCGTGACAGCTGCGGTCGACAGTTGTGATGGATCGTCGGCCCACCACAGCGCGGCGTGAGTGTCGAGCAGCAAGTCCACGCCGCATCGCCCGATCGCTCAGGTGCCGAACAAGTCGGCAAGCTCGTCGCCCGGCTGCCACCAGTCAGGGTCGTTGACGACGACCTCGCCCCGAAGGAACCCGCCGACGCGGGGCCGCACAGGACCAATCTTGGCGACGGGCTCACCATGGCGCGTCACGATGATCTCCTCACCCGCTTGGGCGCGACGCAGCAGATCAGACAGCCCCGCCTTGGCGTCCGCTGCGCTCACGACCGTCTGCATCCATGACAGTATGGTCATAATGGTCATTCTGATCAAATAGTGGGACGTTTCTGAAGTAGACCCGGGCCGTTTCCACCTCGGTCTGGTGCTTCACGCCGGCAAGACCGTTGCTTGGTTCGGCGATCGGCTCGTTGCCGTTCCGATCGACGTGTTGTGGCGTCATTGACGCCCTCCTTCGCACCAGGCGACGTAGGTGGCGCCAGCGGTGCTCGTGCCATAGTCGGGCCCGACCAACTGAAGGGACCGAGATGGCGAGCATCGATGACTACGAGCGCTATCCGCTGACGTTCGGACCGTCGCCGATCCATCCGTTGAAGCGCCTCAGCGCGCACCTCGGCGGCAACGTCGAGATCTGGGCGAAGCGAGAGGATTGCAACTCCGGCATCGCCTTCGGCGGCAACAAGACCCGCAAGCTCGAGTACCTGATCCCCGAGGCGCTCGCCCAAGGTTGCGACACGCTCGTGTCGATCGGCGGCGTGCAGTCGAACCACACCCGCCAGGTCACCGGCGTCGCCGCGCACCTCGGACTGAAGGCTGTCACCGTTCAAGAGGCGTGGGTCGAATGGCCCGATGTCGTCTACGACAAGGTCGGCAACATCCAACTCTCACGGATCATGGGCGGCGATGTGCGCATGGATCCGGCTGGCTTCGACATCGGCATCCGCAGCAGCTGGCAGCGCGCCCTCGACTCCGTCGTCGACGCGGGCGGAAAGCCGTACGCCATCCCTGCCGGCGCGTCCGACCATCCCCTCGGCGGGCTCGGCTTTGCCAATTGGGCGCGCGAGGTCGCCGCGCAAGAAGCCGAGCACGAGATCTTCTTCGACCACATCATCGTTTGCACGGTGACGGGCTCGACGCACGCCGGGATGATCGCCGGGTTCGCGTTGGAGCACCGCGTCGATCGGCACGTGATCGGGATCGACGCATCGGCGACGATGGACCGCACGATCGAGCAGGTGACGCGCATCGCTCGCAACACGGCAGCGAAGATCGGTGTCGAGCGCGAGTTGCGCGCCGACGAGATCACGATCGTCGACGGCTACTCGGCCGGCGTGTACGGCATCCCTGACGCGCAGACGATCGACGCCATCCGTACGTGCGCGCGTCTCGAAGGGATGCTCACCGACCCGGTGTACGAAGGAAAGTCGATGGCGGGGATGATCGGCATGATCCAATCGGGCGAGATCCCTGCTGGCTCCAAGGTCCTCTACGCCCACCTCGGCGGTCAGCCGTGCTTGCCGGCCTACGCCGGTGTGTTGTGACGGTGCGGCATGCTGGTGACGTGGACGTGATGGCCACCTTGATCGAACAGGGCATGCTCCTCCAATCGGCGCGTGGGCCAATACCGAACGTTGCCGAGCTCGTTGCCGGTGAGCCGATCAAGGGCAGCTGGTGGGGGCACCCGGCGGGGCACACCATCTACAACACGCTCGAATCCCTCAACGAGTCACCCGATGTCGTTCGGTTGCGCCTCGTCAATGGCAAGGTCACCCTCGTCCATCGCCGTCTGTGGCCTGCGCTCGTCCGCGTCGCCGAGCACTTGACTGCCAAGCAACTCGCCGCGCTGCACGAGCAGCACACGTCATCGGGCGCGCATCGTGTCGACGAGCAACTGTTCCCATCGTGGGTTCCCGACGACGTGCGCGATGCTGCCGCCCAGTTGTCAGCGGACGAGGCCTGGGCGCAGTTGCCGGCCGGCCTCAAGCGGTAGCGGCATCGACCGGCGTTCGGACGCAGACGCGGCACCGCAGGCAGCAGGCATTACACTGTTCGGGTGATCGAGCGCGTCATCGAGGTAGCCACAAGCTTCGACGCCGCCGATGAAGCCGACCGTCGGTTCTGGTGGTCGCAGTCGCCGTCCGCGCGCCTCGCGCAGGCGGTGGCGTTGCGGAGGCTCAACTATGGAACCGATCGAGTTTCCGAGCGACTTCAGCGAGTTCTTGAGGTTGCTCAACGCCAACGAAGTTGAGTACCTCCTCGTCGGAGGCTTCGCCGTGGCCATCCATGGCTACCCCCGCGCTACTGCCGACATGGACGTTTGGGTTTCGCGCCGCGCCGACAACGCTCGACGAATCGTGACGGCCCTGCGCGACTTCGGGTTCGACCTTCCATCACTGACCCCGGAGCTGTTCCTCGATCCTGACCGCATAGTCCGGATGGGCGTTGCCCCTCTCCGGATCGAGCTGCTCACCAGCATCGACGGCGTCGACTTCGACGAATGCGCGCAGCGCTCCGTCGTGCAGGTGGTAGGCGGCGCGCGAATCCCAGTGATCGGGCTCGAGGATCTGAAGTCCAACAAACGCGCCAGCGGTCGGAGCAAAGACCTCGCCGACCTCGAGAACCTTCCGTGAGGACGGCCACGAGCGCGTGACCTGTCCGGGCACGTCGCTTCGGACACGGCCACTCGGGCACATGGGCCGAGGTCGGTCGGCGACCTCCGACGAGTTGTAGCGAGTGCAACCAACTCCGCTGTCGCGGGTGGATGGCGACTCGTGTTCGACCGCATAGAAGTCTTCGAAGGTCAGCACAGTGGTCGGCGCCACCACATGTCCAGACTCCTTCATGGCTTTACGAGTCACGGGGTGGCGACTTGGTTCACCTCGGATCGCGGAGCTCTTCCCCGCACGGTACGGTCGATCGGGCGGTCGTCCGCGACGTGCCATCACCAAGGGGTTCGTCAATGACCAACACCGTGCTCGTTGCCGGCGCTAGTGGGCTGGTCGGTGCAGCGGCGGTCGACAAGTTCCTCGCCGACGGCTGGGACGTGATCGCCGTCTCTCGCCGCCGGCCGGAAGTCGACTCCGATCGCCCGTTCCACCACCTTGCGATCGATCTGCGCGACGCCAACGCCAGCCGCGCCGCGGTCGCCTCGTTGGGCGGCGTGACGCACGTCGTCTACACCGCGGTCCACGAGGTGCCCGGTCTGATCGCCGGTTGGCGCGACCGCGAGCAGATGGCGACGAACCTGACGATGCTGCAGAACCTGCTCGACCCGCTGACCGACGTCGCCGCGCTGCGACACGTCAGCTTGCTGCAAGGCACCAAGGCCTATGGCGCCCACGTCCATCCGATGCGCGTGCCCGGACGCGAGCGCCAACCGCGCGACAAGCACGAGAACTTCTACTGGTTGCAAGAAGACCATGTCCGCGCCGCCGCGGCCGCCAAGGGCTTCGCCTTCAGCATCTGGCGACCGCAGCTCATCGTCGGGCCGAACTACGGCGTGGTCATGAACCTGCCGCCGATCATCGGCGCCTACGCTGCGATCTGTCGCGAAGAAGGCCAGCCGTTCGGCTATCCCGGCGGCGCCTCGCGCCCTTGGGAGGCCGTCGACACGCGGCTTGTCGCCAACGCGCTGGCGTGGGGAGCGACCGCGCCGGCGGCCGCCGGCGAGACGTTCAACCTCACCAATGGCGAAGTGTTCGAATGGCGAGATCTGTGGCCGTCGCTGGCCGACGTGCTCGGCGTCGACATCGGTCCCGATCGACCGCAATCGCTCGCCGAGCTGCTCCCGGCGAAGTCAGCGGTGTGGGACCGCATCGTCACCAAGCATCGCCTCCGGCCGCTGACGATGACCGAGCTCGTCGGCGAGTCGCACTTCTACGCCGACGCCTGCTTCGCCTATGGCGCGACGACACCGTCACCGCCAACTTTCGTTAGCACGGTGAAGATCAAGCAAGCCGGCTTCACCGAGGTGTGCGACACCGAGGCATCGTTCTGTCACTGGCTCCAAGTGCTCATCGATCGCAAGGTGCTCCCACCGGCGACGTGACTCGCAAACGTTGGCGTCAGCTACCAGACGTTGCGGCGCGCCAACCGCGCAGCACGTCGAGATCGCCTTCGATCTCGACGTCGCTTGTGCGGTTCCACATCGCCAGGAGCAGATCGGACGACGTACCCGACACGACGACGTCAGCGGCGATGTCGCCATCATCATCGGCGAGATCGCCGGCGTGAACGTCATCGGCATCGTCGAGGTCTGACGGTCGAACCAACCACACCCGACCGTCGTCGACGCTGCTCAGTGCCATCGAACCGTTCGGCACGGCGAGACCGAAGTTGGCGATCAGGTTCGGAAGCAGGAGGCCGAACAGCTCGCTGAGGTAGTCGTCAGCGTGTTCGATCGGCCGGCAGACGTCATGCGCGTTCTGCGCGTCCCATCGATGCACCGACGACTCCGACGCCTGACGCCGTGCCCACGCGCCCGCGGTGTGCTCCGCGGTGACACCCCACACCGGCGTCGCCGGATCGGTCGCCCGCAGCGCGACAACGAGGCCAGCGGCGATCTGCTCGTACCAGCGCAAGATGCCCTTGCCCTTCGGCGGCTTGGCGGCAACGAGCGGAGCCTGCGGCTCTTGGACGCGATCGACGATCAGCCCGGTGATCCACGACTGGAACGACGCGTGGTGGAACACGAGATCGCGCACCGACCAACCAGGACACGACGGCACCAGCGCGTCGACACCGAGACGAGCTGCTTCGACGAGCGCCTGGTTCTCGGCCTCGAGCCAGTCGACGTACGCCGGGCCGGCGGCAACCGGCCCGGCGTGCGCCACCGCGAGTAGTGGTCTGGGCGGTCCCGAGTCGTGCTCTGCGGCGGCCATCGGTGCCAGCCCTTCTTGGTTCGAATAGCGACTGGCAATCCCTAGCACGCCCGCGCTGCGTCCGGCGCGCTTACCGGGGACTGCGGCAGCGATGACCGTCGTCATCGTCGTCCCCACCGTGAGCCCGGCAGACGACCGCGAGGTTCCTGCCCGGTGGTTGGTGACTGCAACTAACGTGTGATCGATGGCCGACGCTTGGCCGTCGGCGCCCGGCGCCGGCGGCGCCCCACCGACGCGACGTCAGCTCGGCGATCACTCGCCTTCGTCTCGGCTTCTGCTGCTCGTCGCGCTGTTCGGGTTGTTCAGCACGAACTTCAACATCAGCGTGCTGGCGATCGTCGTGCCGCGACTCGTCAGCGACTTCCACTCGCCGCCGTCGACGGTTTCGTGGCTCGTCGTTGGCCCAACGCTGGCCTACGCCGTGCTCGGTCCGACGTCGGGCAAGCTCGGCGATCTCTACGGCCGCCGCAAGGTGTACCTGATCGGGCTCACTGGCTGCTGCGTGTTCGCGGCGTGCACGGCTGCCGCGCCGACCGCGCTCACGGCAATCCTGTTCCGGACCGCGAGCGCGGTGTTTGGTCAATCGACGGCACCGACGGGGATGGCGATCATCGGCGAGGTCTTCCCGGTCGAGCAGCGCGTCAAGGCGCTCGGCTATTGGGGCCTGGTGATGGCTGGTGGACCGGTGCTCGGCCTCGTTGCGGGCGGTGCGGTCATCGACCAGTTCGGCTGGCGGTGGATCTTCATCGCCCAGGTGCCGTTGACGATCGCCGCGTTCATCCTCGCCTACCGCGTTCTGCCGCAAACGAGGCGACTACCTGATGTTCACTTCGATGTGACCGGCACGGCGCTGCTCGCCACTGCCGCGTTCTCGTTGCTGTTCGCCGTCAACCGCGGACCGCTGTGGGGATGGACGAGCGCGGCGGTGCTGACGTTGCTCGCCATCGCACCGCTCGCCGCCATCGGCTTCGTGTTGTGCGAGCGATCGACGGCCCATCCGCTGCTTCCGCTCCACTACTTCGCCAACCGCGCCTTCACCATCCCGATGATCACGCAGTCGTTGTGCCAAGTCGCGTACCAAGGTGGTTTCGTGCTCATCCCGCTGATGCTCTCGCAGCTGTATGGCTACAAGGCGACGCACATCAGCTTGTTGACGCTCGGCCGCCCGCTGCTGTGGGGGTTGGCCGGACCGCTGTCGGCGTGGCTCGTGCTACGCACTGGCAGCCGGCGGTTGGTGATGTCAGGCGTTGCCCTCAACGCCATCGCCTGCCTGCTGCTGACGCGGATCGGCATCGGCACGTCGCAAATCGAGATCGTCTTGCTCCTCGCCTTTGCCGGCGTTGGCGTCGGCGTCATCGTCGCCCCGTTGATGGCAATGCTGACCACCGCCGTGAGCCCTCGCGATCTCGGTGTTGCCGCAGCGACAAGCCAGATGATGGTGCTCATCGGATCAGCCGGTGGCGTGCAGCTGATGCAAACGATCCAGGTGTCGCGCCTCGCCCACGACGGCATCGCCAGGTCGTACCACACCGCGTTCATCGTCGCCGCGGCGGTGGCATCGTTGGCCATCTTCGCCGCGGCGCGGATTCGCGAGCCGGTAGTCGCGGCCACCGGCGTAGAGTCGGCTGCCGCACCGATCGTCGGCCAGTAGCGACGATCACCCGGCCCCTCAACCCGGATGCTGCGGTTGAGTCCAACGACTGGAGCGCAACATGCAGACTCTCGACACCGTGGCCCCGGCGTTCATGTCGATGGCGCATCGCATCGTGTGGGCGATCGCGGCGACGACAGACGGCACCGGCCGGCCGGCGACGCGTGTTCTCCATCCGATCTGGGAGCTCGACGGCGATTCGCTGCTCGGCTGGATCGCGACGTCACCGGCGTCGCCGAAGGCAGCCCAACTCGCCGCACATCCGCATCTGTCGCTGACGTACTGGGATGCCAGTCACGACACCTGCACCGCAGACTGCCGGGCCGAGTGGGACACCACCGACGAAGGCCGCAACGCGTTGTGGGATCGGTTCAAGTCCGCGCCTGCGCCCGTTGGCTACGACCCCGCGATCGTGCCGGGCTGGGACTCGCCGACATCTCCCGGCTTCGGCGCGCTGCGCTTGTTCCCCCACCGCCTGCGCGTCATGCCGGGCAGCTTGTTGATGACAGGCAAAGGCGAACTGCTCACCTGGCGTCAGCCGGCCTGATCTGGTGCGCATCGAGGCGCCTACCACCACCGGTTCACATGTTCATCTCAATGCAGTCGTACACGTCGACCGAGCCACCTTCACCCACGATCGGGCAGCCCGTGGCGAGCTTCGCCGCCGCGTCTAGCGAATCGGCCGTGACGACGCTGTAGCCGCCGAGGGCGCTGGCCGCTGCGCCCGTGCCCTTCTTCTCGACCGACGTCGACGCGCCGAACGGCGCCCCCGGATCGACGATCGCGGCGCCGAGCGTTCCGAACCACGCGCCCCACGCTGCCATCGACTTGTCTCGCTCGGCCGGCGTCTGCGCCATACCGGCACCACCGCGATAGGCGAACAGGAACTTGGCCATCGTTACCCCCGATCATCGTGCAGGCTCGCTGCCCATCCCGTGGAGCCTGCTATTTCGTCCAAGACTGAAATATCACCGACCGCCACAAAGGTCAACGGCGCAGAGGTGAAATCGCGACCACGCGCCGGCAAGCATCAATCGGCGAACTGCCTCAAGTAGTCGGCGAGCGATTCAAGCCCGACGGCGCGTCGGCGGTGATCGGACGCGGGAGCGTGATGATCGATACGACGCTCGAGGATCGTCGCGAACAGTACGGTCAGCGCACGCATCGCGACAATCCTCGCGTTGGTTGAACGTTAGGCGTGACCGATGACGTAGTGCTCCCGTCGTCAGTGTGCGGCTCGCAGTCGTAGCGTTCGGTTCGTGATCGGTCACAGCGGCGCACGTGTCGTGGCGCTCGCCGTGGTGCCGGCCGCGTCACCGCCGCCGGGGCTCGCACCGGCCCGCGAGCAGATGGCGCTGTCGCTCGGTTGGCACATCGTGCTCGCCTGCTTCGGCGTTGCCTTCCCGGCGATGATCTACGTGATGCACCGTCGCGCCATCCGCCGCGACGACGCGGTGGCGCTCGAGCTGGCCAAGCGCTGGTCGAAGGTCGCGGCTGTGCTCTTCGCCGTCGGTGCCGTGTCGGGCACCGTGCTCAGCTTCGAGATGGGCCTGTTGTGGCCGGGGCTGATGCGCCGCTTCGGTGACGTACTCGGCCTGCCGTTCGCGGTCGAAGGCATCGCCTTCTTCGTCGAAGCGATCTTCCTCGGGATCTACCTCCACGGCTGGGGGCGGTTGGCGCCGCGCACGCACCTGCGCACGCTGCTGCCGGTGGCCGCCGCCGGCGTCGTCGGCTCGTACTGCGTCGTCGCCGTCAACGCGTGGATGAACGCGCCAGCCGGGTTCACGCTCGCCGCCGATGGCAAGGTGACGAACGTCCAACCATTGGCGGCGATGTTCAACAAGGCGTCGTACCTCCAGTTCGCGCACATGTGGGTCGGCGCGTTCATGCTCGTCGGTTTCGTCGTCGCCGCCGTGTACGCCGTCGGGATGCTGCGCGGTCGTCGCGATGAGCACCACCGCCTCGGCTTCGTGGTTCCGTTCGCGTTCGCGTCGATCGCTGCGCTGTGCCAGCCGTTCGTCGGCCATCTCACCGGCTTGCGGCTGGCCAAGGACCAGCCTTCGAAGCTGGCGGCGATCGAACTGGCGCCGACCACCGAGCGGCGCGCACCGCTGCGCATCGGCGGCATCATCGTCGATGGGCGCGTGCGTGGCGCGCTGACGATCCCGCGACTCGGCTCGTTGCTAGCGACGGACTCGCTCGATGGGACGGTGCCCGGCCTCGACCAAGTACCGTCGGCCGATCGGCCGAAGGTCAACGCCGTTCACTTCGCCTTCCAGACGATGGTCGGGATCGGCTCGACGTTGGCCGTGTTCGCCGTCGTGTTCTGGTGGCGGCGACGACGTCGTAGGGACGACTGGCCGCGTTGGCTGTTGCGCGCCGCCGTGCTCGCCGGACCGGCCGCCATCGTCGCGCTCGAAGCGGGGTGGGTGACGACCGAGCTCGGTCGGCAACCATGGATCGTCTACCGCGTCATGCGTGTCGTCGACGCGGCCAGCTCGAGCAGCGGTCTGTGGTGGTCGTTCTCGGCAATGGTGATCATCTACGCGGCGATGACGGTGGCGGCGACGAAGGTGCTGTTGTCGATGGCGCGTCGTTGGCGTGCTGGTGATCCGACCGACCTGCCGACGCCCTATGGACCCCACGAGCCTGTGCTCGTCGGCGCATCGGCGGCTACGAGCTCGCCCGACTCGCCTGACTCGCTTGGCGCTCCCGAGGCGCGATGAGCGCCGTCGACGTCGTCGCCGCCATCTTGTTCCTTGGCATCCTCGCCTACGCCTTGTTCGGCGGCGCCGACTTCGGTTCCGGGTTCTGGGATCTGACGGCAGGCGACGCCGATGCTGGCGCGCCGGTGCGGACGCTCGTCGATCGCAGCATCGGTCCGGTGTGGGAGGCGAACCACGTCTGGTTGATCTTCGTCCTCGTGTTCTTGTGGACGGGATTCCCGCGCGGCTTCACGGCGATCGTGACCACGGCGTCGCTGCCACTCGCCTTCGCCCTCGTCGGCATAGTGCTGCGCGGCGCCGGCTTCGCCTTCCGCAAGTTCGCCTCGACGTTGGCTGGTGCCCGCGCCTTCGGCATCGTCTTCGCGTTGTCGTCGGTGACGACACCGTTCTTCCTTGGCGCCGTCGTCGGTGGCGTGGTCGCCGGGCGGATCCCGGCCGACGGCTACGGCGACCGCTGGACGAGTTGGACCGGTCCACCGTCGCTGCTCGGCGGCACCATCGCCGTGCTCACGTGCGCCTACCTCGCTGGCGTCTTCCTCATCGCCGACGCGTCCCGGAGTGGTGACACGGAACTGGCCGAGCAGCTTCGCCGGCGCGTCCTGGCTGTCGCCATCGTCACCGGCATCGTCGTCAGCGGAGGCGTGATCGTCCTCCACCACTACGCCCGCACGATCTTCGACGCCTTGCTCGCGCGAGCTGTCGTGTTGGTCGTCCTATCAGCCGTCGCCGGCGCGGCTAGTGCCGTCGCCGTCAGTCGCCGCGCCTACCAGTTCGCTCGCTTCGCCGCAGCGGGCGCCGTCACCGCTGTCGTAGCTGGATGGGGTGTCGCCCAGTACCCGTGGATGTTGGTCGACGAGCTACGGCTCGACGATGCCGCCGGAGCCCACGCGACGCTCGTCGCCCTCGCCGTCGTCGGTGCCATCGCGGTGATGATCGTCGTGCCCTCGCTCGGCTGGCTGTTCCGCTTGGCGAGCCACACGCCGTCGAACGCCGCGCATCCCGAGTCGTAGGGTTCGACCATGAGCGACCTCGCCGGCGAGACGACCGAACTGCTCCAGACGTTGATCCGCAACCAGTGCGTCAACGATGGTACGGCCGACTCTGGCGGTGAGCGCCGAAACGCCGATGTGCTGGCGACGTACCTCGAAGGTGCCGGTCTCGATGTCGAACGGTTCACCGCTCGCAGCGACCGCACGTCGATCGTTGCTCGGATCGCCGGCTCGGACCCGAACGCACCGAAGCTCTGCCTGATGGGTCACACCGACGTCGTGCCGGTCAACCCCGATGGCTGGAGCCGTGATCCGTTCGGTGGCGAGCTGATCGATGGTGAGGTGTGGGGCCGTGGCGCGCTCGACATGCTCTGCCTCACGGCTTCGATGGCCGCGGCGATGAAGGAGCTGACGCGCCGCGACATCCGGCCGACCGGCGACTTGATCTACTTCGGCGTCGCCGACGAGGAGGCGGGCTCGCGCTTCGGCGCGCAGTGGATGATCGATCATCACTGGGATGCCATCGCCTGTGACTACGTGGTGACCGAGCTCGGCGGCTTCGTGCTCGGCGACGGTCGCACGATCGGCATCGCTGCGTCGGAGAAGGGCGTCGCCTGGCGAAAGCTGACGATCGGCGGTACACCGGGACACGGTTCGATGCCCTACAAGGCCGACAACGCGCTGGTGAAAGCGGCCGAGGTCGTGCGCCGTCTGGCCAGTTACGCGCCAAAGGCACAGCTCGACGAGCGCTGGGCGATGCAAGTCGCAACGAGCGGCTTGCCGGCCGATGCTCAACGCGGCCTTGTCGATCCCGGTCGGGTAGCCGAGACGTTCGCGCAGCTCCCAGTCGGCGCGGCGCGAGGTCTTCATTCGTCATGCCACACGACGTTGTCGTGCAACGTCGTCCGCAGCGGCCAGAAGACGAACGTCATCCCCGATCGCGTCGAGATCGAGGTCGACATCCGCACCCTGCCCGGCGTCAGCGGTGCAGATGCAACGGCGATGCTGCGCGGCGCGATCGGCGACCTCGCCGACGAGGTCGAGGTCAGCGACATCTTGGACTACGAGGCCAGCGCGTCGAGCACGGCGACACCGATGTGGGAAGCGTTGCGGACGCGCATCAAGGCGGCGCGCCCAGAGAGCGATGTGCAAGCGACGATGACCGTCGGGTTCACCGATGCCCGCTTGTTCCGAGCGAAAGGCGTCACCGCCTACGGCGCCGGGCTGTTCAGTCCCGACATCAACCTCGCCGCCGTGGCGTCGCGGTTCCACGGCAACGACGAACGCATCGACGTCGCCTCGCTCGGCTCGTGTGCCGATCTCTGGATCGCCATCGCCCAAGCCGATCTAGGCCCGAAGTAGTCCGGCGCTGTCGATTTGGTGCACTCCCGGTTCGTAGAATTGCCCAGTCATCGAATTGACAGACTGTCCGCGCGATCTGGGAGTCGGCATGTTGTTTGCAGCGTTCATCTGGACGAAGTGGGACAGCGAAGCGGATCTGGACCCCGAAGAGTTCGGCCGCTACGTGGCGTTCAACGGGGACTCCGCGGCCGCCGGAGTGCGGTCCGGTGGCGTCGCATTGCGGCCCGTCTCGACCGCGGTCATCGTCCGGCTGCGCAATGACGAGGTGCTCGTGACCGACGGCCCGTTCCTCGAGAGCAAGGAGCAGCTCAGCGGCTTCTACCTCCTCGACTGCGGCGACCGCGGCGAGGCCATCGAGTGGGCAGCGCGGATCCCCGGTGCTCGGCACGGCACGATCGAGCTTCGTCCCGTGCTCGTCGAACACGCGACCTGAGGAGTCAGTCGAACGAGCATGGATCACATCGCCGAGATCTTCAGGCGCGACGGCGGCCAGATCCTCGCGTCGCTGATCCGTGCGAGCGGCAGCTTCGAACTGGCCGAGGACGCGATGCAAGATGCGTTCATCATCGCTGCCAACACCTGGCCACGCGACGGCGTGCCGCCGAACCCGGCCGGGTGGATCACGACGACGGCAAAGCATCGGCTGATCGACCACGTGCGCCGCGACGCGCGGCGCGGCGTGAAGGAAGCGCTCGTCGCTGCCGTCGAGCAGATCGCCGACGATCCGGCCGAAGGCGAGGATGACCGCCTGCGAATGATCTTCTGCTGCTGCCATCCGGCACTGAGCCTCGACGCCAGAGTCGCCCTCACGCTGCAAACGGTGTGCGGGATGGCTGCTGCTCAGATCGCCAGCGCATTTGTCGTCCCGGAAGCGACGATGGCACAACGGCTCGTCCGAGCGAAACGCAAGATCCAGTCCGCCGGGATCCGCTACGAGGTGCCGACCGCCGACGAGCTCGACAGCCGCTTGGGCGCCGTGCTCGCCATCGTCTACCTCGTCTTCAATCACGGCTACAACGCCGTGACCGACCGGCGTGGGATTGGCAGCGATCTGTGTGCGGAAGCGATCCGTCTCGGCCGGATCATGAGCCTGTCGATGCCGAGGGAGCCTGAAGTCGCGGCACTGCTGGCGTTGATGTTGCTCAACGACGCTCGTCGCGCCGCACGCATCGATGGCGACGGGAACATCGTCTTGTTCGAGGATCAGGATCGCGCTAGCTGGGACCGCGACGAGTTGACCGAAGGCCTCGCGCTCGTCGAGCGGGCACCCCGCCTCGGTAACGTCGGGCAGTACTGGCTGCAGGCGGCCATCGCCGCCGAACACGTCGGACCACCATCAAGCGATGCGAGGGACTGGCAACGGATCTGCCGCCTCTACGACCTCCTCGTCGGGCAGACGCGCGGTTCGGATGTGGTGCGGCTGAACCGGGCGATCGCGCTCTCGATGACCGAGGGACCCGACGAGGCGCTGGCGACCATTGAACCGCTGCGCGACCGCCTCGGCCGTTACGCCTACTTCCACGCCGCCGAGGCTGACTTCCTGGCGCGCCTCGGCGACGCAGCGCGAGCGGCCGCTGCCTATCGGACGGCGATCGACCTCGCCGACAGCGAGGCGCAACGGCGGTCACTCGGCAAAGCTCTCGCCAAATTGTCCCGCGATGTCGAGTTGGGCTGAGCGGCACTCGTCGAACGGGCGGCATCACACCTCAGCCGTTAGCCGTTCAGGAGACCCCAATGGGCAACCCCATCGTTCACTTCGAGATTCGCTCCAGCGATCCCGATGCCGCCCGGCACTTCTACGGTCAGCTGTTTGGTTGGACCTACGAACAGGGTGGGATGCCGGGCTACACCTACGTGAACAGCGGCGTCAGCGAAGGCACGATCCCCGGCGGAGTGGGCCCGGCGCAGGGTGGTTCGGCGATGGTCACGCTGTTCGCCGGCGTCGGTGACGTGAAGGCGACGTTGGACCAGGCCGTCGCCCTCGGCGGGACGATCGTGCAACCGGCGACGAAGGTCCCGGGCGTCACGTTCGGCCTGTTCGCAGACCCGCAGGGCAACGTCATCGGGGTGTCATCACAAGACGCTCACTGAGCAGCCCGCGCTGACCGTGCCGCCCGCTCAGGTCGTCATCGATGTCAGCACATCGTGCAACGTCGCAAGCAACGCGTTCGGCTCGTCGAGCTGCGGTACGTGCGCGGTGTTGGCGATCATCGTGAAGGTTGCCCGTTGCACACGATCGGCAACGAAGCGCATGCGCTCGATCACGTGCGGTAGATCGTGCTCGCCGACGACGGCGTGTACCGGCATCGTCAGCGCGCCCAGCCGATCCCATGCCGTCGGATCGTCGGACGCCAGCTCGTCGCCGGTCGGCTCGGCGCGCAGCGCCCTGCCGTTCATCGCCAGGAACAGGTCGCGGGCGTGGCCGCCGACGGCTCCCTCGGGACGGCTCGGTCCATCGAGCCAGATGCGAGCCTCGATGGCGTTCACGGCGTCGAGATCGCCGGCCGCTTCGAGACGGTCGACCGCTTCGAACATCGCTTCGAGGTCGGGTGACAACGTGGCGGGTTGTGGCGCTCCCGCGATCGCGGCGCCGATCAGCACGAGCGTGGAAACGCGCTCCGGCGCGTCGAGCGCGAATTCGGTAGCGATGCGTCCGCCGCGCGAGTTGCCAACGAGCACGATCTGATCGGCTCCGTGAGCGTCGAGCACGGCAGCGAGGTCGTCGGCCGGTCGATGTGGCTCTGGCGCGTACGTCGTCTCGCCGAAGCCTCGTTGGTCGTAGGTGATGACGTGAGCCAACGAAGCCAACTGCTCTGCAACCACGGTCCAGCAGCGACGATCAGCGACAGCTGGATGCAGAAGCACCACCGTCGGCGATCCGCTGCCGAAGCGGCTGATGGCGAGCTGCGCCGAACCAGATCGCACGAACTCGACCGCGCTCATCGCCGATAAGCGTACGCGACCGTGGCGCGCCGCCGTCGAAACTGCTGCGACATCCGCGCCGGGCGCGGAACTCGCGACAACCCTCGCCCGCCGGTTGCTCGTGCCATCATGTTGCGATGCTCGATCATCTCTCGATCCAGTGCGCAGATCTGGCCACGAGTGCAGCGTTCTACGACACGGTGCTCGCGCCGCTGGGTGGCGTGCGGATGATGGACTTCGGCGACGTGCTCGGCTTCGGGGTGCCACCGTTTCCCGACTTCTGGCTCGGCCGGCGGATGACCGGCGATGGGTTCCGAGAGTCGCACATCGCCTTCAGAGCGCCCGACCGAGCGGCCGTGCACGCCTTCTTCGACGTTGCCGTCGCCGCTGGTGCCGAGGTGCTCCACGAACCGCGCCTGTGGCCCGAGTACCACCCCGCCTACTACGGCGCGTTCGTGCGCGATCCCGACGGCAACAACATCGAAGCGGTGTGTCACACACCCGAGTAGAATCGATACGCCGAGTAGCTCCCGCTCCCGCGCCAGCGCGAACGCTGCTCATGCCCAGCTGACCTTCGTCTCGTCGACACGGAAGCGGGCGAGCCCGACGGCGGCGCAGATCACGCCCATCCCCGCCAGCACTGCCGCCGACACGGCTGCCTGGTTGGCCGAACCACCGGGAAGGATCGCGGCGCGAAAGCCGCGCATCGCCCAGTAGCTCGGCGTGACGGGCGCGATGTGACGGGCCCACGACGGCAACGTCGACAGCGGCGTGATCGCCCCGCCGAGGCCCGACAACAAGATGCTCGACAGGTTCGTGATCGCGTTGAGCTGCATCACGGACCGGCACAACGACATCAACGCCAGCCCGAGGCCGGCAAGCGCGAAGCCGAAGCCGATGGCGACGAGCACGAGCCCGACGACCGAGGTGCGCACGTGGAGGCCGAAGAACGTGACGCCGGCCGTGAACAGCACCGCGATCTGCAGCGCGCTGATCGCAAGCGGCACGACGACCTTGCCGGCGAGGATCTCGCTCGGGCGCGCCCAGCTGGCGCGCAGCCGCTCCCACGTGTTCCAACCGTGCTCGCGAAACATCGTGAAGCCGATGTTGCCGACGAGGAACAGCCCGAACAGCACCGCCGCGCCCGGTACCGCCTGCTCGGCGCCGTTGGCGCCAGCGACACCATCGGCGATCAGCGCAGCGCGAAACGCCGGCTTGGTGAACGCCATGACGATCAGCGGCATCCCCAGCATGATCAGCACGAACGTCGGGTCGCGGCGCAAGATGCGCAGCTCGTTGCGGGCGATCGCACCGCTACGGCCGAATGCCATGACTGACCACCTCCTGCGCGCCGGCGTCGGCTTCGAACCGGCGCCCGGTGATGGCGAGGAACACGCTTTCGAGGCTGGCCGAGACGACATCGATCCGTCGGACGCGCGCCGCATCGGAACCGAGCCCGACGAGCACATGTGCGATCTCGTTGGCGGCGTGCGGGCCGCGGATTCGGATCCGATCGGCAAGGTGCTCGATCGTGCCGTCCGGCCCGCCATTGGTCGAGTCATGTGCTGCGGGGACGGGTGGGTCGATGATGATGTCGACGGCGGGCTCGCCGTGCGTAGCGACCAGCTCGTCGAGCTTGCCGCGGGCGATGACACGTCCGTGATCGATGATCGCCACCGACGCGCCGAGTGCCTCGATCTCGGGCAGGTAGTGCGTCGAGTAGCAGATCGCCGTGCCGTCGGCGGCGAGCAGTCGCACGGCGTCGAGCAACCGCGCTCGGGTGCCGACGTCGACACCGGTCGTCGGCTCGTCGAGCAGCAGCAGCGCGGGCCGATGGATCATCGCCGCCGCAGTGTGCAAGCGGCGCTTCTCGCCACCGGACATCGCCCGAGCCGGACGATCGAGCAACGCTGTCAGTTCGAACGCCTCGGCCACCTCGTCGATGCGGCGACGGAGCAACGCGCCGCGAACGTCGGCCAGTTCGCCGAACACAGTCAGGTTCTCGCGCACCGAGACCGGCGGGTAGATGCTCAGCTCCTGCGGGGCGAAGCCGAGATTGGTGCGCGCCCGACGCCCGTCGTGCAACGCGTCGACACCAGCGATCGTCACCGAGCCGTCGTCGGCACGCAGCAGACCGGCGACGATCGACGCCAGCGTCGTCTTGCCGGCGCCGTTCGGTCCGAGCAGCCCACAGATCTCGCCGGCACCGATCGATAGGTCGGCACCGTCGAGCGCGACGACATCGCCGTAGCGCTTGGCAAGCCCACGGACCTCAAGCACACGAGCAGTGTGTTGCAACGCGACCGGCGCGGCAACCCGATTTCGCGGCGCACGTCGCGGCACCGCCCGCGAGCCGCCTTCAGCCCGGCTTCTTGGCCGCCTCGGTGACGCGAAGCTCGCGGCGCAGGATCTTGCCGGTGACCGTCTTCGGTAGCTCGTCGACGAAGTCGATCGAGCGCGGGTACTTGTACGCCGCCATCCGTTCCTTGCAAAAGGCGATCAGCTCCGCCTCGGTCG